>Ga0272446_1004983_pt1 | contig 15095 bp, 9 predicted proteins | sample YNPCB0061_FD_194587 | JGI IMG/M metagenome (GOLD analysis project Ga0272446, IMG submission 194587) | Hot spring microbial mat communities from Yellowstone National Park, WY, United States - YNP-CB-006-1 | ecosystem: Environmental > Aquatic > Thermal springs > Hot (42-90C) > Sediment | place...
CGCTCGCAATGACATTGACCACCTGGTTTTCGGATAGGCTCTAAGCACAATACCTTGCAAATAAGGCATTATGCATCGCACAGCCCCCCACCCAACCTCCCCCCGCTGGGGGGAGGAGTCGGACTCCCGCCCCCAGCGGGGGCGGGCTGGGGTGGGGGCGAAGAGCTTCTTTGAAAGGTATTGGCTCTAAGCATCAATGATCCATCCTATGGAATTGTAGCATCGGATTCGGTTGAACGTGCGAACGTTGCACGTTGCATGTCCATACGTGCAACGTCTTCGCCATCCACGCGAAACAACCCGGCGTATGTCGAACAAGACAGATCGAGTCTAGTCGGAACGAGGAGACTGGTATGAACACTGCACTGATCTGGGGCGCGGCGGGTGGCATCGGGCGCGCGCTTGTTGATACATTAGTAACACATAATTGGCGCGTACTTGGTATTGCGCGCGATGCGGCAGCGCTGGCCGGCGCGCCGGTGGAAGCATACAGCGCCGACCTTGCGCGCGAGGCGGACGTTGCAGCCGCAGCGTTGTGGGCCGCGCAACAGTCGGGCGGTGCAGTGCAGCTATGGGTATACGCCGCAGGCGACATGCTGGGCAAACCGCTGGCCGATACCACCAGTGCTGAATGGGACCGCATCCTTACCGCGAATGTCACCGGTGCGCACCTGGCGCTGACCCACTCGCTGGCGCTGGTCCCGCCCGGCGGTCACCTGGTGTTCGTCGGGGCGTATGTGGATCGCATTGCATTGCCGAAACTGGGGGCATACGCCGCCGCCAAAGCTGCACTGGACGCCTACGTCACCGTCCTGGGAAAAGAAGTGCGCGATCGGCGCGTGACGAATGTGCGAGTCGGCGCGGTCGACACCCCCCTGTGGCGCAAAGCGCCGTTCCGGCTGCCGAAGGGCGCGCACACGCCGGCCGATGTTGCGGCCGCCGTGCTGCAGGCGCACCTGGATGGGCAGAAGGGGGCACTGGAACTATAGTGCCAGAGCGGCAGGCGCGGGTGGAAGCCTTTCGGCCAACGAGGAAGAGGCACCGTGCCGGGGCCTCTGTACCGAGGGCCTCTCCCGAATCCCCGGTTATCAACGTGACTGACTACGCTCCCTCTGCCCACGCCAGGTAATCGTCGAGTGCGCCGTTATAGTAGACGTGTACCACCTGGTTATAGGTGATACGGGTAATGGCCGCAAATACCTCGGCATCATCGGCGCTGTGCACCACCAGCATGCCGCGTTCAGGAGCGTAATCATCTTCGCTCGGCGGGATGACGAATGCCAGCCACTCACCCGGATAGCGGCGCTCGACGTCGGCGATCAGTTCTACCCGGCCTTTCTCTTCCATGCCGGTGTATGGGCAACCACAATCGCAGTCGGTGCCGCAGCCATCGTGTGTACCGCACGCGAGGGACGTGCCACCGTGTTCGGCAGAAGTCAGGTTGATCATGATAGGCATGGAACGAAACCTCGGGATCAGGAATTACATATGGATCGCTGCGCCTTCGGCGGCTGCGTGGGCTGCCTCGCCGATCGCCTCGTGGAGCGTCGGGTGGGCGTGGATGGTACGCATCATGGACTCGGCGGTCGCCTCGTGCGACAGGGCGATGCTGCCTTCGGCGATCAACTCGGTGACACGCGGGCCGATCATATGCATGCCGAGCACCTCGTCGTACTTTTTGTCGGCGACGATCTTGACGAACCCGTTGCGCTGCCCAAGGATCGTTGCCTTGCTGTTGGCGGTGAAGGCAAACTTACCGATCTTGACATCAATCCCCTGTTCACGCGCTCTGGCCTCCGTCAGGCCGATGCTGGCGATCTCCGGCGTGCAGTAGGTGCACGCCGGGATCTTGTTGTAATCAATCGGCGGTGAATGATGGCCGGCAATCGTTTCAGCCGCCAGGATGCCCTCCGCCGACGCCTTGTGTGCAAGCCAGGGCGTAGTCAGGGCGCAATCGCCGATCGCATAGATGCCCTCGGCGCTGGTGCGCATATGGTCATCAACCTGGATGAAACCACGCGGATCCAGAGTAACGCCGGCCGCTTCGAGGCCGATATCCCGGGTGTTGGGCGTGATGCCGACGCCGACCAGCGCGCGCTCGAAGGTCAGGGTATGCTCGGTGCCCTGGGCGTCAACAATATGCGCCGTCACGCCGGCTTCGACCTTTGCGAGATGATTGAGCCTGGCGCCGGCGAGCGCCTTGATCCCGCGGCGATTGAAGGCCCGCGCCAGCTCGGCGCTGACCTCTTCATCTTCGAGCGGCACGATGCGCGGCAGCATTTCAACCACGGTGACCTCGGCGCCAAAGCTCCGGTACATGGAAGCAAACTCGACACCGATTGCGCCGGCGCCGACGACGAGCAGCGATGCCGGCGTTGACGGCATGTTCAGCCCGCCGGTAGATGACAGGATGCGGTCGTTGTCGAACACTGCGCCGATGGCCGGGATCTCGCGCGGGCGGGCGCCGACGGCAATGATGATATGCTTTGCCGTGACTGCCCTGTTGCCCCCTTCGGCGTCGCTCACCACGACCTGGCCACGACCGGCGAGGCGCGCGGTTCCGTTGAGAACATCGATTTTATTCTTTTTCATCAGGAAGGTCACGCCGCCGACATGTGTTTTGACCACGGTATCTTTCTGGCGCAGCGCGGCCTCCCAGTCGAGCGTGACATCGGAGACATTGACGCCGAAGCGTTTCGCTTCCCGCAGTTCTTCGAGCAGGTCGGCAGTATGCAGGAGCGCTTTCGTTGGGATGCAGCCAACATTGAGGCACACCCCGCCCATATACTGGCGCTCGATGATCGCGGTCTTCAGGCCGAGTTGCGCAGCGCGAATGGCAGCGACATAGCCGCCGGGGCCGGCGCCGACCACAACGACATCGTATATCGTGTCGGTCACAGGAGTTACCTTTCTGTCCAGGTGACTTGTGAGGGGTATTGTACCATGGGGGCACGCGGCCGGAGCGCTGGCGCCGGGCCGAAGCACGCGGGATGGATCAATGCAGGGCATAGGGCGGTGTCGGGCGTGCTGTCGGCTTTACGCATTGCGCGTTGCTGGCCTCGCGCCTAGCGCATATCCGGCCGGTCGGCGACTTCGATGCCGCGATGGGCCGATTCTTCCATCAGTGCCAGTTGACGTGCCACTTCTTCGACTGCGATGCGTTGTTTGCGGTACAGGTCGGATTCACTCATCGCCAGTTTGTCAGCGGTTTCGCGTATGCGGCGACCCTGCAGGAAACGTAGTTCGAGAATGTTGTACAGCATCCATTCCTGTGCCGAAGGATCGAGCTGGGCATCGGGGCGCAGGTTCTCGATCGCCTGGCGGAGCACGGCCTGAAGCGCACGGGTCGGGCTACCGCCCTGCTCATCGAGGATGCGACGCACCGTGCGTAACCCGAGCAGCGGGCTCTCAGAGAGCTTTGGCCCGCCCCAGTAGTGCGCCAGCGCTTCTTTCACCAGTTGCGGGAACTCAGGAAGCAGGGCAACGTCTGAGTCGAGTGTCTGTAACGATGCCGGGGTTGCCTGCTCGAGCCGGGTGCTGAGTTGCTGCAGCGACTGCATCTCGGGCCCCAGGCCGCGCAGCGTCTCGAACAGGCGCTGCTGCATCTGGACCGTTTCGAGCGCAAGTTCCATGCGGTGCGTCAGTGCGCCGATCAGGCGGCGGGAATCGGTGCTCAGTGTGTCGTACGGGTAGGCAATCCCGAGCGCGCCAAGAAACTGCCGATCCGGCGCGCGCAGTGGTAACAACCAGAACCCTTCGACGCGCACGAATGCCTCCGGTGGCGGCGTGGCACCCGGCGGTCGCGGCGCCAGCGTCCCCAGGCGCGCCATCAATTCTTCCAGCGGATGTTCATTGACAAAGCGCCGCACAAGCTGGCGCGAACCAACCAGTGTCTTCACCGTATAGCCGCCGGCATCGTCGGGAGCAGCGACAAACCCTGTTTCGGCGTGTAGCGCACCGCAGACGACCACCAGGGTATTCTCCAGTAGACTGCGCAGGTCGGTCTGGGTGAAGGTACTGCGCGGCAGAGCGCGCAAATAATCAATTTCAGCGTGATCCTGCGCATAGACCAGGGCGTCGAGGTATGGTTTCAGCCGGTTGACGAACAGCGGCATCATCACCGTCATAATGACCACGCCGGCCGTCAGGAGTGCCTGCTCGGGCAGGCCGAGCCAGCGCGCCAGCACTGGCGTGGCGCGCAGGAACAGCGCGATACTGATGCCCACAAATGGCCCATACAACACCCAGCGAATGAAATCCTGCTTGATGAGGCGGTCGGGGAGCGGCAACCCCTGGAATGCGATGCTATAGACCATCACTGTGGTCAGCAACATGGCGGCGACGGTCCCGATGGCGGCAAGGAACAGGACGATCGTGAATGGGACGGTTGTATCGGGGCCGGGGATGACGAGGAACGGATAGACGGCGAGGGCCGGGCCGATGAACGTGGCGCTCAGGTAGGTGATGCGCCGGCGGAGCGTTGGCGTAAGCGCCGCCTGCCGTACACGCACGGCAGCGACCAGGCCGGCGAGACACGCCGCCGCAAAATAGATGGTGAACAGCCAGAAGAGTGGGCCGGCACCGAACTGGTTGACCAGTTCACCCTGGGCGCCGTTCCGCAGCACAAGGTCGGTGCCAAATGCCAGAACGAAGAACGCGAGGCTGAGTGCGTAGCCAGCGGGCACGCTCCAGCGGCGACGCGCCTCGTGCTGGCCACTGTAGGCCAGCAGGGCGTCGGCGAGATGGAGGTACCCGGCAGGGACACAGGCGATACCGAGCCACTGCGCCCGCAGCAGGAACTGGATCGTCGTCGCGCGTTGCGCCTGCTGCGTGAGCACATCGCCACCGAAGACCACGACCAGGCTGGCGAGCAGCACGGCCAGGGCGCGCGCGATTGGTGTGTAACGGTTTTGCAGAACAAGATACGCGAGTAATGAGAATGAGACAATGAGGGCAGCCGAGGCGAGCAGGTCGTTGACGGCGAGCAGAACGTTGATGAGCGGCGGCAGATCCGTCATAGAAACAGATTGTCAGCTGCGCGTGTTGCGAGTGGCCCGGGTCAGAAGCGCCCTGTTGCGCCTCGGTTCACCAGCAGCGTACAGGAGATACACCGATACTATTCCTGTAATCATACCACATTGAATAACCTTAACTCCCCAGTTTGCGCAGTTCCTCCTCGAGGCGCAGCCCTTCAATCTGGCCGGCAGATGGTGGCAACGTCAGATTGTGGGAGATGATCTGGCGCTGAAGTGCCGTCAGCATCGTGTGATATTCACGCCGCAGACGTTCGCGACCGGCGGCGTTGAGGCGGGCCCAGCGCTGGTTGGCGTCAAGCAACCAGCCGGCGATTCTGGCACGCTCGGCATCAATGTCGCGCCGCGCTTCCACCCACGGCGGCGCAAAGCCGGCGTTCTTGAGCATCCGGAACGCAGCGCGGAGATCGTCGGGAACGAGCGACTCGTCGTCGTGCGCCAGTGGTCTGCCAGTGCCCGGCAGGTTGTCGAACTGGCCCGCCTCGCGCGCCCGGGTGATCAGTTTATCGATCAACGTTTCGGCATTGCTCTGGCTCAACGCTCTGCGCAGCGGGTGAGATTCGTTGCGTTCATCCGGAGGTTGTTCATTCATGGCCTGCCCCACACAATAGTGTCACATGGAGTGCCGGTTGACCGACGCTCCAGTGTGCTTTCAGCACCAATACCTTTCAAATAAGCTCTTCGCCCCCACCCCGGCCCGCCCCCGCTGGGGGCGGGAGTCCGACTCCTCCCCCCAGCGGGGGGAGGTCGGGTGGGGGGTTGTGCGGTGCATAACGCCTTATTTGCAAGGTATTGCTTGTAGCACGGGCCACAGGTGAGAGGTGTGAGATTTGAGGCAACCAGAAGCCTCATACCTCTCGCCTATGACCTCACCTGGGTTTGCACCAGAGCACATAGTGTATCACAACCTTGCTCAATAGTGGCGCCAGCTTTTGGTACACTACACCATGTTCATGATGCCCGTAACGGCAGCGACGCCTTGCGCCTGCTTGACGATCTCTCCGGCCGCAAGATTGACCTTGTTGTGACCGATGTCGTTATGCCGCATCTCGGAGGGCAAGAACTGATCCGGCAGCTACGCGCCCTGGACCCGGACGTGCGGGTGTTGTATACCACCGGGTATACCGACAGTTCCGCGATTCGATCAGGACAACTGGAACCGGGCATTGCACTGCTACAGAAACCATTCTCGCCGGATGCACTGGCGCGCAAAGTGCGTGAACTACTCGATAATTGATATGCATGTGAGGAATCATGCCTGCCGACCTGATCCTGACTGGCGCCGCTGTCTGCCCCATTCAGAGCGCGCCAATCCGTAACGCCGCCGTCGCAATCCGTGGCGACCGGATTCTCGCGGTTGATTCTGCAGAGGCCATCGACGCGTTTGTCGGGCCAGCTACTCGTGTCATCCGGTTGTCGCCCGCCCATGCGGTCATTCCGGCGTTCAATGATTCGCACCAGCATTTGTTGAGCTATGTTCGCAGCCGAAGCCGCGTACCGTTATGGGAGACGACGAGTGTTGCAGGTGTGCTGGATCGGTTGCGCGCCGAGGTCAGGCGCCATGCGCCGGGAAGCTGGATTGTTGCCGTCGGCCACGACCAGGGACGCCTGGCGGAGCGTCGCCACCCGACGCTGGCCGAACTGGATGCAGCCCTGCCCGATCATCCGGTGCTGATCTATCGTGCGTGCAGCCACGTGGCGCTGGCGAACTCAGCGGCGCTGGCGCGTGCCGGCATCACGGCTGCCACGCCGGACCCGCCGGGTGGGCGGCTGGAGCGTGATGCGGCAGGTCAGCCAACCGGCGTGTTGCTGGAGGCTGCAATGGCGCTCGTTTCGCGCGTGATCGAAGCGCCGGCGATTGACTGGGCGTCCGGGCTACGCGAGGCGGCACACGAGTATCACCGGCGCGGCATTGTTGCGGTTGGCGAGGCGGCGCTGGGGCATGTCGCCGGGTTGCGCGATCTTGAACTGGTCACGAGCCTGGTGCGTGGTGGCGAACTCGGGCTACGCATGTATGTGATAGCGTATGGCACCGTGGCGCAACACATGCTGCGAGAGGGGAGAGCGGGGGTGGGGGAGTGGGGGAGTGGGGGAGCGGGGGAGTGGGGGAGAGCGGGAGTGGCGGAGGATTCCTGGCTGCGGTCTGGCTGCATCAAGTTTTTCGCCGATGGAACACTTGGCGGCGGCACCGCCTGGCTCACGGAAGATTACGGCGATGAACCGGGCAATCGCGGCTGGCCGCTCCTACCGGCTGAAGAACTCAACGCGCAGGTCGCGCAGGCGCATCGCGCCGGCTTTCAGGTGGCGATCCACGCCATCGGCGACGCCGCGGTCGCAATGGCACTCGACGCGATCGAGCGCGCGCTGGAGGCCTGGCCGCGTAGCAATCACCGCCACCGCGTCGAACATGTCGAAGTGATCCACCCGGGCCTGCCGGAGCGTTTCGCCGCTCTCGGCGCCGTGGCGGCGGTACAGTCATGTTTTACCTACTGGGAAGAAGGTGACGTCACGCGCCTGGGGCCGGGACTGGCGCCGTGGGGCCATGCCTGGGGTGCATTGCAGCGTGCGGGCGGGGTGCTGGCCAACGGATCGGACAACCCCGTCCTGCCCGATTTTGCGCCGCTTCAGGGCATCGCTGCGGCAGTCACGCGCACGGCGCACAATGGCCTGGTGCTGGCGCCGCACCAGGCGCTGACGATTGCCGAGGCGCTGCGCAGCTATACATGGGGTGGCGCATACGCTTCGTTTGCCGAACGCGAGCAGGGAGCACTGGCGCCGGGCATGTTCGCCGATATCGCCGTTATTGATGGTGACCTGATCAGCCCCGATCCGGCACGTATCGCGGAGATGCAGGTGATGATGACGATTGCTGGTGGGCGCGTGGTGTATGCGCGGTAGCGCGATCGTATCCAGGCCAATGAACCTGTAGTACTCGGGGCGATACGACCGCGCACAGCGGCGAGTCAATCACCGCAGTATATCACGCACGCTGCGGATCGCCGGATGCGCGTATGAGGGTGAGGTCATTCATACGCCAGCACCTCGCGCACCGTCAGGCGGGTTGCATTACGGGCCGGCAAGATACTGGCGAGCGCGGCAATGGTCACCACCAGCGCGAGCCATGCCAGGGCGCCGCCGGTTGAGAAGGCAAAGGTCAGCGGTGTTTGAAAGAAGGCAATGCCCACGCCGTCGGCGATCAGCTTTGCGAGCGGCAGTGCCACAAGCATTGCCAGCGCCCAGCTGAGCATGCCGATCACAATGCCTTCGACAATGACGATCCGGAGCACCGCGCCGTCAGATGCGCCAATCGCCCGCAACACACCGATCTCGCGGGTCCGTTCGAGTACATTAATACTCATCGTGCCCATCAACCCCAGCCCGCCGACAATTGCCAGCAGCAACGCCATGACCAGTAAGAAGATCACGATGATGTTGAAGAATAGCTCATTCTGCTGACGAATACTGGCAATCGTCTGCGTTGTGCCGACCTGCATGCCGAGCGACTTGTAGTGTTCCTCAAGTTGTTTGGCCACAGCCGCCTGGTTTGCAGCATCGTCGGGTGCAATCTGGACCTGGACGCTCCCGGCGCGACCGACGAATCGCGCTTGGCGGGCAAAGTAGGGATAGTTAGAATAGAGGAATGCCTGGCCGCCGATTCCGCGCACGATCCCGACAACCGTCCATTCCGTATCACGCCCGTCAAGTGTGAGCGTCACCGTATCGCCAAGTTTGATGTCCGGTTCGAGGCTCAGGGTGCTGGAGTTAATCACCAGCGCATTCTCGTCATCCGGGTACAGCCAGCGGCCTTCAAGCACTGTTGGAATGATCATGCGGGTGTCGGCAGGGACTGCATACATAAACAGGGAGTCGCTTTCGGTCTCATTTGGCCGCACGCGGCGAACCGTGGAGAACCCCCAGCTTTCGGCGGCGGTCACGCCCGGAACCGCCAGCGCTTCCTGTTCGATCTGATCGATCCGATACGCGCGGTTAAAGTTCAGCGCGACATGGAAATTGAAATATTTAATCGCATCGTCGAGTGTCAACAACATCGAGTCGCGCACGCTGAACACCGCCATGAAGATCACGCCTGAGAGGGTGAGTGTGACCAGTGTCAGCGCCAGGCGCCCCTTGCGACGAAACGTGTTGCGCAACGAGAGCATCAACGGGCGCGACAGGCCACGAATCCGCTCCAGCAGATGGTCGAGCCGCCCGCGGCCGAAGCGCCCCTTGCCGAGGCCATAGCCGCTGATAGCCTCCTGCACGGTGACGCGCGTGCCGGAGATGATTGGATACAACGCCGCCAGGAGCGGCACCAGCAACCCGACCGCGATCATCAGCAGCCAGATTTCGGGCGGTAAGGCAATACTGGTCACGTCGGTATTCATCTGGCCTGCCATGAACACGGTGAACCCCACCGCACCGAGGTAGGCCAGCGGCATCGCGATGATCAGTGCAATCAGGCCAAGCAGGAGCACCGACACAAGATACATGACCACGATATCCGGTGAGCGCGCGCCGATCGCCTTCATGACCCCGATCTGGCGCACCTGCTGGGTGAGTAACGCTGCAATCGTATTGATCACGAGGAACCCGCTGGCCAGTAGCGACAGAACGCCGAGAATGCCGAGTAACAGCAGCAGTGGGCGGAGCGCCTGGTCCGCCGGGTGACGTCCAGGTTCGGGTAACCAGGTGTAGTAGACGAGTCGCCCGCTATTCTCGACCTTGTTGCGTACCAGCGCCGCGATCTCGGCGATGTGCGCTTTGTCGAGCCGGTTGCCTTCGACCGTGACATTAAGCCCGTTGTAGACTTGTGGCGCGCCGAGCCAGTCGAGCGACTCAAACGTCACAAAAGCGTAGGTCTGATTGAACAACGCCGCAGGCGGGAGGTTGGGAGTGGCAACCGTTCCGGCGATCCGGATCGTGCGCACCTTCTCATTTGGCAGTTTGATCGTCACCGTGTCGCCAACCCGGGCTCCGGTGAGCGGCAGTGACGCGCGTTCCACGAGCAATGCGCGATCCGGCGGCGGCCAGGCGCCATCCACCGGGTGTAACTTGTTGATGCGCAGATTGGTGAAATCACGGATTGCATAGATCGTCATGTCGCGCCACTGGTCGGGGCCGGTCTGCAGACGCACATTGACCACATGCTCGCCTTCTGCCTCGCCAACGCCGGGCATACTGCGCACGACACGCACGAGATCGTCATCAAACGGATCGGTATAGATCGAGAAGTCGGCAGGGTTGACTGACAGATACGACGCGGTCATCTCGCGGGTCAGCAGAGCGTTGGCGCCCACGACCATGCCGACGGCGAAGACCCCGACGGCAATTGACAACACGACAAGAAGCGTACGCGTCTTGTTGCTCCAGACGTCGGCGAAGACCTTGCTCCAGCGCGGGCTCAACATGGACCATGCTCCTTGGTGCGCAGAATCGGGTCGAAGGTCGAACCTGACCCCTGTAAACAGGACGAGTGAGGCGCCATCATGGTTGCGTGGAACGGCGCCGAAAGAGGGAGTGGTAATCGTTCACGGTCGGGTGTTCAGAAGCCGGGTGTATCGAACTCGCCGATGGCCGACAGGTGCACATAGGTCGCACCAAGCTCCCTAAACCGGCGTTCGTCGTCCGCGGCGCGCGCCAGTGCATAGAGCTCATCACGCCGTTGCGGATCGTCGAAACTGCGTGCCAGGCGCTCAATACGAGTGCGCCGTTCGGGAGAGGTTGTCAGCCAGTACTCCGACTGGCCGAGGCGCTCATCGCCTGCCAGCAACCCTGCAGCGTGCAGTTGCTCGAGCGCCTCAGCGATTGCCCATGGGCTCTCGCGTAACCGCTGCTGCGCCGCCACCTTGCTCAGGCGCAGCCAGGGACTTTCTGCAAACAGCAGAATGAGGCGCAGCTTCATCAGCGAGTCGATCTGGCCAGGAACGATCAGACCCTGGTCGTGGTTTTCCATAGCTCACCCCATTGTGAGTACAGCCGCGGGGCAACGTCGCCTCGCCATCGAACAGCATGAACATCGCCGGCAACCATTCAGAACAGCGGTACCGTATGCGGAACCGTACCGGAACATGCTCAGGGTCGATCGTGGGATGTGATCAGGACGTTCCATGCGAGGTGTGCGGCATCCACACGCCTGATTTCGGGTATCGTAACATGCGCGGTGCGGCTGTTGAGGCAGAACGCCGCTACGTGTGGTAAATGTTCCACAACGAAAGCCGGAGGGGTATGGCATTCGTTGTGCGCTGCCACACAATCTATGGCAAGGAAGCGCCACTGTCGGTTACGCCTTCTTCACCCCCTGCCTGCACGTGGCGACGTATACTGTCTAGCGTGTTCGATATCGCATCATCCCGTAAGGCAGTGTCATCGTATGCCGGCGCCGGCGATCACCAGGTGATTGGCCGGTTCCGGTTGTGCGCCGTGTACTCCGGTTGGCGAGGAGGTTGTTATGGAACGAAGCTGGGTAACGCTGGAGGGGAACGAAGCAGCGGCCAGCATCGCGTACCGCTTGAGCGAAGTGATCGCCATCTATCCGATTACACCATCGACCACGATGGGTGAACTGGCCGATGCCTGGGCGGCTTCCGGCAAGCCAAATCTGTGGGGCACGGCGCCGCTGGTGATTGAGATGCAGTCGGAAGGTGGCGCTGCCGGTGCCTGCCACGGTGCGCTGCAGGCCGGGTCGTTGACGACGACGTTTACGGCCTCGCAAGGCCTCCTGCTCATGATTCCCAATATGTACAAGATCGCCGGTGAATTGACTCCGACGGTCTTTCATATTGCGGCGCGTGCGATTGCAGCGCAGGGGCTGTCGATCTTCGGCGATCATCAGGATGTGATGGCGACGCGCCAGACCGGCTGGGCGTTGCTGTCGTCGTCGTCGGTGCAGGAAGCGCACGACATGGCGCTGGTGGCCCACGCGGCCACATTAAAGGCGCGGGTGCCGTTCATTCACTTTTTTGACGGTTTCCGCACGTCGCACGAGATCAACAAGATCGAGCAACTTGCCGATGCCGACCTGCACGCAATGATTGATGAGTCACTGGTCCAGGCGCATCGCGCGCGCGCACTCAGCCCTGATCATCCTGTCATACGCGGTACGGCGCAGAATCCCGACGTCTATTTCCAGGCGCGTGAGACGGTCAACCCCTATTATGCCGCCACTCCCGGGATCGTGCAGGCGACCATGGATCAGTTCGCGCAACTCACCGGCCGTGCCTACCATCTGTTCGACTATAGTGGCGCGCCGGACGCGGAGTGCGTGCTGGTCATCATGGGGTCAGGTGCTGAAACGGCGCGTGAGACGGCAGCGTTCCTGGCTGCCCGTGGCGAAAAGGTTGGCGTTGTGACGGTTCATCTGTACCGTCCGTTCTCGGTTCAACATTTTGTGGCGGCACTACCGCCGTCGGTGCAGCGCATTGCGGTACTCGACCGCACGAAAGAACCAGGTAGCAGCGGCGAGCCGCTGTACCTCGACGTCGTCGCGGCCCTGGCTGAGAGTGGCCGGCCGGTGCCGGTGATCGGTGGGCGCTACGGCCTGTCGTCGAAGGAGTTCACTCCGGCGATGGTCAGGGCGGTCTTCGATGAACTGGTGAAGGAACGACCGAAGAACCACTTCACGGTCGGCATTATTGATGATGTGAGCCATACGAGCCTCGATGTCGATCCGTCATTCTCGATCGAGTCGCCGGCGACGGTGCGCTGCCTGTTTTACGGCCTGGGTTCCGATGGAACCGTTGGCGCAAACAAGAACTCGATCAAGATTATTGGTGAGGAGACCAACAATTACGCCCAGGGGTATTTCGTCTACGACTCGAAAAAGTCCGGCTCGCTCACCGTCTCACATCTGCGTTTCGGCCCTGAACCGATCCACGCGCCCTACCTGGTCGAGCGGGCCAACTTCGTCGCCTGCCACCAGTTCTCGTTTCTGGAGCGCATTGACGTGCTGAAGGCGGCTGAACCGGGTGCGGTGTTCCTGCTCAACAGCAGTTATGGCCCGGATGAGGTCTGGCACCAGTTGCCGCTCGAGGTCCAGAATGATATTGTGCGCAAGAAGCTGAAGTTCTACGTTATTGACGGTGACCGGGTGGCAAAAGAGAGCGGCATGGGGCGCAGGGTCAATACAGTGATGCAGACGGCATTCTTCGCCATTTCGGGGGTTCTACCGCGCGATGAGGCAATCGCCGAGATCAAGCGCAGCATCAAGAAGACCTACGGCAAACGCGGCGAGGCGGTGGTGCAACAGAACTACCGTGCGGTTGATGCCGCCGTTGCACGGCTCCATGAGGTGGATGTCGCGAAGTATGCCGGCTTCCGCTCCAATATCTCGCGGCGCCTGCCTGTGCCCGCTGCGGCGCCAGATTTCGTTCGCGAGGTGCTTGGCCCGATGATCGCTTACGACGGCGATTCGTTGCCCGTCAGCAAGTTGCCTGCCGATGGAACGTTCCCAACCGGATCGGCTGCCTGGGAGAAACGCAATATCGCGCTGGAAGTACCGGTATGGGAGCCGGACCTGTGCATCCAGTGCGGCAAATGCGCCTATGTCTGCCCGCATGCTGTCATTCGTACCAAGGTCTATGAGCCGGCGCTGCTCGATGGCGCGCCTGAGATGTTCCTCAGCAGTGATGCGCGCTTCAAAGAGTTCCCCGGTCAGAAGTATACCCTGGCGATATCCCCGGAAGATTGCACCGGGTGCGGCCTGTGTGTCGAGATCTGTCCGGCGAAGGACAAGCGCCAGGTTGGCCGCAAGGCGATCAACATGGTACCGCAGGTCGAAGTGCGTGAGCGTGATGCGCGCAACTGGGATTATTTCCTCTCCATTCCTGACGTACCACGTACAGCCATGAACCCGGGATCGATCAAGAACTCGCAGTTGCTGCAGCCACTGTTCGAGTTCTCGGGCGCGTGCGCCGGCTGTGGCGAGACGCCATATGTCAAGTTGTTGACCCAACTCTTTGGCGACCGTGCACTGATCGCCAATGCCACCGGTTGCTCATCAATCTATGGCGGCAACCTGCCGACCACGCCCTACACGGTCAATGCCGACGGGCGCGGGCCGGCGTGGAGCAACTCCCTCTTTGAGGACAATGCAGAGTTTGGTCTGGGGATGCGCCTGGCCCTCGACATGCAGGCTGAATATGCGCGCCAGTTGCTGCTGCTGTTCGCGCCGGTGATCGGGCAGGATCTGATAGATGCACTGCTGAATGCCGATCAGAGCACCGAGGCGGGGATCGCGGCCCAGCGAGAGCGTGTGGAGTTGTTGAAGCAGCGTCTGCATACACTTGACCGGACCGAGTTCCCCGATGTTGCGGTGCGTGAACATGAGCTCCTCAGCCTGGCCGATGTCCTGGTGAAGAAGAGCGTCTGGATCGTCGGTGGCGACGGCTGGGCGTACGATATTGGCTATGGCGGGCTTGATCACGTGCTTGCATCCGGATACAACGTCAATGTCCTGGTGCTTGATACCGAGGTGTACTCCAATACTGGCGGCCAGGCATCGAAGTCGACGCCGATTGGCGCGGTTGCAAAGTTTGCCGCGCGCGGCAAGGCGATGCCGAAGAAGGACCTGGGCCTGATTGCCATGGCCTACGGCACCATCTATGTGGCTCGTGTGGCGATGGGCGCGGATGATGTCCAGACGCTGCGGGCCTTCATGGAGGCCGAGGCGTATGATGGGCCGTCGCTGATCCTCGCCTACTCGCACTGTATTGCGCACGGGATAGACATGCGCAAGGGGCTCGAGCAGCAAAAACTGGCGGTGCAGACGGGGTACTGGCCGTTGTATCGCTATAATCCGCTGCTGGCAGCCGAGGGTAAGAACCCGTTAACCATCGACTCGAAGGATCCGTCGCTGCCGCTCGAGAAGTTTGTCTATAATGAGACGCGTTATCGTATGTTAACGCAGAGTGATCCGCAGCGCGCGGAGGTATTGCTGCACGATGCCGAGGCGACGGTGCGCTCACGCTGGCACCACTACAAGGAACTGGCGGCGTTGAGCGACATCAGGCCCGAAGGCAATGGGCATTAGTTCTTCCTGGTGGCGCGGTGCGGCGGGCGAAGCCG
>Ga0272446_1004984_pt1 | contig 15091 bp, 15 predicted proteins | sample YNPCB0061_FD_194587 | JGI IMG/M metagenome (GOLD analysis project Ga0272446, IMG submission 194587) | Hot spring microbial mat communities from Yellowstone National Park, WY, United States - YNP-CB-006-1 | ecosystem: Environmental > Aquatic > Thermal springs > Hot (42-90C) > Sediment | place...
CGGCATCCACCACGCGCGCGACCATCGGCACGCCGGCGGTGTCGGCGATCAGGAGCTTGTTGCGCGGGCCCATGCGGCTCGAGCGGCCGGCCGCGAGCACGATCGCGCCGATCCGCCGCGCGCGCCGGGCAGGCTCGGGCTCGCCCGCCCGCGCGCGCGGCAGCGGCCGCGTCTCGATCTCCTTGAGCAGGCCGCCGGCGCCCATCGCCATGATCTCGTCCCGCCCGACGGGAAGCCCGGCCATCAGCCGCTGCAGCACCCAGTCGAAGCCGTTCAGCCTGGGGCTGCGCGCGCAGCCAGGCAGGACGACAGCCGGGATCTCGCCCACCCGGCCGACGCAGAGCAGGTTCCCCGGGTCGACCGGCATGCCGAAATGATCGATCCGGCCACCCGCGGCGACGATGCCGGCGGGGCAGACGTCGCGCCGGTCGACCACCGCCGAGGCGCCGGAGACGAGCAGGATCCTCGCGCCTTCCGCCGCCAGCGCCCGCAGGGCGCCTGCCACCTCCGCTTCCGTGTGGCCGACGCGGCGCGGCGGCAGCAGCGTGGCGCCGAGCGCGGCGACGCGGGCGCGCGTCACCGCCTCGGTACCGTCGAGGATGCTCGCCTTCATCCCGGGAAGCGCCGTCATGACGAGGCCGACCGGCCGCGGCACGAAGCCATGCAGGGCGAGCAACGGGCCGCCCTCGCGCGCGATCGCCACCGCCTGCTCGACCGCCGCGGCAGGGGCGGAGAAGGGGATGATCTTGATGGTGGCGAGCATGTCGCCCGACGCCGCCTGGGCAAAGGGCGGCAGCGTCGCCACGGTGACGGATTCGTCGACGCGGTTCAGCCGGTCGAGCCGCGCGGCGTCCACCACCAGCACCCCGGCTGCCTCCGCGACGAGGTTCACGCGGCCGGTCGCCGCCCTGGTCGCGCGGATGTGGGGGCCGAGGAAGGCCTCGGCGATGCGCGCTGCGGCCTCGTCCTCGCCGAGATCGCCCGGCTCGAGCCGGGCGGCGACCACCTCCGCGATGCCCGCGGCCGCGAGCGCGGCGATGTCGTCGGGGCCGAGCGCGCGGCCCTTCTTCAGCGTGCGGGCGCCCGCCTTCAGCGTGTGGGCGAGGATGGCGCCGGCGGCCTCGGCCACCGGCATCGGCCCGAAGATCACGCCACCGCCCCCTCCTTCGGGGCCGAGACGATCGCCGCGCCCCGCTTCACCGCGACGATCTCGGCGAGGATCGAGAGCGCGATCTCCGGCGCCGTGACCGCCTCGATGGCGAGCCCGACGGGGCCGCGGATCCGCGCGAGCGCCGCCGGCCCGTGGCCGAGCGCCGCCAGCCGCGCGAGCCGCGCCGCATGCGTCTTCCGGCTGCCGAGCGCGCCGATGTAGTAGGCGTCGGACCGCAGCGCGCGGTCGAGCGCGGGGTCGTCGAGCTTGGGGTCGTGGGTGAGGGTGACGACGGCGGTGCGGCGGTCGGGCGCGAGCGCGTCCATCGCCTCGTCGGGCCATGCGTCCGAGACGGTCACGCCGGGGAAACGCTCCGCCGTGGCGAAGGCGCGGCGGGGGTCGATCACGGTGATGCCGAAGCCGAGCGGCAGCGCCATCGGCACCAGCGCCTGGGCGATGTGGACGGCGCCGACGACCACGAGCCGCTGCGGCGGGTTGTGCACGTGCAGGAACCAACGCGCGCCCTCGTGCTCCACCGTGCGGCTCTCGTCGTCGGCGAGCGCGGAGAGGGCGGCGGCGACGAGAGCCTCGGGCAGCGATGCGCCGTGCGTGCCGTCCTCCGCCACCAGCGCCTGCATGCCGTCCCCGAGCCTGGTGGCGAGCACCACCGGCTGCTTCGCCGCGCGCGCTGCCGAGAGCGCCGCGAGCAGCGTCGGCGTCATCCGAGCCTCTCGACGAACACCGAGACCTTGCCGCCGCAGGCGAGGCCGACCTCCCAGGCGCGCTCGTTGGTGACGCCGAAGGAGAGCAGCCGCGGGGTGCCGCTCTCGATCACCGCCTTCGCGGCATCCGCCACGGCGCCCTCGATGCAGCCGCCGGAGACCGAGCCGGCGATCCGCCCCGTCTCGCTCACCGCCATCTGGCTGCCCGCCGGGCGCGGCGAGGAGCCCCAGGTCTCGACGACGGTGGCAACCGCCACCCGCTCCCCTCCCTCGCGCCAGGACGAGGCGAGGCCGAGGATGTCCTCCGCATCCGCCTGAGTGGTCATGCCGCCTTCCTCCAGGTCCGTTGCGGCGCCGGCGCGGAGAGCGCGTGCACCAGCGCCTTCAGGCTGTCGATATTGTGCACCGGCCTGAAATCGTCCACGTGCGGCAGGATCGCGCGGATGCCCGCGGCCTTCGGCTCGAACCCGTCCCAGCGCAGGAGCGGGTTCAGCCAGATCAGCCGCCGGCAGGACTTCCGGAGCCGCTCCGCCTCCTCGGCGAGGCCCTGGCCGCCCTCGCGGTCGAGCCCGTCGGTGATCAGGAGCACCGTCGCTCCCTGGCCGAGCACCCGGCGGCCCCAGTCGCGGTTGAACGCGTGCAGCGTCTCGCCGATGCGGGTGCCCCCCGACCAGTCTGGCACGATGTTGGCGACCATCTGGAACGCCACCTCCGCGTCGCGGTGGCGCAGCGCGCGGGTGACGTTGGTCAGCCGCGTGCCGAACAGGAACACGTGCACCCGCGCCCTGTCGTTCGCGACCGCGTGCAGGAAGGCGAGCAGCACAGCGGCATAGCGCGCCATCGAGCCGGAGATGTCGGCGAGCGCCACGAGCGGCGGCGTGCGCATCCGCCGCCGCCTGCGCGCGATCTCCACGAGGTCGCCCCCCTCGCGGAGCGACTGGCGGAGCGTCGCGCGCAGGTCGGCGCGGGGCCCGAGCGGGTCGGGGCGGAAGCGTCGCGTCGGCAGCGCGTCGAAGGGAAGCTTCAGGCGGGCGATGGCGGCGCGGGCGGCGCGCACCTCCTCCTCGCTCATCGCCTCGAAGTCCATCTTCCGCAGCCGTTCCTCTGCGGAGACGATCATCGCTGCCTGGAACCGCTCGGGCGGTGCCTCGGGCTTCGGCGGCTCCCGGCGCTCGCGTGGCGCCAGCGCCTCGGCCGCGCGGCGGCTGCCGGCCTTGGGCTTCTGCGGCTCGGCCGGCTTGCGGGCGCCGTCGAGCGCTGCCATCACGCTCTCGGCGATCGCGCGCTCGGGGTTTCGCCAGAACAGCGCGAAGGCGGCGTCGAACACGTCGTGCTGCTCGCGCCGCGTCGCCATGACGGCGCGCAGGGCGGCGTGCACCTCGGCCCTGGCGGTCAGGTCGACGTGGCAGAGGGCGCCCTGCGCGTCGATCACCTGGCCGGGCCCGACCGGGATCCCGGCGCGGCGCAGCATCCGCGCGAAATGCATCACGTTCGCGGCGAGGGAGCCTCCGCCCTCCGCGGGACGCATCAGCCCGCCGCCTTCGCCTCCGCGACGAGCGTGGCCGCCTGCTCGCCGCGGATGCGCGCGATGTCGTCCTGGTACTTGAGCAGCACGCCGAGCGTCTCGTCGACCTTCGCGGGGTCGAGCTCGGTCGCGTCGAGATGGGCGAGCGCGCCGCACCAGTCGATCGTCTCGGCGACGCCGGGCATCTTGAAGAGGTCCATCTGCCGCAGGCGCTGCACGAAGGCGACCACCTGGTGCGACAGACGCTCCGCCGCCTGCGGCGCCTTCAGCCTCAGGATCGCCCGCTCGCGCTCGGCGCTCGGGAAATCGACCCAGTGGTAGAGGCAGCGCCGGCGCAGCGCGTCGTGGATCTCGCGCGTGCGGTTGGAGGTGAGGATGACGACGGGCGGGGTCTCGGCGCGGATCGTGCCGAGCTCCGGGATCGTCACCTGGAAGTCGGCGAGAAGCTCGAGCAGGAAGGCCTCGAAGGGCTCGTCCGCCCGGTCGAGTTCGTCGATCAGGAGCACCGCCGGCCCGCCCTCGGGGGTGATCGCCTGCAGGAGCGGCCGCTCGATCAGGAAGCGGCGGTCGAAGATGCCCTTGGCCAGCGCCTCCTTGTCGCGGGCGCCGGCCGCCTCGAACAGCCGGATCTCGAGGAGCTGGCGGGGGTAGTTCCAGTCGTAGAGGGCGGAGGCGAGGTCGAGCCCGTCATAGCACTGCAGCCGCACGAGCCGCCGCCCGAGCGTCTGGGCGAGCACCTTGGCGATCTCGGTCTTGCCGACGCCCGCCTCGCCCTCGAGGAAGAGCGGCCGGTTCATGCTCAGCGCGAGATGGACCGCGGTTGCGAGCGCGCGATCGGCCACGTAGTCGCCCCGCGCGAGCAGGGCGACGGTATCGTCGACGTTTGCCGGCAGGGGGGGCGTCGGGGTCACGGCATCCATCGGCCGAGCCTAGACCGTGGCTGCGGCGCCGTCACCCGAGGGCGCGGCCGAGCCAGAGGAACAGCCCCGTGAGGGCGATCAGGCCCGCCACCCAGGCGGGCAGGGGCAGGCCGCTCACAGCACCATCAGCAGCACGATGACGATCCACACCGCGAGGCCGCCCCAGAACACGGTGGGCAGGCCCGCGATCTCGGCCGGCGGCGGGAAGCGCAGGAGCGCGCCGAGGCTCGGCCCGGCGGGCGGCGCCGCGGCCTGCGCGGGGGCGGGCGCCCCCGCATCGGCGGCGACGCGGGCGGCGAAACGGTCGAAGAACTGGTCGGCCATCGAGCGGGCGGTGCTGTCGATCAGGCGCGCGCCGAGCTGCGCCATCTTGCCCCCCACCTGGGCCTTCACGTCGTAGGTCATCAGCGTCGCGCCGGGGCCGTCCTCGGCGAGCTTCACGGTCGCGCCGCCCTTGGCGAAGCCCGCCACGCCACCCTGGCCCTCGCCCGAGATCGTGTAGCCGTTCGGCGGGTCGAGGTCGGAGAGCTGCACCTTGCCGGCGAAGCGGGCGTTCATCGGCCCGATGCGCAGCGCCACGCGTGCGGCGAGCTCGGTGTCGCTTACCTTCTCGATGTGCTCGCAGCCCGGGATGGACGCCTTCAGCACCTCGGGGTCGTTCAGGGCCCGCCAGACGGTCTCGCGCGGCGCGGGGATCCGCCGCTCGCCGGTCATTTCCATCGTGTCGCGTCCATCTCGTGCAGGGCCGGGGCCCGGGGTTCGCTCCGGCCGGACCTTAACCACGGATGGCGGATGCGCAAGGCCTTGGGGCAGGCCGAGGTTTGCCCGATCGGGAGGCCGGGAGTATAGCGGAGGCCCTCGCTGCGCTCCTCCCCGGCGGTTCCCGCATGACGCTGAAGCCCTTCCCGTTCCTCGCCGCGCTGGCCGTGTGCGTGCTGCTCGCCATGCCGGCGGAGGCGGCGGAGGGGGGAATCGACGGACGGACCCTGTCGCCGTGGTGGGCGCTTCCCTTCGCCGGGGTGCTGCTCTCGATCGCGATCCTGCCGCTCGTGTCGGGCCACTTCTGGCACCGATTCTACGGCCTCGTGATGCTCGCCTGGTCGCTCGCGCTGGTGGTGCCCGCCTCGATCCGCCTCGGCTTCCAGCCGGTGCTCGATTCGCTGCTGCACACCGCCCTGCTCGAATACGTGCCGTTCCTGCTGCTGCTGTTCGCCCTGTTCACGGTGGCGGGCGGAATCCACGTCGCCGGCACGCTGCGGGGCACGCCCGGCGCCAACACCGCCATCCTCGCCCTCGGCACCGCGATCGCGAGCCTGACCGGAACGACCGGGGCGAGCATGCTGCTCGTGCGCCCGATGCTGCGCGCCAATGCCCAGCGCAAGCACCGCACGCACACGATGATCTTCTTCATCTTCCTCGTGTCGAACATCGGCGGCTGCCTCACCCCGCTCGGCGACCCGCCGCTCTTCCTCGGCTTCCTCAAGGGGGTGAGCTTCTTCTGGCCGACCGAGCACCTGTTCGCGCCGCTCCTGCTCGCCTCGGCGCTGCTGCTGCTCGCCTACCACCAGATGGACGTGCGCTTCTTCCGCCGCGAGGCGGACGAGATCCGCGAGGAGACCGGCACGGTCGAGCCGCTGCGCATCCAGGGGGGCGTGAACATCCCGCTGCTGATGCTCGTGGTGCTCGTCGTGCTGATGGAGGGCGTGTGGCATCCCGGAGCGGTGACCTTCCTCAAGCAGGAGCTCGCCGTCGAGGTGGTGATCGGCGATGCGCTGCTGCTCGCCATCGCCGCCTACTCGATCTGGGCGACGCCGCCCATGGTGCGCAACGCCAACGGCTTCACCTGGGGGGCGATGATCGAGGTGGCGAAGGTGTTCGCCGCGATCTTCGTCACGATCACGCCCGCGATCACGATCCTTCGGGCAGGCCAGGAGGGTGCGGCGGCGCCGCTGATCGCGCTGGTGTCGCGCGATGACGGCACCCCGATCCCGGCGATGTACTTCTGGATGACGGGGATCCTCTCGTCCTTCCTCGACAACGCGCCGACCTACCTGATCTTCTTCAATCTCGCCGGCGGCGACGCGCAGGCGCTGATGGGCCCGGGCGCAAGCGTGCTCGCCGCCATCTCGGCCGGCTCCGTGTTCATGGGCGCGAACTCCTATATCGGCAATGCGCCGAACTTCATGGTGCGCGCGATCGCCGAGGAGCAGGGGGTGCCGATGCCCTCGTTCTTCGGCTACTGCGCCTGGGCGGCGATGATCCTGCTGCCCGTGTTCGCCCTGCTGACCGTGATATTCTTCCGCGGGTGACTGGGAGGGAGGCGACCATGCCCTATCTCGACAAGGCCGACCTGCCTGGCGTTCCCGCGGGCGAGCGCTTCCGCGCCCTGCTGGCGCGGCCCGGCATCCTCGAACTGCCCGGCGCGCACAACGGCTTGGCCGGGCTGCTCGCGAAGAGGGCCGGCTTCGAGGCGCTCTACCTCTCCGGCGCGGCGATGACCGCCTCGATGGGCCTGCCCGACCTCGGCATCATCACCGTCGACGAGGCGTGCTTCTTCGTCAGAACCATCGCGCGCGCCACGGGGCTGCCGATCCTGGTCGACGGCGACACGGGCTATGGCGGCGTGCTGAACGCGATGCACATGGTGCGCGCCTTCGAGGACGCCGGCGCCGGCGCGGTGCACATCGAGGACCAGGACCTGCCGAAGAAGTGCGGCCACCTCAACGACAAGAAGCTCGTCGAGCCCGCCGAGATGGCCGCGAAGGTCGCGGCGGCGAAGCGCGCCGCGCGGCACCTCGTGGTGATCGCGCGCACCGATGCCGCGGGCGTCGAGGGCTTCGAGGCGGCGGTCGCGCGCGCGAGGCTCTACGTCGAGGCCGGGGCGGACGCGATCTTCCCCGAGGCGCTGACCACGCGCGAGATGTTCGAGCGCTTCGCCCGGGAGGTGCCCGGCGTGCCCCTGCTCGCGAACATGACCGAGTTCGGCCGCACGCCCTACTTCACCTCCGCCGAGTTCGCCGCCATGGGCTACCGCATGGTGATCTGGCCCGTCTCCTCCCTCCGGGTCGCCGCGAAGGCGCAAGCAGAGCTCTACGCCGCGATCCGGCGCGACGGCGGAACGATGCACCATCTCCATGCGATGCAGACCCGCGCCGAGCTCTACGAGACGATCGGGCTCGCCGACTACGAGGCGCTCGACAGCTCCATCGTCGCGACCGTCGTGCCGCCCGATCTCCGCCCCCACGGCATGCCCGGCAAGGCGGCGGAGTAGCGCGCGGCCCGTGGCGCCGAGGCTGGTCGCGAGCGAGGTCTACCGCGGCTCCAGCTACGGGCCGAAGCACCCGCTCGCCATTCCCCGCGTTCCGGCCACCCTCGACCTCTGCGCGGCGCTCGGCTGGCTGCCGGACGCGCAGGTTCTCGAGAGCCCGCGCGCGACCGTCGCCGAGCTCGCGCGGTTCCACGATCCGGCCTACATCGCCGCGCTTCAGCGTGCCGAGGCGGAGCAGGCGGTGGACGCGGCGACGCGCGCGCGCTTCGGCATCGGCGCGAACGGCAACCCCGTGTATCGCGAGGTGTTCCGCCGCCCCGCCACCGCCGCCGGCGGCACGCTGCTCGCCGCGCGGCTGACCGCGGCCGGAGGCGGCATCGTCTACAACCCCGGCGGCGGCACGCATCACGGCATGCCGGCCCGCGCCTCCGGCTTCTGCTACGTCAACGATCCCGCGCTCGGCCTGCTCGCCTGGCGTGACGCCGGCCTCGCGCCGCTCCTCTATGTCGACATCGATGCCCATCACGGCGACGGCGTGGAGGAAGCCTTCGCCGGCGACCCGGCCGTGTTCACCCTCTCGGTGCACGAGGCCGGCCGCTGGCCGGGCACCGGCGCGGTGGAGGAGACGCGCGGCGGCGGGGCGATGAACATTCCCGTGCCGGCCGGCTTCAACGACAGCGAGATGCGGTTCGTGCTCGAGGAGGCGATCCTGCCCGTCGTCGCCGCACTCCGCCCCTCCGCGATCATGCTCCAGGGCGGAGCGGATGCGCTCGCCGAGGACCCGCTTGCGACGCTCTCGCTCTCGAACAACGCCCACTGGGCGGTTGTCGAGGCGCTCGCGCGCGCGGCGCCGCGCTTCGTGCTGCTCGGCGGCGGCGGCTACAATCCCTGGTCGGTCGCCCGCTGCTGGGCCGGCGCCTGGGCGACGCTCAACCGCTGGGACATCCCCGACCGCCTGCCGCCCGAGGCCGAGGCGGTGCTCCGCGGGCTTTCGCTGAACCGCGCCGCCGGCCGCAACCCGCCTGGGCACTGGTTCACCACCCTGCGCGACACCCCGCGCGAGGGCCCGGTTCGCGAGGAGGTGAGGGCGGTGGTGGCGCGCGCCATGGCCCTGTTCCGCCCGGCCGTGCTATCGGCCTCGGCATGACGCGCACGCTCTCACGCCGCCTTCTCGTCGCCGTCCTCGGCGCCTCCGCCGCGCCCGCGCTCGCCCAGAACGCGCCGCAGCCCGAACTGCCGAAGGAGCGGCTCGTCATCGTCACGCGCGACGGCACGCGGCATGAGTTCATGGTCGAGATGGCCGTCACGCCCGAGCAGCAGATGGTCGGGCTGATGTTCCGCCCCTCGGTGCCGCCCGATGGCGGCATGCTGTTCGACTGGGGCAGCCCGCGCGAATCCCAGATGTGGATGCGCAACACCATCGCCTCGCTCGACATGATCTTCATCGCCGCCGACGGCCGCGTCCACCGCATCGCCGAGCGGACGGTTCCCCATTCGCTCGCGACCATCGGCTCGAACGGGCCGGTGCGCGCGACCCTCGAGGTCGCGGCCGGCACGGCGGAGCGGCTCGGCATCCGCGTCGGCGACAGGGTGCTGCACCCGATCTTCGGGTCGCAGCCGTAACGGGATCAGCCGACCGTCTGGCTCCTGAGGTCCTTCGGCGCCTTGGTCAGCACCTCCGGCGTCGGCCCGACCACCACCGTGTCGTCCTGCCGGAACCCGCCCACGCCCCAGATGTAGATGCCTGGCTCGCAGGAATAGACCTCGCCGCGCAAGAGCGGGCGGTGCACGAAGGCCGTGTCGTCGGGGAACTCGTGGCCGAGCGTGCCCATGCCGTGGCCGGTCCGGTGCAGGATGTTGGCGCCGAACCCGGCGGCCTCGATCACCTGTTGCGCGGCGGCATCGAAGGCGGAGACCGGGTTGCCTTCGACCAGCGCCTCGATACCGGCCTGGTTCGCGTCCGTCGCCGCCGTGTAGGCCTTCACCTGGAGATCCGACGGCGTTCCGCAGAACCACGTGCGCTCGTTCTCGACGACGAGGCCGTTGAGGCGGGCGACGACGATGTTGACGAGCCCGTGGCCCCTGGCGATGCGCGCGCCGGTCGGCTGCCCGTCGCCGTGCGGGGCGCAGGATGCCGGGCCGGACAGCGTCCAGCAGCGCATCACCTCGAGGTTCTGGCCGGGGAAGCGGCGCGCCGCCTCCTCGACCATGTGCGCCGCCATCGCCATGTCCATCTCCTGCACGAGCCGCCCCTCGCGGATGTTCTCGCGGTAGCGGTCCTGCACCCAGTCGGTCAGCGCCGCCGCCTCGCGCATCACGGCCAGCTCCTCCTCGCACTTGACGAAGCGCAGCGCCCTGCACTCGGCGGTGGCAGGGACCAGCCTCGCCTCCGGCAGGAGCGCGACGGCGCGGGCGAGCGGCCCATCCGCTGCGTCGGCGCCGATGCGGGCGCGGGCGAGACCCTTCGCCGTCAGGAGCTCGGCCACCATCTCGGGCCACTGCGGATAGAGCGGCAGGCGGGAGGCGACGCGCGGATGCTCGGCGTACATCGTGATGTCGTCCACCCACATCCGCTGCGCCTCGCGGGCGAAGCGGATGTGGTTGGTCGAGAGCTCGTGCATCACCGCGAAGGGGGCGCCGTCGCGCGGCACGACGAGCAGGATCGGCCGTTCCCAGGGCAGCACGTCGGTGTGGAAGTTGGTTCCGAACTGGAAGAAGTCGGCCGTCGCGAAGGCGAGCGCGTCGAGCCGCATGCGGTCCATCAGCGCGTTCATCAGGCCGCGGCGGTGGTCGCCGGTGGTGCGGGTCAGGAAGCCCATCGCTCTCCCCCTCTCTCTCTCAGCGTGTCACGAGCATCTGGTAGGCGGGTACGGCAAGCGCCGCGATCGTCTCCGCGAGCGGGATGTCGCTCTCCCCGTACCAGCCCGCGCGGTGCAGCAGGTTGATCGTGCCGAGCGTCCGGCCGTTCCAGGCCACGGGAACGTTCAGCACGCTCTCGCAGCCGAGCGAGCGGATCAGTTCATGGTCGAAGAACACCGCCTTCACCGCCGGGTAGTCCTGGCCGATGTAGGGGCGCCGGCCCTCGATCACCTGCGCGGTCCAGAAGGTCGGGTTCATCGGCTTGCGGCCGCCGACCGGATACTCGGCGGGGTGCGAGGTCCAGAACCGCTCGACCTCGCCGGTGGCCTCGTGGCGCAGCAGCACGGTGAAGAGGATGTGCCCGATGGTCGCCGCACAGGCCTGCTCGAGCGCGGCGAGGGTCGCCTCTGGCTGGCCCTGGGCGCGCAGCGCGGCGGCCAGCGTGGCGAGGTGGGGCAGCGGGTCTGGGCGCGTCATCGTCTCTCGTCCGGGATCGGGTAGCGGCGGTGGTGCTCCGGGAACAGCCCCCTCGGCCGGTAGCGGAGCACGAGGATCAGGAGCGCCGCGATCAGGAACTCGCGCACCGCCGCCACCTGCACGGCGGCGAGGCCCGGGATCGCGGCGACCACGAAGCGGGTTCCCTCCATGAAGGCGACGACGAGGGCCGCTCCCACCACCGCGCCGGTGTTCGTTCCGGTTCCGCCAGCCGTGAGCGCGAGCACGATGTAGATCGTGATCAGCGGAACGAAGCCCTCCGGCGCGATATAGGCGTTGTAGTGGGCGTAGAGGGCGCCGGCGAAGCCGGTGATGGCGGCGCCGATCGCGAAGGCCTCGGTCTTGAACCGCAGCACGGGCTTGCCGGCCACCGCTGCCACCTGGTCATCGTCGCGGATCGCGCGCAGCACGCGGCCATAGGGGGAGTGACGGAGGCGCTGGCAGAGCAGGAACACGAGAAGCAGCGCGGCCGCGGCGAGGCCGAGATAGATCAGGTTGAAGGTCGCCGGCGCCACCTGGCCGCGGAAGGGGCCGGGGATGGCGCTGATCCCATCCGTTCCGTTGGTGAAGCGGATCTCGTTCGAGGCGACGAGGCGCACCACCTCCGAGAAGCCGAGCGTGACGATGGCGAGATAGTCCCCCTTCAGCCGCGCGGTGATGCGCGCGACCGCCGCGCCGGCGAGGCTCGAGACCGCCGTGGCCGCGAGCACGCCCGCCCACATCGGCCAGGTGGCGTGGCGGACGGTGACGAGCGCCGAGGTGTAGGCGCCGACGGCCATGAACCCGACCAGGCCGAGATTGATCATCCCCGCCATGCCCCAGATCACGTTCAGCCCGAGCGCCATCATGCCGTAGAGCGCGGCGAACACGGCCATCGCGACGAGGTAGTTCTCCATCGCTCAGTACGCCCGCTCGCCGAGGATGCCGCGCGGGCGGAAGGTCAGCACGACGAGGATCGCCACGAACCCGACTGCCGTCCGGTACGAGGCGTCGAGCACGAGCAGCGACAGTTCCTCGCCGATGCCGACGGCGATCGCGCCGACCACCGCGCCTGGAATGCTGCCCAGGCCGCCGACGACGGCCGCCGCGAACACGGTGAGCACGGCGCGGAAGCCGGTCAGCGGGTCGATCGAGGTGTCGAGGCCGAGCAGCATGCCCCCCACCCCCACGAGCCCCATGCCGATCAGCGAGGCGAGCCGCGCCACCGTTTCGGCGTTGATGCCCTTGATCGAGGCGAGCGTAGGGTTGTCGGCCACCGCGCGCATCATCTTGCCGGTGCGCGTGAAGGCGAGGAAGAGGAACACCGCCGTCATCACGGCGAGGCTGATGGCGGCGTTCTCCACCTGCTGCGGCCCGATGCGCAGGAAGGCGAAGCCGAGGTCGAACCGCCAGTCGCGGTACACCGGCAGGTCATAGCCGCGGAGATCGTTTCCGAAGACGAAGCGGATGACGTTCTCGAGCGCGATGGTCAGCGCCACCGCCGCGATCGCCGCCGCCATCGGCCCCGTGGCGGCGGAACTGCGCCGGAGCGGCTTCAGCACCACCTCGTCGCAGAGGAGCCCCGAGAGCGCCGGGATCAGGAAGGCGAGCGCGAGGCTCGGGACGATCGGCAGCCCGAGCCAGACATTGGCGACGAACCCCGCGTAGGCCCCCATCGTCGCGTGGCTCGCGACGGTGAAGTTCGGGAAGCGCAGCACCGCGTAGATGGCGGTGAAGCCGATCGCCGGCAGGGCGAGGATGGTGCCGACGACGAGCCCGTTGACGACGAGCTGCGGCAGCTCCTCGACGATGTGCGAAAGCACCGCGTCGTTACGAGATGCGGAGCGTCTTCAGCTTGGCACCTTCCGCCTGCTCGTAGCGGAACGGGCAGGTGAGGATGTCGCCCGTCTCGGTGAAGTCGCAGAGGCCGGAGGCGCCGTTGTAGTTGATCTCGCGTCCCGCTGCGATCAGCCGCAGGCCCTCGACGACGTCGGTGACGGGCTGGCCCTGGCCCTGGGAAATCTTCCGGACGGTCTCGCGGATGGCATCGCCCGTCGAGGCGCCGGCCTTGGCGATCGCGAGCGCGGCGAGCGAGGCGTGGTCGTTGGTCTGGCAGGAATAGGGGTCCGGGTCGTTGGTGCCGAGCAGCGCCTGCAGCCGCTTGAAGGCCGGGCTCTCGACATCGGGCGAGGGCGCCCAGGTCACGGTGCCGTTGGTGACCTCCGCCGGCAGGCTGTCGAGCAGGCGCTGGTTCACCGCATAGGCCGGCGCGACCTTGCCGCCCGTCCAGCCCGCCCGGAACAGCTCGCGCAGGAGGATCGTCACGTCGGGGGTGTAGCCGTTGAGGAAGATGAAGTCGGGCCGCGCGCGCAGCGCCTGGTCGACCTCCGAGCGGAACACGGTCTTCTCGCGGTCGTAGATCACCTGGCCGAGCACCTGGCCGCCGTATTTCGGCATCTCGCGGTCGAGGATCTCCTTGTTCGGCAGGGCGAACGGCGTCTGCGCGGCGAGGATGAAGATGCGCTTGGCCCCGCGCTCGCCCAGGAACGCGGCGAGCTTGGTGATCTGCAGCGTCGAGTTCGGCTGGGTGCGGATGATGAAGCCGCGGTGCGGAAGCTGGGTGATGCTGTCGGCGCCGGACACCGTGAACAGCATCGTCCGACTCTCCCAGCAGAGCGGGGCCACCGCGGTCGTCACCGCGCTGGCCCAGGTGCCCATGATGGCCGAGACGCGATCGACGTCGATCAGCTTGCGCGCGGCCCGCACGGCGGCGTCGGGGTTGGTCTGGGTGTCCTCGCCGTAGAGCTGGATGCGCCGGCCGCCGATGCCGCCTGCGCCGTTCACGGCCTCGATCACGCCTTCCATCGCCTTGCGCATCGAGGGGCCGTAGGGCCCGCCGGCGCCGGTCAGCGGCGTCAGCGTGCCGAGGCGGATCGGCTCGCCCTGCGCCCGCACGACCGCCGGCGCGAGCAGGGGAGAGAGGGCGAGGCCCGTGGCGAGCGTGCGGCGGCTGAGGCGAGGCGTCATCGGTCGTCTCCCGTTGCGGATGGGCATCAGCATGGCGCGGTTTCAGCCGCCGAGGAAGATGCGCCGTACCTCCGGGTCGGCGGCGAGCGCGCGTGCCTCCCCCTCGCGGGCGTTGCGGCCGTCGACCAGGATCACCCCGCGCGTGGCGATCGAGAGCGCCTCGAGCGCGTTCTGCTCCACCATCGCGATCGCCGTGCCCTCGGCGTGGATGCCGCGGATCGTGTCGAACAGCGCCTCCGCCGCGATCGGCGAGAGCCCTGCCGAGGGTTCGTCGAGCATCAGGAGCTTGGGCTCGACCATCAGCGCCATCGCCATCGCGAGGATCTGCCGCTGGCCGCCCGAGAGGGTGCGCGCGGCCTGGCGGCGCTTCTCGGCCAGCATCGGGAAGCGGGCGAAGATCGCCTCGATGCGGCGCCGCGTCTCCTTCGGCTGCACGAAGCCGCCCATCTCGAGGTTCTCGCGCACCGACATGGTGGGAAAGACGTTCGCCTCCTGCGGCACGAAGGCGAGGCCGGCTGCGCAGATCTCGCGCGCGGGCCGCCCCGCGATCGGCCGTCCCTCGAGCGTGATCGTTCCGGCGGAAGGGGTGAGGATGCCGGCGATCGCCTTCAAGAGCGTCGACTTCCCGGCCCCGTTCGGGCCGATGATCACCACCACCTCGTGCGGCGCGACGGCGAGATCGACGCCCTTGAGGATCATGTCGGCGGCCGCGTAGCCGGCGACCACGCCCTTCGCCTCGAGCAGGAGCCCGCTCATGGCAGGTGCGCCCGCCGGCCCATGTAGGCCTCCTGCACCGCCTGGTCGGCGGCGATGGCGGAGAATGCGCCCTCGGTGAGCTTCCGCCCCTCGGCCATCACGATCACCGGGTCGCACAGCCGCGCGATCGCGTCCATGTGGTGCTCGATGATGAGGAAGGTCATGCCCTCGTCGCGCAGGGAGAGCAGATGCTCGCCGATCTCGCCCGCGAGGGTGGGGTTCACGCCGGCGATCGGCTCGTCGAGCATGATCATCCGCGGGTCGGTCATCAGGGCGCGTCCGATCTCGAGCAGCTTCTTCTGCCCGCCCGAGAGGTCGGAGGCCGGGTTGTTCGCCACCCTGAGAAGATTGAGCCGCCGCGCCGTCGCGATCGCGCGGTCGAGCAGCGCC
>Ga0272446_1004985_pt1 | contig 15091 bp, 9 predicted proteins | sample YNPCB0061_FD_194587 | JGI IMG/M metagenome (GOLD analysis project Ga0272446, IMG submission 194587) | Hot spring microbial mat communities from Yellowstone National Park, WY, United States - YNP-CB-006-1 | ecosystem: Environmental > Aquatic > Thermal springs > Hot (42-90C) > Sediment | place...
CACCCGCGTAATGGGCAACGACACCGCCGGCCGAATCTCCTGCTTCGCCTCGTTCGGCGCGGCCTCCAACAACCGGTCCGCTCCCACGCCGCCGACAATCCCCAAACCAACCGCACCCGCCAACGGAAGGCCCCACATGAGTTTGGAAGTTCGCATACGATTCGCCTCGGAGAGTGTGAATAATCAACCCCACCGTGGGGGGTCGAAATTGCTGATCACTATACAGACGAATGAGCCCTGCTTGTGGCTTGCCAAAATTCTGTGTAACTTATCAAATTCATAGACGCCGGTTAGTAAACTCTTATAAATTCATAACTTACAACTAAAACTCTGTTCGACATTCTGCCGCCAACTCAGGTTGGGATTGATACGTGGCGTACCAAAAGGCGTCGAGTCGTTGGGCCAAACGATCCCAGGAATAACGGGCCTGCACGGTTTGCCGACCCCGTTCGGCGGTGTCCCGAAGTTCGTCGGGCCGCTCGATGGCGTTGAGAATCGCGGTCGTCATCTCGGCAGGGGTTGGGCAAATGACCAGATCTCGGTCGGCGACCAGTTGCAGACCTTCGGCCCCGATGCGCGTACTGATGACGGGTGTTTCGGTAGCCAGGGCTTCGAGAATCTTCAGCCGAGACCCGCCGCCGATCCGCAGCGGAACCACGAGCATGCCGCAGGTGGCCAAAAATGGTCGCACATCGGGAACGTCGGCGACGAGTTGCACACCGGCTTGCTGAGCGGCCCGGTATCGCAACCAGGCCGGTGGCCGTCGACCAACCACGACCAGGGTTGCTCCGGGAACCTGCTTACGAACCTGCGGGAAGATCTGGTCGAGCAATTGGGTCACCGCGTCGAGGTTCGGCCGCCAGTCGAGGCTGCCCAAGTACAACAGCCGTCTGGGGTCTCGATCCACGTCGCGTTGGGGCTTGAAATAGTCGAGATCGACGCCATTGTCGACCACGGCCACCGAGCGGGCTTCAAATCGGTCCCGTAGCAAGCGCGCATCATCGGAGCTTACCGCAATGGTGGTGCTGGCACTCGTCACCGCCCAGCGTTCGAATCGCTCGTATTTCTCCCACTGCCTACGCAGATACCAACGCTTGACCGCGTTGGGTTCGGTCTGGGTGTAGCGTTGCCAGATCAGTGACTCCACGTTGTGAGCCATCAGAGTCCAGCGATGTTGCGGCAACTGCTGGCCGAAAGCGAGTTGCAGCACTTGAGCATAGGGTGTCCATTCGCAATGCCACAGGTCGACCGGCTGCTGAGCCGCTAGATGACGAACCGCTTGCACGAGCGCGGGACTGGTGTGTGTTGCGACCGAATAGGGTAAAGGGGAGAGCAAGTTCCCGGCCAGCCGCGCGTAGAAACCCGCCCCGCTTTTTGGGGGGACCGTCCGGTCCACAACCACGGTTCGAATGCCGCGATTTTGGAATTCCGCCACGGCTGCTGCTGCCTCGCTGGGATCGGGGTTGCGATGAGCCAGTACCGTTATTTGATGCCGACGAGCCAGCCGAGTCAGAAGGTGATAACTGCGGATTCGCTTGCCGGAAGTCAAAGGGAAAGGCAACTCCTCGTCGAGCACGACAACCGAAAGCGAGGGCATGTGGACTCCTTTCCACACACAAGTTCAAAGCCCAGTTATTGTCGCGAGTTCACGGCCAGGCAGTCAATCGCACTTGAACTTGAAGTGGGTAAGGAGGATCGAGCTGATGGACTCAGCAAGCAGCAGTCGCTGGTCGCGTTCCTGGGTACAGTAGCGGTTGTGCCAGTCGGAACGTGCAAGTTCGATTCCCGTTGCCAAACGAGCTGTTATAGTTTCTACCCACTGATTGAGTCGAGCACGGAGGGTTTGATAACCACGCTCTGCTACTGTTGAAACGGCTTCACGAATTAACTGAGAACCCGTTGTGGATACCCCGTTTGAATGAGGAATGTCTGATGAACCGGTTGCACCGCTGGGCTGAGGTGAGTGTTCAAGTCGTGATTGTGTACAGTTTGATCGTATTGTTTCTCGATCTCGAAATTCGTGATCGCAGTGGTTGGGAAGGCGTTTTTGAAGTATCGGAATGGGTGATTGGAGTAGTGTTTACAATCGAATATCTGGTTCGGTGGGCGGTTTCTCGCAGGTGGTGGTATCCACTCCGGCCGGTGGCAGTGATCGACTTGCTGGCAGTTCTGCCGTTTTATTTGTGGTTAGTCGGCGGAAGCGAAGCGCTGCGTGTGGCCCGGATTTTACGGGTCGTTCGTGTTCTCAAACTGGACCGCCACGGTGAGGCCGGTGCGACGCTGTATCGGGCCTATTATCGGATCCGGCATGAGATCCGACTCACCGCCTTGGGGGGACTGGTTGTTGGTCTGTGTGGCACGGTGTTGCTGTTTGAGCTGGAACGGGACGTCCAACCTGAGGTGTTTGCCCGGGTTTCGGATGCGGCTTGGTGTATTCTGGCCACGGTGACCACCGTTGGTTACGGCGACAAGGTCCCCCGGACGGATGCCGGCCGGCTCGTTGCTGGGGTCGTCATGCTTTCGGGATTGGTATTGTTCGGCACCTTCGTTAGCCTGGTCGGTGGTTCTTTTGTCGAAGAAATTCGCCGGAAGCGCATTGAACGGGAACGGCACGCTCACCACGTCCGGACGGGTGCCGAAGAGCACTTCGACGCCCATGCCGTGGTGCTGGCTATCCACAGCGGTGTCATTCCGCCCGGCGATTCACCCGCTCACCAGCACACCGTGGACTTGCTCGAACGGGCCTGTCGGATCATGATCGCGTCGCAGGCACACCATTACGAACACACCTCGTGAGTTCCAATGGTGGGTTCACGAGCCAGCGATTACCTCCCAGTCGATCCGATTCTTATCCAGGGTGGGCAAGTTCACCGAGAGCGCTTCAAGGTATTTCGGCGCAGCACCGGTGTTAAAGACCACCACTCGTTCCTCGGGCCGCACCTCGCCGGTTTGCACAAGTTGTTCTAGCACGTCGAAGCATATGGCCGTTTCTGGGCAAATGCTAATTCCCTCCGCAGAGCTGGCCCGCCGCATCCACGCACCGATTGTAGCTTCCCGACCGGCCACAGCCTTGCCGCCGCTGGCCCGAATGGCATCGAGCATGAGAAAGTCGCCTACTGCCACGGGCACCCGTAACCCACTTGCTACGGTTTGAGGCTCGGGGAAAAGCTCGGCAAAGCGTTGGCCGTGCTCGAAGGCGCGAACAATCGGTGCACATCCTTCAGCCTGACACGAAATCAGACGGGGCAATTTGGGGGTTGTGGCATGCCTGAGCCAACCCAATTCCTGCAACTCGGCGAACGCTTTCCACATGCCAATCAGCCCGGTGCCGCCGCCGGTTGGATAGAAGATCACGTCCGGGAGGGTCCAGCCAAGTTGCTCAGCAAGCTCGAGACCCATCGTTTTCTTACCCTCAAGGCGGTACGGTTCTTTGAGGGTCGATAGATCGAACCAGCCCATGCGCTCGGTGCCGTCTTTAACGATCTTGCCACAGTCGTGGATCAATCCGTTGACCCGGAACGCTTTTGCGCCATAGAGGTGGGCCTCGAATTGGTTCACGATCGGCGTATCGTGGGGCATGAAGATGTAACATTCGAGGCCGGCCCGGGCTGCGTAGGCAGCAGCGGCTCCTCCGGCGTTGCCGGCCGTCGGTAGGGCCACTCGTCGGACATCTAACCACCTGGCCATGCTGATGGCGACGGTCATTCCCCGCGACTTGAAGCTGCCTGTGGGGAGTTGTGACTCGTCCTTTACATAAAGTTGCGAGAGACCCAGTTGTCGACCCAATCGGGGGCAATGCAACAGCGGTGTCCAACCTTCGCCGAGCGACACCGGTTCAGTATCACGGGGTAACGGGAGCAATTCGCGATATCGCCATAATGTTGAGGCACGAGTTGCAAAGTCTTGAGGACCGATGGCCGTGCGGATTCGATCCAGATCATAACGAACCAAGATGGGCCGACCCCCATGGGTGTTGACCGGTGACCCAAAGGGAAGGGCGGTTCCATCGATGGCCGCTTCCAGATGCGAGACGAAATGCAACATTCCCGTCCAGTTTCAAGCATGGGGCGCACGAACCAGGGCTGGCGAACGCGACCAGCGCATTCCGGCGCGAGCGGAAATCTTGCTCTATGGTAGGTTTTGGCGGAGATCACGCGACCGTCTTATTCCTCGATTTTTTGCGGGTACGCGCCGGTCATGCCAACTGCACCGACATCGGCTCCTGAACTGGTGGATTTGATTCGACGAAGTGGGGTACTTCCCCCCTCGTTGCTCGCGAGCCTTTCGGACCTCAATTTGCCAAACAATCCCCAGCAAGCCGCTGCCTTTCTGGTTGCCCAAGGGATCCTGACGCGATTCCAGGCCAAACAATTGCTGGTTGGTCGCCACAAAGGGTTCCGATTGGGGCCGTATGTGGTCAAGGACCTCTTGGGCCGGGGCGGTATGGGCGCGGTGTACCTGGCGGAGCATCGGGAACTCAACCGGAAGGTGGCGGTCAAGATTCTGGTACCCAGCAAGGATGAGGATCAGCGCCTGGCTTTAGAACGGTTTTTTCGAGAAGCGCGAGCGGCGGCGGCACTCGACCACCCAAACATCGTTCGAATCTTCGATGTTGCCCGGCACAACGAAGTTCCCTACCTCGTCATGGAATATGTGGAGGGCCAAACGTTACAACAGGTTCTCGATGAGCGTGGCCCCATCCCCTATCTCTCAGCCGCCGATTACATCGCTCAGGCCGCGGCGGGTTTGCAGCATGCCCATGAAAAGGGCTTTGTGCATCGGGATATTAAGCCCGGCAATCTGATGCTGGATCGAACTGGAACCATCAAGATTCTCGATATGGGGTTGGCTCGCTCGGCCGGTGCGCACGACAAGCTGACCGAGCGGCTCGATCACGGTGCGGTGGTTGGTACGGCCGACTTCATCGCGCCGGAACAGGCACTGAATCAGACTGTTATCGATGGCCGCGCCGATATCTATTCGCTTGGAGCAACGTTCTTTGCGTTACTCATCGGGAGGCCGCCCTTTGAGGGGAATACCACCCAAAAACTCTTGCAGCATCAGTTGCGGAGTGCCCCGAAACTGACCACGCTGGATAAAAGCTTACCCAAAGATCTTTCCGTTGTCGTTGCCCGCATGTTGGCCAAAAAGCCCAGCGACCGCTATCAGACACCCGTCGAGGTGATCGTTGCACTGAAGCCGTGGCTCACGAGCGGTTCCCGGGCGCTGACCGGGTTGTCCCAGACCACGCTGGGCTGTGGGTTAGGTGTGGAGGATAGTCAATCGAACCGGTTAACCGATGGAACTTCACGGCCGCAAGGACAGCGTTCTGGTGTACGGCGATCCAACAGCGACTCTGAAGCCGTGGGTCCGCTTGATCCCGGACTCGATACCGGTTCGCTGGCCATATCCGGAACGCTCCGGGTCCGGCGTCAATTACGGCCGGTATCCCAGAAGCAGTTGCTGTATGTCGGTACTATTGTGATCGTCCTTGCCATTGGTGCGGTGAGTGCCTGGCTGGTTGCAGGACAAGACCGTAACCAAGAACTGCCGCCCCCCGTCGACTCCACCCCCCAGCCCAACACTCAAACACTTCCCACTCTGCCGGGTCCCCCATCGGGAATGGGTTCTGACTCGCAGCCGAAACCGGCCGAGGAGCTGCAGGAGCAAGTTCTGTTCAATCTCGCTGCCGGGGAACTGCCAAACTTCCGGTTCACTCGCACCGGGTTCGAGCATACCTCCGGCGACAGTCCTCCTCAGCTTCCTGGAGTCCTGCTCGGAGGCTACAAGAAAGAAACTGAAAGTGAATGGATCTGTACGAATATCCAAGGTAGCCAGGCTCTGAGTTTTGCCAACCTCAACGACGTGCGCTCTGCCCAAGTTGCTATTGACTTGGAGAAACCGGATGGGTTGGGGTTAACCTTGGAACCGGGGCAACAGGTTCGGTTACGGGTGACCTACCTGACTCTTGGTCAGGGTCGTGGGCAGATGTACTTCCAGAGCTATGACGACTGGAAACTGCTCGCCAGTCGAACACTCCCGAATGCTCACGATTGGAACACCGTAGATCTGGTGGTCACCCGGGAAAACCAACCGATTCGGTGTGTGATTGAGTCTCGTGAGACTGGGGCTAGTAATGCCCTGGCCATCCGAACCATTACCGTTACGGCATTGCAGCACCCGACCAGAGCCAATTCGTCGGCTCGCCGGGTGACCGCTGACATCAGCAAGTGGGTTGAAGGATCGGTGATCTATTCCCTCGACGTGCAAGCGATTCCCCCGTTCCGGGTCATTAAGGAACAATTTAACCGAATTAACGGTGAGGAGGAGCAACTTCCGTGGGGCGTGGGGTGTCAAGCGTGGAAGAACGGTGCGATCGGCGAGTTCCGCTGCGAGAAACTCTATGATGTGCCGGTGCTGAGCGTCACCAATCTCAATGAAGTGAAGTCGGGTCAATTCTTCTTTGAACTGGAACAAGAACTCAAACTGTCGCTGCAGCCCGGCAAGGCCTACCGAGTGAAGATTGGCTATAGCACCGCAAACGAGGCGACTAGTGTCGTGTATCTTCAGACCTGTCAGGACTTTAAGATTTTTGCTAGCAGAGATTTACCACAAACCAATGGGCAATGGAAAACCGCAAGTGTGTCGTTTGTTCGCCCATCGGCTCACGAGCGCGTGCCAGTTCGCATGGTGATTGAGAATACCTCCGTTGGCGAGGGCAAGACCCTGTCGATTCGTTCGGTCCAGCTTGTGGAACTGATCCCCCCGCTGGAGTAAAGCGATCACCTTGATGGTCCCGGTTCACCCGGGCCCGCTCGTGAGTTGTTGTGCCTAGCCAGCCGTGTGTGCCTTGTCGCGTTCCTCTTCCTCCTCCACGGTGGGCAGTTCGTGGTGTGCGCGCATTCGCAGGTACACGATGTAACCAATTAGCCCAATGATCCACTCGACCACTCGCAGAGCCAGCCGAGCGCTGACACCCCGGCTTGGGTCTCGGCCACTGAGCTTGTAAAGCCAGGCAAACACTGCTTCACCGACGCCAACCCCTCCTGGCGAAATGGGCAGTGCTTGAGCGATGAAGCCGATTGGAGCAATGACGAATTGTTCTGGAAGGGTTGCTTCCGAGTCCGGATTGGCTGCTGGGAAGATCTGCGAGGCACTGTGAAAGGCAAACACCAGGCCAAAATGCGACAGTGCCGAAAGCACCACGCAAATCACCATCGTTCGCAACCGCTGCCGATACATCCACACGGCACACCAGAACTCGGCCAGCGATCCACCGATTTTGGGAATCCAGCGGAGCCGGCCCGCAAAGCGATCGGCTCGCCGTTGCGGTAACAAGCCCAGCGCCAGGAACCCAATGATGGTCCCAACAGAGATGAGGGCGGTGATCTTGATCATGCGCTGCAGATCTCGGTTCGCGGCAATCTGTGGATTGTCAGCCACCCAGGCAATTGAGCCGAGAACGGCGACGAAAAGAATGAGGCCGAATAGTCCCAAGGCCCGATCGATCAGTACGGTCGCCACCGCCCGGGTTTTGCGTTCTGGGTGGGCGCGAGCCAGAAAGTAAGCCTTGAGCAGATCGCCACCGACGGAACCGGGCAGGAATGTGTTGTAAAACACACCGACCAGACCTAAACGAAACGTGTTGCGAATCGTAACGGGGAGTTCAACTGCCTGTACCAGTAAAAACCAACGAAACAGCTGAAGGGAAAGAGCCAATCCAATCAGAAGACTTGCGACAAGGAGCCAGCCGAATTCAATTGGCCCCTGCAGCAATTGCTGAAGACCCGGGGCGTCGTTCTGCGGCTCCCAGTACTTGGCGATCACGTAGGCGAGCAATCCAAAGCCGATCCCATACTTGAGCAGACCCTTGACCCACCGGACCGCGTGCTTCTTCACGTGTTTTCCTCGATTCTCAGCAACGAATGCTCAGCATTGTGCAAGGAGCGGTCACCGGCGTCTACCCAGCTTGATCTGGCTGGGGTAACAAGCACCATTCGTCGGGTTGACAGCAACGCAAGTGCTCACTAATTTACTTACACGAGGGGGGTGTAGCTCAGTTGGTAGAGCGCTTGAATGGCATTCAAGAGGTCAGGGGTTCAACTCCCCTCACCTCCACCTCAGTAGAAACCCCGCGTGACCAAGCGGTGCCGCGGGGTTTCTTTTTCTAATTCTGCTCGTAACTGCTCAATCTTTTCTGCCATCGATCCGACATTTTGCTTCAATCCAATCGATTGCTCTAGAAGCGACGCTTCACGACTGCTATCACCATTCGGGGCTCGTTCACTGGCAGCCCGACCCGATGAACGGAACCGTCGACGGATGGTAGCAGCGAAGCTGCGGCGATCTGGTCGTCACCGGCTGTGCCTGCATCACTGAACCTTGGAATCGGAATCTGACGGCTCCACGCACGAGGCTGAGCCGACTTCTTCAACCGCCAATTCCTCCGGCACATGGACTTCATTCAAAATCAGTTTTACCAATTTACAGTTATTTTAGCCCTCGCTGCTGCGGCCGGGGCCGTTGGCCTGCTCTTACGGCAGCCGCTGATCGTGATGTTCATCGCCGTAGGCATTGGGGTCGGTCCCACGGGGCTCCAGCTGACCCGTTCCGGTGAGGGAATCGAGCTGCTGGCCCAGATGGGGATCGTCGTCTTGCTGTTCCTGGTCGGGTTGCGGCTCGATGTTCAGGTGATCCGGAACCTTGGGCCGGTCGCCTTGGCCACCGGCTTGGGCCAGGTGGTGTTCACGTCCGTTGTGGGCTTCTTCATCTGCCTGGGGCTGGGCATGGGGGTGGTTCCCTCGGTGTATGTGGCCGTGGCCCTCACGTTTTCGAGCACGATTATCATTGTGAAATTGCTATCCGATAAGCGCGAGATCGACGCTTTGCATGGTCGAATTGCCGTCGGATTTCTCATCGTCCAGGACATCGTGGTCATCCTGGTCATGATTGCTCTCTCGGCTTTTGGAGCGGTGGGGCAAGTTGAGAACCCCATCCGCGCGGGTCTGCTGATTCTCGGCAAAGGAATCGCCTTCCTGGTGGTCATTGCCTTCCTAACCCGGTACGTTTTGCCTCCACTGGTGCATCGACTGGCTCGTTCGCAAGAGTTGCTCGTCCTGTTTGCGATTGCCTGGGCGATGGTCCTGGCCGGCATCGGTGAATATCTGGGATTTAGCAAGGAAGTCGGAGCTTTCGTAGCAGGCGTATCGTTGGCCTCGACGCCTTTTCGTGAAGCGATTGGAGGACGGCTAACGAGTGTACGCGACTTTCTGCTCCTGTTCTTCTTTATCGAACTGGGCGCGGGTTTGGATCTGTCGCTGATCGGTGAGCAGATCCTGGCAGCGAGCGTCCTGTCCGTATTCGTGCTCATCGGCAATCCCCTGATCGTGATGATGATCATGGGCTACATGGGGTATCGCAAACGGACCGGATTCCTGGCCGGTTTAACGGTGGCCCAAATCAGCGAGTTCTCCTTGATCCTGGCTGCCCTGGGGGTGACGCTGGGGCACATCGATCCGCAGACGATGGGTCTGATCACCCTGGTCGGCCTGGTGACCATCGGGTTATCGACCTACTTGATCCTCTATTCTCATCCGATTTATGAACGCCTTGCTCCGTGGTTGTCGATCTTTGAGAGAAAGGTTCCGTATCGGGAGCGAGAAGGGGATAGCCCGGTCTCTTCGGTGGGTTACATCCTCTTTGGTCTTGGTCGCTATGGCAGCAACATCGCGAGAATTCTCCGGCATCATGGGGAAACGGTTCTCGGAGTCGATTTCGATCCTCAGGTGGTTGCAACATGGCACAAACATCATTACCCTGCTCAATATGGCGATGCCGAGGATCCCGAGTTAGCTGCCTCGTTGCCCTTGGCCCAAGTCCGTTGGGTCGTTTGTACCGCGCCACGGGTGGAAACCAATCTGGCTGTTCTCAAGGCTGTTCGGGAGTTCGGGTACCGGGGGAATGTGGCCCTAACGGCGCACCATGCCCACGATGCGGTGACATTCAAAGACCAGGGAGCCAACCTGGTGCTCATGCCCTTCGTTGAAGCGGCCGAAAAGGCAGCCTCTGTGTTGCTGACCACGCCTCTGACCGATCCCCCGCGCACGATGCATTCCGATGGGGAAGCCGGTCAAGCTCGAACCGTAACTGCCGTGCGGGGAAAACCCGATGGGAGCTGAGGATGCAACCAAGGCCATGCAATATCCAGGAGTTCCCAGGGTATTCTCATTTTGAGAGTAGGGCCCCGATCACATCGGGCCTGGGGCGATTCCCTTATCGAGCTGTTCCTTACAAGCAGCTGTGAAGATGGCCAAAGCAATCACTGCTCCTCCAGTGTGGCATACGCTCTCCATCGAGGAGGTTGTGCGTGTTCTGAAGACCGATCCGCATAACGGGTTGACACCGGACGAGGTGGTGCGTCGACAAGCGGAGTATGGCCCCAATGAGTTATCGCGACAAAGGGGCCATGGACCGTTCATCACCTTTCTGCTGCAGTTTCATCAGCCCTTGGTTTACATTCTGCTGGCTGCTGCCGTGGTGACGTTATTCCTGGATGAGTACATCGATGCTGCAGTTATTGTGGGTGTCGTGCTGGTGAACGCCATTGTCGGCTTCATTCAGGAATACCGTGCGGCCAAGGCCATCGATGCGCTGGCCAAGTCCCTACCGGCGATCGCGCTGGTTCGACGGGGAGGGCAGACCCTGCGTGTTCCCGCTACGTAGCTGGTTCCGGGCGATGTGGTTTTGCTGCAAAGTGGCGATCAGGTGCCTGCCGACCTGCGGCTGATTCGTGTTCGCGACTTGCGGGTTGCCGAAGCTGCTCTTACGGGAGAATCACTGCCGGTGGGTAAGGATGTGGCCGTAGTGCCCGCCGACACACCCCTGGGCGACCACAAGAATCTGGCATTTGCTTCCGCTTTGGTCACCTATGGTCAGGCCAGCGGCATCGTGATTGCAACCGGGGATCGTACTGAAGTCGGCAGAATTCAGGGGTTGATCCAGTCGGCGGATGACCTCTCCACGCCGCTGACCCGCGATATCGCCCGCTTTAGCATGTGGCTAATGTATGTCATCTTGGGGGTTGCCGCCTTCACCTTTGTCGTGGGATTGGTCCAAGGTCAACACGTCATCGATTTGTTTCACGCTTCGGTTGCTCTGGCGGTCGCCGCCATACCCGAAGGTTTGCCCGCGGCGGTTACGGTCGTGCTGGCAATTGGGGTATGGCGTATGGCTCGTCGACATGCCATCATTCGCAAGTTACCCGCGGTGGAAGCACTGGGCAGCACTTCGGTCATCTGTTCCGACAAAACCGGAACTCTCACTGAAAACCAGATGACCGTGCAACAAATCTGGGTGGATGGCTTAGGTTATGCCGTTCAAGGAAGCGGCTACGCGCCGGAAGGGGCGATTCTCGGAGTGGTTGATAGTGAGCTACCGGAGGCCGTTCTCGACTGCCTGCGATGCGGAGTGCTTTGTAATGAAAGCCGCCTGGTGCAGAAAGACAATCGTTGGGACATTGACGGTGATCCGACCGAAGGAGCGCTCTTGGTTGTTGGTCGTAAAGCTGGCTTAATCGAGGACAAGTTGGCTCGGCAATTTCCCCGGCTCGATGTGATCCCCTTTGAGTCGGAGCATCAATACATGGCCACACTTCATGATGCCGGGCCAGGTCAGCCCCGAATCGTTTACCTCAAAGGATCCGTGGAGCGGACCTTGGAACGATGCCCGAACGTGAATGTCGACCAAGTGCATGAGGTGGTCCACCAGATGGGGGCGTCCGGGTTGCGTGTGTTGGCATTTGCCCGCAAGGAACTGCCGGCCCACCAGGATACGCTGACTCACGCAGATGTCGCCGATGGGCTGACGTTCCTTGGCCTCCAAGGCATGATGGACCCTCCGCGACCGGAAGCAATCCAAGCTGTTGCGGCCTGTCAATCGGCGGGAATTCGCGTAAAGATGATTACGGGAGACCATGCCGCAACAGCTGCCGCCATTGCGAAGCAACTTGGGCTTGGCCTGCCAGGGGATTCCAACCCGCAGGTCCCGGTTCTCACCGGTCAGCAACTCGCCGCCATCTCCGACGATCACTTACCCCACGAAGCCGAGGCCACGGATGTGTTTGCTCGGGTGACCCCTGAACAAAAGCTCCGCCTGGTCAAGGCCCTGCAGACGGGTGGTCGGGTCGTGGCGATGACAGGCGACGGCGTCAACGATGCTCCCGCGCTGAAACAGGCGGATATCGGCGTGGCCATGGGGATCGCCGGGACAGAAGTGGCCAAAAACGCTGCCGACATGGTGCTCACCGATGACAACTTTGCCTCGATCGTCGCAGCCGTCGAGGAGGGCCGAGGAGTATTCGATAACTTGACCAAGTTCATTGTCTGGACGCTTCCCACCAACCTCGGTGAAGGGCTGGTCATTCTGGTGTCGGTGCTGCTCAGTGTGACGCTCCCCATTTTGCCGGTGCAAATCCTGTGGATCAACATGACCACGGCTGTGTTTCTGGGGATGACGTTGACCTTCGAACCGAAAGAGCCCGATTTGATGGCCCGTCCCCCCCGTGATCCCCATCAATCGTTCCTGACCCGTGACCTCTTGCAACGCATGATGCTGGTTGGCTGCGCAATGCTGTTAGGTGCTTTTGGATTATTCAAATACGAGCTGTGGTGGGGAACCCATGCCCAGACCGATTTGGCCGAGATGGCGGCCCGAACGGTGGCGGTCAACGTGTTCGTTATGGTCGAAGCGTTTTATTTGTTCAACTGTCGGCACCTGCGGCGGACAGTCTTTACCGGTGGTTTCTGGACCAACCCCTGGGCTTTTGCAGGCTTTACGACGATGGTACTCGTTCAGTTGCTCTTTACCTACGCTCCATTCATGAATGTGGCGTTCCACACCGCTCCCATTTCTCTTAATGCCTGGTGGCGGGTGCTGGCCGTTGCCGTGCTCGTCTTTGCGATTGTGGAATTCGAAACGTGGTGGACCAACCGTTCCACCACTGCCCAGGGCCGAGTCCGGCACTAAATATCTGTTTTGTAAGAGTTTGCACCAATTGCCGCGCATCCACATGTGACATTCGCAACTCAGTCGAACGTCCTTTGGCAGACGCCAGCCACTGAGTCAACAGTTCCCCTTCCAACCTTCGGACCATGGCATCGGACGCTCGCCGGCAAGCGGGGTTGACCCCGTGGTCTCAGCCTGCAAAAATACGCCTCATTCTACTGCCCCGATGACGTGTTCGTCCGATTTCCGCGAACGTGTTGTCCGTGTACAAAACCTAGGTTGTCCGTGTTAATGACCGGACCTAGAATACAGTTTAAGTAATGATTGCGGATCGAGTAGCGAACGAGCATTTCGCTCACTCGACTCAGTCAGTTTTCAACAGCCACAAACTGTAATGACTTCAGGATTTGTGAGTCAACCCTTTACCCCGTAGTGTAACGGTAGCACAAGAGATTTTGGTTCTCTTGGTTCAGGTTCGAATCCTGACGGGGTAACTGAACGTTTTTGCACTGGATGGCTCAGAGCTGCAGGAGATTGCAAAACATCCTGCAGCTCTTGTGTTTGCGGCGAGGGTTGCGCTTTCGTGCAGATTCCTGCGATTCCCTGCTGCGCCGGAAAATGCGCCGCGTGTGCGCCGGATTTTGCGCCGCCTTGGATGGCCAGTTCGTAGTGTTCGTCGGTCACTTGCAGATAGTGTTCTCGTGCCACGGCCAGGCTGTTGCCCAGCCAGTTGCAGATAACATGCCCCGGGAAGCGGCTGGCCAGGTCGGTCTGACAGCTTGCTCGTAGGGCATGAAACAATCGTGGCCAGGGCTGGATGCCGGCCCGGGTCAGGATGCGCAGGAACTGAGTCCGCCAGTTGACGTTGATGCCGTTCATCATGCCGTCCTTTCGTCCGGAATGCCGGTTCTTGCTGATAACGTAAACCGAACCGGGTTCGGCCAGCTCGAAGGCCTCTTCGAGGTACGGCCGCAGTTCCGGGAAGATCGGCACAATTCGTTGGCCTTTACCTTCAAAGTGTTCCGTCTTGGGGCTCCGCACGACGAATCGGTTCTGGTCCCAGAGAACGTCTGCCCACGTCAGCGCCAAATGTTCGCTTGGGCAACGTAAGCCTGCGAACCGGCTCAAGGCTAGAATCAGCCGCCATTCCGCCGAAGGGCAGTATTCGATGGCCTTGAGAATGATTTCGGCCGGAACATAACATTGTCGCTCCGGGTTACCGCCGGTTGCCGTCTTGATTCCGCCAAAGGGGTTCGCCGGAATCAGCCGGGCCTTCACAGCATGGGCGAAGAATTGTTTGGCCCGGCCGGTCAAGCGTCGGGCTGTATTGTGGGCTTTGCCGCTCTTGAGGAGGTATCGGTAATAGTTCTCGGCATCGGCTTCGGTCACTTGGTCAATCGGCCGGTCAGGGCCGAAGAAAGTGAGCAGGGCTTTCGCGGCATTGGCCAGGTTGATCGCTGTTCCCGGCTTTACGTCCGTACGGGTCGCCCGGTACGTCTCAACCAGCCCCGCCAGGTTCGGGGCCTTCGGGCGGGCCAACTCAACCAACCCCACCGCGGCCAACTTGTCAACTTGTCGTGGAGAACCGTCCCGACCCCGGCGAGCCAGACAGCCGTCTCACGCGGGATCGGCTGCCCGCTGATCTTCGCCCCGAGCAGATGCTCGACGTGCCGGCAGACGCTTTGGGCCGTCCTGCGGTCACATTTGCCGAGTCGGATAGTTCTCCGAGAACCATCGGGGGCCACGAACTGGATCCGCTTCCGCCCATTGGGATCATTCACAATACTTGCCATAAGTCACCTCACAACTGTCCGAATTTCCGACACTTTCACAATCCGTGAGCATACCCGTGTCGACGAAACCCTCCCCCAGAGGGGGTTTCGTTGACACGATGGGCCAAGAAGGTAGGAAGTGTGTCAGAATGGCACACGCACCCGCATCTTGCAATCGCCTGACAGGGCGGGTCAGCGTTTGCGCGATTTGCGGCGGGGCGGGGGCGAAAGCTGGCCCAGCATCGACACGGCCACGGCCAGCTCGGAGTCTCGCTCGTTCGGGTCGCGGGGCGGGTTGTCCTCCCAGTCGTCGTCGC
>Ga0272446_1004987_pt1 | contig 15087 bp, 11 predicted proteins | sample YNPCB0061_FD_194587 | JGI IMG/M metagenome (GOLD analysis project Ga0272446, IMG submission 194587) | Hot spring microbial mat communities from Yellowstone National Park, WY, United States - YNP-CB-006-1 | ecosystem: Environmental > Aquatic > Thermal springs > Hot (42-90C) > Sediment | place...
TCACCAATTATTGTCCAATAAGATTTTTCTTCATTGAAATATCGTGGGAAAAAACCTCGTGGAAATTCCTTAGCAACATTAATTAAAAAACGATTCATGTCTGCAGAATAATCTGCTGGTAAGAATGATGTTTCTCCAATTGATAATTTTTTATTTTTTTCAGTAGTGAAAAGTATCTTCACAAATTTTGATTCACATTCTGGAATTCTTATAAAGCTGGTGTTTGAATTATTTTTGTTTGCAGAATAAACTTCACTCCATTCTTTTTTATCATCAGAAATAAAAATTTGGAATTTTTTCGCGTAACTTTCTTTAGACCAATTAATTTTTAATCCACCAAATTCTTTATTACCATTTAAGTCAAAAATTAATTCTTGATTTTTATTCTTGTCTGAAGTCCAAACAGATTGCGGATTTTTATCAATTAAATTTTTTGCTTCATTATTATTTGAAGAAGCATTAATGCTAATTTCATTTAAGTCATTACTTGAATTTTGTTTTTCTTCGAATTTTAATTCGTCAATATAAATAGTTCCTTTTCCACCATTGAAAGAAGAAATTATAAACTCCAATCTATTTGTTTTTCTTAATGATTTATCGCTTGTTGGTCCCCAAGCAAATTCAATTTTTCTTTTTTTGATTACATATTTTTTCCATTGGTTTGGAAATTCATAATTCCGGTTGTTAAACCACCAAACATTATCACCCGATTCATCAACAAGCTTGAACTCTAAATTATTATTCGGTGAATTTCCTTTAAGATAAAATGAGAATTGAAAATTATCGGGATATTCAATAGGAATTATTTTTTGAATTCCGCCGTAACCTGAGCCTTTTGTAAAATTATAATCTATCTTAATACATTTACCGTTAATTCCTGTTGATGATGAAATTTTTATTTCTGCTCCATCAGATTTCACAATTTTCCAGTTATCGATAGAATTAAAATCATCAAGAGTTTTGCTTTGTGCAAAAATTTGAATTGCAAGTGAAAGTAAAACTAAAATGAATGCAATTAGTTTAATTAATTTTTCTTTCATATTAATTCCTGATGAATCATTTAGTTTGGTAATCAAAACCAAGTTCCTTTAATCCTTTTTGTACAATTTCATCTTTCATAAAATATTTCCACACAAATCCATTTCTAAAATTTTCAATCATTATAACAATTGGTCCTTGGTCTAACCCTAAAAAATCTGGATCAAACCAATTCAATGTTGGATTGAATGCATCTACAAATCCATATTTATTCCAAGCTTTTGGATATTTTGATTTTATATTTTTCAGAGTTGAAATACAAATATCCGGTGCAAATGGAATTGAACCACCTGCAGCTGTAGGAGCAATTGTTCCATCATCAAATTCTGTTGAATCTAAACCTGAAGTTCCTCTTGCTGCATAACCATAAAATCTTTTATCGTCATAATTGTAACTTTCACCCGGACCATCACACGCTGTAAATCCCCAAGTTAATGAATCATATCCAATCCATTTCATTGGATTTACAATTGCATATTGCCGATTTACAAAAGTTGCCCTACGTGAATTTTCGGCATAATCTATTTTCTTTGATTTCATATAAGAATCATACAGGCCATTTGGATTCAACCATAAAAATGAATATTGATGTGCAAACAAAGCTGGAAAAACTACATGACCAAAATTTTTTGTGTAAGGTTCACGCCATTGATATGTTGATTGAAATGATTTATAAGCTTCTTTAGAATTCTGATAATCCATTCCAGCAGCAATAACATAAAGGAATAAAGCTTCAGTGTAACCAAACCATCCGAGTGAATGAAATCCTTTTTCATCCCAACCCATATTTATTTGATATGGCATAGTTTCATTTGCTGAGCGTGCCCAAAAATTCCAGTCAGCTCTTTTCAACAAATTAGTTGAAAGTTCACGAATGTTTTTTTCTAATTCATTATTTTGATTGAAATAATTTCTCGCGAAGATCATTCCTGAAAAAAGAAGTCCACTATCAATTGAAGATAATTCACAATTCCAAAATCTTTTTCCGGTTTTCATGTCAAGGAAATGATAATAAAATCCTTTTCTTCCCGTTGCAAGTTTATCATCGCTTTGTTCACTGTTCCAAAAAAAGTTAAGTAAATTAAAAGTTAGTTGTGCAGCATATTCTCTTGTTATCCAACCTTTTTCAGAACCAATCGCCCAAATTGGAATTGCAAATCCAGTTGCAGCTATTGTTGCTGGTGATTTTTCTGTTGATCGATCTTTAACTAATCCATTCTCAGGATTTATTTCATTTATAAAATATTTAAAAGTTTTGTACTGAAGAGTATCTAAAAATAATTTATCCTGCTCACTGAGTTGATAATTTAAATTTTTTAACGGTGTATAAATTATTTCCTTTGACTGGCATCCGACATTGGAGAAAAGAAATACAGCTGAAAGCAAAATCGAAATAATTGTTTTCATATTAACCTAAAATTACTTTAACAAAATTTTCTTTTTTTGATTCACTAATTGGAATACAATTGCTGTCAATTAATTTTTCATTGAAATAAATTTCTTTTACACCAAAAGAAACAGAATTTGGATTTAGTACATCAATATTATAAACAGCATTTCTAAAAACTCTTTTCACTTTGTATCCTTTCCACTCTTTTGGAATGCAAGGATCAATTAACAATCCATTTTCAGTTGGGCGAATTCCAAGAATCCATTCAACAACTTCTTTATGTAACCATTGCGCAGAACCTGTGTACCAAGTCCAACCACCCATGCCATAATTTGGTGAAAGTGGTCCATCAATATTTCCTGGCGTTACATAAGGTTCAGCAACATATTTTTCAGGATCGTTGAAATAATTATTTATTGGTGCTAATCTTTTGAATGATTGCCAAGCATTGTCTGCATCTTTTAACATTGCAAATGCTTGAATTGCCCAAGTTGCTGCATGAGTATAAACTCCACCATTTTCTCTTCTTGATGGTGCATATCGAGTTAAGTAACCAATGTATTTATCAGTTTTTGTGTATGCAGGATAAAAAAGTAAAGCACCATTATTTTTTAATAAATGTTCTTCAACAGATTTCATTGCAATTTTTTTTCTCTCTTCATCAGTTGAATCTGCAATTACACTCCACGTTTGAGCATTCAAAAAGATTTTGCCTTCTTCATTTTCTTTGCTACCAATTTTTTCTCCATTATCTTTTGTTGCACGCCAAAACCATGAACCATCCCATGAATAATTATTGATTGCATTTTTAAGTTTTTCTGATTCATTAAAATATTTTTCTTGAAGATCATTCCTTCCAACTTTTTCACAGATTGAAGAAAATCTTTTTAGTATCAAATAAAAGAAATGAGCCAGCCAAATACTTTCACCTTTAAATTCAAGACCAACAGCACTTAAACCATCGTTCCAATCACCAGCACCGATTAATGGCAAACCTCTTTCACTCATTCTTGTTAAGACTTTTTCAATTGCAGCGACTGAATGATCAAAAAGTGTATCTAACTTTTCTTTATTATCATAGTAAGGTTCTTTTTCAAACAGGAATGAATAATTATTTGTTTCATCTAAATAATGAAAGAGAGCATAAGGAAGCCAAAGTAAATCATCTGTCATCTTTGTTGGCAAACCTGTTTCGCTGATTGGATGCCACCAATGTAATACAGTTCCATCTTGAAATTGATGACGTGCATGTAAACGAATTTGTTTTTCAATTCGTGAATTATCTCCATAAAGATAAATCATACTATCCTGAAGTTGATCACGAAAACCAAACGCACCACTTTGTTGATAATATGCGGTTCGTGCCCATAATCTTCCTGCAATTGCTTGATAGCGAAGCCATCTGTTGATCATGAGATTGATAGTATCATCTGGAGTTTCAACAACTAATGATTCAAAATAATTTTTCCAAAAATTTTTAACTTCAGTTAATGCAGATTCAATTTGTTTTTCTGTTTGATAGTGACTTTTTGATTTTTCAATTTTTTCTTTTGCGATATCAATAGATTTTTTTTCTGACTCAAGTGCTTCTTTATCTCCATCAATTCCAAAATAAAATGCACATTGTTCAGTTTGCTTTGAATCAATTTCAACTTTAATTCTTACCGTTCCAATTGAATCATTCCACTTACCAATTGAATTAGATAATTTTTCTTTTTGTAGAGCTAAAGGATTAGCAAGATCTCCATATTGTCCAATGAATTTTTCTTTATCTCCTTCAAAGTCAAATATTTTTTTATTTGATGAAACAAAACCAAAGTAAGGATATTCAATATTCCAATGCCCGCGATCTCCAAGTGGAATTTCCCACAATCTTTTTGTTGCAAGCATTGAGTTTAAGTTTTCATCAAAATGTGTTTCAATAAATGTTTTATGAAATTCACGGTGATGATCTGCTGAAGAACCTAAACACCATTCAAAGTAAGAATAAATTGAAAGAGAAATTGGTTCATTAGTTTTGTTGGTTATTCTAAAATTCCAAATTTCAAGATTGTTATTTAAAGGTATGAACACATCAAGTTCAACTAAAACATCTTTATATTCAGATTGAAATGATGAATATCCAAATCCATAAATTGCTTTGTAATCGGTTATTTCCTTTTTTGTAGGCATCCAAAGTGGATTCCAAACTTCACCACTATTTTCATTTTTGAAATAAAAATATTTTCCCCAGTTATCTTGAATCAAATCCTGATGCCAACGATTAAATCTATTAAACTCTGAATGCTCAAGAAAACTAAATCCACCACCAGTTTGAGATATTACAAGTCCATAATTTTCATTCGATATTACATTAACCCAAGGTTTTGGAGTTTTAAAATTTGTAAAAACAAATTCAGAAGTTTCAGAATTAAAATAACCATATTTTGTTTCAAATAATTTCATAGAATACCTTATTGATTAACATGAATTTCTAATTATTAATTGTGTTGGTATAATAATTTTTTTTGGTTTTGTTTCATTGCTATGAAGAATTTTTTCAATCAATCTTGAAGCCGCAAGACTTCCCATTTTTTCTGTATCAACTTTTGTTGTTGTTAAACTTGGTTCAGTATATTCAGCAAGAAGCACATCATCAAATCCAATCACTGCAATATCTTCTGGAATCTTTAATCCTTTTGATTTAATTGCATTGTAACATCCAATAGCCATCATATCATTCGAAGCATAAACAACTTGAGGTAAATCTCTATGTCTTAAAAGTTTCAACATTGCCTGTTCGCCACTTGCTAATGTGAAATTTCCTTTCAACATCCAATGATCTTTGACTTCAACTTTAAATTTTTTAGTTGCGTCTGCAAAACCTTTTAATCTATAAAATGCGTCATTGTTTTCTACTGGTCCAGATATAAATCCTATTTTTGAATAACCTTTTGAAACTAAAAATTCAACAGCTTTAAAACTTGCTTTGTAGTTATCAACTGTTATCACATCATAATCACCAATATCTGAATGACCACTTATAATTACGAAAGGAACTTTATCACATCTTAATGCTTTAATAATTTCATTACTCATAAATGGAACTAATAAAATAAATCCACCAACTAAACCACTATGCATCATAGTATTAATTGATTCAACTAAAGATCTATTTCTATGAGAACTAATTACCATTGTAAAGTAACCATTTTCAAATGCTGTTTTATCAATGCTGTGAATAATTTCCGAAAAGAATTCATCTGAAATATCAGGAAGGATTAAACCAATGATATTAGATTTTTTAGTTGCAAAATTTCGGGCAATTATATTGGGATTGTAATTCAGTTCTTTTGCAATGCGTAAAATTTTTTTTCGAGTTACAGGTTGAACTTTATCACTATTGCTTAAAGCTCTTGATACAGTTGCAATTGAAACACCTGCTTTCTGAGCTATTTCTTTTATTGTTGGCATACAACCTTAATGAAAACGTTTACATTCTCGTTTTCAAAATAATACTGATTCTACTAATTGTCAATAAAAATATTTGGAAAGAATAAAGAAGTGCCCTCACAAAATAATTTGCAAGGGCATCAAAAAGTTATTTGGAAAGAAATTCTATTACGGATTGATTAAAAATTTCTGGTTTTTCAAATTGAAGAAAATGACCACATTCAGGAATCATAACTAATTTACTATTTGGAATTTTTGAAGCTCCAATCTTTGCTATTTCTTCAGTTTTACCTGGATTCAAATATGGATTTGGAATTAAATTATCATTTTCACCAAATAAAATTAAAGTTGGTTGCTTAATTTTATCGAGAAAATCAATTACTGGTTGATCCACCATTCCATTAACAGAACGAACAACGGTATAGCAATAATTCTCAAAATCTTTAGCTCCGCGAAATGCGATTCTATCTGTAATCATAAACTCTGCATCTTCCGGCATGTTATAAAAATTGGAAACTACATTAGCTCTTATTGTTTGTGTATTAGTTAATTTGACACCGTCAACTGTCATAACATCTCTGAACCATTGCTTTTGTCCCGCTGTAAAAGATTCAAATCCTGCAGGCGCTGCAAGAATTAAAGCTTTAACTCTATCAGGATATTTTAACGCCATCACGATCCCAATTTGTCCACCCATCGAATGCCCAGCAATAGTTGCCTTCTCAATATTTAATTTATCAAGTAATTCTATAATCACATCTGCATAAAATTCCATTTTGCCAGAGTGAATTTCTTTACTTGATTTTCCATAACCCGGAAGATCAACAGCAATACATCTAAATTTTTCTTTAAGGACAGAAACATTTTTCTTCCATGCTGGTGAATAACTTCCTAATCCATGAATAAAAATGATAACGTCACCTTTGCCTTCATCAGAATAAGCCAAAGTTCTTCCATCATTTAATTTTATTTTCTTAATATCAAACGGATATTGAAGTTCATCAAATTCCATATTAGTTAAATTCCCATAAGGTGAACAAGCGGTTAGGATAATTGCAATTAATAAAAATATTTTTTTCATAATCTCACCTTTAATTAGAACATCAACCACTTGAATGTGGTAAAGATTGTCCATGGATTTTCTGGTCGTTTATTCATGCCACTATTTACTAACTTGCTATCATAAAAATCTCCAAGAGATAGATAAGCGGCATGTAATTCAATATTCATAAACACGGCGGGCACGTATGATAATCTTCCGTTTATTTCAAAGCCAATAAAATTTCCACCTCCAACTGGCGAATATTGACTGAGTGCCGCTGCAACACCGATTTTTCCATTTAATTTATTTGGAATAAATCCATGATGAAGATTTACTGTTCCACCAAATTGTCCAAGTCCAATGTTTGATAAATCTGGCACAGCTGAAATATATCGATTAACAACATTTGCATGCGGATACAAAAGATAAGCTCCACTGCTAACAAAAATAGCTCCGGGTGAACCCCAAGTATTTCCTGTAATTACACCAGAATATTTTCCATCGTTAATATTATTATCATCTCCAGTTGCAAAGATTAAATCTGCTGTAACTATATCTTCTGCGGTTTGACCATATTTGTAACCAGCTCTTAAATTAGCAGCAACTCCAAATATATCAGCAGCTTTTTTATAAGTATTTAAATCATTTTTTGTATTCGTTTTCGCTTGTCCAAAATTTGCAACTACAAATGAATTTAATGACCATCTTCCTAAATTAAATTCTGCATTGTAATTTGAGTAAGTTCCTAACCAAAAAATATCTGCACGATAATCTGCACCTTTAAAATTGAATTGAAAAGTTCCATTGTAATCATTCAACAAACAATTCAATCCTTGTCCAAGAATCGAAACACCACCTTCACCATTACCACGATCATAAACATACCAAAGAGAAAAACCTTGTCGCCATGTTGGAGTAATATCAAAATCTGCAATAGCTTCCCACAAAGTTACATCATCAAGTTGGTGAACGTTGTTTTCATAAAGTTGATAGTATCCAGCTTTCCAACGATACCAATCTTTATCATTGCGAACAGAAATTCCAACACCATCACTTCCCCAATATGCTAAACGATAACCTGTATTCAACATGGTATTAAACATTGTTCGATATGGATTGTAGGGAGTATCAAATAATCTTTGTAGACCTAAATTTACTGCCCAACCTTTTGCTGGAATCAATTCCAGTTCCACATTTTGAGTTTGAATATTAACTTGATCAGCATTAAATGCAGAACCGAAATTCCCTCCGACTCCATATGATGCATCACCCCAAGTCCAATCAATTTCAAATGAAGCACGAAGAAGTGCTTTGCCATTTAACAAATTTGGTTGATAAATAAAAAATGGTAGCAACCTTTGCTCAAAATAAAAAGCTTGAGATCCGGTTTGTGTTGTATTACCACTGAATAATCTTCCAACTATTTGTCCTTTCAGTAAATCATTGCTTGCATAAAAATTAGAAGTAACTCCTTGTGTAATAAAAAATGCAAGTGCTTGAAATTCTTTTGGTGGTTGTTCAGGAACTTTCATTCCATCATAATTCCATGCATGTTGAGCGGATACAATAGTTGAAAAAATTAATATTAATGAAAAAAGTTTTTTCATATCATCCTCTAAAATGATATTCATAAAAAAAGAGATTGCCTTTTGACGACAATCTCTTTACAATAAATTATTTCTTTACATAAACTTGCACATTGGTTGTACCAAATGCACCATTATTTGTTGAACCAAATCCTTTTTCTGGAGTTGGAGCTGTGTTTTGTGTTCCACTTATTAACACTACTTCATATTTCATTGTATTTGGTTTTACAGAAGTATTTATTTGATAAATTCCTTCATTTGATGCTGCACTTGGTTTTGTTTGTACGATTGAAATTTTGTGAATATCTGTATTTGTAGATTTTGTTAAAGCATAAGTTCCTTCATATGTAAGAGAAGTTTTGTTTTTATTTACTTGTTTTACTACATAAGTATTGTTTGAATTGAATGTTGCATAAATAGAATCAACTCCTCCTACAGATGCAAATATGGTATTTAATAATGGTGCAACGTTAGAACCAGTTGAAATCCAAGTTCCAACAATTGGGTCAACTTGTGTTGCTTCAGTTGGGTTGTCTTCACTTTTTTTACAACCAGCAACAACAACCAATAACAATAAAATTGCGAATAACTTTTTCATTTGTTCCTCCTTTTATTTTGTTTGATGTTCATTGTGAATTGATGATAGTTTTTTTCTATCAATTTTTCCGGCTTCATTTTTTGGTATTTCATTTATGAATGTGAAATATTTTGGAATTTTATATTTAGCAAGATTTCCCAAACAATAATTTTTTATTTCTTCTTGTGTCATATTTTCATTTTCATTCAATACGATGAAAGCACTGCCAACTTCTCCCCATTTTTCATCTTCAACACCAATTACTGCAACTTCTTTTATTTTAGAATTTGTTAAAAGAAATCTTTCAATCTCTGCAGGATAAACATTTTCTCCACCACTTATAAACATATTTTTCTTTCTATCAACAACGAAGAAATATCCTTCTTCATCTTGCATCACCATATCACCAGTATGAAACCAACCATCTGTAATCGAATTTTGTGTTTCAATTGGTTTTCGCCAATAACCCGGCGTTACAACAGGTGACTTTAACCATAATTCTCCAACTTGATTTGGTCCTAATTCATTACCATTGTCATCAACAATTTTAACTTCGAAATAGAAGTTCGGGAATCCAATTGATCCTTTTTTTCTGATTGCATCATCTTGATGTAGAGAAAAAACATTTGGACCTACTTCTGTTAATCCATATCCTTGACGAATGAAAATTCCTTTATCGTGCCATTTATTTATTAATGGAATTGGCATTGGTGCACCACCAACAATTGCGTATCTAACCGTTGACAAATCAACTTCATTAAATTTTTTTGAGTCAGACATCATTTGTAACATCGTCGGTACGCCAAATAAAATTGTAGTTTTTTCTTTTTCCATCAAATCAAGAATCAAATCTGCATCAAACTTTTGTAAAATTGTATGTGATGCTCCATGATGTAAAAATGGAGTGAATAAAACATTCCAACCACCAGTATGAAAAAATGGTGCATAACTTTGCGTATGATCTTGACTGGTTAAATCAAGCCTTAATCCAGTATTAATTGAGTTCCAGAATAACATACGATGGTTTATTATAGCACCTTTAGATAATCCTGTAGTTCCTGCAGTATATAAAATCATTACTATGTCATCTTCAGAGATTAAACTTTCAAAGGATAAATTCATATCTGCGTTTTCATCAATAAATTTTTCTATTAATTCAATTTCATACTTCCAAGAAATTTTTTCTATTGACTCAAGTCTATCAACTTCACTTTTATATTCTCTTTCATAAAAAAATAATTGAGGTTCAGCATCGTTGATTAAAATATCTAACTCGCGTGGCGTTAATCTAAAATTAAGAGGAACTAAAATTAATCCTGCTTTAATACAAGCAGTAAATATCAGTACATACTCTGCCCTGTTTTTTGAATACACTGCAACACGATCACCTTTATGTAATTTAATTTCATTAACAAAATAATTAGCTAATGAATTTGCCCTTTCATTAAATTGCTTATAGTTCCATTCTTTTTGTGTATGATATTCGCGCAGGAATAATCTTTTGGGTGTATATTTTGCCCATTTAGAAAGCCAATCAAAACTATTATTGATTTTCATTTTTTCCTCTTGAAATCAAATGTAAAACTCCAGCGACAATTACTGATGCAACAATTGCCATTGCTGCAGCAACTCCGGGATTTTCACCAGTTGCATGAGTAAACGGAATTCTTATCTGTCCATAGTAAAGAATGAAATGAACAACAATAGCAGTTACAGATGCAGCAATTACAGTGTGTTTTTTGATATTCTTGAAAAACATTCCAAATGAAATTGGCACAAACGCAGAAGAGAAAAAAGCATAAACACCATTCTGTGCAAAAATTCCTACACTTAATTTTGGGTTAATTAATTGATCATAAGATAGCAAATAGGAGACAAACCCTATTACTATTATAACAACTCTATTGATTAAAATATATTTTCTATCATTTAATTCATTTTTATTCTTATTAAATTTTTCTATTAGTGGCTTTATCAAATCTGAAGTGATGGTTGTTGATATAGATTGAATTAATCCTTCAATCGTGGAAATGCCTGCTGATAACAATCCCATTACCACAATTAATCCGATGAACCAAGAAAATTTTTTTACAACGTAAGCAGATATTATTTGATCAACTTTAAGTGGCGTTCCATTTAATGTTAAATCTGGAAAAGTTAGTCTTGCCCACAAACCTGTAATCACTACAATAAAAAACAAAAATTGAATTACAACAGCTGTTAATAAATATTTATTTACCTGTTTATCTGTCTTGAGCAAAAGTGATTTAGTAATAATATGTGGTTGACAAATAATTGCCACACCAATAATTATTTGAGTGATAAAAATTTCGAAGTAATCTCGAAATAGAAAAGAACTTTCATTTGTAAGTTGAACCAATTTAGGATCAATTGCTTTTAGTCTATCAACTAATACGGAAATTCCATCTGATAAAAATTCAGAACCGCTACCAAGCATAATTATCGCAACAACAATCATAATGCTTGCTTGAACTGCATTCGTATAAACCATTGAATTTGCCCCGCCAAACATCATGTAGCCAAAAACAAAAATTGAAATTACCATTAAAACATTAACTGGATTTACATTCAGTGCTTTTGAAAGAACGTTTGTCAGACCGACATTAATAAGCACAATAAAAGTAATTAACAACAAAGAAAGAATTGCAAAGAACACTGCATAACTTCGACTGTTATAACGTGAGCCCATCCATTGCGATAATGTAAGTGCTTTTACACTAGTTCCATGTTTACGAAAACTTTTCGTTAATACTACTAATGAAATTAGTGAAGCAATTGGTAATACAAGTCCAAATGAAACCACAGCACTAAATCCATAATAAGCAATAAAACCAGGATTAATCACAAATGTTGCCGCGCTTGTCATCGAAGCAGCTAATGAAAGTCCAACAGCAATAGGCGAAAATTGAAATGTACCAACAGCATAATCACTAATACTTTTTGTTTTTAATGCACCACGCACAACGAAATAGAGAATTACTAATGCATAGATTATAACAAGAATCCAACTTGCAAAAACCATTTCTTTTGAAGCAATTGCATTCATAATTAATTCCTCACCAATTAAAAATTGCACTTGCAAAAGCTAAACCGCCACCTGAGCCCATGAACAAAATAATGTCACCTGAATTTAATTTTCCTTTTTTGTTTGCATCATCTAAAGCCATTGGAATACAGGCAGAACCTGTGTAACCATAATATTCCATTATTGTATGAGTTCTTTCCCGCGATACATTTAAATTATCTAAAGTTTCATTTATACTGTTAATATTAAGTTGCGTAAAAAAATATTGATCAATTTGTTCGGGTATTAAATCAACTCGTTTGGTTAAATTTTTAATTATGCGTGTCCATGTAGTTGGGTTAATTTCTTTTGGAAATTTCTTGACAAACTTTAAATAATGATCTCCATTTTCAATTGCTTCTTTTGTAATTGGTTGAAAAGTACCTCCAGCATAAATTCCCATCCAATCATGATATTGACCTTCTGTAAATAACTCACTTGCAACAAATCCACGACTCAAATCAGAAGTTGCTGAAAGTAAAACTCCAGCAGCACCATCAGCAAAAAGAGTAACTGTTTTTTTATCCTTCATATTTAAATATTTACTCATAGCATAAGCACCAATAACTAAAACATTGTTGTATCTCTCATCTGCAATTATAAATTTTGAGGCAACATCAAGTGCTGTTACAAATCCAGCACAAGCTGTGTTGATATCAAATGTTCCTGCTTTTGTAGCTCCAAGTTTATATTGTAAAACAGAAGCCGTTGAAGGGGAAATATATTCCGGTGTATCTGTAGCTACAATGATTAAATCTAAATCTTCAGCATCATAGTTTGCATTAGTTAAAATATCTTTTGCTGCATTGATAGATATTGTGCTGGTAGATTCACTTTCATCACACCATCTTCTCTCTCTAATATTAAGATTCTCCACTAACCATGTATCTACATCTTCACCAAGTAATTCATTAAAAAATGAATTTGGAATTATTCTTTTGGGTACATATGAGCCTGTTGCTCGAATATATGCATTTCTCATTTTCATCTCTATTTTATGAAATTACTCCACCATCAACACTAATTACAGCACCATTAATAAATGATGCTTCATCACTTGCCAAAAAGCAATATGCATTTGCAATATCTTCTGGAGTACCAAGTCTTCCAAGTGGTGTTTTTTCTTTCATCATATTGATCACTTTTTCTGGCATGCTCGCAACCATTTCTGTTGCAATGAATCCGGGCGCAATAGCATTTACATTAATTCCTTTTCTTCCCAATTCACGAGCCCATACTTTTGTCATTCCAATTACTCCTGCTTTTGCAGCAACATAATTTGTTTGACCAAAATTTCCATACAATCCAACAACAGAAGTTGCGTTAACAATTTTTCCACTTTGTTTTTCAATCATAAAAGGTGCTACTGCTTTTGTACAATTAAAAACACCTGTTAGATTTACATCAATTACTTGCTGCCATTGTTCAGCAGACATTTTCAATAATGTTGCATCTCGAAGAATTCCAGCATTATTGATTAGCACATCAATTCTACCAAACTCATCAATAATATTTTTTACTGCTGTTTCTACTTCTTCAAGTTTAGCAACATTAACTTTCATAAATTTTAAAGAATATCCTTTTTCCTTTGCTTGATTTACGAATTGCGTTCCTTTCGTTTCATCTACATCCCATATTATAACAATCGCACCTTCTTCCAAAAATTTCTCTGCAGTAGCTTTTCCAATTCCTTGAGCACCACCGGTAATAATTGATACTTTGTTTTCTAATCTTTTCATTTAATCTCCAAGTTTTGATTGTTTCAAAAAATTAAAACGCTAATTTCAAAAAAAACTATTTATAAATTTTCGCTCTTTCTTTCGACCAAGCTTTTAAAAAGTCTTCATGATAAGATTCCATTAACTCATAAAACTTTTCCATTTCAGATAATCGAAGTTTTAAAATTTCATAATCAGCGGATTTTTCTTTTTCGACTGTGTTCTTCAACTGTTTTGCTAAGCGATTATTACTTCTGATAAGTTCCAAATTATTTCTGTAAGCAATCTCAAAAACTTCTGGCTGAATTTCATAAAAATCTTTTCTGCTAGTTGGCTGCCATACTCTTCTTATTAATCCTCTGTCTCGTAATCTTCTTAAAATTTGACTTACAGGACCTTTACTTCGATGTAAATTTTTTGCAATATCCTCTAAAGAAATTGGTTCTTGTGAATAGATTAACAATGCTACGATATGCCCCATTAGTTTACTAAGACCAAACGCCTTATATGCAACACCAAAATTCTTTATGATTTCATTTTTAATTTTTTCGTTTGTCTTCATTATTAACTTTTGGAATATTTGAAACGTTTGAAACTTAAGAACTAATTAAATAATTGTCAATAGTTTTTTTTATGTTTGATAGTAATTTTTTCATATTAAATCATAATGAGTTTTTATGGATTTTATCTATTATTTGTTCGATCTCTTTATTCATCTTGATAAACATATTGCCGAAATAATTCAACAATATGGAACATTAACATATATCATTCTTTTCTTGGTGATCTTTGCTGAAACTGGCTTAGTTTTTACTCCTTTCCTTCCAGGTGATTCTCTTTTATTTGCAGCTGGAGCTTTTGCTGCTAAAGGCTCTTTCGATGTTAATTTACTTTTCTTAATTCTTGCTGTTGCAGCTATTTTAGGTGATACGATTAATTACTGGATAGGACACTTTTTCGGTATGAAAGTTTTTAATCTCAATATAAAATTTCTTAAAAAGGAATATGTCGATCGCACTCATCAATTTTATGAAAAATATGGTGGTAAGACAATTATAATTGCCCGCTTCGTTCCCATTGTTAGAACTTTTGCACCTTTTGTCGCTGGAATTGGAGCTATGACTTATTCAAAATTTTTTCAGTTTAATATTATTGGGGGAATTTTATGGACAGCAATTTTTATTTACAGCGGATATTTCTTTGGTAATCTGGAGTTTGT
>Ga0272446_1004988_pt1 | contig 15087 bp, 13 predicted proteins | sample YNPCB0061_FD_194587 | JGI IMG/M metagenome (GOLD analysis project Ga0272446, IMG submission 194587) | Hot spring microbial mat communities from Yellowstone National Park, WY, United States - YNP-CB-006-1 | ecosystem: Environmental > Aquatic > Thermal springs > Hot (42-90C) > Sediment | place...
CGGGGTCATCGTCACCGGATAGGGAAGCATCATCGTCGCCAGCATCACCACAAAGAGCGTGTCGCGACCCGGCGCCCGCAAGCGCGCAAAGGCGTAGGCAATCAGCGTGCACGAAGTCAGATGACCGACGATCGTCAGCAGCGTGATCACAGCCGTGTTGCGCACATAGAGGCCAAAGGGCAGGATCGTCAGCGCTTCGGTGTAATTCTCCCAGCGCGGTGGGTTGGGAAGCCAGCGCGGCGGAATCTCGAACATCTGGTAGTTGGGCTTGAGCGAGGAGGAGAGCATCCAGAAGAAGGGAATCAGGAACAGGATCGCCACCCCCCACAAGATCAGCGACGCCAACCAGCGTCGCCACTTCGCCCCATACAACACACCTGCCGCATCACGCACGACGGGTGATGGCTTGCCGCTCATGGCTGCTCTCCCTCGTAGTAGACCCACCACTGCCCGCTGCGCACCACCAGCAGCGTCAGCCCCAGGATGATCAGAAAGAGCACCCACGCCAACGCCGAGGCATAGCCCATCTGGAAATCCTGGAACGCCTTGCGGTACAGATAAAGCACAAAAAAGAGCGTTGCATCGAGCGGGCCGCCGTTGGTGGCGACGAACGCACTGGTGAAGGTCTGAAATGTGGCGATGATGCTCAACACCAGGTTGAAGAAGATCGTCGGCGTCAACATCGGCAGCGTGACGTGGCGGAAGGCGCGCACGGCGTCTGCGCCATCCATTGCCGCCGCCTCGTAGAGTTCACGCGGGATGCCGCGCAGCCCGGCGAGATAGATCACCGCTGTGCGCCCCAGCCCCCACAGGCTCATCAACCAGAGCGCCGTCAGCGCCGTGTTGGGGTCGGCCAGCCAGCGCGGGCCGCGGATGCCGAAGGTTGCCAGCGCACCGTTGATCAGCCCCGCCTCTGGATGGAAAAGCCACATCCACACCACGACGAACGCCACGCCCGACAGCACCGACGGCATGTAGTAGATCGTGCGGATGGCGCGAATGCCGCGCACACTGACCTGGTTCATCAGCAGCGCCAACAGCAGCCCGCCGATCAGCTCGGAGGGCACATACATCAGCGTGTAGCGCACCGTCACACTCAACGACTGCCAGAAGAGCCGATCCTCCACCATCCGCGCATAATTGCGCAGACCGACCGGCTCTGGCGGTGTGAGCATGTCCCAGCGTGTGAAGCTGAAGCCCAACGACGCTGTGATCGGCCCCAGCACAAAGAGCAGCAGGCCAAGCAGCCATGGCGAGATCAACAGGTAGAAGGTGAGTGCTTCGCGGCGCGCCAGTCGCCCGGATGGTTTACGCTGTATGCGTGGCGTTGGGGTGTTTGTCATGAGTGTGCTGCCACCGTCCAGACAGCGCACGGCTGCCGGGACGGTGGCGAGTTGAGTTGTTCGTTACTGCTGCACGTCGGCCAACGCCGCCTGCGCTTCCTGCGCGGCGGTTGCCAGCAGCTCGGCGACATTGGCATTGGGATCGAGAATCACGCTTTCCAGCACGCGTCGCAGCGCCGGGTCGGCAGTCTGCCCCCAATAGGGCGTAAAGACGTATGCACGCGGCGCCAGGTGATTCAGCTCGTTGAGCCAGACGCCTTCGATGGGGTCGCTCGACAGCCCGGAGCTATCCGCTACGCTCTTCACCGTGGGCAGCGCCCAGTCTTTCCAGACCTCAGCGCCCTCGGCGCCGGTGTAGAAGCGCAGGAAGCGCCACGCTGCTTCCGGGTTCTCACTCAGGGACGAGATGCCAAAGCCGCCCCAGAAGAGCACGCCCGCCCGCACCGCCCCGGCAGGCAACGGCGCAACACCCAGATCGATGTTGGGATTCTGCTTCATGCTAGCTTGCGGCCAGCGGCCAAAAAGACGCATCGCCGCTTTGCCACTGTCGAACTCGCTGTTGCCGCCACCAAACGCGTTCATATCGGCAGGCGGCGGCGCTACTTTGTACTTGTGGTAGAGATCGGCGTAGAACTGCACGGCGCGCTGCACGGCGGGTGAATCCATGTAGCCCACGAAGCTGGCGCCATCCTCGCTGACCAGGCTGCCGCCCGCCGCCGCCACCCAGTACTCGAAACCGGTCGTCCACGGGCCGGGGAGCTGGATGCCCCACTGCGTCACGTTGCCGCTGGCGTCGGTCAGCGTCAACTGCTGCGCCGTCGCCAGCAGATCGTCCCACGTCCACCCTTCCTGCGGATAGGGTGCGCCAGCCGCATCGAAGAGCTTCTTGTTGTAGTAGATTGCCAGCGGTGAAAAGTCCTTGGGCAGCAGGTACTGCACGCCATTCCATTTGCCGGGTTCCATGACGCCCGGCAGATAGATGCTGGTGTCGAGCGGATATTGCTCGCTGGCGATGAAGTCATCGAGGGGCAGGAAGGCGCCTTTGTCGACGAACATCGGCACGGCGTCATCGCCGATCTGCAACAAATCCGGCGGGTCGCCGGCAGCGATTTGCGTCAGGATGCGCGCATAGTAGTCGCCGCTGCCGACCGGCTCCAGTTGCACCTGGATGTCGGGGTTGGCGGCCTCGAACATCTCGATGATCTTGAAGTGTGGCGTCAGACCTTCGCCGCTGTCGCCAGTGCCGACGCGGAGCACGGTCTTGGCGCCTTCCGGGCGCGCCGTTGGTGTGGCCGTGACGACGACTGTCGCCACCAGGCCGCCCTCTTGCGCGGTGCAGCCGCCAAACACACCTGCCAGCAGACCGAAAACGAGAAGGAGCAGGAGGGGTGTAGTTTTCTTCATCGGGTGATCCTTTCGATACGAACTTCAGGTGCTTCCGAGTTGAGGTGGCGCCAGACGCTTCGGCGGTGTGGGCTGCCGCCGTGCGCGCCACGTAAATTGCGTACGTAGTCTACTGCAAATCATTAGCTTGTGCAATTGCTTGCAAGGGAAAACGGGTCTACTTCACGCTGGGGCAAAGTCGCTGCCGCAGGTCACCGCCCCCGGCGTGACAAAATCGCTGTTGTAGGTCATCGCCTCTGGCGTGACAGCGCACCGTGCCGCAGGTCACCGCCCCCCGGCGTGACAAAATCGCTGTTGTAGGTCATCGCCTCTGGCGTGACAGCGCACCGTGCCGCAGGTCACCGCCCCCCGGCGTGACATCGCGCTTGCACGGGAAGACAGCCATCTGTTGCATCCGCCTGCGCAAACCGCGCAAGGTGCGCCAGGGCGATTTTGCGCAGACTCGACGCTGATATATATTTTTAATATAGACTTTTTGGAGTCCCTATGCAAACCGCACGTCTTTTCCCCAACGGACAAAGCCAGGCCGTGCGCCTGCCCAAGGACTTTCGCTTTGAGGGCGATCGGGTTTACATTCAGCGCGTTGGTCATGCAGTGGTGCTCTTGCCACAACATGCGCCGTGGGAAACGCTCTTCGCCAGCCTCGAGCAGTTCACCGAGGACTTTGGCAACGAGGCGTCGGCGCCTGCTGCTGAACCGGCGCAGTGATGACGAAGGCATGATGGCAATGACGAGGAAGGTGCGGCTGCTGCTCGATACAAGCTACTGTCTCTTTCTGATCCGCACCCGCGCGCTGGCGGCGCGGCGCGCGTTCGAAGCCTATCAGCCGGGTGAAATCGCCGTGTCGTCGTTGACGGTGGCGGCGTTGATGGCGGCGGCGCAACGCTCGCGCGCGCCGATGCACAATCAGCGCGCCCTGGAGCAGTTCCTGTTGCCCCTGGTTGTGGTGGATTTCGATGCTGACGCGGCGCGCTGGTTGGGGCGCAGCGGCGGGGCAGCAGGCTGGGGCGGGGCACAGGCGGCGCACCCACTGCTGCTGGCGGCGCAGGCGCTGAGTCTCAACGTCCCGCTGATGAGTGCGCAACCCGAGTTGTACGCGGGCATCGACGGCGTGAGCGTGCATGTTGGGCCGGGCGTAGCGGAGCAGGCGCAGCCGTCGCCTGCAGCGCTCTCCACCGCCTACGCCGACGCACACACCATCCGGCTGACTGGCAGCCACGATCTTTCGTTGACGCTGCTGGGCGATTGGCTGCACGCCGAAAACCCGGCGCTGCGCTTTGCCGCCGCCAATGTCGGCAGCCTGCCCGGGCTAATGGCGCTGCTGCGCCGCGAGGCGCATCTGGCTGGCAGCCACCTGTTCGATGCAGACACCGGCGACTTCAACGTCGGCCCGGCGCGCCGGCTGCTGGCGCCGCAAGGTCTGCACGTCGTGGTTCTGGGCTTCGTGGCGCGCGTCCAGGGTATGCTGGTGGCGCCCGGCAATCCCAGGCGGATCGGCGGCCTGGCAGACCTGGCACGCGACGATGTCACCTTCGTCAACCGGCAAAGCGGCGCCGGCACGCGCATCCTGCTCGACTATCACCTGCGCAGGCTGGGCATCGCACCGACGCAGGTGCGCGGCTACACGCGCGAGGAGAGCTCTCACCTGGCGGTGGCAACGGCGGTGGCGCAGGGCGCTGCGGATTGCGGCCTGGGCATTCAGGCTGCGGCTCAGGCGCTCCGGCTCGACTTCATCCCGGTCGCCGAGGAGCGCTTTGATCTGGTGATTCCCGTCGAGTACATCGAAAGCGCACTGCTGGCGCCCTTGCTGGCGCTGCTTCGCCGCCGCGATCCCGCATTCTGCGCGCGTGTGACTGCCCTGGGCGGCTACGATACGCAGCCGATGGGGCGCGTGATGGCCGAGGTCTAGCGCAGATTGGCGCAAATAAGTTTCGTGATGCGTGTCACGTGTTCCGTGGTGCGTGCTCCGTGCGGTGCAACGCGATGCACCACGCACCACGCATCACCTTTCGTCTGTTCAAGCCCGTGCGCATCGTTAGCGCGGCAGATCAACAAGAGAGCGTCTATGCCCTGCCGGGTGCAATCAGCAATGAAAATGGCGCCACAGATCACGCAGATTTTTCCAGCGTCAATCCGCCCCAATCTGCGTCGCCTGCGTTCTATTTGCAGGATAGTGTCCATGCCCCAGCGGGGCACAATCAACAATGAAAATAGAACCGCAGATTTCACAGATTTGAATCAGCGTCAATCTGCCCAATCCGCGTCATCCGCGTTCTATTTTCAAGTCAGGCGTCATGCCTTGTCGGCGCCACAAACGATGAAAATGGTGCGCAGGCGTCGCCCCTCGCCCCTAAATTCAGAACAGGAGTAAGACCCATTCAAGCGTTGAGCAATGGCTTCGCAGAAGCGCTGACCCAGATTCTGGGCAGGGACAATCAGTTGCTGGAGATCGTGCTGCTCTCGCTGCGCGTGTCGGGAATCGCCCTGGCGATCAGCAGCGTCATCGGCATCCCGGTGGGGGCGCTGCTGGGGCTGGCGCGCTTTCGCGGGCGGCGGCTCGCTGTGGCGCTGGTTTACACCGGCATGGCTTTTCCCCCCGTCGTGATTGGTCTCTTTGTCTACTTGCTGCTCTCGCGATCGGGCGTGCTGGGCAGCCTGGGGTTGCCGTGGCTGCCCAGACTGTTCACGCCAGAGGCGATGATCCTGGCGCAGGTGATCATCGCCTTGCCGCTGGTGGCAGGCTTCACGATGGCGGCGGTGCAGGGCGTTGACCCGGCGTTGCGTCTGCAAGTGCAGGCGCTGGGGGCATCGCGCTGGCAAACAACGTGGGCGATCCTGGAAGAGGCGCGCGTCGGCGTGATTGCAGCGGTGATGGCTGGCTTTGGCGGCGTCATCTCGGAGGTTGGCGCGGTGATGCTGGTCGGCGGCAACATCGAGGGGCAGACGCGCGTGCTGACGACAGCCATTGTGCTGGAGACCAACAAAGGCAACTTCGGGCTGGCGCTGGCGCTTGGCGTCATTTTGCTGGGCATGGCCTTCGCCGCCAATTTCATCATCCTGCACTTGCAAGGACGCACCTTCGACGAATGACTGCACTTTATTCGCTGCGCCAGGTGACTGTGCGCTACGCCGCGCGCCCGGTGCTTGCGGTCGAGGAACTCGATATTCTGCGCGGCGAAATCCTGGCGGTCGTCGGGCCGAGCGGCGCTGGCAAAAGCACACTGCTGCGGCTGCTCAATTTCTTACAGCCGCCGACGACAGGCGAAGTGCGCTTTGGAGATGCACTCTACTCGGCCAGCCGTGACGCAACGCTGGCAATGCGTCGGCGGGTGACCACCGTTTTTCAACGCCCGGTGCTGCTCAGGCGCACGGTGGAAGTCAACGTCGCCTACGGGCCACGGCTGCGCGGCGTCGATGTCGGCCGCGCCGACATTGACGCCGCCCTGGCGGAAGTCGGTCTTACGGAGCTGGCGCAGCAGCCGGCGCGCACCCTCTCCGGTGGCGAGGCGCAACGTGTGGCGCTGGCGCGGGCGATGGTGTTGCGCCCCGACGCACTGCTGCTCGACGAGCCGACCGCCAACCTCGACCCGTACAACGTCGGGCTGATCGAGCAGATTGTGGCGCGGCTCAACCGCCAGCACGGCACGACCATTGTGTTGGTGACGCACAATCTCCACCAGGCGCGACGGTTGGCGCACCGCGCACTCCTTCTGCTGGAGGGGCGCGCGGTCGAAGTCGCCGACACGCGCACCTTTTTCGAGTCCCCTGCCGACCCGCGCACCGGCGCCTTTGTGCGTGGCGAGATGGTGTATTGAGCAATCGGGCGTTGAAGCCGTCCAGAGGGCGCCTGCATTGGTGGGCGTGGCGCGTGGGGCGTGTTGTGTGGCGCCGTGGGGCGTGGTGCGTGTCGAGACGAAACATGAAACACGCACCACGAATCACACCCCGCTTCTTCAGTCTGGTTGTGTGGCGGGCAACACTGTCGTGGTCAAGATCTGCTGCAGCGCCTCGAAGTGCTCGAACGCCACCGAGTGCCCGCCATTCTCGAAGGTGTAGAGACGCTTGACCGGTGCGTCCAACTGCGCGTACCACGCCAGCGCCAGGTCGCGCCGCGCCGGCAGCTCGGCGCCGCCGTCGAGGATATAGACCGGAACCTCCAGCCGCGGGACATCACGGCGGAAGTCGATGCCCTGCAACTGCGGGTACATCACCGTGAACATATCGATCAGCCCGCGCAGGACGTTGAACTTCTCGATGAAGTTGTATTCGCTGCCAAAGATGCCATACGGCCCCAGGTTGGCGGCCGTGCCCCGTGCGATGTAGGCAGCCGGCGGCGTGTAGGGCGTTTCCAGTCGCGGATAGGCGCCCATCACAATGGCGTTGGGATAGGGAATGTCGGCGTAGGGCGGCGGCCCGAACGCGAGCATCTGGTTGCGCAGCGCGCTGTCGCCCGTGCGCCCGGCCAGCTCCAGCACCTCATAGTAGAGGCGGCGGTCGGTCTCGCGCTGGCTCACCATCTGCCCGCTGCCAATGAAGGCGTGGTAGAGGTCGGGACGCTGCTGCACCGCTAACACGCCCAGCGTACTGCCCCAGGATTCGCCCAGCAGGTAGATTTTCTCCTCGTCGAAGCGGGCGCGCAGATAGTCGGTCAGTGCGATGGTGTCGGCGACGGCTTGCGCCAGCGTCAGCTTGCGGGTCGGGTCGAGCGCCGCATAGGATTTGCCTGTGCCGCGCTGATCCCAGCCGACGACGATGAAGTCCTGCGTCAGATCCTCGAAGAGCACGCGCGAGTACGCCAGGTCGCTCTGCCCGGGGCCACCGCTCAGGTAGAGCAGCACAGGCAGGTCGGCGCTGCGCCCGCGCACCAGGATCGCCTGCTCCTTGCCGCCCAGTCGCACGGTCGTCAGTTCAGCGATGCTGCCTGGGATCGGCTTGCCGGCGGCGTCCACGACCGGCGGCGTGCGCGCTGGCAGCAGGTTGAGCACCGCCAGCCCCGCCACGAGCAGCGCCAGGAGGATCAGCAGCGGTTGGTGCAGCAGCGCCCGCCCGAAGCTGGCGCCGCTCTCCGCTGCGCGCAGCCAGGTCACCCCCAGCCCAGCGCCCAGCATCAACGGTGGAAAGGCGATCAGCCCGTGCACCCCGCGCCCCACGATCAACGCCAGGATGCCATAGGGATTGTCGAGACGCAGCGCATCCACCGTGGGCCCCACTGCACCGAGCCGCGTCACTTCGACCACCACTGCGTAGAGCAGCGGCAGGATCAGCAGCGCCCAGCGTGTGCGCAGCGTCACCCCGCCCACGAAGCCGATGCCCAGCCCGCCGAGCAGCACGAGCCAGACCTGCGCCGCCGTCACCGGTCCGCGCGGCATCCACAGTGTCGTGAGCAGGGCAAACCCCGCGGTCGCCACTGCGCCGCCGAGCATAGCAAGACCGCTGCGCGCCGACTGCGCGGTGTCCGCGCGCGGCGATGCGTTGGTCAACGGTTGTTCTTGTGTTGTCATGGCAATTCTCCTTGTTTCTGCACCGAAATCAGTTCCAACCCAACATCGCGAATACGGGCAAGAACGGCGTGCAGCCCGGCTTGATCGAGCGCAGCCGCGATCACCGTCTCGCCCGCCGCCGTGTGTTCGATGTGCAGCCCGGCGAACCAGGCGAACCAGCGCTCGTCCAGATGTCCTTTGATGTGGATGACATAGACATTGGCGTCCATCGTTGCACCTCGTACTCTGCCAAATGGCGAACATCGCTCGCCACCCACAGTGTAGCCCGGCGCGCCGCGGCTGTCGCCTATCTGCGGATAGGGGTGATGGGTAGGGATTTGAGAGGATGAGAGCAAGGTCATCGCTTCCGGCGTGGCGTCTCTTCTGTCTGCCCCAGCACGCGCCGCCGCAGCCCCCACGTGTCGCCCCAGCACACGTGGTTGACCCACCCGCGCACGCTGGCGGTGAGCTGCGCCGGTGCAAGCACGCCGCTGCGCACGCTGCATCGATTGGCTGTCAGCCGCCGCGTGAAGCGCACCACGTTGCGCCGCTTGAGCAGACGATGCGTCGGGTAGACGACGAAGCCCAGCCACGGAATGCCGGATTTCACCGGCTGCACCTGCGCCGACCGCTCATGCACGGCCAGCCGCAGTGTCGCCAGGTGCTCGATCACGGCGGCTTTCCACGCCCACAACTGCTGCTTGCTGTCGGCGAAGAGCGCAAAGTCGTCGACGTAGCGCAGATAGGCTTTGCAGCCCAGCCGGTGCGTCACAAACCAGTCCAGTTGATCCAGGTAGACGTTCGACCAGAACTGCGACGTGAGGTTGCCGATCGGCAGCCCGCGCGGACGCAGCGCCGCCAGCAGATCGTCGCCCGCAAAGTAGATCATGTCGTACTCGGCGGCCAGCACACCGGCGCCGCTTGCCAGGATCGAATCGATCAGCTAGAGCGTGTCGGCGTCCTGGATCACGCGAGCGATGGTCTGGCGCAGCACGGCGTGGTCGAGCGAGGGGAAGTGCTGGACGATGTCCATGCGCAGCACGTAGCGATGGCGGCGAGCGAAGTGCTGAAGCTGGTCGAGGGCGGCGTGCGTACCTTTGCCTTTGCGGTTGGCGTAGCTGTGCGGGTGAAAGCGCGCCTCGAAGATCGGCTCGATGATGTTGCACAGCGCGTGATGCACGACGCGATCTCGAAAGGGCGCTGCACTGATTTTTCGCCGTTTTGGTTCGTGGATGGTGAAATGCACATACGGCCCTGGCTGGTAGGTTTTCGCCGTCAATTCCTGGCGCAGCTCGACGAGCCGGTCGGCAAGCTGAAACTCGAAGGCGGCGACGGTGCGCGTGCTGCGCTTGCCGCGGGCGGCGCGACGCCACGCCAGCCACAAATTATCCCACGCACAGATGGAGGCGTACATGAATGAGATGGAGATTTTCGTCAAGAGCGGGCAGATGCTGCGCTGGCTGCTGCCACACTGCCGGAACTTTCCCAAGTCGGAACGTTTTGCCACGACCAAACGGCTGCAGGACGCCGCCTTCGACTTTCAGGAGACGATCTACCTGGCGAATGCCCACAGCGGGCGCACACGGCTCAACCACCTGCAGAGCGCCGACGCCCACCTCAACAAGCTGCGCCTCTACCTCCGGCTGGCGCACGAATGGGGCTGGCTGAGCAGCGGCCAGTACGCCCACGTCAGCGAGATGGTGACCGAGCTTGGCAAGATGCTCGGCGGCTGGATTCAGACGACAAGAAAACACGTTACGTGATGACGCCTTCCCAATCAATCCGGTCGTCGTAGATGCGGTTCGCAACCGTATTGTCTCTCTGTTTGTAAAGCTACCCACTTCTACGCAGAGGCGCAGAGATGCAGAGAAAACGCAGAGACCACACCAGGAGAGCTCCCCTTGTTTTTTTCTGCGAGCCTCTGCCTCTTCAACGCAGAGGCGCAGAGATGCAGAGAAAACGCAGAGACCATACCAGGAGAACTCCCCCTGTTTTTTCTCTGCGAACCTCTGCCTCTTCAACACAGAGGCGCAGAGATGCAGAGAAAACGCAGAGACCACACCCGGAGAACTCTCCCTGTTTTTTCTCTGCGAGCCTCTGCCTCTCCGCGCCTCTGCGTCAAAGGGACCTTTGCAAACAGCATCTCAACGTAGCTTGGGGGCGGGACGCCGGCGCACCGGACGCCCCGGCTTTTGTATGTGCCTGACGCGGGCGGCGCCCCCGAACCGCCTTACTTGCGTGCAGACCAGACCACCCGGCGCCATGCTCCTCCTTCACCTCGGCGGCGCAACGCACCGGGTCAACCTTCCTGGAAGCTTCGAAGCTTCCAGGAAGGTGTTGCTGCCGTCACGCCGCATTGCTGGAGCCGACTGGTGCGCGATTTGGAAATCGCCCACTGCCGGCTAGAGAAGGGACAGAAGAATGTGGACGCCGCACAGACCACCCGGAAGCCCCTGTTGTCGTTGTTGTTGTTGTCGATGTCGTCGTCCCGGGCAGCCACGGACGAATCCGAGTGACCTGACCGCCGGTTTGCGCCGGCGGCAATGCCATTATACCCGCGCCCCCACAACCGCGAAAATCGCAAAAAATTCGCGTCGGGGGGCAAAGCCCCCCGACACCCCCCAGGCGGGCGCACAGCGCCCGCCTCAGAAAAGCAGAGAACCAGAGTCCAGAGATCAGAGCGCCAGAGCACAGAGCTATGGGGACGCCGCACAGACCACCCGGAAGCCCCTGAGGTCGATGCCGTCGTCGTCGAGGCCGTCGACCCGGGCAGCCACGGACGATCCTACAGAATTGTAAACCCATGACCCGCCGCGCATGGCGCGCCAATCATCGCCCGCCAGATTCAGGTCGGCGGGTTCGTTGTACTTGTTCAGACAGTACTCCCACACATTGCCGCTCATCTCCTCGACGCCAAAGGGCGAGGCGGCGTGCGGGTACATGCCGACCGGCGAGGTCTCCTGCAAATTGTGGGGGACCGTCTTGTCTTCGGTCTCATCGACGTTAGCGTAGCCGACCTTGTATTCCTGCCCGCCCCACGGGAACATGCGGTCGTCGAAGCCGCGCGCCGCCTTCACCCACTCCTGTTCGGTGGGCAGGCGGATCGACCAGCCCTGTTCCAGTTTGGGCAGGAGGCTGGCGTCGGGCAGCAGTTCGGGGTGGGTGTGCGCCTGCGCCGTCAGCCAGCGGCAGAAGGCGACGGCTTCGGGCCAGGTCACGTTCTCACGCGGGCGGTTGGCGAGGTCCCAGCGCTGCGGCCAGCGCGTGCCGTCCTTGCCAAACCAGTCTGCGAGGTCTGGATTCTTGCGCCATTCCGGGTAGCGGTAGCCGTCGGGCGCGTCCACGAAGGCCTGGAACTGGGCGTAGGTGATCGGGAATTTCGCCATCCAGAAGGTGGGGAGGCATTCGTGTGGTGTGTTGCGTGTTCCGTCGTGATAGAAGAAACGCCGCTGGCCGTCGGGACTGAATTCGGGAATCTCGCACCAGGCGATGTCGGGCAAGCCGTGCTTGACGCCGACACCGGGACGGGTGTCCAGACCCGGACGTGCGGCCAGCAGGTTGCCGGCTTGCAGACGCTGCTGCGGCGTGAAGTGGGTGTGGTCAACCAGCACAGCCAGTGCAGCCTGGTGCAGCGCCGCAAAATCCTTGTGGCGCAGGTCGAGTTCGTCCGGGTCGCGGGCGAAGAGCCTGTGCTCCGCCGCAATCTCCAGCGCCACATAGGCAGCTTCGGGGGCGCTGCGTGCATCAAGATAGGGCCGGCAGAGTTCAGCCAGGGTGTGCCCGGCCTCGCGTGCGCGGGCATGCGCCAGCAGTTCGTCGGCGGCAAGCCGCGCCACGTTGCCCCACAGCGCCGGCTTCTCGGTTGTGCGCCGCACCAGCCCGTGCGGAAAGCGGCGGTCATGAGTCACGGGCGGCCGGTGCGCGTCCGGCGCAGCGCAGATCAGTTCACATGCGGCCAGGTGCTCCTGAAAGCTGCGGTGAGTGAAGTAAAACTCCTCGGTTGCAGGCGAGGTGAGCAGCCCGACATGGCGCGTCAGGTAGTCGGGGACATCATTCACCTGCACCCGGCAGCGTGCTCTGTACAGAATCGTGAGCAACTCACCGACGCCAAAGCGCGTGCTGTCCTGACCCGGCGCGCTCTGTTCATGGACGGTGCAAGCCAGCGTCTCCAGCACCGACCGCAGCCCGTCGGCGTCCAGCCCCAGATTCTCGGCCACCGACTGGTCAGGCAGGCGGCGCCGCGTCCAGCGCGTCAGCAGCAGGTCGACCGAACGGCGGTAGAGTTCGGCGCGCGTCGTCGGCAGTTGCGCCCGCGCCGCCGGGTCGAGCCAGAGACCCGCCAAGAGCGTAAAAAAGAGGGGGTTGGCGTAGAAACTTTCCTCGATGCGCCTGGTCTTGAGTTGCTCGCGGATGGCAGCGATAAAGGCGTCGGCCTGATCCTTGCCCGCGTCGCCCAGCGCAGCCGGAAAGAGTGCACTCGCCAGCTCGTGCAGCCGCTGCATGTCCAGCGAGCGCAGTTCCGCCAGACCAAAACCGTCGAGGGCCCATTCGCCGGCGCGGTAGGCATGCGGTCTCCCGGCCACGATGATGCGCAGGGCGGGATAGCTGCGCAGCAGCGCGTCGATCAGCGCCTTGATCTGCTTGCGGCGTCCCTTGCGATCCGCCTGCGGAACCTCATCCAACCCATCGAAGAGCACGATTGCCTCACCACGGTCGAACCAGCCGCGCAGCTCGCCGCCCGGCCCGGCTAATCCCGCACCGTACAACGAGGTCAGATAGCGCCAGAAATGGTCGGCGTCAGGCTCCCTGACCGGTGCGTCGTCGTTGTCGGGCAGCGATGGGAAGACGGCAGCAACCAACTCGCGCATCTCGATGTAGACCGGTGCGTAGGCGTCGAGCAGCCAATCGCGCAGCGCGGCCAGGCTGGCGTTTGCAGGCGTCGCCGCGTCGCCGCTGCGCCGGCGCAGTTCGCCCGCCAGACAGAGCGTCAGGTGGCGCAGAAAGCTGCTCTTGCCGCTGCCCGGCTCGCCCAGCAGCACAAAGCGCGACTGCACGCTGGCAGCGTCGTGCGCCTCCATGTAACAGTAATGATCATCATCACCGTACCCGTCCTTGCCTTCGCTGATTCTCTCCTCGATTTTGCGCTGGATACCGTCTACGATGCCTTGCAGCCCCTGCTCGCTGACACCCAGTGCAGGCCATGTCCGCAGACGCGGGCGCAGTTCCGCCATGTCGGGCGCCTCGGCAGCCAACTCGCGTCGCGCCGCTTCGCTTTCTAGCGCCTCCTCCTGCGCTGTCTTCGCCCACCAGTCGACGATGCGCCCTTGTTCGGTCTTGACCACGATCGAGAAATCGACTTTCAGTGGCACGTAGACGTCGAGCAGTTCGATGCGTGCGCCGTCGTCGTCAGCCAGCCCCAGAATCTCCGCCAGTGGCACCGACGCCCACGGCTTGCCGAACCAACTGCGCAGATAGTCGAGCATGGCAGGAGAGAGCAGTCGTCGTCGCCATGTCAGCGGATTCAGCGCGCCGCCCGCGTCCGGGTGCAGCCGCACCATCTCTGCTGCGTCCGTCTGATCCCGGCGGCGCAGTTCCAGACCGACAGCGGCAAGTGCGTTGGCGAGCGTGGCGCCGTCCGCCAGCCGGCGATAGAGCATCGGCGTGATCACCTGCTGCACCAACTGGTCAACGATATCGCCGTCCATGCCAACCGCGGCGTCCACCACAGCGGCGAGCATCTCCGCCAGGTGTGCGGTGTAGCAGTTCGGCATCACGACCAGATGCAGCCGTTGCGTCGCCGCGTCCTGGTGCGTGCGCACGATGGCAAGCAGGTCTTCGGCGCGCAGCACTTCAGACTCGGCGTCGCCGGGGCGGTTAAGCAGCAGCCCGTCGCCAGCGCCATGCACGGCAAAGTGCAGGATGTGCGGCTGGTGTTCGCTCAACGCCGGCAGCAGGTCGCCCCCGCGTGCGCCCAACAGCGGGATCACCTCGAAGTCGGCGCCAAAGCGCGCGCTGTTGAGCGCGGATTGCAGGTCGCGCAACTCCGGCGTTGTGCGGATGTGTAGCGAATCGGGTGGGTTGGCTTCGACAAAAAGAATCTTGATCGGGGACATAGCAGGCTATCCCTTGGTTGGATCGGTTTGGGCGTCGTTCAACTGCCTGTCCAGGCGAGCTTGACCGACAGCGTGGCCTCGCTGGCGGCTTTGACCACATACGCCTGCACGTCGGCGGTGAAGCTCAAGCCAAACTCCACCTCCATGGCGGCGGGTTTGGGGCGGCTGTCGTCGGCTTGCAGCGTCTGCAGCGACTCCGCCGCGCGCGCCGCCACCTTCTCGACCAGGGCAAAGGCGTTCTGCATCTGCGCCTCCGACAACTCGCGCAACTTGTCGCCCGCTCCACGCGTCGTCGACTCCGGCTTGCCGATGCGCTTGTTGACGTCGACTTCGATCAGGAAGGCAGGTGGTTGCGACGGTGTGGTTTCGTTCACGGCAATGGCTCCTTTCGGCTGAACCTGCGCACGCGACGGCGCGTTCGGTGAGGATGGCTCACGATAAGGATATGTTACCATAAACCAGAGAGCGGGGAGAAGTGCGGAAACGCGAGAATCGCGCCATGTCACGCCAGAGGCGCTGACCTACGACAATCGTCCTCGACTCGAAGCCCACCGGTTGAAACCCGGTGTCTGCCAGGAAAAACCGGCTGAAGCCCGGTTGTCCAACCGCGTATTCACCGGCTGGCGTTGGCAACGAAAACACTCATGCGGGACTTAGCAAACGCTCGGCGAGGGCAACGTCATCGGCGAACTCATCGGCGGACATGTCGAGAAAGGCAATGCCCTGCCGGGAGGCGTACTGGATGAA
>Ga0272446_1004989_pt1 | contig 15084 bp, 20 predicted proteins | sample YNPCB0061_FD_194587 | JGI IMG/M metagenome (GOLD analysis project Ga0272446, IMG submission 194587) | Hot spring microbial mat communities from Yellowstone National Park, WY, United States - YNP-CB-006-1 | ecosystem: Environmental > Aquatic > Thermal springs > Hot (42-90C) > Sediment | place...
TACATCTTCACGCCTCACTCGGTAGCTAATCTGGCTGAACTGGGAGCAGAGTGCGTGAAGATCGAAATGCCGCGGATGGGCGACGCCATGCGGCACACTTCGCCGTTCAACGAGTGCTACCTCTATCCGCTGCACGACACCCGCCCCATGACCGGTACCGGTCTCGGCTTCACCAACGCCAATCCCAACAAGTACTTCATCACCATGGACTATCACATTCCAGAGATGGTAGAGGTCTTCTACGGATTGGTGAAAAAGTTTGACGGCCTCACCGAACTTTACCGGCCGGGGACGCTTGATAAGTGGAAAATGAGCTACCGTTACCTGAGTGAAATCAATCCCCGCTTCATCTATGTGTGGGGCGGCGGCTTCGGTTACGGTCCGAAGATTTTCGGCGGCTCCTATGACATTCTCGGGCAGGCCCACGCCGGACTGGCCTCCATCACCGGCATGCACGAGTTCATGGGCGGCCACTGCACCAAGCAGACCAACTGGGTCATCGACTGGCAGTCGAGCAATCTGATCACTGCCTCCATTCTGGCTGCCATTCACCATCGCCGCAAAACCAACCTGGGCACCATGATCGAATTCTCGCAGGTACAGGTGCCGACTCGTATGCTGGGTCACACCACCACCATGTACGGCAAGTTCGGCATCGTGCGTCAGCGCTGGGGCAACTGGGACACCCAACTGGCGGTACACGGCATTATCCTCTGCGGCAAGTCCGACTTCCCCGATGCGGAGAACCCGCAGGATAAATTCTGTGCTCGCTATGCCATGGTCAGCGCCTTCCAGGATGCCGACTTCAAGGAACTGTGCGCCATTACCGGCATGCAGGGACTTTATGAAAAGTACAAGGCGCACAAGGACCGCGTGGAAGGTGAGGCCCAGGTGGAAATCTACGGCGCTCTGGAAAGATGGGCGGCCGACAAGTCCCGCTCGGAAGTCTGTAAGATCTTGAACAATGCCGGTCTGTTGGCAGAACCCGTGCGCAATGACCGCGAGGTATATGAGAGCCCGCATTACCGCGAGCGCGGCACGGTCCGGTGGATCGATGATCCCTTGTTTGGCGACATGCTGCTCCATGCCGGCTACAGCTCAGGGCTCATGGAAAAAACGCCGAGGAGGATCAACTGGCATTGGCGTCCGGTGGGTGCAGACAACAAGAAGGTTTACCAGGGCATGCTCGGTATTCCGCTCTCCAAGATCAAAGAGTGGTATGACAAGGCCTACATCTAAAAGGAGGCGACTGTGTGTGATATAATTTGGTGCAAGAAAGAAGTGGGCGGCAAGCCGTGCGACACTATCAACTACCTGGATCCCTACTGTTTCTGGAACTGGGAAGGCACGATCAACTGTGCAGAGTGCGGGACGGTATACTACATCCACATGATTCAAGGCTTCATGTACAGAGGACCGGAAGAAAGGCCGGGCGAAAAACCGGAGACCTCTCCCCTCTATGCTGACAAGCCTTATGACGGCTATTCGAACTATCGACCGGGTGTTGAGGGACGGACCAGACCTTATGAATGCAAGCCCAGGAAAGAGCTGCTGGGTGTGGCCGATATGGTCAAATTCAGCATCCGTGGCCGCCCTGTGCGCGGTTGGCGTCCTCAGCCGCCTTCCGCCGGTTTGGCCGGAAGCTTCGGCTTCAACTGGGACATTCAGAAACTGTCGCCCGAGGTGTGGGAGGAATATCAAAAGAAACTCGCTGCAGGCGAAGTCAAGGACTGGTAAATAAGAAAGGAGCGTTGCATGACACAGCAGTTAACGCCTGAAGAATTCCTGGATACTGTATTGATCCCGGAAAAGCAGAGTTCTCACATATGCTGGCAGTGTAAATACTTGAAGCCGGTCCTCAAGGACTCTAAGTTCCCGCCCGCGGACATCATCGGCTGGTGCAAGAAGATCCACTGGCCCCATTACTGGTGCGTAGCGGATTTCAATGTGGTGAAAAAATGCTACGCCTTTGAAGCCAGGAAGAAGGCTTGACATGGAGGAAAGTGTCCGCAAGGAACTCGATGTGCTAAAGGGGATGCTGAACAACTGGAAGACCGGTTTTCTGAGTTGGGCGTCCCCTGACGGGGAGAATGACTATGTGTTGCTGGAGTTTCGGGAAGAAATTCAGACCAACATTTACCCGTACGTCAGGAGGTTGTGGGAAACCAGCTACCTTACTGAGTCCGAAGCCAAAGAGTTCATGGTTTATTGCTACGGACAGGTTGAAGATCTTCGCAACCAGTTGAAGGAAGTTGAGACCAGCGATAGCTAGAAGGAGGTTTAATATGCCTGAGAAATGCCGTGTGGTGGTCTGCGGCTTTGACCCCATGCTCGTAAAAGCCTATGTGGCTGCCAATGCGAGAGCGCTGTGGTGGCACATATCCGACGAGCTGTATCATGAGTTTGGCATGAAGCCGAGAATGAAGGTCACGGGCACGTTGCTCAAAGTCTACTCGGGAAAGACCGGGCAGGAAGTGGCGGCGCCCAACGAGCCCTTCGAATGGGAATGCTCCAAGGAAACCGGCCTGGTGGTGCTGCTGCCGGGTGAGGTCATCAAGAAATACATGCTCACGGAATTTCACTTCCTGGAGCTGCTGATTGACACGATCGACGGCAAGGAGGTTTACCCCGGCAAGGAAGTACAGAGCAAGAAATGGTGGCCGTCTGACAAGCTAAAACTTCCCTACTCACTGGACTATATTGCCTAAAGCAAGGTGTCGCTGCCTCCTGGGATCTCCCGTGAATTGGCTATAGAGGCAGAGGAGAACACATCTTCCCCCTTTCCGGCTGTGCGGAAAGGGGGTTTTTTTGTGCGCTTGTGGCAACGCCAACTCAGCAGGCAATTGCGCTTGTGTTTTTCTTGTCGGTCCATTATTACATTTTCAGCAGCTGCCGCATGACGCGCAGATGCAACAGCCTTTGGCAAGAGTCCGACAGCCTCGTTCCGGCCTAAGCCGCAAGCGAAGCGCCTTATGGGTTTTTGCACTGACTTTTCCAATGGGGGGCGACGTTTTTCTGAGGTTTTACTGGAGTCTAACACCGCAATTTGCATTATTAAGGAATTAAGATGACCAATAATTCACCCAACCACGACGAACACGAAATGAACCGGGAACTATTCCCCCTGATTGAGGATGAAGAATATCCTGCGGAAGAACCGAATCATCCGGGATGGTTGTCCCTTGGCGAAATTCTGAGGAACTCGCACCCGGTGTTTGAAAAAAGCATGTTTTTGATCGGATATCACCATTCCAGCAATGTCTATGTGCTCGCAGGCGACTATTTGACGCTGGTGGACCCTGGCAACGATTACACCATTTTCTCGGAGTTGGACAAGCTTGGCTACGGCCCCTTGGATATCAAGAAAATCGTGCTCACGCATGGACACCGCGACCATTGCATGGGCGTATTCGAACTGCTGCGGTATCCAGCGGTGATGCAAAACAAGGGAGTAGAAATCATCATGCATGCGGCGGGTCCCGCAGAATTCAAAAGGTTGGTCACTGAAGCAGGGTTCCCACCGACCGAACTGAAGGGAGGTGAGACTCTAGAGCTGAGCGGTTTTCAGTGGGAGGTCTTGCACACGCCCGGTCACACCATTGACGGCGTATGCCTTTACCACGAGCCAACCAAAACCTTGATATCCGGCGACACGGTGGTGCCCGAAGGGATCAGCGATGTGGATGAAAATGCCGGCGGAAGGTGGGACCACTTCCTGTACGGCTTAAAACTACTGATGAAAAAAGACGTTGAACATCTGTTGCCAGGTCATCGTGTGCCCGTAGCCGTAAACGGCAATCGCGCCATCGAACTGGCTTACGAAATGGCGCTGATGAAAATTTTGGCAGTTACGCCGGAAGATCGCATCAGCTGGATGGAAGGGGCAAAAAGGCTGGGCGAAAAAGGTCTTCTCGAGGAGGTGGTGTTTTGCTGTAACAAGGAGCTGGCCCTGCGGCCGGAGAACAAAGACGCCCTGCAATTGAAGGCCCTTGCCCTGAACGATATGGGGCGTTGCGCGGAGGCCATCGAGATTTTGGACGAGGTCCTCAGGCGGCATCCCGACGATCTATATGCCCTGACGGGCAAGGGGCATGCCCTGCTGGGCCTGCAGCAATTCGCCGACAGCCTGCCCTGCTTCGATGCAGCTCTGGCGAGGGACCCCAACCTCAAGGAAGCGCAGGTATTTAAAGGGATGGCTTTGACTTTTATGGGCAGGCATGATGAGGCCATGCAAATCGAAGCCTTCAAGACCGAGTTCATGGCCCGCTTCAAGGACCAGATCGAGCAGCGTCAGCAGGAGCTTGGGCAAAGTTCCGCCGGCACCGAAAATCATTAGCGACGCCGGCCGCCGGCAACTTTACGCGGAAAGCCGAGCGGGTAGAGGGCGCACGCCGACTGGTGAAGCGGATGGAGGAATGAAGAAGGATGAGCGACAAGTCGTCAAAGCTGTTTGAGGCTGCAGAAGCCTTAATGACCTACATCAGAAAGGAAGATGTGTTCGACCGGGCCGCCGCCGGCGGATGCAGCGGCCTGGACTTCCATCAGTCCGATGCCTTTTACGATTTGATCGTTGCCGCCAGAGACGCCCTGGCTGAGCTTGAGGACAAACTGGAGGGAGCGGCAAGCAAAGGCGATACAGCTGACAACCCGTTGGCGGAGGGTTTTGCTAAACTATCTGCCGCGGTCAAAGCGCTGTTGGCACATATCGAACTGGAGCGCGCTTTCGACAAGGTCACGGATCTCGGTGCGGTCGGTTTTGAAACTCACAAATCGGAAGCTTTCATGCAGGTGATTGAAAATGCCAGGGAAGCCGTCGAGGGTTTCGAAAAGTGAGCCACCAGCGAGTCAATATTCCCAACGACAACCGGCTTGGAGATGCAGACGGCGCCCCTGGACCCTTTCGCCATCGGCGTTGCCGACAGGGCGCCGGCGAGGGCGGTCAATGGCCATAGAGAAAATCACCTACGAAGAATACCTGCTGAAACTGGAGACCATCGAGAAGCGATACCTGTCCGATGAGCCGGGCTTTCCAGAAGGCGCCAAGGAAAAGGGACTGGAGATCGTCAGGAAATTCAGGCGCGAGGTGGCCGAAATTGGCCCCGAAAACTGTGAATATTATGTCGACACTCTTTATGGGCTGCCCATGCACAAACCCATAAAGAAGGTCCCTGAGGAATCCTGAGTTTTCGACTTCACTGCTGGCACCCGCGGCGTTCTTGGCGCATCGGCCAAGATGTCTGCCGGACCGTCCCGTGTTCGGGAGCACCCCATGCAAAAAGATCACCTGCGCTATGTCACCTGCGCCCACTGCGGCGCGCGCATTCCCGTCGAGGAAGCGGTCCGCTACGAACACAGGCTGCTTTACGGGGAGCATTATCACTGCCGGCAATGCGACCCCAAGGGGGTGTGGGACTGCATGAGCCATGACACAGACATGGAAGTGCATTAATCGGGGAAGCTCCCCATCCCTGGGCCTTCGCTGCTGGTGGGACTCAACCCGCGCAACACACTCGCCCTCAGAGGTCCTCCTGCAACACAATATCGTTGCCGACAATTGCCAGCAAAAGGCCGCGCGAGAGGTTTTGCCGGGCAACACGAACCCAGTTTTCCGGGCTCAAGCCCTGGTTGACCGTGGTCAGCAACAAAGCATTTTCCAGACTCTGGCTGCCCTTGAGCAAAAAAAACTGGCGGTGATTGGTGAAGGCGAAAAGCACCCAGCCGTTTGTCAGCAAGTAATTGTAATTTCCGGGGTATTCTTCGACCAGTTGTTGCGTGGTCTTGGCGAGGGCCATGTAGAATGCCAGAACGGAACCGTTTTCCTCGTTTTGAGCGGCGATCCCGTCCAGCAGGTATTCGAAGGTCCTTGCCGAGTCGCTGACCGTCGATTCGATATGCACCGTTTTACCGGTGTAGGACTCGATGGCGTGGGCCTTGCCGTTGTGGGCGAAAATCCAGTCCTCGCCAAGAAAATGCAGGATGAAGGGGTGCGCGTGGCATTCATCGATCGGGCCGCTGGTGCGCAGCCTCACGTGGGCGATGATCAGTTTGCTCGCCACCACCCGAGCAAGCCTCTGAAAGCCGTCCGCATAGCGTCCCGCATGGTAGACTCGATCGGCTGATTTTTCCACGTAAGCGCGATTTTTTCTAAAAAAACCAATTCCCCAGCCATCCATATTCTTACCGGCCTTGTAGGCAAACAACGGCAACGATTTGGGCGCGGAATAATTCTTTGCAGCAGATAAAGCAAACAGGTCGCACATGATGAGATGTCCATTCAGCTCTGGAATCGGAGGATGTGAAATTTCAGCGGAACTGCTAAACCACGTCTCCCAGATAAAGCAAATCCGGGCCCGCCACCACCAGCAGCTTTCCCAGGGTGCCCGGTTCCGGACTGATCGTGATCCACTCCTTGTCGCTCAACCCTTCTTTGATCGACGTCAGGATCAGGCTGTTGCCGTAGCTTTCCGTCTCCCGCAGGAGCATCAACTGGCGAAAATTGCAGAAGGCAAACAGGACCGATTCATTGGCAAGAAAAAACGAATAATGTCCCGGGTAGTCGGCAACCAGATTGCGGATGCCTCTGACCAGCGTTCTGCCAAGACTCCCGTAGGGCGTATAGCGCAGGTAGGCAACCAGTTGATCGCGCAAGTATTCAAACACCCGAGCGGGATAGACATCCACGTCTATTTTCGGTTCATGGGTGGTTTGATAGTCTTCAATGCCATCGATCAGCCCGACATGCACAAACAGCCACACGTGGTCCAGGAATGACAACGAAAACGGATGGTTGTGCGCCACGTGCCGGCCTCCGCTGAGGGGGCAACTGATGTGCGAGACGATGATGCGGCTGTCCACCACCCGCGCCAGTCGTTGAAAACTCTCGTGCACTTGTTCTTCACTGAAAACCTTTTCCGAAGACTTCTCGATCAGCGCCTGGTTGTCGCGAAAAAATCCAATGCCCCAGCCGTTCATGTTCCGCCTGCTCTTCTCGGCGAAGATGGGCAAGTACTGCTGGGCCGTGTAATTGACTCCCGATGACAAAGCGAAAATGTCACACATCTTTTCTCATTCTCCAAAAATCAAGCCGCCCCCCGGATCAGGCCGTCTGCTCCAACCGGGCCAACAGGTGCCGGCTGAGGCAGCAAGGGGGGGGCTGTCAACTCCGCTGTTTTCTGCAGTGGTTCAGCTTGGCCTATGTGGCCTCGTTTTCTGTTGTTGCTTCGAGGGTCAACACGGCCGGAGGCCGCTTCGGTTGCCAGCCCCGGATGCTTCGCATGTGGCCAAATGCAAGATATATTTTATAAATTGCCTTCATCCACTTATTTGCCTCAGGGTAATAGTCAATGATGGGGATGTGCCCCTCACTCAGTTCAACCAGAAACTGGGTGAAGATGATCCACTGCATGGCCTCGTCGATATTGTGCAGCACAGCGGAATGATAACGAAACTCAATGGTGGATCGATACCAGTAGGAGTGCAGGTTGAGCCCGTGATAGCGGGTCAGGTCATATCTTTCAGACCGGGCCGAGTCCGGATCGTAGCGGTTTTCAAAGGAATACCAGAGATCCTTGACCCGGCAGCCTTTCTTTTTGCACTCCTCCTCGCAGGAGGCGAGTTTGAGCAGCACCTCGATGTCCAGGTCCATGGGGCGGCACGTGTCTCTGGATCTGCGGTCGCCGTCAATGAGCAGATACAGGTAGTCTTCCATCGGGTAGACTATTCGGACCAGCTCCTTGAGGTGGACACAACTGTAACGCTCCGGATCCACCCCGTGATGCACATGAAACCCACAGGATTCGTCTACCTGGACTCCCTGAATTTGCCCCAACAGTTGAAAGCAGCGGTAAGCCTCGATCAGTCCGTTCAAACCGCGCAGGATTGGACTCACCAGCTCCACGCCGCCACGGTGAGTGATCGAGGAATCTTCCTCCAAATGCCAGCAGCCATCGCACTCGCCGACCTGCACCCCGTATTGCTGCAGCAGCTCCGTGAAGCTGCGTCCGTCTCTGGCTTTTGAGTGGATATTGTGGACCTTGATCTTGCCGTTGTCAGGCGGCAATAAGTAGTACTTAAGGCCATAGAATTCGATTTCCACGCCAAAAGGCCGTTCCGTAAAATACCGGAGCATGGGGTATTTCTTTTTGAGTTTCGACTCCAACTGCTGAGACCCATCCATAAAGTTCCTCCGCGGGCATCGCTTGCTAGGCTCTAGTGCAGGGCAACCCATCGTAACAGTCGGCCTCACCGACAAAGAACATTAAGCGGTCAAAAAAATCCTCCTGCGCCGGAAGACGGAAGACCGCGAGACGCTGCGTGCTTTATTCACAAATTCAGTGTAACATGAAGCGTAGTGGGCAACAATCGCGTAATGCTCCGTTCAGGCCTCAAGAGCAACCTTCGCGCGCGGCAAGAGGCAGTGCCGGCGTCATGCGATGCCTGCGCACCATGTGAACCTGACTGGTCCCGGTTGGGACCCCCAACCCCTAGTGTGGTCCCACAGAATTAAGCTGCCAAATTGGTAGGTTGGGTGGAGCGCAGCGAAACCCAACATCGGCTTAGCTGGCAACAACATTCGTTGGGTTTCGCTGCGCTCAACCCAACCTACGTATTGGATAGCTCGCTGCATTTCGTATACTTTCCTGCGTCGAGTGGTACTCAGCAGTGGCCCCAAGGAGGATTTGCAACGGACGGCCCGGTGCGGGCCAAAAGAGAGTGCAGCAGTCATGTCCCGAACAAAACCATACGGCAATGGACAACAAATCTCCGCCACGGCAAAAAGCTTCGACGCGGCTGACTCCGCAAGGAACCCGCCGGCTGCCGACCGCCAGGATATCTTGCAGCTTTTGCTGATCAGCTGGGCCCAAAAAGCGGGTGATCCCATCACTGCAGATGGCTTTCTTGAAGTGGCAGGAAAAGAGCTGGAGCCGTTCTTTCGCGTTTCACCCCTGGGGCCGATCCCGGAGCACCTGCAGGCGCACCATTTTGTGCACCAGTGCGTTGCTGAATATGAAGACCGGCTGGAGGCGCTGGACCAATGGAAGGCCCGGCAGCTCTGCAACTGGCTCGAACAAAGCGTCGGCGCGGAGGTCGTGTTTAAGGGCAAAACCTACAGACTGCAAGCGACAGAATCATTCCCACAGGACGCCGCGCGATTTTGGTTTGAAGTCATCAAACCGTCTGCTGCTTCAATGGGCACGTAAAGCGACTCGCGAATTCCACGCATCAAGTTGACAGAACAAGACTCTGCCTGCTATGCTAAGAATGACGCAACAGATGAAAGGAGATTCTGATGGCTCAAGCAAAAGCAGGCGACAAGGTGCGCGTTCACTATACTGGAACTCTCGAGGGCGGGGCGGTTTTTAGCTCCACTTATGAAGAAAATGAGCCATTTGAATTCACCATCGGGGAGCGTCATTTGCTGCCGAGTTTTGAAAAAGCGGTGATCGGCATGGAGGAAGGCGATAAAAAGACCATTTCCATCCCGCCGGAATTGGCTTACGGACCTCACAAGAAAGAATTTGTGTTCGCCATGGAAAAAGCCAGCGTGCCACCAAACCTTGAGCTAAAATTGGGCAAGCGGCTGCAAGTGCGGCTGGGTGGAGGAACGACGGCGGTTGCATCCATCCAGGCGATCACCGACGACAGCGTGATTCTGGACGCCAATGACCCCCTTGCGGGGAAGACGCTCATTTTTCAAATAGAACTGTTGAAAATACTCTAACCCCCTTTCTCTGCACACCGGCGCTCGGCTGCGCGGCATCGAAGCAGGCGGTCGGGCGGTTGGCATGCGGATTGACCCGCTGAGCGGGACTGAATCGCTCGAACTGATCAATACCTCGATTTCGTTTTGGTTTTCGCGTAACGCTTTGACCTCTCTGTTTTTCCAACTGCTCCTCCATTGACCCTGATCCTGGCTGTCGGCGCGGCTCACCCGACTTTGCACTGTCGGTCCTATTGACTTGGCGAGGTTTTTCCATTCTCTAACAAGCCCAAGGGAGGATGCATCATGTCCATCATGTGGTTCTACGATGAAGCCAGGGAAATGCAAGAATATCAGCACTTGAGTGATGCCGTCCGCCGCCTCGAGGGGGAGTACCTGGAACTGCGCATTCTTTTGCGGGACGCTGAAGAAGCATTGCGGGGCGAGCCGGACAGTGCTTTTCTTCAGACCAAGGTCAATTATTTAAAGAAAAGGGTGAGGGACATCGAGCAGCTGGGCCCGCGGCTGGCTGCCGACACGCCGCTGGAGATTGCGCTTTTCACGCCGCCACATGGTTAGCGCGCGCGGAGACCTACAGGCAGCACATGGATATGAGGGCGGCGGATTTTTCAGCGGAGCAATTCCGCCTTGACCGACAGTTGCGTATCGACGGCTGGCGGCAGGAAGCCCTGACAAACGCAAAAATAGGCGTTGTTGGCGATGACGACCTGGCGGCATCGTTGTTCCTGCTGTCCGCGGCAGCACTGGGAATTGGCAGGGTGGTGGTGCTGGCGCCGACATTGCAGCGGCCCTATGATGAAATTGCGCAAAAGCTCAACCCTCATTTCCGCCTGGTCCATCTCCAAGGCTACTACACTCACCGGCTTGTGGACGAGGTATTCAACGGTTGCAATCTCATCGTTGATTTAAGCCACTACGCCATAGCCAACAAACTGTTGCTGGAAAAAGGCTTTAGAGACCGGATGCCGATCGTCAGGGGCTTCTGCTGTGAACACGCGGATGAACAGGGTTTCAAGGTTTTCACCTACCGGCGCGGCCGCGAATGGCAGGAGCTCACTCAGGTCGTCTCTCCCCGCAACTTTCCGGGAAGCCATTTTGCCGACGGCGTGTTTGCTCTGATTGTTGCCGGCATAGCCTTGGAGGAGACCAAGAATCTATTGATGGGTGGGCAAGTGTCTGACGAATTGATCGCCTACGGCCGCAAAACGCTCGACTTCGTGCCGGGTGAAACGCATCTTTTGGTGGTCGGCGCCGGGGCCTTGGGCGTCTTTGTCGGGATGGCGCTGGCATTTGTCGGCTGTCGCAAGATTACCTTCATGGATGCGGACACGGTCGAGGTGACCAATCTCAATCGCCAGGTGCTCTTCTTCGATGCCGTGGGTGAAAGCAAAGCCGCAGCCCTCGTGAGGAGGCTGAATGAACTCTTCACCATCGATTGCAGGGCTCAGCCTCACGATTTTACGTCAGCGACCGATCTGTCGCCCTACGACGTAATTTTTGACTGTGTGGATAATTTTGAGAGTCGAATCGTGCTCAGCGAGAAATGCAGGGATGCCGGAAAAGTGCTCATCAGCGGCGGGGTCGGGGTGGATGCCGGGCAAGTGGTGGTCTTCAGCCCGCACCATGGCGGCACCACCCCGGCTGAACTGCTGGGAATCTACGACATCGTCGCCGGCCGGGCTGGTGACACTTTGCCGCGCGGGGCAGCCTCGTGCACCCGCCGGCCCGATCCATCGGTCATCATGACCAACCAAATCATCGCCGGTTTCATGGTGGAAAGCTACCGGATGCTGGCGAACGGGCATAACCCCGAAAATATCTTCTATGATTCGCGCAACAACCGGAAGATTTTGCAAGAAAGGAGTCGTGTCTCGTGACGGAAGCTGAACTCAGTAGAGACGTCATCCCCGAGGAGGTAGAAGAAGCTTTGCCGCTGGTCCTGGAAATCATGCCGGGACATGCCGCAGAGGGCTTGATCGCTGTTTATGAGCCCGGCAGCTACGAGGGGACCACGCTGCGCAAACTGTGTGAGCGGATTTTGCAGAAAAAAAACCTGAGCATCGAGGAGCAACTCATTCTCGAGGACATTGCTCGCCAGCTCGAAGGCGGCAAATTGCTCTGCCGTGGGCAGGAGATCGACGGCGCCGCCATCGCTTTCGCCGTTGCGGAAGAAACCGAAGCGGGGGAAAAGTATTTTTATGTGCCGGTTCGTGCCATAAGGCCCCAGGAAGGGGGCATAACCGGTTGACCGGTAGAGAGCTTTGAAGCATGTGGCGACTTTTGGATTCTGAGCTGGAGTTGTTGGTTGAAGCGGATTATATCTATTTGCCTCTGCTGCTCGACCCGTCGATAGCGCAGGAGGTCGAAGCCCTGTCCGGGCTTGAGCAGACCGGTGGAAGCGCCGTGCAGCCGCCATCGGGGACGGTTTTGACGCACAAAAACCGTCATTATATAAAGGCGTTCAACCTCTTTTCTCTTATCGACAACTATGCAGCCATCAACCCTTATGACTATCTCCTGCTGCGGGACCATTGTCTGCGCAAACATCACCTGACGGAAGAAATTGGGAGCATCTTCCTGGACGAGGTGCTCGAACAAATCCTGTTTCAGGTGATGCCTTATTTTGTAAGAAACAACCGGCGCTTGACGCGCAAACCACTGGCCAGGGATGAGCTGCTGGACTTGATTTTGCAGCGGGTCGAAATTCCCGCGAAGTTTCAAGCCGATGCCGTGGCGTTCCTGGACCTGGAGCCACTGGAAAATTTGCTGCAGGGCATGCAGGAGCGGCGGTCCCTGTTCCAACCGACGCCAAGGGGGCTGCTGCCGGCCCGCGAGCTGCGCGCATGGTTCCAACTGGCCATCCAGGCAAAAATCCTGGCCGCTGAGCGCCTTCGCGTGGAAAGAGCGCTCCGTCTGCGCCGCCAGTTATCCCTGAAAAGACCGGAACACGCCGCCATCTACCTTTACATTGCCGCCAGGGGCACCATAGAGATCGACGGCTTCGGCTTTGCCAAGCTGAAGCTGCCCAAAGAGTATCTGGTCTACAAGCGGACCGGCGAATACATTCTCCAAGACTATTATGGCCGCCGTTACCTGTTTCCCGATTGCCGGGTGGCCATCTCCACCCACACCCCCCTGCGGCCTTTTGTGATAGACAAGTACAAGCATCCGTTTCTGCGCGGTTTTCAAGCGAACCAGGAAATCTGTATGAAGGCCCTCGAGCTGCCAGCCAAACCGACCGCCAAAACCATTGTGCGCGCTCTGGAGGAGGGCGTCACCGCCCTGCTCTACGGCTACGATGCTCGCCGCCGCAACGGCTATCACAGCCTGGATAAAACCTATGTGTACATACCCACCATAGTGTTTGAAGAATATCGACTGGACACCATGTGAAATCAGAAAGGGCGGCCGTTGTGCCCATGGTCCCCCGGCTGCCGGTGTGATCGAGAACTCAGATGGATTTGCGCAAAGAGATCAAGCAACGCCGCAAGAAACAGCAGGAAAAGCGTCTCATCCTACGGGATGCCTACAGTCAGGTCAGTTGCATCGTTCAGCTGTACGGTCTCGACCAGGACTTCATGGACCTTCTCGACCACCCTGACAGCTCTTTTGTCACTCAGGACCGGGAAACGGTGGGGGCCCGGCTGAAAGCACCGATGGATTGTCCCCCTTTCAATCTTGGAACGGAAGAGGAGTATGCCCTCACCACGTCAATCATCCGCACAGTCGGCAATCCCTACCTGCGGTATGCCACTTCACCGGATGAAATCCTGCTTGCTCGCCCGCTCTATCGCCTCAACGCGGCAATCCCCGCAGAGAGGCTGATGCGCTTTCATTTCGGGACGCTGCTCCATTACGAACTCACCAGACCGGCAACCCGTCACGGACCGCGGAATAGAGCGTAACCTGGAAAACCTCCCGCAAATGTTTTGTGACTTTTGCGGAAAAGAAAATCGAGAATTGAGACCATGAAAGTGGATGATCGAGCATCAAAGGAGCGCCAGGAGCGCATCGAAGAAAAACTCGCACGGATGAAGACCGGCCAGGAACAGGAAGCCGTGCAGCAGATTATCGATTTCAACAAGACCCCCGCTGATTTTAAGGCGGAAATGGATCGCTTTGTCATCGGCCAGGAACAGGGCAAAAAGATCATGTCCACCGCCATCGCCTTCCATTATCGGAGGCTCGGGCAGGCACTGAAAAAGTGGCTGACTCACAATGACGGCAATATCGACCTGGCCCTGCGGCAGACCATGACGCCCAAGGCCAACATCATGATCATCGGCCCCACCGGCTGCGGTAAAACCTACAGCAGCGAGACCGCCTCAAAAATGGTCGGGGTGTCGTTCGTCCACGAGGACATGACCAAGTTCAGCGAGGTCGGTTATGTCGGCCAAAACGTCACCGATATTTTGCTGGATTTGCTGATGGCGGCCGGGGGCAATACAACTCTGGCGCAGATGGGCATCGTGTACATAGACGAAATCGACAAGATCGCCACGGAATCGACCGCCACCAGCACCTGCCGGGACGTCTCCGGAAGAGGCGTGCAGAAAGGGCTGCTGCACCTGGTGGACGGTACGGAAAACGCCATTCAGATTGGCAAGGAGAGAATTTCCCTGTCGACCAAACACGTTCTTTTCATTGCCGGCGGGGCCTTTGAAAATCTCGAAGTCAAGGTCAAGAAACGAATGTCGCGGCAAGGACTCAAGGGCGACTGGCGCCAACTCCTGATGGCCGATGATCTGGTGGGATTCGGCATGGAGCGGCAGCTGATGGGGCGTTTTCCGGTGCGTGTGGTGTACGACAAATTGACCACCAACGACCTCAAAGACATCCTGGTCAAAAGCGAGGACAGCGCTCTGCTCGCCTACCGCGACGACCTCAAGGCATGGGGAATTGATTTGGAGTTTTCCGACGATGCGCTGACAGAAATCGCGCAGCGGGCGGAAAAAGAGGGCACCGGGGCCCGCGGGTTGATCAGTGTGCTGCACCGGGTGCTGCTGGAGGACATGTTCAGCCTGCCCGGGGCCTACACCGGTACTTTCGCGGTGGATCGAAACTACGTTCAGGAGCGGCTTGGATGAGATTCAAGGATCTTGCTCAGCTCAAGCGACCGGAGCCGGCTGAAGTCACCTTCAACACTTTGCCCCTCATTATCCAGATCACTCCATACGCCAAGCAGAAGGCGTTCAAAATCTGTGAAACGGTCGCCTCCGTGTTTGGGCAAAGCTACGAGTGGTACGGCTACACTCTGGCAGACAGCGCCAATCCCGAACTGATCAGCGACATCGGCCTGCCGAACAACGACTTGAACCTGCATGACTACGCCACCCTCGGTTCAGCCAGGATCGCCGAATTCC
>Ga0272446_1004990_pt1 | contig 15082 bp, 10 predicted proteins | sample YNPCB0061_FD_194587 | JGI IMG/M metagenome (GOLD analysis project Ga0272446, IMG submission 194587) | Hot spring microbial mat communities from Yellowstone National Park, WY, United States - YNP-CB-006-1 | ecosystem: Environmental > Aquatic > Thermal springs > Hot (42-90C) > Sediment | place...
TTAATAATGTTGCAAGAACTTGTATTGAAGCTCTTGCGGCTGCACTTGGTCATACGCAATCGCTTCATACAAATTCACTTGATGAAGCAATTGCACTTCCTACTGATTTTTCAGCTCGTATCGCTCGAAATACTCAATTATATTTGCAGGACGAAACTTACATCACAAAAGTGATTGACCCTTGGGGCGGTTCTTATTATGTTGAATCGCTGACTGATGCACTTTTACAAAAAGGCTGGGAACACATTCTCGAAGTTGAATCTTACGGCGGAATGACAAAAGCTATTCAGGAAGGTATTCCCAAAATGCGCATCGAAGAAGCTTCTGCAAGAAGACAAGCAAGAATTGATTCAGGCAAAGAAGTCATTGTTGGTGTTAATAAATACAGACTCGAAAAAGAAGAACCGATTGAAATACTTGAAGTTGATAATACACAGGTTAGACTTAATCAGATAAAAAGAATTCAGGAAGTAAAAAAGACACGAAATGAAAATGAAGTTCAGAAGGCCCTTGATGCAATTACAAAAGCAGCTCAGTCCGGCGAAGGCAATCTTCTCGAGCTTGCTATTGATGCAGCAAGAAAAAGAGCTACACTTGGTGAAATTTCATTTGCAATTGAAAAAGTCTGTGGAAGGTATCAACCAGTGACAAGAACAATTTCCGGAGTTTACAGCAGCGAATATTCAAAAGATGATCAGTTGTTTAATGAAGTAAGAAAAATGACTGATGAATTCGCTCAAAGAGAAGGCAGAAGACCAAGAATAATGATTGCAAAAATGGGTCAGGATGGACACGACCGCGGAGCGAAAGTAGTAGCAACTGCTTATGCTGATATGGGCTTTGATGTTGATGTTGGTCCGCTTTTCCAAACACCAGAGGAAACTGCTAAACAAGCTGTTGAGAATGATGTACACGTTGTAGGAATGAGTTCACTTGCAGGTGGACATAAAACTCTGTTACCACAGCTAGTTGAAGAACTTAAAAAGCTTGGCAGAGAAGATATAATTGTTATTTGTGGTGGAGTAATTCCCGCACAGGATTATGATTATCTTTATGAACACGGGGCATCAGCAATCTTTGGCCCGGGCACAAAAATTCCTGAAGCAGGTAAAAAGATTATGGAGCTAATAAAAGAGAGGTTCTAATAAAATTCAACTTAAACCTTAAACCTCCGAGGTTTCCAAAACCTCGGAGGTTTGGGCGATGCATTTTATTATGGATAAACCAAGACCCTACTACAAAAACACCTATCATCATCTCTACAACAGAGGGGCTAATAAAGCTTTAATCTTTTATGAAAGAGAAAATTATCTCTACTTTTTAAGAAAAATGAAATTTTATTCTGACAAATACAAAATAAAGATTTTATCTTATTGTTTAATGCCCAATCACTTTCATATTTTCTTAAAGCAATCCACAGATGAATTATCTATCTCATTATTCATATCATCACTGCTAAACTCGTATGTTAAATCTATAAACAAAAAATATGAACATAGCGGGACATTATTCGAAGGTAAAACCAAAAGCAAGCATATTGAGGATGAATCTTATTTTGTTTGGATAATAAAATACATTCTTGAAAATCCTGTTAAAGCTAATCTGGCAGACAGCATTTGTGATTGGGATTTTTCTAATGCGAAGGATTTAATCGGTCTAAGAAAAGGAAAATTAACAGATATTAAATATGTTGAATCCTTCTTTCAATCAAGAGGAAGTATGATTGAATTTTTAATGGATAAAAAAATTAAAGTACCTTATGAATTTTAATAAATCAGACCTTTTAAATACTAAACCTCCGAGGTTTCCAAAACCTCGGAGGTTTGCGTCTTTCCATTCAAGATTTATAATACATAAGCTAACGGATTGATTAAGTAATGATTCAGACTCTCCTTTAAACAATTCTCCTAAACTGGTTCGAATTTTAAACAGTTTACTTATATTTGCCTTAGAAAAGAGTCAAAGCTTAAATGAAAAAACCAAATACTTACAAACCTGATTGGACGCCAGAAAATGCGGGAGATGCATTTGCTGTGCGTGTAGTTAAAGGCGTAAAGAGTTCATCAGGATCAGGCCCAAGTACAAGTGAAAAAGTTTTGAAACGTAAACATCTTTCAGTTGATGATTATGTTAATGGCGTTTTGAATTTTGATCGGAATATTTTAGCCCGCACTATAACTTTAATTGAAAGTAATAATCCTACTCATCACGACATTGCACAGGAAGTATTAAAGAAACTTCTTCCCTACTCCGGCAAATCAATAAGAATCGGAATCACTGGCGTTCCAGGCGCTGGTAAAAGCACATTGATTGAAACACTTGGAATGTTCCTGATAAAACAAGGACACAAAGTTGCTGTTCTTACAATTGATCCAAGCAGTACAGTTACTAAAGGAAGTATTCTTGGTGATAAAACCAGAATGGAAAAGCTTTCCAAAGAAGAAAATTGTTTTATCAGACCTTCACCATCTGGTGGTGAGCTTGGAGGAGTTGCAAGAAAAACAAGAGAAACAATTTCAGTTGTTGAAGCAGCAGGTTTTAATATTGTGTTGATTGAAACAGTTGGTGTTGGACAGAGTGAAGTTACTGTTCGCTCTATGGTTGATTTCTTTTTACTTGTATTAATTGCCGGTGCGGGTGATGAATTGCAGGGAATAAAAAGAGGTGTGATGGAATTATGCGACGCAATTTTTATCAATAAAGCCGATGGTGATAATGAGAAAAGAGCTCTTATTGCACAGACTGATTATAACAACGCATTGCATTATCTTCAACCTGCAACAAAGGGTTGGCAGCCAAAAGCTTATATTGGATCAGCTTTAACCGGCAAAGGAATAGAAGAGTTGTGGAGAGTTATTCAGGAATTTGAGAAGCAAACAAAAGCAAACGGAATATTTGAAGAGAGAAGAAAAAATCAGATTGTTGAATGGGTTTTTAAAATGGTTGAAAATAAACTGATTGATGATTTTTATAATGCTGAACAAATAAAAACAGAATTACCTCATATTAAAAGTGATATCCTGGAAGGACTACTTACTCCAACTCTTGCCGCTGAGAAACTTCTGAATATTTATAAAACAAAAAAGGGTTCTTAAAAGAACCCTCAAAAATTATCTCTCACTAAAATTCATCCATTCCTTCTTCATCTCTTGGTCTTCGTTCTCTTTCGCGATTATTATTGCCTGGACTTAATCTGTATGAAATTCCAAGATAAGCTACTCTCGATTCCATTTTTCTGTAAGAAGTTGTAATGAAATTCTGGCCTACTGTTTCTGAATCCCATTTACGTGTATTAAACACATCGCTTACCCTCAATGTTAATGAAAGCTGTCCATCAAGAAAATCTTTTTTCATTGCAAAGTCAGTTGCAAATTGTTCTTTCATCTTGCTCTGACCCATAAATGTAGGCGCATTATAATTCAGATTTATCTGGAAATTAAAATCTTTGCTTAACATAAAAGTGTTATTCATTTTAGCCATCCAGCTATAATCTGAATTCGAAATTCCCAGACCTTCAAATTCATTTTTGAAATAAGTAAAACTTGTGTTTGTTCGGAACCAATCAACTATTGGAGAGCTGAGAGTTAATTCCAGACCATAAGAGAGATTCTTAGCAAGATTTCTCCAGGTTGTTTCTGTTATTCCATCTTCATTCACAACTGTAAAGTTGGTAATAGCATCGTTTGTATTACGATAAAATATTGACGAAGTAATAGCTGTTTTACCAATCAACTTTGAATAACCGAACTCAAGTGCATTGATATATTCAGGTTTAAGTTCAGGATTACCTTTTGAAATATTCAATGAATCAGATCTATCGATATAAGGATTTAACTGTCTGTTATTCGGTCTTTCAACTCTTCTGCTGTAACTTAATTGAAGTTCTTGCTGATTTGGTAACGACTGAACAAGATGCACTGTTGGATATAACGAAAAATAATTGTTCGTGAAAGATGAGCTTGTGAGATTTTCGGTTCCTGTAACTTCTGCCTGCTCTGCTCTTAATCCTAACTGATACTGAAAGTCCCCAATTTTATTTGAATAAATTCCATATACTGCGTAAACATTTTCTTTGTAATCAAAATCTGTTTTTCTGGTAATATCATTTAACCAGATATTTGAATTATTATCATAGTTCAGGTAATCGTTTTTAGAATTGAAATTTTTTAATGTTACCTTAAAACCGGTTTCAATTCTTCCAAATCCTTCAATTGGATTTATGTAATTTGATTGAATAGTCCATTGAAGATTTTTGTTATTGGATAAACCTTTTTGTGTCAGAGTTTCTCCAGTTGGAGTGAAGTCGTTATTAAAATTCTTTTGAAGAAAATTTTCGTCTCTATTCATTTTAAAATCGCCGAGAATAATATCACCAGTTAATTCTGCACCTTTTGTATCAAATGTTCTTTTATAACTTAAAGTATACTGCCATGCATTCATTCTTCTAACAGCGTCACTGCTTCTTTCGAAATATCTGGTTACTTCGTTTAGTGAATTCAGATTTTTAGTTTTAACAAGACTTTCAGTATCAAATCCGAATTTTCTGTAACGAACAGAAAATGTGTAAGTGTTATAATTATCCGGAGTAATATCAAATCCTGCGTTAAAATTATGGCCGAAATGATGGAATGTTCCGTTGTTTATTTGATCGAGATATGAAAGAGAATTATTAATATTATTTGTTCGGAATGAATTTTCATTGTTATCAGCATTATGAATTCTTGAATCAATCGATGCGAAGAAATTCACATCAGGCAATTTATAATTAAAGTTAAGTGAGCCATTAAACTTATCTCCGGTGCCTGCAGTCAAACTGATATTTCCATTTAATCCGCCGTTGATTCTCTTTTTAAGCACAATATTAAGAATTCCACCAGTACCTTCCGGATCATATCGTGCAGAAGGATTTGTGACAAGCTCAATTGATTCAATCTGGCTGGCTGGAATGTTTGAAAGAATATCACCACTTCCAAGTCCAAGAAGTTCACTTGGTTTGCCATCAATTAAAATTCTTATATTCTGATTTCCACGATAACTTACATTACCATCTGCATCAACACTGACTGAAGGAATATTCTGAACAACATCAACTGCTGTTCCTCCGACATTCGTCAAATCCTTTTCAACATTAATTACTTTCTTATCAAGATTGTTTATAATTACTTCTTTCTCACCAGTAACTACAACATTTGTAAGTTCGATTGTTTTTTCATCAAGGGCAATAATGCCAAGATCAATCTCCGGATTTCTGGGTGAAACGAAAATGGAATCAATAGTTCTGTTGTCATATCCAATGTAAGATGCTCTAAGGAAATAAATTCCAGGTCGAACATTATCGATAATAAACTTTCCACCTTTGCCGGAAATTGTTCCGTTAACCATCGAAGAATCTCTTAGATTAAATAAAATAATGTTACAGTATTCTATAGTTTGTTTTGTTTGTGCATCTATCACAGTTCCTGAAATTTTTCCGGTCATCATCATTCCCTGCTGATTTCCGGAACGGTTCTGCGAAAAAATAATCTGCGAAAAAATCACAAATAGGATAATTATTAAATTTTTGGACATATCTCTCTCTTAATTTTTTGTATTTGACAAGAATTTAAACAATCAGGTTTAATATTTAATTCAATTTTGCCTGATATGAGAAGCGAAAATAATAAAAAAGGTTCAAACTGAAGTGGCAATAAATCATCTAAAATTATTACAACTTAAAATCAGATTTAGAAGTCAGGTGAAGAAACTTACAAAAAAATGTCAGTCCCGGACTATGCCAAGACTGACAATTTAATTTGTTAAAGTCTGAATGAAGTGTATTAGTTAGAAATTTTAATTTCAACTCTTCTGTTAAAAGCTCTGTTTATATCATTATCATTAGAACGAAGCGGTTGCTTTTCACCAAACCATCCTTTATTAATCCGATTTGGATTAATTCCATTACTTACAAGATAATTATAAACAGTTTCGACTCTTTGCTTTGATAATTTTTCATTATACTCATCTGAGCCAAAGCTATCAGTATGACCTGAGATTACTACCTGAACATCTTTAAATTCATTCAAGGTTTTTACTGCCTGATCAAGTATCGGATAAGATTCAGGTCGCAATGAATATTTATCAAAGTCAAAATGAACATTAAATAAAATTGGCTCTTTAACTTTTATAGTATCCTTCTGATAGCGAATTACTTCATAAGGTTCTTTAATTATTATTGAATCACGATAATAAATTTCTCTTACACCTTCAGGACATCTGTCACAAATATTTGATACATCACCTTTTGAGAAATACCACAATAAACCAAAATCAATTCTACCGTATGTATCTCCATTACCACCGAAGAAACCTTTGAAGTTTTCATTAAACCTGTCATTACCGTCAATTTTATTATTTGATGCAGTGTGATAAGTTGCTTCGGTTTTCAGTGCAAAGGATTCTGATAATCCCCATCTAACACCAACACCAAAATTCATCTGATATCCGAAGAAGTCATCATCAAGATCAGGATTAAATGACTTCTCATTCTTAAAGAAAGTTAAACCACCACCAAATAATAAATAAGGCGAAACAGATCTGCACGGAAGAAATTCATAGATCACATCAAGATTGGAACTGAACTGATTAAGAAAGTGTGATTGGACCTGATCACCAGGAAATCTATAATAATTAGATTCAAGTCTCAGATAATTATTAAGAAGTCTTAGACTAACCTGTTCGTTAAAAAAATATTCCAGTGAAAAATAACCGCCATAATTTTCATTTCCTGAAAAATCAGTACCACTTACACTAAAGAATCTTGGATAAGTAGCACCAATACCAAAAGCCCATTTATCAGAATATGTTTGAGAATAAGACATCTGAATATTTATGAACAATAATCCGATAATAAAATATAACTTTTTCATATTTCCTCTTCATTTTTACAATTATTGGTACAAAGTAAATGCCACCAGAGATAAAAAAAGAGGAGAGTGAATGAAATAAAATATTGATTTCAAATACGCAATTATTTTTGAAGTTAGTTAAATAATAAACTAATTTTGTTAAAAGGGAATTAAAAAATCAGGTTGTTGTCATGAAAAAAAATAAATTAAACTTATTTTTCTTTTTCTGCTTCACGATAGTTTTATCTATCCTCACAAGCACAAATGCTCAAATCAAAAACGAAGCATACTATCGAAATATCAGCGACTTAAAATTTAAAACCAACAAATTTCTTTTATCACTCGAAGGCGGATTTACACAAGGATTTACTGATTATAAAAATCAAGTGTCAAGCTCTGTCTTTCGATTCGGTACAGAATATAATTTTCAACCACTCACAGGATTAAATCTTGGCTTTGGTTTAAGAACAGGGCTTGGAAAAATTGATGGAAAAGACAGTCGAGGAGTTGTTACAAGTAATGATGGAGTAAGAAATATTCCCGAGAAAATTTCAACGAGATTTTTTGAGCTTGGTTTTATCGGAAATATCGGTTTCGATGTGTTCGAAGTAGTTAGTCCGTATTTTATGTTTAGTGCTTCTTATTTCAACTTTAGTCCACAACTCGAAGATGGCACCGAAGCAGCTTTCAACAAAGATGGGAAGTACGAAAAGATAATTGCCAATTTAGGTATTGGCGGAGGAATGCGTTACAATGTCAGTAACGCAGTTTCACTCTATGTTCAGGGCGAATACTTTATACCCAATACAGATTATCTTGAAGATATATCTGCATCAAAAGGTAAAGATAGTTTCATCTCTATTACACTTGGTTTTTCTTATAATCTGCTTGCAAAAAGGGATTCAGATGGCGATGGAATTCCTGATGATAAAGATGAATGTGTAAAAGCACCAGAAACATTTAACGGCTACAAGGATGAAGATGGCTGCCCTGAATTTGACAGCGATGGTGATGGAATTATTGATGATTTAGATGATTGTGTCGGCATACCAGAAGATTTCAATGGAATTAAAGATGACGACGGTTGTCCTGATGCTGACAAGGATGCAGATGGAATACCAGATTATCTTGATAAATGCCCTGATGAACCTGAAGATTTAGATGGTTTCCAAGATCAAGATGGTTGCCCCGATTTGGATAATGATAAAGATGGAATTCCCGACAAAGTTGATGAATGCCCTGATGAAGCGGAAACCTTTAATGGTTATTTGGATGAAGATGGATGTCCTGACGAAGTTGAACTTGGAATTACTGTTGATGAAATGGTATTAAGCGCTGATGATTTATTCCAGTCAAATTCTGCTAAGTTTAAGGAAACCGCAACAAGTCATTTGAATGAACTTGTAAAATTCCTTAAGAGCAGACCAAATACCAGATGGAGAATCGAAGGACATATGGATAGTCAGGGAGCTGCTTCATATATTAAAAAGATGTCATACGACAGAGCAAAAGCTGTTTATGATTATCTCGTTTCAAAGGGATTGGACGGAAGCAGATTTGAGATTTATGGATTAGCGGATAACTTCCCTATTGCAAATAATCTTACTGAGGAAGGAAGAAAACAGAACAGAAGAATCAGAATTGTTTTGCAGAAATAAGAAAATTATTAGATGGATTTTAACATTTGAGGAATATTCTGCAGGTAAATTTTTCTTTTTAGCTGAAATCGTTTAGAAAAATAGCAATTTTCGAAAAATTTCTGATGGTATAATTTTTCCTGAATTTTTCGAAAATCAAGTATGAAAATGATTTCAGCTGAAAAAATAAGATTAGCAGATTTTCGATCCTCATCAGAGATTGAGAAAAATTCTGTAAAAGGTTTAAGAAGAAAAAAAGCACTAAAGATAAGTATGATTAAAACTTATCTTTCAGTGCTTTACTTTTTTGCTTTGGTTGGTTTGACTCTTTACTTGTTCATTAAGTAAATATCAGATACTAAGCAAGCTTTTTAATAACCTTTGCAGGAACACCCGCCACAACAGTATTAGGTGGAACATCTTTAGTTACAACCGCGCCGGCTCCTACAATAGCATTTTCACCAATAGTTACTCCGCATAAAATAGTTGCCGAAGAGCCAATTGAAGCACCATTCTTTACAAATGTTTCTTCAAGCTTCCAATCAGCTTCAGTCTGAAGTGAACCATCGGGATTTACTGCACGGGGGATTTTATCGTTTATAAAAGTAACATTATGTCCGACGAAAACTCCATCACCGATATGAACACCTTCACAAATAAAAGTATGGGAAGATATTTTACAATTCTTTCCTATGGTTGCATTTTTTTGTATTTCCACAAAAGTACCGATTTTAGTATTATCACCAATGGTACAGCCATAAAGATTAACGAAGTCGAAAATTTTAACATTCTCCCCAAGCTTAACATTATTAATATTTTTTTTCTCCACAGTAATAACCTCACAGAATAAATTTTTTAAGCTGAAATTAAATCGGCAAGCTCAACAAGTTGCCCCATATTTCGTATTGATCTGTCACTTGCTTCGAGAATTTTTACTACTTCCAATCCATCGTAACCATTTGTTTTAGGTTGTCTATTCTCTTTAATTGCATCGAGACATTCTCTTGCAGCAAGAGCCAATGCTTCTACCTGTGTAACCTTTGGTGAATACATATCTCCTATTCTGTACTGAACTAAAGCTTCGTGAATTTTCTCAGTTGACTTAATGTCAATACCGCTGTCATACACTTTTATCTTTTCCATGTTCTCCATATCATCATAAACAACCATTTTCTTATCACCACCAAGAATCATTCTTCTTATCTTAACCGGAGAAGTCCAGTTAACATGAAAGTGAGCGAAACAATTATTCTCGAAGTAAACACAAATATGAGCAAGATTTTCCATACCGTTAAAATTAGCAATACCTGTAGCAGTAATAGCTTTTGGTTTTTGATTATTAAGAAGATGCAGCATGATTGATAAATCGTGTGGGGCTAAATCCCATACGACATTAACATCACGCTGGAACAAACCAAGATTAATTCTTTCGGAATCGAAATAAAGAATATTTCCGAGTTCACCTTTATCAACAAGCTCTTTAAGTTTTATTACAGCACCGTTGTAAATAAAAGTATGATCTACAAAAATGTTTAGATTTTTCTTCTCTGCTGTTTCAATCAAATCAACTGCTTCATTTACAGAAGCAGTAAATGGTTTCTCAGTCCAGATATGTTTACCATTTTCAAGAGCTGTTTTAGCTAACGGATAGTGAGTGGCTACAGGAGTAGCAATTACAACTAAATCAAAATCACCTTTTAATATTTGATCGTAATCTTCAGTAAATTCAGCGTTAGGGAATTTGGGTTTGTTTGCTTTAATACGACTTGGATTGAGATCACAGCCAACAACTTTTTCAACATCAGGCTGGGCTAAAAAATTTCTTAACAGATTTGGACCCCAATAACCAAGTCCGATTACTCCAACTTTCATATAAAAACCTTTCTTATTATCTGGCGCCTTTAGAAAAGAGCATCACAGGAATAGTTTGGAAAATTAATTGCAGGTCGAGCCAGGGCGACATATTGTTTATATAATAAATATCCATTACAACACTATCATCAAAAGAGACCTGACTTCTGCCCCATACCTGCCAAACACCGGTACAACCAGGCATCACATTAACTCTGCGCTTCTGCCATTCAGTGTAATTTTCAAATTCATAAGGAAGGCAGGGACGAGGACCAACAAGACTCATATCGCCTTTAATTACATTAAATAATTGCGGCAACTCATCAAGAGAAGTTTTTCTGATAATTCTTCCAATCCAGGTTATTCTATCTTCATTAACTACTTTCAAATCTTTTCCGCCGGTCTGACCTTTCTTCATAAACTCAATCATTTTTTTCTTTCGTTCTTCATCTTCTCCATCAACAGGTTTCATTGATCTGAACTTATAAAAATCAAATTCTTTTCCATAAAGGCCTATTCTTTTTTGTTTGTAAAGAACCGGTCCGGGTGAAGATAGTTTAACAAGTAAAGCGATTGTAATCATCACAGGTGAAAGCAGGATTAATCCGATAATAGCAAAAGTTACATCAAAAAATCTTTTAAGTGTTAAGGTCAATGTATCATTGTATTTCGGATCAACACTTATTACAGGGATATCAATATATTTTTCAGTTCTGATTCTTTCAGAAATTACATCAAAAATTTCTGAAGTGATTCTGACATTTATACCAAGAGATTTACAATAATCAATCGTACTGAAAACTTTATCATAATCTTCTTCGTCCATAGCAATGAGAAGCTCATCTATTTTCAATTCTTTAATAAGATAAGGAAGGTCTTTAAGATGTCCGAAATTTCTTAAATCGTTAATTATAAAATCACCTATTCTGCGCTGGTCATTAACAAAGCCGACAACATTTAATCCAATCGGATTTTCATAAATAAGTTTAGTAGCCAGCAGTTTACCAGCTTCGCCATCACCTACAATCAAAACATTTTTTCTTAATCCGGCTTTGCTTAATTCAATATAAAACTGACGCAGAAAGAAAACGCGGATTAAGATAAACATCGGAATGCTCATCAGAAGGAACAAAAATATTAACAACCTTGAATCAGTAAGACCATAAAAGTCCAAAGCCATTGAGAATAAAACAATCGTAAGCGCACTAAAGTAAATTGCTTTCAGAAGTGCTGCAAAGTGATTAGTTCTCTTCAGTACCACATCAATTAGATATAAACCATTGTACTGAAATACCAGAATAATAAAAGAAACAACAAGAAATATCAGAGGGATTACAAAAATATGATCTGAATAAAAGCTCAGAATTGACTTAGAAGCATCATTTCTTAACAGATAAATTGACAGGAAAAATGAGACTGATAAAATAATCGTATCAACAATTGAATATACACTCTTGTAATTTAATAATTTTTGCATAAAGTGAATTTTATTTGTTAAAGAATGCCCTCACAGAATTTAACTTTTGCCACTATCGTGCCATTGAAAGTGGTTTATTTTTTTAATTTTAAGCGTTTAATCTCATTTTTCGGTTTCATACTGAGAATTCAGAAAATTGATTTACTGAATGAGACAAATTTTACATTTTAGAAAAAAATCCTTTGATACTATCTGCTATGTAATTTATCTGCTCATCTGTCAATTCAGGAAACATAGGCAATGAAAGCCCAGTGAAAGCAAGTTTTTCTGTTTCAGGAAAATCACCGGCTTTGTAACCCAAATCTTTAAAGCATTCCTGAAGGTGAAGTGGAACCGGATAATGCAAACCAGTTGCAATTCCTTTATCCTGCAGATAATCTTTTAATTTATCTCTTAGCTCTGAATTCTTCTGTACATTGTCAGCCACTGCAACTTGAATAACATATAAATGATAAACATGTTTCGCATAACTCATTTCAGCAGGCAGTTTTATTTTATCAAAATTACCAAGCAGTTGGCGATATTTTTTAGCGACATTTCTTCTTGCCTCAGTCCATTGCGGAAGATATTTCAACTTAACACCAAGTACAGCTCCCTGAATACCTTCCATTCTGTAATTATGACCAAAAGTTTGATGATAATATTTTTTCGATTGACCATGCTCTCTTAATTTAAGAAAGTAGTCAGCAAGATCATCATTATTTGTGCATATTGCACCTGCTTCGCCATAAGCACCAAGATTTTTACCTGGGTAAAAACTAAATGAAGCGGCTTCTGAAAGTCCGCCTACTTTTTTGCCTTTGTATTCTGCCAAATGAGATTGAGCACAATCTTCAACCAGATGAATATTTTTTGCTTTGGCAATTTCATTCAAAGGGTCCATATCAGCAGGTTGTCCATAGAGATGAACTGCAACGATTGCTTTAGTTCTTGGTGTTATTGCAGCTTCAATTTTTTTCGGATCTATGTTATAACTCTCTGAATCACAATCAACAAAAACAGGTTTCGCGCCGCAAAGAGTTGCACCCCAAGCAGTTGCTATAAAAGTATTTGCAGGAATTATTACCTCATCGCCAGGTTTAATTCCCAGTGCCCAAAGAGCCAAATGATTACCATCTGTTCCCGAGCTAAGCCCAGCACAATGTTTTACATCGTGTGCTTTAGCAAACTCTTTTTCAAAATTCTTTACAGAATTTCCGAGTATGTAAGCTGTATTATCCAAAACTTCTTGGATTGCTTCGTTAACTTCTTTTTTAATACTATTGTATTGTGCTTTTAAATCCAGAAAAGGAACTTGCATTTTTATCTCCTCAATGATTATAATTTTAAAATGATCGATGTGTGGTTTCAAATACTATGCTAAAACGGTTTTGTTGTTTTATCAATTGAAATAAGAAGATTTATGTTTATAATAAATAGCAATTAATTAACAACTTTGACACATATTTCAATATTAATCTCATTTTAATAATTTTAGATTTGAGTTTTAGAAAATACTCAATAAAACATAGGCATAATAATTGGACAAACCTTTCAACAAATCGAGTGTCATCTCAGAAAGTTTTATGAAAAAAATATTTTTTATCCTATTGTTCGTTGTTTCAAATATTTCAGGGTTATATAGTCAGATTCTTAATCCGGGTGATGGAGTGAGAATTATTTTTTATAACATAAATGATAATATCTCCGGGGATTATTACATTCAGCAGGATGGACTTTTGCAATTACCATTCGTTGGTAATATTGATACACGGAATCGTGATTTCAAATTTATCAAAACTCAGATTGTATCGAAGTACGATTCACTATATAAAAATCCTGAGCTAACCGTTCAGCCATTATTAAGAATTAATATTCTTGGTGAGGTAAGAAATCCTGGTTACTATTATGTAACCGATGTCGAAAAGATAAGTGGTATTCTGGCACTTGCCGGAGGTGTAACAGGTGCAGCGGCTTCAAAAGAAATTTATATTCTGCGCGGCGAAGAGGAAATTGAGTTAAATGTTTCTGAACTAACAGCGAAAGGTAATACAGCAGCTGATTTCGGACTTCGCTCAGGTGACAGAATTTTTGTACCAAGAAGTTTCTGGGCTGATGCATCTCAATACGCAATAATATTTTCGGGAATTGCAGTACTCAGCACTGTAATAGCACTTTTAATAAGATAATAAAAAAACATAAGTAAATATGGAACAGAATAAACAAAACGAAGAATACATACCTCTTAGATTCAGCAGTAAGAATGTGCCTAAGAGAGAGAAAACATTGATCGAAATATTTCAGATAATTGCAAAGAATAAAAAAATATTATTCGCTACAATCGGGCTGTTCTTGATAGTTGCGCTAATTTATAGCTTTACTGCAACACCTTTATATGAAGCAAGCGCCACATTAAAGAAGGAAAGCAATCCGAGTGACAGAAGATTTTCAAGCGGAACAGATATTTCTACTTTGTTAAGTTTACAATCAACTGATGAAATTGAAACCGAACTTGAACTGATAAAAACTTTTAAGGTTGCCTCTGAAGTTGCAAGAGAATTAGATTTATACAGCACTGTTAAAGAAATAAAATGGAATAGTAATGCAGAAAATTTCAAAATAGGAAAGCCATTCATTGAAATTAATGACCCAGCTTACATTCAAAAAAATGCAAGAAAGTTCAGGATACCTGAAAAATTCAAAATTGAATTTGAAAATGTAAATGATTTAATATCAGGTGATTATGCAATCAGAAAAGTTGATACAGATAAATATATTCTCATTGATATTCTTACTAACAAAGTTCTTGATAAAGGTGAAGTTCAGAAGCCAACATCTGCAACCAATTCTGTACTGGATACCTTACCCGGTTTTACTATACCGCAAGATACAACTGGTTATTGCACTCTTATATTAAATAAAAGTGTTAAAATTAATTTCAACTGGCCAGAAGCTCCTCTGAAGAGTGAATTAATCTTTTCAATTAACGATATAAATCAAACTGCTATTGATGTATCAAAAGGTATTAAAGTATCGAGAGTTGGTAAAACAAATATTTTTAATCTTGGTTATTCAAGCAGTTCAGCTTATGCTGCGGCATTGATTACAAACACTGTAGTAGATAAATACCGCGAAGCCCGAATGGACCAGAAAAAGCAAACCATCCGTTATTCTTATAATACTGTTGATAAACAATTAATGGAGGTTCAGGAAAAATTAAGAGAAGCAGAAAAAGTATTGAGTGACTTTAAATC
>Ga0272446_1004991_pt1 | contig 15082 bp, 12 predicted proteins | sample YNPCB0061_FD_194587 | JGI IMG/M metagenome (GOLD analysis project Ga0272446, IMG submission 194587) | Hot spring microbial mat communities from Yellowstone National Park, WY, United States - YNP-CB-006-1 | ecosystem: Environmental > Aquatic > Thermal springs > Hot (42-90C) > Sediment | place...
GGCGCGGTGTCGGCCTCGGCGAGCAGGCGGGTGCGCTCGGCATCGGCGGCGAGGACGGTGTCGACCAGCGAAGCCTCTCCGCCCGGCGCCTCCTGCGCCACGCGGCCCATCCGGAGTCGCGGCGAGAGCGCGAGCGTGCCGCCGTCGAGCGCGAGATCGCCCGCGATCGCCTTGAGCAGCGTGGATTTCCCCGCGCCGTTGCGGCCGACGAGGCCGACGCGGCGGCCCGCGTCGAGCGTGAGGTCCGCCCGGTCGAGCAGCGTCCGGCCGGCGACGCGGATGGTCGCCTCGCGGAGGGTGAGGATGGTCATGGGCGGTGCTGTAGCGCCGCTTGCGGCATCAGGGGAAGAGCAGGGCCGCCTTTCCTTTTCCCCGGCCTTGGCGTAGAGGCGCGCCCGTCACCAGGGAACCAGGGGAACGAGGCATGGCCATCGAGCGCACCTTCAGCATCATCAAGCCGGACGCGACGCGGCGGAACCTGACCGGGAAGATCAACGCGATCTTCGAGGGCGCGGGGCTTCGCATCGTCGCCCAGAAGCGCATCTGGATGAGCCGCCAGCAGGCGAAGACCTTCTACGCCGTTCACGCCGCGCGGCCGTTCTACAACGACCTCGTCGATTTCATGTGCTCGGGCCCCGTGGTGGTGCAGGTGCTCGAGGGCGAGAATGCGGTGGCGCGCAACCGCGAGCTGATGGGCGCCACGAACCCCGCCAACGCGGCCGAGGGCACGATCCGCAAGCTGTTCGCCGAGAGCATCGAGGCCAACAGCGTGCACGGCTCGGACAGCCCGGAGAACGCCGCGATCGAGATCGCGTACTTCTTCGCGGGCTGCGAGATCGTCGGCTGAGGCGGCCGGCCGGCGCGGCGGGGGATCAGGGGCGGCGGGGGATCAGAGCAGGAAGATCGCCAGCAGGATCAGCAGCCCGGCAATGCCCACGACCGCGTAGGTCGTGAACGTCGTGAAGCCGCCGAACATCGCCTGGCGGTCCTTCTCGAAGGCGGCCTCCGCAGCGCTCTCGCCCGCGGTCGCCGCGCCGGTTCCATGCTCGGCCATCGTCCCAACCCGTCGTTCCGGTGTGCGTCGAGGCGGTTCTAGTCGGCAGCGCCGGGCAGCGGCAAGGGGTTGGCGAGCATCGCCCCCTCCGCCGCCGGCACGCCGGCCTCGCCGCGCGCCACGGCAGCGAGCGCTGCCGGGTAGAGGCGGTGCTCCGCGGCGAGGACCCGCGCGGCGAGCGTCTCCCCGGTGTCGCCCGGCAGCACCGGCACGGCTGCCTGGGCGATGATCGGCCCCTCGTCCATCGCCTCGGTCACGTGGTGGACGGTGCAGCCATGGAGCTTCACCCCGGCGGCGAGCGCGCGGGCATGCGTGTCCAGGCCCGGGAAGGCGGGCAGCAGCGAGGGGTGGATGTTGATCATCCGCCCCGCCCAGGCGCGCACGAGGAAGGGCGACAGGAGCCGCATGTAGCCCGCGAGGCAGACGAGCCCCACCCCCGCCTCCCGGAGCGCCTCGTCGACCGCGCGCTCATGCGCCTCACGGTCGCGGCCGAAGCCGCGGTGCGGGAGGGTCACGGTCGGGATCCCGGCGGCCGAGGCCGTGGCGAGGCCGGGAGCGCCCGCGACGTTGGAGAGCACGAGCGCGATCCGCGCCGGATAGCCGGGGCGCGCGGCAGCCTCGATCAGCGCGCGGAGATTGCTGCCGCGGCCGCTGATCAGCACCGCGACCGGAACGCGGTCCATGGCGAGACCGGTCAGCCGAACCAGCCTTCGGGCGGGGAGATGGCCACCGACGGCTCGCCCGCCCCGGGCGCGATCCGGCCGATCGCGACCACGCGCTCGCCCTCCGCGGCGAGCCGGCGCGCCGCAGCCTCGGCCTTGTCGGCCGCGACCACGAGCGCCATGCCGATGCCGCAGTTGAACACCCGCAGCATCTCCTCGGCCGGCACGTCGCCCGTCCGCGCGAGCCAGCCGAACACCGGCGGCGGCCTCCACGCCCCGGCATCGAGCGCGGCGACGGTTCCGGCCGGCAGCACGCGCGGCAGGTTGCCGACGATGCCGCCGCCGGTGATGTGGGCAGCGGCCTTGATCAGCCCCGCCCGGTGCGCCGCGAGCACGGGCCTGACATAGATCCGCGTCGGCGCGAGCAGCGCCTCGCCGAGCGCCTGGCCCGGCGCGAAGGGGGCCGGCGCCTCCCAGCCGAGGCGGGCGGCGGCGACGATCCGGCGCACCAGCGAATAGCCGTTGGAGTGCACGCCCGAGGAGGCGAGGCCGAGCACCACGTCGCCCGCCCCGATGTCGGGCGCGGGCAGGAGCGTGCCGCGTTCGGCCGCGCCGACGGCGAAGCCGGCGAGGTCGTAGTCCCCGGCGGCGTAGAGGCCCGGCATCTCGGCCGTCTCGCCGCCGACCAGCGCGCAGCCGGCCTGCCGGCAGCCCTCGGCGATGCCGCCGATCACCGTCGCCGCCTGCTCGACCGAGAGGGAGCCGGTGGCGAAGTAGTCGAGGAAGAACAGCGGCTCCGCCCCCTGCACCACGAGATCGTTGACGCACATCGCCACGAGGTCGATGCCCACCGTGCCGTGCCGGCCCGTGTCGATCGCGAGCTTGAGCTTGGTGCCCACCCCGTCGGTGGTGGCGACCAGGACGGGGTCCTTGAACCCCGCGGCCCTGGGGTCGAACAGGGCGCCGAAGCCGCCGAGGCCGCCCATCGTGCCGGCCCGGCCGGTGGCGCGGGCGAGCGGCGCGATGCGGTGGACGAGCGCGTCCCCGGCCGCGATGTCGACGCCGGCGTCGCGGTAGGTCAGGCTGGCGATGGCGGCCTCCGATCGGCTAAGGGGTGCGCTCCGGCCCGGCCGCGGTGCGGCCCGCCGGCTGCCCGGGGGGATCGCGCGTGACAATAGAGGCGTGGGGACCAGAAATCAGCCGCCCATCTTGCTCCGCGATCGGGCGGCGCGGGGCGCTGGCCATGCTCGCCCTCCTGGCGGTTGCCCCCACCGTGGCGGCGGCGCAGGGCTCGGGCTTCACCGTCACCGGCATCGCCGCCGAGGCGGCCGCCGAGACGGCCACCGCGGCGCGCGAGCGCGCGATCGCCGGCGGGCTCCGCAGCGCCTGGATGGCGCTCGTGGCGCGCGAGGCGCCGGGCAGCGAGGCCCGGCTCGGGGCGGTGAGCGGGGACGAGCTCGAACGCCTCGTCGAGAGCTACGAGGTGGAGAACGAGCGGGTCGGCAACACGCGCTACGCGGCGACGCTGACGGTGAACTTCCGCCCCGACCGTGTCCGGTCGCTGCTCGCCACCGCTCCGGCCCGCACCCCTGCGGGACGGGTCGAGGTGGTCGCGCCACTGTCGGGGGTGAGCGACTGGGTCGAGATCCGCCGCCGGCTCTCGAACGCGCCGGCGGTCGCCGGATACGAGATCCTGGCGCTGTCGCGGCGGGAGGCGCGGCTCGCGCTCGCGCTGCCGGGCGGGGCGGCCGGCGCGGCGGCGCTCGAGCAGGCCGGGCTGCGGCTGACCGACGGGCCGTCGGGCCCGACGCTCACCCTCTCGCCGGGGACCTGACGCGGGGGACATGACCGGGGAGCGGGGCCGCACGGGGGGTGGCATGATCACCCTTCCCAACGCGATCACGCTGGCGCGGCTCTGCGCCGTGCCGCTCGCTGTCTGGCTGATCCTCAAGAGCGAGATGGTGCTCGCCTTCTGGCTGTTCGTCGCCGCCGGGGTGTCGGACGCGGTGGACGGCTACATCGCCAAGCGCTTCGGCGCGCAGACCGCCGTCGGCGCCGTGCTCGACCCGGTCGCCGACAAGGCGCTGCTCGTCTCGGTCTATGTCACGCTCGGGCTCACCGGCAAGCTGGCCGACTGGCTGGTGATCCTCGTCGTGTTCCGCGATGTCTTCATCGTCGGCGGCGTGCTGGTGCTCTACGTGCTCGGCTCCCCGCCCGAGATCAGGCCGCTGCCCGTCTCCAAGGTCAACACCGCGCTGCAGATCGCGCTCGCCGCGCTGGTGCTGCTGCACCACGCCTACGGGGTGCCTGGCCCGATGGTTGTGGACGCGCTGGTCTGGGGGGTGGCAGCCTCGACCCTCGCCTCAGGCGTCGCCTACGCGGCGCGCTGGGTGCGTGGCGGAGGTGCTGCGGCATGAGCCTGCGCATTGCTCCCGACCGGGTGCCCGGGCCGCCGGCCGGGCCGCCAGCCGGGCCGCCATCGGACCTGCCAGCCGGGGCGCCACCCGGGCTGCCGCCCGGGCAGGCGCCGGGGACGGGACCCGAGACGGCACCCGAGACGGCACCCGGGACGGGCGAGCGGCTCCGCCGCCAGCGCCTGATCGCGTTCGGGGTCGGCCTCGCCGGGCTCCTGCTCGTGCTGCACCTGTTCGCCGGCATCCTGCTGCCGTTCGTCGTCGCGGCGCTGATCGCCTACCTGCTCGACCCGCTGGCCGGCCGTCTCGAGGCGATCGGGATGCCGCGCGGGCTCGCCGCGCTGCTGCTCGTCACCGGCGTGTTCGCGGTCTTCGTGCTGTTCCTGCTGCTGTTCTACCCGCTGCTGCTCGCGCAGCTGACCATCCTGATCGCGCGCATCCCCGACTACATCGGCGCCATCCGCGTGCTGATCACCGAGAGCCTGCTGTGGCTCGCCGACACGCTCGGGCCTGAGGTCGTGGACCGCCGGCTGCGCGAGCTCGCTGTCGGCCAGGCGGCGGGCATGCTCGGCTGGATCGCCGGCGCGCTGGGCACCCTGATCGGCGGCGGCGCCCGGCTCTTCACCGTGCTCGCGCTCGCCGTCGTCACCCCCGTGGTCGCCTACTACCTGCTGCGCGACTGGCCACGGATGATCGCCGCGATCGACGGCTGGATCCCGCGCCGCTACCTTGCCACCACGCGGCTGCTCGCCGCGGAGATCGACCGCATCCTGGCCGCCTGGGTGCGGGGGCAGGCGATCATCTGCCTGCTGCTCGGCGCCTTCTACGCCGTGGCGCTGACGCTCGCGGGGCTCGAGCTCGGGCTGATCGTCGGGCTGACGGCGGGGATCATCAGCTTCATCCCCTATGTCGGCACGCTCACCGGCTTCGTGATCGGCATCGGCATGGCGGCGATGCAGTTCCCCACCTGGCACGATGTCGCGGTCGTCGCCGCGATCTTCGTGGTCGGCCACACGGTCGAGGGCTACATCATCTATCCCCGCCTGCTCGGAGACCGGGTGCAGCTGCACGCGGTGTGGGTGATCTTCGCGCTGTTCGCGGGCGGCGCGGCGTTCGGCTTCCTCGGCGTGCTGCTGGCGGTGCCCGCCGCGGCGGCGATCGGCGTGATCGCGCGGTTCTGGCTCCGCCGCTACCTCGCGAGCCCGCTGTTCCACGACCGCGACCGCTGAGACGATGGCGGCGGCCGACCGCACGACCCAGCTTCCCCTGCCCTTCCGGCCGGCGCGTTCCTATGCGGCCGAGGACTTCGTGGCCGGTGCGGCGAACGCCGAGGCGCGCGCCTGGCTGGGACGCTGGCCCGACTGGCCGGCGCGGCGCCTCGCGCTGGTCGGCCCGCCGGGCTGCGGCAAGAGCCATCTCGCCGAGGTCTGGCGGGCGCGCGCAGGAGCCCGGCCCCTGGCCGGCGCCGCGCTGGCGGCCGCCACGCCGGAGGCGCTGTTCGACCTTGCCGACCCGGCCGGCGCGATCCTCGTCGAGGACGCCGATGCCGTGCCGCAGGGAAGGGCGCTCCTGCATCTCCTCAACGCCGCCGCCGAGGCGGGCGGATCGGTGCTGATGACCGCACGGACCCCGCCCGCGCGGTGGCGCACCGGCCTCGCCGACCTCCGCTCCCGCCTCGCCGCCACCGCCTCGGCGCCGATCGCTCCGCCGGACGAGGCGCTCATCGAGGCCGTTCTCGCCAAGCTCATGGCCGACCGGCAGATGAGCGTTCGGCCCGACCTCGTCGCCGCGCTCGCGCTGCGCCTGCCGCGCGACTTCGCCACCGTCCAGGCCCTCGCGGCGGCGCTCGACGAGGGCTCGCTCGCCGCAGGCCAGCGGGTGACGCGGACGATCGCCGCAGCCGCGCTCGCCCGCGCCCTTGCCGAGACCGGGCATGCCGAGGCGCCGCTCGACGCCGCGGCGGATGACAATTCGGTGGAGGCCAGCGCTGATCCCTCGCCCGGAAACCCGCCCCTGCTGTAGGGTCGTTCCCTGTCCCCCCTCCCCACCCCCGGGGGGGCAAGCGTCGGAGAAGCCGCATGGCGCGCGTGCGTGAGGTCGCGAGGCTGGTGGACAGCGCCGAGGCGAAGGAGCCGTCGGCCCAACCCGCCGATCCCCAGACCCCCGACCCGATGGAGAGTCCGGAGCGTTTCATCAACCGCGAGCTGTCCTGGCTCGCCTTCAACACGCGCGTGCTGGAGGAGGCCGACAACCCGCGCCACCCTTTGCTCGAGCGGGTGCGGTTCGTCTCGATCTCGGCCTCCAACCTCGACGAGTTCTACTCCGTCCGCGTCGCCGGGCTGGTCGGCCAGGCCGCGGCCGGCATCGTGAAGGCGAGCCCGGACGGGCTCTCGCCGACGCAGCAGCTCGCCGCCATCCATGGCAGGGCGGAGCAGTTGATCGTCGAGCAGCAGCGGGTCTGGCGCAGCCTCGCGGCGCTGCTCCGCGAGGCGGGGCTGTCGGTGGTGGAGCCCCAGGAGCTCGGGCCGGAGGACCGCGCCTGGCTCGAGCAGTGGTTCATGGACCGGATCTTCCCCGTCCTGACCCCGCTCGCGATCGACCCCGCCCACCCCTTCCCGTTCATCCCCTCGCTCGGCCTCGTGATGGTGCTGAAGCTCGCCCATGCCGATGACGGCACGGCGATGCGGGCGCTGCTGCCGATCCCGAGCCAGGTGGAGCGCTTCATCCGCCTGCCCGAGGCAGGGCCTGGCGGGCCGGCGATCCGCTTCCTGATGCTCGAGGACGCGATCGGCCTCTTCCTCGATCGGCTGTTCCCCGGCTACCGCGTCGCCGGCAAGGGCTATTTCCGGCTCATCCGCGACAGCGACGTGGAGTTCGAGGAGGAGGCGGAGGACCTCGTCCGCTCCTACGAGACGGCGCTGAAGCGGCGCCGCCGCGGCCGCGTCATCAGGCTGACCGTCAATGCCGCGATGCCGCCCGACCTGCTCGAGTTCGTGACCTCCGAGCTCGACGCGCCGCGGACGGAGGTGTTCGCGGTCGACGGCATCCTCGGCGTCGCCGACCTCCGCCAGATCATCGTCGACGACCGGCCGGACCTCCTGTTCACCCCCTACACCGCGCGCTTCCCCGAGCGCATCCGCGACTTCGGCGGCGACTGCTTCGCCGCCATCCGGCACAAGGACATCGTCGTCCACCACCCCTACGAGAGCTTCGACGTGGTGGTGCAGTTCCTGCGCCAGGCGGCGCGCGACCCCAACGTGGTGGCGATCAAGCAGACGCTCTACCGCACGAGCCGCGACAGCCCGATCGTGCGCGCGCTGATCGAGGCGGCTGAGAACGGCAAGATCGTCACCGCCATGGTCGAGCTGAAGGCGCGGTTCGACGAGGAGCTGAACATCCGCTGGGCGCGCGAGATGGAGGCGGCCGGCGTGCAGGTCGTCTACGGCTTCATCGAGCTCAAGACGCACGCCAAGCTCTCCCTCGTCGTGCGCCGCGAGGGGCAGGCGCTGCGCTCCTATGCCCATGTCGGCACCGGCAACTACCACCCCTACACCGCGCGCGTGTACACCGACCTCTCCTTCTTCACCTGCGACCCCGCGCTCACCCGCGACGCCGCGCGGCTCTTCAACTTCATGACCGGCTATGCGCGGCCGGCGCGGATGGAGGCGATGGCCTTCGCGCCGCTGACCATCCGCTCCCGGCTCGGCGAGCTGATCGACCGCGAGGTCGCCTTCGCGCGGGAGGGCCGCCCCGCGACGATCTGGCTGAAGATGAACAGCCTCGTCGACGAGACGCTGATCGACCAGCTCTACCGCGCCTCGCAGGCGGGGGTCGCGATCGAGATCGTCTGCCGCGGCATCTGCTGCCTCCGCCCTGGCGTGCCGGGCCTCTCCGAGACCATCCGCGTGAAGAGCATCGTCGGGCGGTTCCTCGAGCATGCCCGCATCTTCGCCTTCGGCAACGGCCACCCGATGCCCTCGCGCGAGGCGGATGTGTTCATCTCCTCGGCCGACTGGATGGCGCGCAACATGGATTGGCGCGTCGAGGTGATGGCCCCCATCTTCAACCCGACCGTGCATGCGCAGATCCTCGACCAGATCATGGTGGTGAACCTGAAGGACGAGGCGCAATCCTGGACGCTCGGGCCCGATGGGGTCTATACGCGCATCCGCGCCGGAGAGGGCGCGTTCTCCGCGCACGAGTACTTCATGACCAACCCCTCTCTGTCGGGCCGCGGCAGCGCCCTGCACGGCCCGGCGACCGTCGCCTCCGCCGGCCAGGCGCGCGAGCGCCCCAACCGCGTGGCGCAGGATTGAGGGGGGCGGCCGCGCGCATGGCGGAGACGGGCACGCCGCCGCGCGCTGGCGTCGTCGATCTCGGGTCCAACTCGGTCAGGCTCGTCGTCTTCGAGGGCGCGGGCCGCAACCCCTCGGCCATCTTCAACGAGAAGGCCATCCTCGGCCTCGGCCGCGGCCTGCAGGCGACGGGGCGGCTGAACGAGGATGCGATCGCCCACTCCATCCTGGTGCTCGAGCGCTATGTCGCGGTGGCCCGGTCGATGGGCGCCGATCCGCTCGAGGTGCTCGCCACCGCCGCGGTGCGCGACGCGGCCAACGGCGAGGCCTATGTCGCGATGCTGCGCCGGCGGTTCCGCGGCCTCTCGATCCGCGTCCTCTCCGGCCACGAGGAGGCGCGGCTCTCCGCCGAGGGCGTGCTCTGCGGCATCCCCGACGCCGACGGGGTGCTCGGCGACCTCGGCGGCGGCAGCCTCGAACTCGTGCACCTCTCGGCCGGTGCGGTGTCGGCGTCCGCGACCCTGCCGCTCGGCGTGATCAGGCTCTCGGAGAACGCCGGCGGGGACGTGGTGCGCGCCCGGGCGATCGCCGAGGATGCGCTCACCGCCGTGCCCTGGCTGCGCGAGGGCGCGGGGCGCGACCTCTACCTCGTGGGCGGCGCCTGGCGGGCGCTGGCGCGGATCCATATCGGGCAGACCGGCTACCCGCTCGCCATCGTCCACCACTACACGCTGCCGCGGGAGGAGGCGCGCGACCTGACGAGCGTGGTCACCAACCTCTCCAAGCGCACGCTCGACCGGATTCCCGGCCTCAGCCGCAGGCGGGTCGACGGGCTGCCGTTCGCGGCGGTGGTGCTGCGGCGGCTGCTTCGCGTCACCCAGGCGCGGCGGGTGGTGTTCTCGGCCAACGGCATGCGCGAGGGCTGGTTCGCCGGACGGCTTCCCGCCTCGGTGCGCGCCGAGGACCCGCTGATCGCCGCCGGGCGGGAGCTGAACGCCCGCTTCGGCCGCGGCGACGCCCTGCCGCCGGCCCTGATCGCCTGGACAGCGCCGCTCTTCCCCGCCGAGACGCGCCAGGAGCGCCGGCTGCGCGAGGCGGCCTGCTGGGTCTCCGACATCGGCGCGCACGAGCACCCCGACTACAAGGCCGAGCAGGCCTTCCTCCGCATGCTGCGCCAGCCTGGCATCGGGCTCGATCACCATGCCCGCGCCTTCCTCGCGCTCGCTGTGGCGATGCGCCACGAGGCCGAGCCGGAGCAGCCCTGGCTCGCCCCGGCCCGCGTCCTGCTCGATGTCGCCGCGGCGCAGCGGGCCGAGGTGGTCGGCGCCGCGCTCAGGCTCGCCTACACGCTCTCGGGCGGCTCGGCCGGCCTGCTCGGGCTGACCGGCCTCAGGCGCGAGAACGAGCGGCTGGTGCTCAGGCTCTCCCAGGGCGGCGGCGTGTTCGCGGGCGACAGCGTGTGGCGCCGGCTCGAACGACTGGCGGAGCTGGTCGGCCTCGAGCCCTCCACCGAGATCGCCACGCCGCCCGACCAGGCGATCGGCATGGACGCGGCAGAGTAGCAGAACCGCATCACATCTCGCGTGGCAGCGTCGTGACGCTGGCATCGCGCATGTCTGCTCTGTTACCATTGCAGGTATGGACGCGTCGCGCCGTGCCCTGCTCGCCGCCCTTCCCGCCCTCGCCGCGGCGCGTGCGGTCCGCGCGAGCGAGGAGCCGGTGGACGTGCTGCTCGTCCTCGCCGTCGATGTCAGCCGCTCGATCGACGAGGACGAGGCGAAGCTCCAGCGCGAGGGGTTCCGCACCGCGATTGCCGATCCACGGGTGGTCTCCGCCATCCGCTCGGGCACGCTCGGAGCCATCGCGGTGTGCTATCTCGAATGGGCCTCGGCCGACTATCAGCGCATCGTCATCCCCTGGACAAGGATCGACGGCCAGGCCGCCGCCAACGCCTGGGCCGAGCGGCTCGCGGCGGCGCCGCGCGTGTCGATGAACTGGACCTCGATCTCCGGCGCCATCGAGGCGTCGATGCGGGCGATCGCCGATGCGCCCTTCGAGGGCACGCGCAAGGTGATCGACATCTCCGGCGACGGGGTGAACAACTCCGGAGCGCCGCCGACGCTGCTCCGCGACATGGCGGTCGATGCCGGCATCACCATCAACGGCCTGCCGATCCTGAATGACCGCTCGCCCTTCGGCCGGCCGCAGAACATGACGCTCGACCAGTATTTCCAGGACTTCGTGATCGGCGGCCCCGGGGCGTTCATGATCCCGGCCGACGACTTCGTCGCCTTCCAGAGCGCGGTGCTGCGCAAGCTGGTCCGCGAGATCTCGGGCCGCCCGGAGACCGGCGGCTTCGCCTGACGGACCTCCCGACGTCCGTGCCTCGGAGCCAGCCGGTCACTCGGCCGCGGCGTGGCCGTGCGCCGCCGGCGGCGCCTTGCTTCCGAACCAGCCCTTGATGCGCTCCCGCCAGCGCTGGAAGAACACGTAGAGCATCGGGATCAGGAAGATGCCGACGGCGGAGGCGGCGATCATGCCAGCGAACACGCCGATCGAGACGTTCTTCCGCGCGATCTCGGCCGCGCCCTCTGCGGTGACGAGCGGAACGAGGCCGAGGATGAAGGCGAAGGAGGTCATCATCACCGGCCGGAACCTGAGCCGCGCCCCCTCGGTCGCCGCCTCGAGGAGCGCCACCCCCTTCTCGCGCTGCTCCTTCGCGAACTCGACGATCAGGATGCCGTTCTTCGCCGCGAGCGCGATCAGGACGACGATGCCGATCTGCGCGTAGAGGTCGAGCGGCGCGCGCGCGAGCACGATGCCGATGAACGCCCCGAGCACGCCGACCGTGACCGACAGCAGCACCGGCACCGGAATGGTCCAGCTCTCGTAGAGGCCGACGAGGAAGAGATAGGCGAACAGGATCGCCATCGCGAGGATCGCCGCCGTCTGGCCCTGCGCGCGCTTCTCCTGGAACGAGATGTCGGACCATTCGAAGCTGTAGCCGGCAGGCAGCGTGGCTCTCGCGACCTCCTCCATCGCCGCCAGCGCCTGGCCCGAGGAGACGCCCTGCGCGCCCGAGCCGAGAACCGGGGCGGCGCGGTAGTTGTTGTAGCGCGGGATCGCCTGCGGCGCCTCGACGACCGAGACCTCGGCGAGCGAGCGCATCGGCACCATGTCGCCGTTCGGGGAGCGCACGAAGATGCGCAGGATGTCGTCGACGCTGCGGCGGCTCTCGGGCTCGCCTTGGACGTTCACCTGCCAGGTGCGGCCGAACAGGTTGAAGTCGTTCACGTAGGCCGAGCCGAGCAGCGACTGCAGCGTGCCGAGCACGTCCGGCACCTGGAGCCCCAGCGTCTGGACCCTCTCGCGGTCGATGTCGAGGAAGATCGACGGCGTCGAGGCGCTGAAGGGCGAGAACACGAGCGCGAGCCGCGGGTCCTGGTTCGCCGCCACGACGAGGCCGCGCATCACCTGGGCGAGCTCCGCCGAGGGCCTTCCCTCGAGGTCCTGCAGCATGAAGGTGAAGCCGCCGCCGGTGCCGAGGCCGATGATCGGCGGCACGTTCACCGGCCTGGCGATGCCGTCGCGCAGCGCCTGGAACTCGCGCGCGAGGTCGCGGATCACCGCCTGGGCGCCGAGCGCCTCGCCGCGCCGCTCTCCGAAGGGCTTCAGCAGCACGATCTGGAACGCCGCGTTCGGCTGCGCCGCGCCATCGACGAAGTTGTAGCCGATCACCGAGGAGACGTTCTCGACCGCCGGATGGGCGGCGATGATCTTCTCCGCCTCGCCCACGAAGGCTGCCGAGCGGTTCACCGAGGCGCCGTCGGGAAGCTGGCTGACGACGAACAGCGTCCCCTGGTCCTCCTCCGGGACGAAGCCGGTCGGCGTGATTCGGCCGAGCCCCACCACGCCCGCCATGCAGGCGGCGACGACCAGCAGCGAGACCGCCGAGACGCGCACGAGCCGCTTCACGATCGCGCCGTAGCCGTCGGCCACACGGTCGATGCCGCGCATGACCGCCCCGATCGGCCCCCGCTTCGGCCCATGGGACGGGCGGAGGAACACCGCCGAGAGAGCGGGGGAGAGCGTCAGCGCGTTGATCGCCGACAGCACCATCGCCACCGAGATCGTCACCGCGAACTGGCGGAACAGCTCGCCGGTGATGCCGGGGATGAAGGCGATCGGCACGAACACCGAGAGCAGCACGAGCGTGATCGCGATGATCGGCGCGGTGATCTCCTCCATCGCCTTCACCGTCGCCTCGGCGGGCGAGAGATGCGGGTCCTCCTCCATCACGCGCTCGACGTTCTCGACCACCACGATGGCGTCGTCGACGACGATGCCGATGGCGAGCACCATCGCCAAGAGCGACACGGTGTTGGCCGAGTAGCCGAGCATCAAGAGCACGACGAAGGTGCCGATCAGGCTCACCGGCACCGCGATCGTCGGGATCAGCGTCGCGCGCAGGTTGCCGAGGAACAGGAACACCACGAGCACGACGAGGATGAAGGCCTCGACCAGCGTCTTCTGCACCTCGTGGATGGTCTCGTTGACGAAGGTGGTGGCATCGTAGGTCACCTGCCAGCGCAGGCCCTCCGGGAAACGGGTGGCGAGGTCGCGCATCGCCGCCTGCACCGCCGCCGCGGCGGAGACGGCGTTCGCGCCCGGCGCCTGGTAGACGGCGAAGAGCTGCGCTGGCCCGCCCTGGAAGCGCGTCTCGACATCAGCCAGCCGCGCGCCGAGCTCGACGCGCGCGACGTCGCGCAGGCGGAGCACCGAGCCGTCCGGGTTGGCGCGCAGCACGATGCCCTCGAACTCCTCGACGGTGGTGAGCCGCCCCTGGGTGCTGATCGTGAGCTGGAACTGCTGGTCGTCGCTGATCGGCCGCGCGCCGATGCGCCCGACCGGCGCCTGGATGTTCTGGGCGCGTATCGCTGCCTGCACGTCGGCCGGAGAGAGGCCGAGCTGGGCGAGCCGCGCGGGGTCGAGCCAGACGCGCATCGAGTAGTCGAGCGGCCCGAACAGGGTGACGTCGCCGACCCCTGGCGTGCGCTTGATCCGGTCGAGCACGTTGATGGTGAGGTAGTTCGAGATGAACAGGTTGTCGTACCGCCCCTCCGGATCGTAGACGGCGATCACGTTGAGGAAGGCGGAGGAGACCTTCTTCACCGTCACGCCGATGCGCTTGACCTCGTCGGGAAGCTGCGCGAGCGCCACCTGCACGCGGTTGTTCACGTTCACCGTGTTGATGTCCGGGTCGGTGCCGAGCTCGAAGCTGACGGTGAGCGCGTAGGTGCCGTCCGCGCTCGAGAGGCTGCGCATGTAGATGGAGTTGTCGACGCCGACCACCTGGCTCTCGATCACCTGCGCGACGGTCTGCTCGACCACCGCTGCCGAGGCGCCAGGGTAGGTCGCCGTCACCTTCACCTGCGGCGGCACGATGTCGGGATACTGCGCGACGGGGATGCGCGTGAGCGCGATCAGCCCGGCGATGGTGGTGACGATGGCGATGACGATCGCGAGTCGCGGCCGCGCGACGAAGACGGCGGAGATCATCCCCGCTCAGCCCGCGCGCGGCGCGGGAGCGGGCGCGCTGCTCGAGCGGCCGGACACGGCGGGAAGCGGCGTCGCCTGCACCGCCGCGCCGGGCCGGATCCGCTGGATGCCGTCGACGATCAGGCTCTCCCCGGGCCTCAGGCCCTCCTGGACGGTGATGCGCCCGCCGATCGGCGGGCCGGTCTTGATCCGCCGCACCGCCGCGCGGCCTCCCTCGGCGACGAACACGTAGGCGCCCTGCTGGTCGAGCAGCACCGCCGACTGGGGGATCACCACCCGCCTGTCCGGCTCCCGCCCCTCGACGCGCACGGTGACGAGCTGGCCGTCGGTCAGGAGCCGCTGCGGGTTGGCGATCCGCGCCCGCACGATGACGGTGTCCGTCGCCTGGCCGACGGTGACGTCGACGAAGTCGAGCTCTCCGATCTCGGGGTAGATCGAGCCGTCGGAGAAGGCGACGCGCACGTTCAAGGCCGGGCTCTCCGTGCCCTTGGCCTGCCGCTCGCGCTTGATGTCGAGCAGCACGCGCTGGCTCACCGGGAAGGTGATGTACATCGGGTCCTGGCTGACGAGCAGGGCGAGCGGGCCTGCGCTGGGGCCGACCACGTTGCCGACGGAGATGGTGGCGCGCCCGATCCGGCCCGCGACGGGCGCCTTGATCAGCGTGTAGCCGAGATTGATCTCGGCCTGCTCGAGCGCCGCCCGCGCCTCGAGCACGTTGGCGGCGGCCTCGGCCGCCTCGGCGCGGCGCTGGTCGCGTGTCGCGACCGGAATGTTGTTGGTCCGCACCAGCTCCTCGGCGCGCTGGAGCTGCACGTCGGCGTTCAGCTTCTGCGCCTCGGCCGAGGCGAGCGTCGCCTTGGCAGCGTTCACCGAGGCGACGAAGGGCTCGCGCTCGATCGCGAACAGGAGCGCGTCCTTCTCCACGTCCTGGCCGTCGCGGAAGGTCTGCTGCTCGAGGAAGCCGGTCACCCGCGCGACCAGCGAGACGCGGCTCTGCGCCTCGACGCGCCCGACGAAGGTCTGCGCGGGCGTGACGTCCTCCTCCGCGGTGATGAGCACGCCCACCGGGATGGCCGGCGCCTGCTGCGCCGGCTGCCC
>Ga0272446_1004993_pt1 | contig 15072 bp, 10 predicted proteins | sample YNPCB0061_FD_194587 | JGI IMG/M metagenome (GOLD analysis project Ga0272446, IMG submission 194587) | Hot spring microbial mat communities from Yellowstone National Park, WY, United States - YNP-CB-006-1 | ecosystem: Environmental > Aquatic > Thermal springs > Hot (42-90C) > Sediment | place...
GGTGCGGCCTCTTCCCGGCGAGCGCCGTCGCGCCCAGCGCGCACACCACCACGACGACGGCGACCACCCGCCCCCGCCGGCTCACTGCGCACCTCCGCTGGCGACGGCGTTGATCCAGTAGGTCAGGCAGGCGCGCTCGCTCGTCCCGAGCGGCGTCCCCGGCGGCATCTGGTCCCCGCAGCTCGGCTGGTCCGAAATCTTGTCTAGCAGCAAGCTCGCCACCGGCGTCGTCGCGTCGATGATCAGCCCCCCGCAGCCGGTCGACGCCCGGTTGCGCAGCCGCGACGCCACCCCCGACGAGGCGAGGTCGAGGTCCGCCGACGGGCGGCTCGCCCCGTGGCACCCCGCGGTCCCGCACCGCTGCCGGAGGAGCGCCTCCGCGTTGCACCCGCCGCCACCGGTCCCCCCGTCGAGGAACCGCTCCGGCCGCTCGAGCTCGCCGGCGCACCCGGCCGCGCCCAGCGCGATCAGCGCCACCATCGCCTCGATCACCAGCGCCACCCCCACGGCGCGCATCAGACCAGCCCCGAGACGGCCGCGGTCATGCGCGCGTCGGCGCAGGTCCCGTAGCTCGAGACGTTGGCGCCGAAGGCGTTGGCCACCGCCGCCAGGATCGGGTTGTGCGACGTCCGCGCCGCGCCCGTCGGTGCGTCGCCCACCTGCGCGGTCCGCCCCGGCGCCACCACGCGCCGCCCCAGCTTGAGCGCGCCGTTCGCCCCGCCGCACAGGAGGATGGGCACGTTCATCGTCGAGTGTCCGGCGCCGTGCCCGCCCTCGTTGCCGACGAGGATCACCGTCGAGTCGAGGAGGCTCGCATCCTTCAATCGCTGCATGAGGCGCGCGACCTTGCCGAAGTACCAGCGGTTCATCGTCGCCACCGCGCGCTGCACGTCGACGGTGGCCGAGCCCGACTTGTGCGCGATCGAGTCGTGGAAGTTGTTGGGGATCAGCCGATCGGTCCCCGTCGCCGCCAGCTCCTGCCCCGTCCCGTCGAGGACGTTGGTCATCGCCGGCGTGGTCCCCGGCCCCGCCGTCCCCGGCAGCACGATCGTCGCGAAGCGCGTCAGATCGCAGATGAGGATCTGCGCCAGCAGCTCGATCTGGAAGTCGGCCAGCTTGTTGAAGTAGGGCTCGCCGCCGTTGGGGCCGTTCGAGACGACGTAGTTGTCGGCGGGGTTGGGGTTGCCGCTCTCGGCGTGGCGCGTCGGCGCGACGCAGGCCGGCCCCGTCGTCCCCAGGTCGGCCAGCCGCTTCTCGAGGCCGCGGATGACCGTGAGGTGCTGATCGAGCTTCTGCTTCTCGGTCCCGGCGAGCCGCGCGTTCAGGCGCTGGAGGTCGCCGGTCACGAAGTCGAGCACGCTCCCGCCGATCATCCGCCGCCGCTCGGCCGCCGCGCGCGCCGCCGGATCGTCGGGCACCACCAGCGACGCGAAGAACTTGTCCCAGATCTCGGTCGGCTTGGTCAGGCGCGCCAGCGGCCGCCCGCCCGACGCGTAGGAGATGCACCACGCCGACGAGAGCCCGGCGAAGTCGATCTCGGTGCACATCTCGACGGAGCGGAACTTGGTGTCGCCGCCGTAGCGCGTCGCCAGGAACTGATCGAGCGACTCGTTCTGCAGGTTCCACTCGGTGCCGTTGCCGCCCGTCGCCGAGCTGCCCGTCAGGAAGATGCCGAGCGCGCCGTGCATCGGCACGTGGAGCGCGCCGCCGTCGGGGCCGATCTCGCCGACGCCGTAGTCGAAGCCCTCGAAGATCGTCAGGTTGTTCTTGAACGACGAGCCGTAGGTCGCCGCGTCGTCGAAGGGCTTGAGCGCGCAGTCGGCGTAGCTGATGTCGTAGCTGGTGTCGGTCTCGCCGGCGCGGCGCGCGTAGTAGAGCTGCGACGTGCAGTGGAACGCGCCGACGCCGACGAACTTGAGCGGCAGCGTCCCACCGGCGGCGTGCGCGACGCTGTCCTCGAGCATCTTGTAGAAGGGCAGCGTCGCCGCGGCGGCGCCGACCCACTTCAGGAACGACCGGCGCGCGGCGAGGGTGGGCTTCGACTCCGTCGTCTGCTTGCGGCTCATCAGTTCACCTTCCGGTTCACGAAGAGGTCGCTCTTGGCGTAGGCCACGAGCACCTCGATGAGGTTCGATTGCGTCGTCGCCGGGAGCGCCTGCCACGAGGCGAGGAAGGCCTCCTCCAGCGACGACGAGGTCTGCGCCGTCGAGAAGCGCAGGGCGTTGCGCGCGAAGCAGCGGCGGACCTGCTCGCTCGACGCCAGGCGCCCGGCCAGCTCGCCGGCGTCGCGGAACGCCCCGTCGACGTCGGTGCCGACCAGCGACCCCGTCGAGTCGACGGTGACGCCATTTTCTGTCACGCGATATTTCCCCATCTGGTCGAACTCCTCGAAGGCGAAGCCGATGGGGTCGATGCGGCTGTGGCAGCCGGCGCAGGCCGGGTCGGTGGAGTGGATGGTGAAGCGCTCGCGCGTGGTCTTGGCGGCGTCCTTGGGCGGCACCATCATCGCCTTCATCGCCACCTCGCCCGACGGGAAGGGGATGTCCTGGCAGAGGAGGCGGCGCAGGATGGTGACGCCGCGCTTGACCGGCGAGCTGGCGTCGACGGCGGCGTAGACCGACAGGAACGACGCCTGCGAGAGGAGCCCGCGGCGCGGCGTCGAGGCGAGCGAGGCGCGCGCCCAGTCGCTCGTCGAGGCGCCGGCGGCGACGCCGTAGTAGGCGCCCAGCGTCGAGTTGGCCATCGTGTAGTCGGCGCCGAGGAGCGCGGCGAGCGAGGCGTCGCCGCGGAACATCACCTCCTCGACGAAGGCGTCGGTCTCGGCGACGAAGGTCGGCCGCAGCGACGAGAAGCTGGCCGCGCCGCCGGTGCGGTCGAGGTGGTCGATCATGTCGAGCCCCAGCCACTCCTTCACGAAGCGCGCGATCTGGACGCGCGCCGCCGGCGTCGCGAGGAGGCGGCGCATCTGCGTCTCGCGCTGGGCGGGCGTGCGCAGCTCGTCCTTGGCCGCCGCGTCGAGGAGCGCGGCGTCGGGCGGGCCGCCGGTGACGAAGTAGGAGAGGGCGCTGGCCACCTCGTGCGGCGCGAGCTCGACGAGGCCGCGCGCGTCGGGGGTGGCGCCCTCGCGGCCGAGCTCGGTGGTGTAGAGGAACGAGGGCGACTGCAGCGTCGCGCTGATCACCGCCTGCACGCCGTCGGCGAAGGTGCCGCCGCTGTGCGCGGTGGTGAACACCGTCATGAGGGCGTCGGCCTCGACGGCGGTGACCGGGCGGCGGAAGGCGCGCGCGGCGAAGGTCTCGACGAAGGTGCGCGGGCAGCTCGCGGCGGCCTGATCGCAGGGGACCAGCGACGCGAGGCGCGCGGTGACGGCCTCGGTGGCGAGGGCGTCGGCGGCGGCGGCGATCTGGTCGCCGAGCGTGCCGTCGACGCGCTGCTCGGCGTTGATGGTGTAGCCGCTCTGGCGGGTGTCGGGCGCGAAGGCGGCGCTCGCCTTGGTGGTCGTCCCGAGGAGCGCGGCCACGCTGTTGTCGAGCTCGCGGTTCGAGAGGCGGCGGATGCGCGCCGGGAGCCAGCTGACCGCCTGGGCATTCGGGCCGCCGCCGCCGGGACCGCCCTGTCCGGGATCGAGGATGGTGCCGGTGCAGGCCGCGCCTCCGAGCGCGCACAGGAGGATCGCCGAGAGTCTGTGGGGACGTCGCATGGGCGCCCCTCATTGCGACCTCCGTGCCGCATGGAAGCGCGCGAAACAACAGGTACTTCCCCGGTGGGTGATGCTTCGATTCACCAGGGGCGTGGGCGCGCGCCCCCTTGGCGCTACGGGAGCGGCGCGCGCAGGATCGTCGTCGTCGCTCCGGCGCCCTCGTCGCCGCCGAACAGCCACACCCAGTTGCCGACGTCGACGACGGAGGCGCCGGCGCGCGTCGACGGCAGGAGCGCGCCCGCGGCGAACGGGTCGAGCGCCGCCTGGGCGCGGACGCGGGCGCTCTCGCTGGTGGCGGCCTGCGCGGCGCCTCCCCCGACGAGGGTGAGGGTGTGGCCGCTCAGCCACGCCCCCGCGCCGTCGCGCGGCGTGGTCAGCGCGCCCGCCGAGGCGAAGGGGGCGCCGAGCGTCGAATATTCGATAGACGAGATCGCCCCGCCGGCGCCGCGCCCGCCGAGCACGTAGTAGCGCAGCGCGTACGAGGTGCCGTCGTTGTGGCCGACGAGCGCCGCCGCGTGCCGCGCGCGCCCCTCGGCGAGGACGAGCGCGCCCGGCCCCGTCGTCGGCTGGGTCACGAAGGCGCCCATCGAGCCGTCGTCGGCGAGCGGCGCGCGCTCGACGGTGGCTACGGGCGCGCCGTTCATGTCGAGGCCGCCGACGACCCACAGCGCCGCGCTCCCGTCGGTGGCGCGCAGGACCACCGCGCTCGCCCCGCGGCGCGGCGTCTGCAGCGTCGCCGTGTCGACCGCCTCGCTCGGCAACGACGGCGTCCGCCCGCCGAGGAGCGGGATGCGCTCGACGCTGCCGTCGGTGGTGCCGCCGACCACGTAGACGAAGCGGCCGTGCTCGACGAGCGCGGCGCCCACCCGCGGGGTGCGGAGCGCGCCCGCGTCGGCGAAGGCGCCCACCGTCCCGTCGACGGCGATGGGGGCACGCTCGATCGACGCGAGCGGCGCGCCCGCCTGATCGCGCCCGCCGGCGAGGTAGAGCGCGTCGCCGAGCACGATCAGCGCCGCCTCCGCGCGCGCCTGCCGCAGCGTCGGTGCGCCGGGCGGCGCGGCGAAGGCGACGCCGCTCCCCGGCCGCCGCAGCGACGCCACCTGGAGCCGCTGCGTCTCGACGCCGAGCACGTAGACGCGATCGCCGGCGATCGCCGCGCGCGCCGCGCCCTCGTCGGTGTAGAGGCGCGGCGACACCGCCTCGATGGGCAGGAGCTCGCCGCTCGCCGCGTCGGTGCGCGCGCGCCAGAGGTCGTCGTAGGCCACGCCGCCGCGGAACCCGCCCAGCGCGTAGACCCAGCGCCCGACGGAGATCGTCGCCGCGGTGGCGCGCCCGCTCGTCCAGCCGTCGGGCAGGAGCGCCGCCTCGACGCGCCCGAGCGCGCCATCGTCGCCGATCCGCACGCGCTCGACGCTGGTCGTCTGCGAGCTGCCGTCGTAGCCGCCGAGCACGTAGAGCCACGGCCCGACGACGGCGAGGAGGAAGCTGGAGCGCGCCTTCTGCAGCGCGACGCCGGTGACGAGCTCGAACCGCCCCAGCGTGCCGTCGGCGCGGATCTCGGCGCGCTCGAAGCTCCCGTCGGGGCCGGTCGCGCTCTCGCCGCCGACGACGTAGAGCCAGCTCCCCAGCACGACCACCTCGTGCCAGGCGCGCCCGCGCGTCATCGTCCCGACGGTGGTGAAGGTCTCGGCGAGGCTGCCGTCGGCCTCGACGGCGACGGCGCGCACCGCGTCGCTGACAATCTCCTCGGGGCCGAAGCGCCGCCCGCCGAGGAGGTAGACCGTGCTGCCGAGCTGGATCACCGCCATCCCGTCGAAGCCGGGGTCGATGCGCGTCGCCGGCGCGAAGGGCCCGGCGGTGCCGTCGCGGTGGAGCTTCGCGCACTCGGCGCGCCCGGAGTAGCGCGACCCCAGGACGCACAGCCGATCTCCGACGGTGAGCAGGCGATCGTGGAGGTCCGCGGGGAGCGGCATCGCGCGCGCGGTGGCGGTCTGCGGGTAGGCGCTCGAGAAGGGCTGCACCTCGAGCGCGTAGCTGGTGCGGCGGAAGGGCAGCGCGTTCGAGCGCCCGCCGTCGGCGGCGACGACGACCAGATCGCCGACGGTGGCGTCGGCGGGCACCGCCACCTGGAGCCGCCCGGTGCCGCTGATCGTCGACGGCGCGACCGCCTGCGTCGACCCGGGGAAGAGCACCGTCGCCCCCGCGGCGAAGCGCCCCTCGACGGTGACGAGGTCGCCCGCCTCGGCGATCTCGGGGTGCACCGCCGCCAGCAGCATCGTCGGCGATGGCAGATCGGACTGCGCCCCGCCGCACAGGTTGCCGCGGACGCCGTCGTCGGAGGCCTGGTCGGCGTTGGCCGTCGTCGCGCAGTTGTCGATGGTGTCGGGGACGCCGTCGCCGTCGCCGTCCGGCGTCGACGGGGAGAGCACCGCGCTGCCGCGCCACTCGGCGTGCGGGGTCACCGGGATCGAGAGCGCCGCGCGCACCACGCCGCTCGCACCGGCGCCGCCGCCGGGCGGCTGTCCGACGAGCGCCACGCGCACCGTCTCGGTGGCGTCGGGCAGCCGGATCCAGACCGAGCCGGGGAGCTTGGGCGCGGTCGCCTCCTGCCGCTTGAGGAGCCGATGCGGATCGAACACCGCGATCTCCAGCGCACCGACGGCGGGCGCGCCGTCGGCGAGCGCGAGGTCGATGACCGCCGTCGTCGGTGTGCAGGCGGAGAAGAGGGTGAGCGCGGCGAGCGCGGACGAGAGGCGCACCTGCCTCCATCATATCCGGTCGGTCGTCGGCCGTCAGCGATCGGGGGTGCAGTCGGCGACGTCGGTGTCGCAGCGGTCCACCGCGAAGCCGAACTCGGCCCGCGGCCCGCCGGCGCTGCCGCCGCCGACGACGAAGTCGTGCACGCCCGGCTCGAGCTCGAGCGCGAGGGTCGTGGCGTTGCTCCGGCGCGTGGCGCCGCCGACGACGTGGGTGAGGCGCGTGGCGACCGGGCTCCGCTTGGCGTCGAACAGCAGCACGCGCACGCGGGTGGTCGCCGTTACTGTCAAGCGATAAACGACCTCGCCGCCGGCGCCGTTCACGTCGCCCATGGTGCCGAAGGGGACGGCGCCGATCTCGTAGGGGCGGGCGCGCGTGCCGTCGCCGGGGATGGTCGCCGCCGTCGGGTCGAGCACCTCCTTGGCGAGGGCGGCGCGCCGCGCGCGGTCGAGCTGCTCGAGGGCGATGCGCCCCATCGCGTCGTCGCCGTACTTCATCCCGTCGGGGGTGAAGACGCAGGCGCCGCCGGGGGCGGCCGAGAGGTGCAGCCCGTCGGACCAGTAGGCCTCGGGGCCGAGCGGCGCGGCGTCGATGGCGAAGTCGGCGAAGGGGATGGCGCGGCCGGCGGCGACGGCGCGGGTGAGGGCGTTGACCAGCGTCTGGCGGCGGTTCCAGGGGCCGTTGTTGCTCTTGCCGACGGGGGCGATGGTGCGGACGAGCGGCAACACCCCCTCGGCGATCAGCTGGTCGACGATCTCGAGCAGGTTGGGGCCGAAGCGATCGACGACGTTGCCGTCGGTGGCGGCCGACGGCTGCCACTCGCCGGCCCAGCCGAGGTCGAGCGAGCCGAACATGACGAGGGCGAACGCCGGGTTGCCGGCGGCGATCTCCTGCGCGACGAGGTTGGGCGCGCCCTCGAGCGCGGCGTCGGTCGACATGTTCTCGAGGTCGCGCACGTAGGCGAAGGGAGAGGCGCCATTGATCGATCCGCCGCGGAACCAGTCCACCGTCGGCGAGAGCGACGAGAAGGCGCCGAGCGTGAGCGTGCTCGCGCGGTCGGCGCAGCCGAGGAGGTGGACCTCGTGCGAGAGGTTGTCGCCGAGGCGCACGAAGCTCTTCGGGCTGCGGCTCTTCGCGCCGACGATGGCCTGCCAGCGCGCGGCGACGCGGGCAGTGACCGGGGAGTGGCGCGCGCCGGCGGGGTAGAGCGCCGGGCCGTCGGGCGCGCCGGGCGTCATGGGATCGACCACGCCGCCGTCGCTGCCCCCCGTCGGAGGCGGGCCGCCGGCGAGGTCGGGGCTGCCGGTCGGGGGCGCCCCGCCGAGGTCGCCCGCGCCGCCGCCGAGGAGCTCGCCGCCGCAGGCGGAGATGCTGATAGACAACAACACCAGGAGCGCACGCGTGGTCATGCGTCCGGCGTTCTGCACCCGCGATGCCACGCCCGATCGCCGCGCGCGATCGCGACGTCGGCGCGCCCCTGATGGATGGAGTCACCAGGGCGTGGTCGCCCGCCCCCTACGCGCGCTACTCGACGAGGCCGTGCTTGCGGAGGAGCCGTCGCAGGTACACGCGGTCGAGCTGCGCGCGCCGCGACGCCTCGGAGATGTTGCCGCCGGTCTTCGCGAGGAGCGCGCTCAGGAAGGCGCGCTCGAAGCGATCGACCACCACCTGCTTGGCGGTGTGGAACGACTCGTCGGCGGGCGCCTCGACGCCGGTGATCACCGGCCGCCCGTCGAGCATCGCCGCGCGCTCGACGCGGTTGCGCAGCTCGCGGACGTTGCCCGGCCAGTGGTGGCGCAGGAGCGGCTCGAGGAAGTCGGCCGGCAGCTCGGCGCTCTCGTCGCCGACGATCTGCCGCCAGAAGTGCGTCGCCAGCATCGGGATGTCGTCGGGGCGATCGCGCAGCGGCGGCACCCGCACCGAGACCACGTTCAGCCGGTAGTAGAGGTCCTCGCGGAACAGCCCGCGATTCATGTCTAGCCGTAAATCGCGGTGGGTCGCCGCGATCACCCGCACGTCGACGCGCGTCGGCTGCGCGGCGCCGAGCGGCTTCACCTCGTGGCGCTCGAGCGCGCGCAGGAGCTTGGGCTGCAGCTCCTTCGGCAGCTCGCCCACCTCGTCGAGGAACAGCGTCCCGCCGTGCGCCTCGCGGAAGGCCCCGGCGCGCGCGGCGTGCGCCCCGGTGAAGGCGCCCTTCTCGTGGCCGAAGAGCTCGGACTCGATCAGCGTCGGCGCGATCGCCCCGCAGTCGACGACGACGAAGGGGCCCTTCTTGCGCGGGCTGGCCTCGTGGATCGACTCCGCGATGGTGTCCTTGCCGGTGCCGGTCTCGCCGAGGAGCAGCACCGCGACGTCCTCGCCGGCGATCTGCTCGACGAGCGCGATCACCCGCCGCGCCGCCGTCGAGCGCCCGAGGAAGCCGCCGAACGCCTCGGCGCTGGAGAGCGTCACGTCGAGCGGCTCGCGCTGCGCCTCGAGGCGGAGGCGCGTCCGCCCGATCTCGATCTTGTCGCCGGGCTCGACCCAGGCGGCGCGCACGCGGCGCCCCTCGACGAAGGTGCCGTTCGAGCTCTCCAGATCGGTGATCGTGTAGCCGTCGGGGCCGCTGCGCAGCGCGAAGTGGTTGCGCGAGACGGTGTCGTCGCTGAGCTGGAGGTCGGCGAGCGGCCCCGATCCGACCACCACCTCGTCGCGCGCGAGGCGCAGCGCCCGCCCCTTGTCGGGGCCGCGCATGACGACGAGGCGCGCACCAGGGACGCGGAGGAGCTGGTGCTCCTCGGGCGCGAAGCGACGCGTCTTCTCGGACATCGGTCCCGTTGTATCATCGATGGCGTGATTCGCTCGATCGTCGCGCTCCTCGCGCTCGCGATCACCCTCTGGTCCGTCGCTGCGCGGGCCGAGCAGCCGGTGGTCGTGCGCGCGCGGGCGCACTTCGAGGCGGGGACCAAGCTGTACGAGGCGGGGGCCTACGCCGACGCGCTGCGCGCCTATCAGACGGGGTACGCGCTGGCGGCGCGGCCGGCGTTCCTCATCAACATCGGGCAGTGCCTGCGCGCGCTCAAGCGGCCGCGCGAGGCGCGCGAGGCGTTCGCCAAATTTTTGATTGACGCGCCGTCGAAGGACCCGCACCGCCGCGGCGTCGAGGAGATGGTGGCCGAGCTCGATCGCGAGATCGCCGCGCTGCCGCCCGTCGCCGCGACCGCGCCGCCGACACCGCCCGCGACGCCACCGCCGTCGCAGCCGACGCTGATGACGCCGCCGACGACGCCGCCGCCGGTGCAGTCGACCGCGCCGCTGATCGCCGACGTGCAGTCGCCGCCCGTCCAGCCGCGCAAGAAGACCAGCGCCGCCGCCTGGGCGGTCCCGCTCGCCATCGTCGCCGCGGCCGGCCTCGCCGTCGGGCTCGGCATCGGCCTCACCTCGACGAGCTGCCGGGGCGACATCTGTGTCGACGCCTCCCGGTGACCCCGAGCGCGAGCGCGTCGGCCCCTGGGAGCTCGTCGCCCGCCTCGGCAAGGGCGGCATGGCCGAGGTCTGGCGCGCGCGCCGCGCGGGCAGCCGCGGCCCCGACGTCGCGCTGAAGCGCGTCCTCCCCGTGTTCGCGCACGAGGAGTCGTTCGTGCGCATGTTCGCCGTCGAGGCGCGCCTCTCGGCCGACCTCGAGCACCCGAACGTCGTGCGCGTCCTCGACGCCGGCCCGGGGTATCTGGTGATGGAGCTCGTCGAGGGCTGGACGCTGACGCAGCTCCTCGCCGTCCTGCGCTTGCGTCGTGAGGCGGTGTCGCCGCGCGCCGCCGTCGCCATCGCCCGCCCGCTCGCCGCCGCGCTCGGCTACGTGCACGCGCGCGGCCTCGTCCACCGCGATCTCTCCCCGTCGAACGTCGTGGTGCAGCTCGACGGCGGCGTGAAGCTCCTCGACTTCGGCATCGCCAAGGCGCTCGACGGCGTCGGCGACGCGCGCACGCGCACCGGGGCGCTCAAGGGGAAGGTCCCGTACATGTCGCCCGAGCAGGCGGCGGGGCAGCCCGTCGACGCGCGCAGCGATCAGTTCTCGCTGGGGGCGCTCCTGCACGAGCTCCTCACGGGGCGGCGGCTCTTCGAGGGCGCCGGCGAGCTGGCGACGCTGGCGCTGGTGCGCGCGGCGGAGGTCGATCCGCCGTCGATGGGCGCGGCCGGGGTCCCGCGCGCGCTCGACGAGATCTGCCTGCGGCTGCTCGCCCGCGATCCCGCCGAGCGCTTCCCCGATCTCGCGGCGGTCGAGCGGGCGCTCGACGAGGCGGCGGGTGCGCTCGGCGGAGCAGGGGCGGCCGAGAGCGCGGCGCTCGTCGAGCGGCTGCAGCGCGAGGAGGCGGCCGGAGCCACGCGCTCGGCCAAGCGCACGCGCAGCCTGCACCGCGGGCCGGTGCGCGGTCGGCGCGTGGCGCGCTGGATCGCGCCCGCCGTCGCCGTCGCGCTGACCGCGGCGGTCCTCGGCGGGGCCGTGGCGCTCCGGCGCGCGCGTCAGGCAAAGCCGGTTGTTGTCGAGCAGAAAATCGAACCCGCTCCCGCTCCCGCTCCCGTCGTCACACCGTCGCCGTCGCCACCGCCACCCTCACGCCCCACGCACCGCCGCCGCGCCCCCGACCCCGAGGAGCAGCTCCGCCGCCAGATCAAGAAGGGCCGCCCCGTCGATCCCTTCGCCGAGTGACCCCGGTGCGTGCGTTCGTGGTTCGGTCGTCGCTGTGCGGGCTGGGGGGCTGCACCCATGGTAGCCTCCGCGCGTGAGAGCCCGTGCCCACCACACCGACGGGGCGCCCGACGCGACGCCCACGACGGAGGAGCTGCACCCGACGGCGATGATCGAGCGCCCCGGCCCAGTCCTCCGCTGGCTGGTGTCGCGCTTCTTCAAGGAGATCGCCTTCCCCGACGAGCTCGCCGCCCAGCTCCGCGGCGCCGCCGCGCGCGGCCAGCTCGTCTACGTCTTCCGCACGCTCAGCTATCTCGACTACCTCTACTTCGCGTTCGCCTTCCTCCGCCTCGGCTTGCCGCTGGCGCGCTTCGCCAACGGCCTCACCACCATCCTCTTCGCCACCGTCGGGCAGATCCGCCGCGGCGTGGCCGCGCTCGTGCGCTCACGTCGCGACTCGCCCGTCGCCGAATTCCGCCGCGTGGTCGAGCGCGGCGACGCGGCGGCGCTGTTCCTCCGCCGCCCGCAGACGCTGCTCGGCCTCGGGCGCGAGCCGCGCGGCTTCCGCGGTTCCTACGTCGAGGAGCTGATCGCGCTCCAGCGCGCGCGGCCCCCGGGTACGCCGCCGCTCATCCTCGTCCCGCTGGTCCTCCTCTGGGGCTCGCCGGCGGTGCGCGCCGCCAAGACCCGCAAGGGCGTCCTCGATCTCGTCTTCGGCGGCTCCGAGGATCCGGGGCGCCTGCGCGCGCTCTTCCAATTTGTTGTCAACTATCGCGACTCCCAGGTCCTCGGCGGCAAGCCCATCGACCTCCGCGCCTTCCTCGAGATGGAGCGCGCCGCCAACGACGGCGTCGACCCGTCGACGGACGTGCTGGCGCGCCGCCTGCGCTGGATGCTCGCGGGGTCGATCGAGTCGGAGGTGCGCGTCGTCCTCGGTCCGCCGCGCAAGGGCTCGGCGCGCATCCGCGAGGAGGTGCTGCGCGCGCGCAAGGTCGTCTCCGAGGCGCAGGAGATCGCGCGCGAGGAGGGGATCTCGCAGGCGGCGCTCGCCCGTCGCGCGCGCAAGGCGCTGGCCGAGATCGCCGCCGAGCCGAAGCCGTGGGCCTTCGGGATCCTGTCGCCGCTCGTGAAGTGGATGACCGGCCGCATCTTCGACGGCATCGACGTCGACGAGGCGGGGCTCGAGCGCGTGCGCGAAGCGGCGCGGCGCGGCCCGCTCCTCCTGGTCCCGTCGCACAAGAGCCACATCGACTACCTGGTCCTGTCGAACGTCTTTCTCGAGCGCGACCTCGTGCCGCCCCACATCGCCGCCGGCGCCAACCTGTCGTTCTTCCCGCTCGGGGCGATCTTCCGTCGCTGCGGCGCCTTCTTCCTGCGCCGCTCGTTCAAGGGCGATCGCCTCTACGGCGTGCTCTTCCGCGGCTACGTGCGGCGCCTCCTCCGCGAGGGCTACTCGATCGAGTTCTTCATCGAGGGCGGCCGCTCGCGCACCGGCAAGCTCCTGCCGCCGAAGCTCGGCCTGCTCGGGATGGTCGTCGAGGCGGCGCTCGAGGACGACGGCCAGCGCGCGCGCCAGGCGATGGTCGTCCCGGTGTCGATCGGCTACGAGAAGGTGATCGAGGAAAAGTCCTACGCGCGCGAGCTCGCCGGCGGCGAGAAGCGCAAGGAGTCCGTCGGTGGCCTCCTGCGCGCGACGCGCGTGCTGGCGGGCGACTACGGGCGGCTCAACATCCAGTTCGACGAGCCCTTCGCGCTCGGTGAGACGCTGCGCGACCTCGGCGCGATCGCCGCCTGGGACGAGGAGGCGGGCGTGGTCGTCCCCGCCGAGGAGGCCGCGCGCCGCCGCGCCACCGAGCGCCTCGCGCATCGCATCGTCTACGGCATCAACCGCGTCACCGCGATCACCCCGACGTCGCTGACCGCCGCCGCGCTCCTCGGCAGCGGCCGGCGCGGCATCGCCCGCGCCGAGCTCCTCAAGATGGCCCGCTTCCTCGTCGCGCGCGCCCGCGCCGTCGGTGGGCGGCTGGCGCCGGCGCTGGTGGGGGAGGGCGGGGCGCTCTCCATCGACGCGCTCGATCGCGCGCTCGATCTCCTGCAGCGCGACGGCGATCTCGAGATCCGCAACGCCAGCGGCACCGCCGCGGGCGCGCGCCGCAGCGACGACGAGATCTACACCGTGCCCGACGATCGCCGCCCGCGCCTGGCCTTCTATCGGAACAACGCGCTCCACCTCTACGTGAACGAGGCGCTGGTGGCGCTGGCGCTGGTGTCGGCGACGGGCGGCGCGGCGGCCGGCCTCGACGTCGAGCGCGTCGTCGCGCGAGGCCTCCTCCACGATCGCACGCTGCGCCTGTCGCGCCTCCTCAAGCTGGAGTTCTCCTTCCGCGTCGGCGAGACCTTCGAGACGATCTTCGACGCCACCGTCGGAGGGATGATCGCGAGCGGCCTGCTCGCGACCGCCGCCGACGACGGGGCGCTGCGCGGGCGCGACGGCGCGGGCCTGGTCGTGCTCGCCGGTCAGGTGCGCGACTTCGTCGAGAGCTACCTCGTCGTCGCGCGCGCGATCGCCGCGCTCCCCGCCGACGGCGCGCCGCTCAGCGAGCGCGACCTCACGCGCCGCATCCAGGAGCTCGGCGAGACGCTGTTCTTCACCGGCGAGGTGCGCCGCCGCGAGGCCTGCATCCTCAACAACTACAAGAACGCCATCGCGCGCTTCGTCGAGTCGGGCCTGCTCTCGTCGACGGGCGAGGGGCGCGAGCGCCGCCTCCGTCCCGCCGACGCCGCCCGGCGCGCCGCCACCGTCACCGAGCTCCGCGATCTCCTCGGCCCCGAGTAGCGCCGTCGCGCAGCGCGGTCAGGGCTGCTCGGGATCGGCCGGGATGCGGTTCTCGAAGTCCTTCCAGATCCGCTTGTCGTTGCGGCAGTCGTACGTGCGGCACACCGCCGGCCGTTTCGCGTACACCGTGCACCCGCGCGTGTTGGGGTCGTTGTGCGCGCAGTACCCGTCGGACTTCCGCCGGATCTGATAGGGGCGGCCGTAGTCCCACTTCACCACGCCCTCGTCGAGATCCTGGTGGCTCAGGTTGAACACGAACGAGCAGCAGCGCCCCTTGCACAGCGGGATGCGCGCGTCGCAGTCGATCGGCGGGGCCTGGATGACCTTGTACTTGTCGGGCGTCTCGTCGACGCGCACGAAGGCCTGCGTGACCGCGCGCTCCGCCTCACGGCTCCGCGTCCGCTGGCGCCGCTCCTCGAACGTCCGCAGATCGACCACGCCGCGCGCGATCAGCTCCTCCATGAGCGCGTACACCGTCGCTGCGGTCTCGTGCACGTCGGCCTTGGTCTGCATCTCCATGAGGTGCAAGAAGCGCATGCCCTGCTGGAGGTCGGTCTTCGTCTCGTCGTCGCTCATCACTCGTCACTTTTCTCGGGCCACGTAGGTCCCGTCCCACTCGTCGGAGGGCGGCGTCGCCGCGAGCGCCTGCGCGCGCTCGACGAACAGCTGGGCCACGCGATCCCCCGGCGCCACGGCGAGCGCCTCTCGATAATGCCTCTCCGCCGCCGCGAAATCACGCCCCAGATAGGCCTCGAGCCCCGCCGCGCACGCCGCCGCGAGGCGCAGCGTCTCCTCGGAGGCCTCCCCCTTCACCGCCAGGAGCTCGAACACCCGCACGCCGCGCTTCTTGCCCTTCACCGCCACGACGTCCACCGGCCGCGTCACCACCGCGTCGCCCGCGGCGCGCACCGCCGACTCCTCGGCGAGGAGCAGCGTCCCGTACACCTTCGACAGCGACTCGAGCCGCGCCGCCAGGTTCACCGTGTCGCCCATCACGGTGTAGTTCATTCGCTCGGGCGTCCCGATGTTGCCGACGACCACCACCCCCGTCGCCAGGCCGATGCGCGTCTCCACCCCGCGCATCCACGCCCCGTCGGGCCGTGCCCGCATCGC
>Ga0272446_1004994_pt1 | contig 15066 bp, 12 predicted proteins | sample YNPCB0061_FD_194587 | JGI IMG/M metagenome (GOLD analysis project Ga0272446, IMG submission 194587) | Hot spring microbial mat communities from Yellowstone National Park, WY, United States - YNP-CB-006-1 | ecosystem: Environmental > Aquatic > Thermal springs > Hot (42-90C) > Sediment | place...
CACGACAGTCCGGTGCGGGATCGCCAGGCCGCGCGCGATGGACTCCAGCTCGGCGCGCTCCTCGGAGGTGAGCAGGATGCGGATCGGCGTCTTGAGCGGCATGCGTCCATTCGATCACGTCGATCGCTCCGGGCAACTTTTCGGACCGATCCCGGACTTGCGGGGCGATGTACTGAGCCATCGATGGACGCGGGCAAGCGAGATCGCGCTGCCACCACCGCGGACGCAAATTCGTGCCGCATGATCAGGATCGCAGACAGACCCTTCTCGTACATCGTCTTCCGCTCGCGCGCTCACCGCGACCAGGTGAACAAGAGGGTGATGGCTGACTCGTCGATGAACGACTTCGCGAAGGCCATGCCCTTCGACATGAAGCGCATGGCCTACGGCGGCTTCACGAGCGTCGTCGCCTTCTGACTGCCAGTCAGTCGTCGATCGTCGGCGGCCGCGAACGCCGCCGCGCCACGACGATCAACACCACCAGCAGCAGGGCACCGCCAACGCCGGCGATGAGGCCCCACGGCGGGCCGCCTTCTTCCTCCGCCGGCTCGGCGGCCACCGGGGTCAGGGCTCCCGCATCGACCGGCTCGGCGACCACCGGAGGTCCCGCGTCGATCACCGCCGCCACCGCTTCACCTGCGTCCAGGGCCTCCGGCGCGCCGGCGTCCACCACCGCCTCGGCGACCTCGACCGGCTTCGTCCTGCCTTCCTTCGCGAGCCGCTTCGCTTCCGCCGCCTCGGCCGCCAGCCGCTTCTTCTCCTCGGCCGCCGCCAACTTCGCCGCGCGCGCCTCCTCGGCCTTGCGCTTCTTCTCTTCGGCCGCTGCCAACTTCGCCTGCCGCGCCTCCTCGGCCGCCTCGGCCTTCGCCTTCTTCTCGGCCGCCGCCAGCTCCGCCGCCGAGAGCGCCGCGACGGGCGTGCCCGCGTCCACGACCTCCACCACCTTCTTCGGCGGAGGCTCGGGCATCTTCCCGTCGTCCATCTGCGCCAGCATCACCGGCTGCGCCGGGAGGCGGATCTTGAAGCGCTTCGCGATGTCCTTCTGCGATGGGTCCCGCTGCGGCGTGGCCTTCACCTGCACCTCGATGCCCGCCTGCACGTCGAAGGAGACCGTGCCCGACACCTTCCAGGAGTAGCCGCCTTCCTCGCTCACCACCTGGCTCGCCTGGTTGGTGTACACGACGCGCACCGCGACGACGTGCTTGCCCGGCGTGACGTCGCCGTTCCACACCAGGTGCACGCCCTCTCCTGCCAGCTGGTCGAGCGCGGGCCGCGACAGCGTGCGGCCGTCGAGCTCGAACGAGGCGTCTTCGAGCTTGTACATGGGCTCGTCGAGCGACTCGAAGTCGATGCGCACCTTCGTCGGCTGCTTGCCCACCATCTGCTGCAGCTGGCGCTCGAGCTCTTCCCGCGCGCGGCGCTGCGCCTCGTCCTCCGCGTGCGCGACGAGGCCGAGACACAGGACGGCGGCGATCAGCGATCGGACGAGCACGGGCACCCCCACGAAGGCGACGAAGACGGCCGACGTTCTACGCCACGAGGCGGCGTGGCACCACTTGACGCTGCGGGCCTTCTTCGACGAGACCGCCGCCCATGCGCCACCGCCTCCACCCCGCCGCGCTGTCCGTCGCGCTGCTCGCGTCCGCCTGCGTCGGCCACTGGCGCACCTACGCGACGCCGCTCACCGCCGCCGAGGGCCAGCTCATGGCCCCCGCGCTCGTCTCCACCGCCGAGGGCATGGGGCTCCAGGCGTGGGCCTCCGACCGAGGCGCGCAGGTCACGCTCGAAGATGGCACCCAGCTGTACTGGATGGGCGACGCGCGCGGGCAGTTCGTCCTCCAGGTGAACGTCGCCAACGAGCGCCCCGACGCCGACGTGCAGTACCGCGAGATCAAGGTGCGCGCCGATCAGATCTGGGAGCTCGCCGTGCAGGCGCGACAGGCCGACAACGTGGGCGCCGTGATGGTCCAGCCGACCGGGCCCGGCGCCAACACCGCGATGCCGTCGAGCCGGGGCTCGCCACGCCCGGTGGCCTCCACCGCCGCCGGCTGTTCCTTCGACAGCGAGTGTGGCGGCGGAAAGTGCACCTTCGGCAAGTGCCAGGGCGGCGCCGTCGGCGCGCCGTGTACCTTCAACTCGGACTGCCCGTCCGGCCACTGCAGCTTCGGGCAGTGCAAGTGAGGCGGGCCCAGATGCTCCGAGTGCTCACGATCGCCTCGGTGCTCTTCGCGCTCTCGTCGGCCTGCATGGGCCACGTCCGCACCTTCTCGACGCCGCTCACCAGCGCCGAAGGGATCCTGGTCGTCCCGGCGATCATCTCCACCGCCGAGGGCATGGGCCTGCAGGCGTGGGGCGACGCGGACTCCGCGATGGTGACGCTGGAAGACGGCACGCGCCTGCAGTGGTGGGATCAGCAGGGCCGCTTCGTGCTGAGCATCAACCTCGCGTACGAGGGCGACGAGGCGCTGCGCGACGCGAAGCTGCGCGCGGACCAGATCTGGGAGCTCGCCGTGCAGGCCCGCCAGGCCAACAACGTCGGCGCCGTCGTCGTGCAGCCGAGGCCGCCGCCGCAGGCGCCGATGGGCTACGCGCCGCCGCCTCCGCCTGGTGGCGGAACGTACACGCCGCCGCCGCCCACCTCTGCGCCCGCGCGCACCGTGTGGCCCGACGGCTCCGCGTGCGTCTCGGGCGCCGACTGCCAGAGCGGGACTTGCGCGCATGGACGCTGCGGCCCGGAGGCAACCCCGGGCGGGGCGACGTTCGGCGGCACCAGGGGGAGCGCGCCGGGTGGGGCGCAGTGCAGCTTCAGCTCGGACTGTGCGAGCGGGAATTGCCGCTTCGGCGTGTGCCAGGGCGGCGGGGCGGGCGCGCCGTGCACGTTCAGCTCGGACTGCCCCGGGGGCAGCTGCCGAGGTGGCGTCTGCCAGGGAGACGGAGCGGGGGCGCTGTGTACATTCAGCAGCGACTGCCCGTCGGGGCGCTGCAGCTTCGGCAAGTGCCAGTAACTCCGGGCGAAGTTGCCGCGAGCGCGCGATCCTGAATTACTCGCCGGGACCCGATCGTCAGAGGGGCCATGCGCGCGCTCACCCTTGGAACTGTCCTCGTCCTCTTGCTCAGCGGGTGCGTTCGCCGGGTGGTGCTGACGCCGCCGACGAACACGCTCTCGGATCCACCGCCGGGCATGGTGAACGTGAGCGTCCAGTCGGAGGACGGTCAGCAGTGGCAGGTGCGCACGGCCAGCGAGCGCTGCGTCACGCCGTGCACCGCGCAGGTGAGCGACGCCGAGACGCTTCGCCTGATGAACAAGAACGACGATCGGATCCTCGTGCCGGCGCTGGCCGTCGAGGCCCCCAACACCCAGCACGTCATGCTGGTCGCCGAGGGCACGCACACGGGCGAGCAGGCCAACGGCATCGTCTTCACCACCCTGGGCGGCATGGCGCTCGTCACCGGCATCACGTTGACTGCCGTGGGCTGCAGCAACACCGCCGAGCGCGGAGGGATGTGCACCGCCGGCCTCATCACCGGGGGCGTCGCGCTACCGCTCACCGCGTTCGCGATCTGGCTGATCGTCGACGCGCAGCCGAAGGCGCACGTCATTCCCATCTACAAGTCGGACTCGAAGATCACCGTGGCGGCGACGCCGCTGGGCATCGTCGGCACGTTCTGACGCGCCCTACCCCGGCTCGGCGACGCGCGCGCCGAAGAGCCGGTTGACGGACTCGAGCAGCTCGTCGGTCACCTGCACCTTGAGGCTGGTGCCACCGATGAGCGTCTCGGCCTCGCCGGGCATGTGCAGCGCGATGGCGATGGGCGTGGCGCCGGCGAACTTCTTCGCGATCTCCGCCAGCTTGGCGAGCTTCTCGTCGGTGGCCATGTCTACGTGCAGGCGCAGCTCGAGGCGCTTCACGCGCTTCTCGCGCACCTCGCGCAGGCTCTGGACGTCCTCGACGATCAGCTCGGCGACGGGGTTCTCCTCGTCGCGGGTGTTCACCTGCACGCTGCCCGTCACGAGGATCGGCTCGTCGCTCTTGAGCAGGTTCTCCCACTGCTCGTAGCCGGGCTTCGGCCCCGACTTGGTCCACTTCCCCGTCTTCGGGTCCATGCGAGAGCCGCCGCCCTCGCGGCCGGGGAAGCACACGAGCTCCACCGAGCCCGAGAGATCCTCCAGCGTCACCCACGCCATGCGCTTGCCCGTCTTGGTGGGCCGCTCACGCAGGGCCGCGACGATGCCGGCGACGGTGAGCTTGTCGTCCCGCCGCGCGCGCTGCACCGACACCACCGGCCGCGCGTAGCGCTTGAGCTCCTTCTGGTACGCGTCGAGCGGGTGGCCGGACACGTAGAAGCCGATCGACTCCTTCTCGAAGGACAGGCGCTCCTTCTCGCTCCACTCGTCGACGTTGACGTAGTCGTTCGCGCTGGCCTTGCCGCCGCCGCCGGGATCCAACATGCCGAACAGGTTCGACTGGCCGATGGCCTTGTCGCGCTGCTCGCTGGCGCCGCGCTCGAGCGCGCGCTCGATGGTCTCGAACAGCTGCCGCCGCGGCCGCTTCTCGAAGTCGAAGGCGCCGGCCTTCACCAGCGCCTCCATCACCTTCTTGTTCACGCGCCGCGCGTCGACGCGCTGGTTGAAGTCGAAGAGATCCTTGAACGGCCCCGCCTTGCGCGCCTCGAGGATCGCCTCGATGGCCGACTCGCCGACGCCCTTTATGGCGCCGAGGCCGAAGCGGATCTTCCCTTCCACCGCGCCGAAGGCGAGCAGCGACTCGTTGATGTCGGGCGGCAGCACCTCGATGCCGGCCTGGCGCGCCTCGGCGATGTGGGCCACCACCTTGTCGGTGTTGTCCTTCTCGCTGGTGAGCAGCGCGGCCATGAACTCCACGGGGTGGTGGGCCTTGAGCCACGCGGTGTGAATGGTGATGAGCCCGTAGGCCGCGGAGTGCGACTTGTTGAAGCCGTACTGGGCGAACTTCTCCATCAAGTCGAAGACGCCGGACGCGATCTTCTCGTCGACCTGCTTCTTCTTCGCGCCTTCGAGGAACAACGCGCGCTGCTTGGCCATCTCCTCGGCCTTCTTCTTGCCCATCGCGCGGCGCAACAGGTCGGCGCCGCCCAGCGAGTAGCCGCCCAGGACCTGGGCGATCTGCATCACCTGCTCCTGGTAGACGATGACGCCGTACGTGTCCTTGAGCACCGGCTCGAGCGAGGGGTGCGGGAACGTCACCTTGTCGCGGCCGTGCTTTCGATCGATGTACACGTCGACCATCGTGCGGCCGTCTTCCAGCTTCTGGTCGAGCGGGCCGGGGCGGTAGAGCGCGCCGGCGGCGATGACGTCCTCGAAGCACGACGGCTTCATCTTCATCACCATCTCGGTGAAGCCTGAGGACTCCATCTGGAACACGCCGGCGGTGTCGCCCGAGCTGATCAGCTCGAAGGTGGCGCGATCGTCGAGCGGGATCTTCTCGCGGACGATCTGCTGGTCGGCGGGCAGCTTGCGGTTGGCCAGCTTGATCGCGTTGTCGATGACCGTGAGCGTCTTCAGGCCGAGGAAGTCGAACTTCACCAGGCCCGCGGCCTCGACCTCGTCCTTGGCGAACTGGGTGATGAGGCTCTTCTCGCCGGGCGGCTGGTAGACGGGGACGAACTCCCACAGCGGCTTGTCGGCGATGACGACGCCGGCGGCGTGCATGCCGGCCTGGCGGTTCAACCCTTCGAGCGCCATCGAGACTTCCAGCACGTCCTTCGTGGTGATGGTGCGCCCGTCGATCTCGGTGAGGGTCTGCGGGTTGTCCATCATCTCCTTGAGGCGCGGCTCGCCGGCGATCTCCTTCTCCGCGTCGCCGAAGATGGCCTGCTTGAGAGTGATGCCGAGGATCTCGGGCACCAGCTTCGCGAGGCGATCGCCTTCCGAGAACGGCAGGCCGTACACGCGGCACACGTCGCGCAGCACGCTCTTCGCCTTGAGCTGCCCGAAGGTGATGATCTGCCCGACGTTGGCCTCGCCGTACTTCCCCTGGACGTAGGTGATCACCTCGTCGCGGCGGTCCTGGCAGAAGTCGACGTCGAAGTCCGGCATCGACACGCGCTCGGGGTTGAGGAACCGCTCGAAGAGCAGGTTGTAGGGGATCGGATCGAGGTCCGTGATGCGCAGCGAGTACGCGACGATGCTGCCGGCGCCCGAGCCGCGGCCCGGCCCCACGGGGATGCCGTGCTGCTTCGCCCAGTTGATGAAGTCCTGGACGATGAGGAAGTAGCCGGAGAACCCCATCTTCTGAATGACGCCCACCTCGAGCTCGAGGCGCTTGAAGTACACGTCCTTGTCGACGGGGTACGGGAGCTCCCGGAAGCGGGCCTCGAGGCCTTCCTTCGCCAGCCGCGCGAGGTACGAGTCGGCGCTCTCGCCGTCGGGCACCCGGAAGGACGGCAGCATGGGCTTCGCGAGGATGTCGAAGTCCTCCACCATGTCCGAGATGCGCATGGTGTTGTCGACGGCCTCGGGCACGTCCTGGAAGTAGGCGCGGATCTCCTCGGGCGAGCAGACGAACAGCTTGTTCGTCGAGTGCCGCATGCGCTTGTTGTCCGCCAGCGTCTTGCCCGACGCGATGCACATGAGCAGCTCGTGTGCGCGCGCGTCTTCCTGCTTGATGTAGTGGGCGTCGGCGGTGGCCGCGAGCGGGATGTCGAGGTCGCGCGAGAGCTGCTTCAGGTTGTTGTTCGCGCGCTCCTGCTCCTCCATGCCGTTCCACTGGATCTCGAGGAAGAACTGGCCGGGCTCGAAGATGTCCTTGTACTCCTGCGCGGCGCGGCGCGCGTGATCCATGTCGCCGCGGAAGGCCGCGCTGGTGACTTCGCCGCCGAGGCACGCGGTGAGGCCGATGAGCCCCTTCGAGTGCTCCTTCAGCACCTGCTTGTCGATGCGCGGGTGGTAGTAGAAGCCGTTGAGGTAGCCCTGCGACGAGAGGTAGCGGAGGTTCGCGTAGCCCTCCTTGTTCTTCGCCAGCAGGATGAGGTGGTTGGCGATCTTCTCGGTGCGATCGCCGCGGCCCTTGGGCCCCGCGACGTACGCCTCCATGCCGAGGATGGGCTTCAAGCCCGCTTCCTTCGCCTTCTTGTAGAAGTCCACCGCGCCGAACATGTTGCCGTGATCGGTCACCGCGACCGACGACATGCCCTTGGCCTTCACCGTCTTGATGAGATCCTTCATGCGGATCGCACCGTCGAGCAGCGAATAGAGGGTGTGCAGGTGGAGATGGGTGAAGGACATCGGGTGGTTCCCCTCCAGGGAATGCGAACCAGTGACGCGGGTGTCTTGTATGTGCCGACTTTGCGCGCTCGGCGCAATGGGCCGCGCGCGAGAGCAGCCCGCCCGGCGGAGTCAAGCCGGTCAGGCCGATCCGCCGCTCAGCCCCGGGCCACCTTCGCGAAGTGGTGCGCGAGGCGGGCGGCGAAGTCCTTGAGCGGCGCCTCCGAGGCGCGGAGCTTGCCCAGCTGGGCCTTGAGCGCCTGCGGATCCTTCCCCTTCGCCTTCAGCTCCTCGGCGCCGGCGTCGAGCCAGCGGCCGAACTCGTCGGCGGTCAGCTCCGGGTGAAATTGGAACGCGTACGAGGCGCCCAGGCGAAAGCCCTGCTGCGTGTAGCGATCCGTCGAGGCGAGCAACGTCGCGCCGGGCACCGGGGCGTGCGTGTCGCCGTGCCAGTGTGCGACGAGCAGCTTCGCGCCGAGGCCCGAGAGCACCGGGTCCTTCTGCGCGTCGGCGGTGAGCCGCACCGGCGCCACGCCGACCTCGAAGCCATTCTTCCCGGGGTAGACCTCCGCGCCCGCGGCCGACGCCATCAACTGCGCACCGAGGCAGATGCCGAGGCACGGCTTCTCCAGCGCGAGCCGCTCCACCAGGAAGGCGACCTCTTCGCGCAGGAACGGGTGCTGCGCGTCGTCGTACACGCCCATCGGGCCGCCGAGCACCACCACCAGCTCCGCGTCGAGATCCGAGTGCTCGACGCCGCGGAAGCGCTTCGTCAGCGTGAAGCCCTCCTGCGTGAGGGCGGGACCGAGCAGCCCCGGCCCCTCGTGCTCTTCGTGCTGGATGATGACCGCGCGCATGCCGCCTCCGTGCCGGGAGGCGGTGTACTCCTACTCGAGCGGCAGCGACACGATCGGCGAACCGAGCGCCGACAGCGACGACACCTGCACCAGGTCCTGCGCCACGGAGAAGACGTAGTCGTCCATGAAGACGCTGCGCTTCACCTGGCTCTCGGCCTGGCTCCACCACGTCGAGCACACGCTGTCGCCCGAGCCCGGCTGCGCGTGCGGCACGCCGCCGCGGTAGTCGATGCCCTTCGCGACGTCGATGTCGAACACCATCAGGCCGCCGAAGGTGAGATCGCGCCCGTAGCTGGAGCCGCCGTTCGAGCCCTCACAGACCGTCATCGGCACCGCGAGCAGCTTCTTCGGCGCGAAGTAGTTGAACGCGAGGTGGTTGGTCAGCGCCTCGGACGACGAGCCGCGCGTGCCGATGGTGTACCGCGCCGTCAGCGACGGGTTCTTCGGGTCGCCCACGTCGAAGATCTGCAGCAGCACGCCCTGGAAGAACGCGAAGTCGCCGTGGTCCTCCGCGTCGAGGCCGATCGCCAGCAGGTGCGTGTCGTCGATCAGGTGCATGTAGGTCGAGAACCCCGGGATCTTCAGCTCGCCGGCGATGAAGGGGCGCTTCGGGTCCTTCAGGTCGATGACGAACAGCGGGTCCGTCTTCTTGAAGGTCACGATGTACGCGGTCTGCCCCTCGAAGCGCACGCTGCGGATGTCCTCGGTCGGGGCGATCTGATCGAGCACGCCCACCGTCTCGAGGCCCTGCGCGCCCTGCTGCAGCACCGTCACCGTCGAGTGCACGTCGGGCGACGGCACGTGACCGCTGGTCGTGGCCAGCCGGAGGAAGCCGCCGTGCTCGTCCATCGCGAACTGGCTAAGCACCCGGCCCTTCACGATGCCCGTGCCCTGGTACGCGGTGGCCGGGCCGTCGACGAAGGCGAAGCGGTGCACGGTGGACGCCTCGTCGCCCGCGGCGGCCTCCGAATAGTACCAGTCACCGCCACCGTACTCGTGCCGGGTGGCCACGTAGACCGAGTCGGCCGAGGCGTAGACCGCGCCCGGGCGGCCCAGCACCGTCGTCACGTTCATCGGCTCGGCGCGCGTGAGATCGAACGACGCCACCGACAGGAAGCTCGAGCCCTCGGTCTGCTTCGCCGCGTAGAAGTTCCGGCACTCCGACAGGAGGCTCGCGTCCACCACGTCACCCGACGCCTCGTGCCGCGTGTCGACGATGGACGGGAAGAAGTCGGCGATGGTGAGCGCCTCGAGCTTCTGGCGGTTGAGGGCGCGCAGCGCCGAGAACTTCCCCTGGATCTCCAGCGCCTTCTCGAAGGTGGTGACCGGGTCGCACGACCACGCGAGGCCCTCGGGCCAGGTGTCGTAGCGCGGCCGCACCGCCTCGGGCGCCGTCACCACCACGTGCACCGCGTCGCCGATGCGGCGCGCGGCCAGCAGCGAGCCGGAGAAGCGCGTCTCGCGGATGAGCCTCGGGTTCGCGAGATCCGCCAGGTCGAACACGCTGACCTGCAGCGGGTAGCCGTCACCGGTGAAGTCGCAGTCATAGCCGTAGGTGCACTCGCGGCCGTACCAGCCGCCGTACGAGTCACTGCCCGCCTTCAGGCTCGACAGCACCACCGCCCGCCCCTTCTCGACGAAGAGCTTCTTCGGCTCGCCCTTGATGGCGGTGCGCGAGACGACGTGCGCCTCCGGCGCCGGCCACGCACGGATGATGTTCAGCTTCCCCTCGCCCAGCACGTACAGGTACTCGGCGTCGTTCTTCAGCAGGTCCGCCTCGTCGACGCCCGCGACCTGGTTGTTGGTGGTCGAGTACTGCGACGCGCCGTTGCTGCCCGGGGGCGGCGCCGACGACGGCGGCCCATACCCCATGGCCGTGTCCTCGTACGCCGACAGCCGCCAGCACTGCTGCCCGTTGAGCGCCTGCTCGAGGTTCCGGTCGAGCGCGCGGTTCATGTCGTCGATGAGCTGCTGGCGGACCGCCTTCTCGACGTCGCCACAGCCGTTCACCGCCGACAGCTGCGCCAGCTGGCGCGCGGCCTCCGGGGTGACGTCGCGGGAACAACCGAAGGTGACGACGACGAGGGCGGCGACGGCGTAGGCGCTGCGCATGGATCCTCCCGGGGCGATCGCACCGCCGCGCAGGCGACGGGCCACGGCGCCGGTCAGCACGCCCCGTGCCACACACGGCTGCCAGGAGTTCCAGCGAGCTACGCGAGCTCACCCGGCGGTTCTCCACCGGGCGCCTCGAAATTCCACCGTCAGGTCAGCACGAGCCCGCTGTGGGGGTTCGTGCCGAAGATGGGCTGGTTCACCTTGAGGATCTTCGTGAAGTACGCCCACAACCCGGGCACCGACGGCGTGCCCGCGGGCAGCTGCACGTTCGCGCTCATCTTCCCCGTGGTGCCGACCTTCACGTACTTGCCCATCACCGTGACGGACAGCGCCGCGGCGTGATCGCTGCCCGGCAGGCTGCGCGCGAAGTCCCCCATGATCGCGACGACGACGTTCCGCTCCGGGTCCGTCATCATGCGGTTCACGAACGTCTTCAGCGGCGGGAGGATGCGCGTGTTCATCATGTTCCGCACGCTCGAGCCGTCGCGATCGCCGTGCGTGTCCCAGCCGCCGTCCACCGCCACCACCACGTTCGCGCCGGCGGTGATCATCAGCTCGGCCGCGGCGATCTGCGAGTTGAAGTTGTTCACCGCCGTCGCCGTGGCGCCCATGCCGTACGCCGTCGCCAGCGCCGCGTAGTCGAAGGGCCGCACCGGCTTCTGCAACGTCTCCACCGCCGCCTGGTAGCCCTCGCCCAGCACCTTCGTCATCGTCGGGCTCGTCACCAGCGTCTGCGCGCTCATGAACTTCGACGCCGCCATGCCCTTCTCGGCGATGTTCCGCTTCGGCGCGGAGCCGTCCGTCGAGCCGCCCAGCGCCTCCACCGTCGTCTTCATGTCGGTGATGGTCTGCATCGACACGCCCGCCTCGGTGGGCTTCGGCCCCGGCACCGCGCGGTTGCCGACCTGCACGCACTTGATCGCCCCGTCGCCGCCCATCGCCGCCGCGAGCTGGATCGCGTAGTGGCTGCGACCGTCGCTGAAGTCCGCCTCCTGTGCGGCCTCGTGGCTCGTCAGCCCGTGCCGCACGCCCACCGTCGCCATGTGATCCAGCGCGAACTGCGGCAGCGTGCCCAGCGTCGGCGCGTCGATCACCAGCCCGTTGCCCAGGTTCTTCTGGTTCGAGCCCGAGACGCCGAAGGTGCCCGCGCCCGCGTAGCTGTCCGCGCTGGCGAACACCGAGTTGTAGCCGCCGTTGAGGAACACCACGAGCAGCGCCGGGCGCTCGGTGACGGTCTGCGCCTGCGCCACCGAGGGCCACAGCCCTGCGCGCGCCGCCAACGCCGCGCCGGAGATGCCGGCGACGCCCTTCAGCCAGTTGCGACGAGAGAAACGATGGGACATGGCTTTGGCTCCTCGTGCTTCAGAAGGTCATGAAGTCCGACGCGGTCAGGACAGACGCGCAGCCGTAGGCCCACCGGCGGCGCAGGTTGGTCTCTTCGGCCGAGTCCTGCAGGATCATCGACGCGCAGGCCTCGATCTCCGGGCCCAGCGCGGGGCGGCTCCAGAACTTCTTCGCCCACGCCGAGCACTCGGCGGTCGCCGTCTCCTGCGTCGCCTCGACGTTGTACTTCGCGGGCGTGTTCGTCACGGTGAGGCAGCCCTGGAACGCGATGCGGAACGCCGTGTACATGGACACCGCGCTCGCCTGCGGCGCGGGGAACCAGCGGGCCGGCGTGGTGCCGAACGTCGACTCCGCGCTCGCCAAGAGGCCCGGCGTGTTGCCCAGCACCCGCGGGTACTCGGTCTGCAGCGCCGAAAAGGGCTTCACCCGCGCCTTCTCGAAGCCCAGGTCGACGTCGCGGCGGTCCGCCGTCAGCTCGATGCCGCCGAAGCCGACGTACTTGCGGCCCGAGTCGCACAGGGCGACCTCCGGCGTCTGCACCCGCGTGTCGCCCCGCCGCATGAGATCGAGCGGGACGATGGTCGGGTCCGCCGGGCCCTTCTGATCGATCGCCGCGTCACAGCCGAACAGCCCCACCACCAGCACCGACGAGAGGATTGCGCGCGTCATGGTCGTTGGCTCCTTTACTGGCAGTAGCTCGGGTCCACCGCGACGGCCTCGAGCGCGGCCTGCACGGTCTTCTGCGTGCGCAGCGCGTCGACGCAGCGGTCGAAGATCGGCCCCTCGCACGACAGCTCGTTGCGCCCGTAGAGGAAGCGGAACGCGAGGCGGCAGGTGTGGAACTCGAAGTTCGGGCTGTTCACCAGCGCCGTGACGAGCTCCTTGTCGTCGGAGATCGTCTGCCCGTCGAGCAGCTGCTGCGGACCCGCCGTCGGCGCTTCGAAGGTCATCGAGTCGCCGGTGCCCTTGCGCCGCGTCAGCACGCTGGCGATGCGATCCAGCGCGAACCAGCCGTCGTAGTGGCAGCCGCGGCAGCCCGCGCCTTCCCGCCCCGTCGCCGACACGTCCACGCCCGCCGCGTTCACCGACGGCACCAGCTTCACGCCCGTGGTGTTGTTGAGGATGCGGTAGGCGGTAGACAGCTTGATGCCCTGTTCCTCGTTGCCCGCGTAGCGCTTGAGCCACGCCGGCGAGCGGAAGTAGCCCAGCCCGTTCGCGTCGTCCTGCACCACCACCTGGCCGTTCGCGGTCGCCACGCGGTACGGCCCGAGGAAGAGGTCCTTCCACTCCTTGCCGTTGGTCAGCACGTACTTCGTCAGGTGGTACGCCGAGTCCTCCACCGACGTGGCGCCGGGCTCGTTGTTGAACTGGCTGTTGATGAAGCGCGAGAAGCGCTCGATGAAGGCGTCCGACGCGAGCAGCGCGCTCACCTGCGCCTGCGGGTTGCCCGAGCTGAGCAGCGCCGCGTCGGGGCTCTTGCCGGTGAAGGCGATCGCCAGGCGCACCGCGCAGCGCTCGGCCCGCTGGGGATCGACTGGCGCGCCCACCGACGACTGCGCGTGCGCAGCGGCAGAGACGAGGGCGACGGCGACGACGAGGTGACGGATCATGCGGCCTCCGGTTCCAGTGACCGCTTGATGCAGAGCAACCGCCGGGCCGATCCGGAGTGTCAACGCCCTTCACCCCCGAAACGGCGTCCTTCTCGGGGCTTGGATCGCTGTCGTTGCAGGGCGCACATGAATACAGCGGTGCCCAAAGGAGCACCTGCGCTCCCACGCGAGTGGTCACTGCGCTGTCCAATCGGGCGCGGCGTCAGGGCGCGGGCGGCTGCGCGGCGCGGCGCTTCAGCTCCGCGTCCAGCACGCGCACCTCGGCCTTGAGCCGCACGAAGTTGGCGAACATTCCGTCCGGTTGTTTCCCCGGCCGGCTCTTCAGCTGGTCGCGCAGCTGCTCCATGGTGCTGCCGATCTCCCGCAGGCGCCGCGTCAGCTCGTCGTCCGACGACAGGCGCACCAGCAACAGCTCGTCGACCTCCAGCTTGCCCTCGAGTTCGCGCTCCATCTGCTTGAAGGACAGCTTGCGGGGCTTGTCGAAGTGCAGCACCCGGCGCACCGCTTCAATCGCCTTGATGCCCGCTTCCTCGAGATCGGCGAGGTCGCGCGCGCTGCGCATGCGGGCCACCGCGGCGGTGATGTCGTTGAACAGCGGGTCCATCGCGTTGCGCCCGGGCGGCTTCAAGATGCCCTGCAGCCAGGCGTCGATGCCGTCGCCGCCGGCCTGCTCGAGCGCCTGCCGCAGCGCCGGGAGCCAGGCGGTGCGCACGCCCTCGAAGGCCACGCGCTGGTGGTTGGCGGAGCCGAGCGCCTGCTGCAGCGCCGTCTCGAGCGCCTGGAGGATCTCCTCGCGTGACATCACGCCGCGCGGCGTGAAGACGCGCTCACGCCACGCGCCCTGGGACACCTCGGGCGCCGCCTCGGCCGTCACCGCCTTCTGGGGACCGGTGGTGACCTTCGAGCGGCCGACGAAAGAGTCTTCGGCGTTCGCGAACGAGGGCAGGCCGCCGATGGTCTCGTCGCCGGGCTTCTTGGTCGCCATGCAGTCGCGGGCAGTCTGCCACAGGCGCCCCATCAGCGAGCGCGCTTCCGTCCGGGCATGTAGGCGTGCGCCTCCAGCTCGGCGTGATCATCGAACTCGAGCACGTAGTACCCCTCGCGGCCCTTCTCGGTGCTGCTGCCGGCGCCGACGACGTGGGGACGCCCCGCCTCTGCCGGGTGCCAGTACCGCTCGTGCGAGTGCCCGTGGAGCAGCACCGCCGGCCGCTCGTGCACCAGCGCGAGCAGCTCCTTCGCGTCGATGAGCCCCGAGTGGACCCAGTCGAACTTCCCCGACGGCCCCAGCGGCCCGTGGTGCACGAGGATGAAGACGGTGCGCCCGGCCAGCCTCGGGTGCGCCAGCGCGGCGCGCGCGGCCTCGAGCTGCGGCCTGCCGATGCGGCCGACGAAGTAGTGCGCCAGCCCCGAGACCTGCGTGGAGTCCAGGCCGATGAAGGCGAGCTCGTCGCCCACCAGCCGCACGAAGGGGTACGGGCCCTGCACCGCGAGCTCCGGGAGATCGCTGCCCAGCCACGGCGCGAAGATGCGCTCGAAGACGCGGGCCTTCGGCGAGTCGGTGTAGCGGTCGTGGTTGCCGGGGATGACGGTGAGGCGGCCCGCGGCGAGCAGCGGGCGCAAGAGCTCCTCCACCGCGCCCACCTCGTCCTCGTGGCCCAGCGCGCTCACGTCGCCAGTGACGACCAGGTGATCCGCGGCGAAGGCGTGGAGATCGTCCACCAGCTGCTCGAGGCGCGCCCGCACGCCCTCGAAGCGCGCCAGGCGGCCCATTCCGTGCAACTCGAAGCGCCCGAGCGCCCCGCGCCAGCCGGTGGAGAAGAAGCTGCGGCGGCCCCAGTCCAGTTGCTGGTGCAGATCGCTGACGTGGACGATGCGGGCCATCGATTTACGATGCGCA
>Ga0272446_1004995_pt1 | contig 15065 bp, 15 predicted proteins | sample YNPCB0061_FD_194587 | JGI IMG/M metagenome (GOLD analysis project Ga0272446, IMG submission 194587) | Hot spring microbial mat communities from Yellowstone National Park, WY, United States - YNP-CB-006-1 | ecosystem: Environmental > Aquatic > Thermal springs > Hot (42-90C) > Sediment | place...
CCTCTCACAGCGACGCGTCTGATCGGTTCTGTGGGATTTTTGTTGCTGCCGGCCTTCTGGATTGTTTATCATGAAACTATGAACGGGTCAATTAGGCGCCAAAGCATGTATTGGATACTGGCACTGCTGTGCGGGGCAGCTGGTGCCGTTTCTGCATTTGGTTCCAGTGTTGTGCGCTTTATTCGCGAGCCGGCAGGCGTGGCATTTTCAGTACAAAAGGGCTACGGTGTTCAGCGCGATGGCAAAAACGAGCTCGTGTTTACTGCAGTTTCGACGGGAAAGATCGTAAAGACCGTGAAAGTTTTCAGAGGCGAGGTCGCAACTGAAGACAAGAAATACTTCAGCCGGCTCGAACCCGTCATGCTGCCCGCGACGACTGGCAAGCTGCGCGTGACAGGCCGCATCTTTTACTGCAGTTTTGAGCAGAAGTTCTGTTCGGTCCAGCGCGTTGACGAAGAAATCTGACCGGCTAGTCAGCCACTTCGATACGCGCGGCGAGATCGCCGATTTTCGGATGCGCCTTTTCCTTTATGCAGATTTCCAGCAGTTTGCCGTCTTTAGGCGCCTCCAGTGAGAATGCGGCTTTGTCGGTCACAAGCTCGCAGAGTTCATCCCCCGCGGTGAAGGACTCGCCGGGCTGCTTGTTCCACCTGACAACTTCGATTCCATCGTTACCACCAATGTCAGGAATCTTAAGCTCAATGATGCGCGCCATGGATTTGTGAGGTCGGGGGCCTGCGCGCACCGTAAACCACAATTCAGGATTTAAGAGACCAAGTGCAATCTCACCGGCCCGGTCCTTGACCGAAGCGTTGCCGAGCGAGTGCATCCGCGACGGTTGAGGTTAGTGGAGCAAAAATAAACCCCGCGCGTGCGGGGTTTGACCTTCGGGCAACTGCCTTGCGAAAATCCGGGTTATGGAGGCTCGTCAGTGCGCTACACCGCCGGCGATCCCATCACGGAGATGGCTTCGTCGCGATGATTTCGTCGCGATTCACCAGTTCCAGTATATGTTCATACTCCGGAGAGTCTTTCTTGTATTTGAGTTCTGTTGCACGCAGCAGGTGCTTGTTCTTGTTCTTCTTGTAGAAGATGCGCTCCGCTTCTGTGCCCTTATTGTACTTTTCTGCAACTGCTTCTTTGAAGCCGTAAGCTGACGCCAGGTACTTATGCGGAGAAATCTCTGTTTCAAACGCCGGGTCGATCTTCAGATAACGCTCGAGCAGGTCAATAGTCTGCGGCAGGTTACCGAGGTCGTACTGCGTAATAATCCAGTCGCGGTAAACTGCTGCTGTCAGATCTTTCATCTGCTGCTTTTCGCGGAACGCCCGGTTCTGGATTTCATCGAGATGATTAATAGCGCGTGTGAAATAAGTCACGGCTTTGATTTTTGCGCGGTTTTTCTTTTCGAGCAGGATACGCTCTTCACGCATCTTGCGATCAATAGTCTGCCAGTACCACTTTTCGTTCAGATACTTCGCGTCTGCCCACTCTTCTTTGTTACGCTGGACTTCTTCGCGCATCTTATCCATGATCGAACGGCCAGTCTGGTAGTTTGACAGGGCCAGGCGAAACTTGTTGTTCGCAAAGTCGTCGCCGAGTTTATAGAGTTCGTCGAATGATGCTACGTACGGGCGGTAATCAGGATTGTACCACTTGGCCTCCTTTTCGTCAGCCGGGGTATCCTTCTTTTCCTCTTTTTTGTCTTCTTTTTTCGGTGTCTCTGCCGGTTTCGCGGCCGGCTGTCCGAAAATCGCTGCAGGGGTCGCGAATACTGCGAGCAGTACAGTCGCTGCCAGTATCTTCTTCATAATAATTCTCCTTCTGTTGCCTTCAAGTCGTGTCGGTCTCTGCAGAATCTGGCGTTGCATCGATGCAACATGACCAAATCCTGCGGAGAATACACTATATTCCTTGTCGGCTTTCGATGCGTAAATCTTAAATTGAATTGTGCAAGCCTGCGCGGTAAAATTCCGGCGCATGTTGTGGACAGATTATGTCACTTCTATGTGTCCTCGACGTTTTCGCCCGCGCGCGTCCTCACGATGTCAGTGTGCATGATGTCGCCCACGGTCAGGGAATCAGAATAGCGCATGGATTTTCCTCATTCTTTAACGGCTCAGTATGCTGCATTGTAGCGCATCGATTCCGTGAAACCGCTCTCCTTCAGATTGGGAAGGATTATTTCTCGGGGCTGTGCGGCAGCCCCCTATACACAAAAATCCTTGGCAGCATCATGGCAATTGTGTTACTTGCCCGACGCTGGCAGAGTGATTAGCCACCTTGCCGGCATAACTCGACAGAATTTATGAAGAGGAGAATAGCATGGCATTAATTGACAGACTTAAATTTAACGGAGGACCCGACGACATTGCGTGGAAGTTCCCCGATGAAGGCATCACCTGGGGTGCTCAGCTGATTGTCGCTGAATCTCAAGAGGCAGTATTCTTCAAAGGCGGCCAGTGCCACGATCTTTTTGGACCAGGCACATATACCCTAAAATCCAACAACATACCTCTGCTGGAAAAGTTTATTAACCTGCCTTTTGGCGGCGATACACCTTTTGCCGCAGAAGTCTGGTTTGTTTCAAAACGTATCCACCAGGGAATTGGCTGGGGAACCAAAACCCCGATCCAGGTAGAAGATCCCAAATTTGGCATCATTACCAACCTGCGCGCGTTTGGCGTCTATGGTGTACGCGTAGCTGATACGCGCGTGTTCGTCAAAGAGGTGATCGGCACGCAAGGCAGAACGACTACCGAGAGCATTCAGGATCTGATGCTCAGTACCATTGTTTCTGACATCGAAGAGATGCTCTCGCAGGTTGTCCACGAGCAGAACATCGACATTATCCGCATCAACACGCAGCGCTCCAAAATCGAAGAAGCGTTCAAGCCCCTGCTTGCCAAGAAGTTCGAGCGCTTTGGTCTGTCGATCGAGCAGTTTGAAATTGAATCGCTGAACATCCCACAGGACGACCCGGGCTTCAAGGCGCTGCAACAGGCAAAAGCCGACAAAGCGCAGATGGATATTCTGGGCGACAAATATGCACAAAAGCGCATGCTCGACATCGGCGAAGCGGGAGCGAAGAACGAAGGTGCGGGCGGCGGTATGATGCAGGCTGGCATGGGCATGGGTATGGGGCAAATGATGGCTGGCATGATGGGCCAAATGGCGCCCGGTATGGCGGGTCAACAGCAGGCAGCGCAAGGCGCGGCTGACGACCCGATGGCTAAGATCCAAAAGCTGAAGGGCATGCTCGACCAGGGTCTCATCACACAAGAAGAGTTCAACGCAAAAAAGGCAAAGATTCTCGAAGCGATGTAACAACGAACGCTCCGCAGCGCCGGTTGCGGAGCTTCATCATACCGCAGAGTGTTGTATACCCCGTCACGTGTCATTTCTGACACGAATAAGAAGATCGCGTCTATCCTGCGGGGCGATCTGCGTATACTGAAAAAAATCTTCGCGTACGTTGTCGAAAGTGGCGGCAAGCGCATCCGACCGCTGTTTATGTACTATCTCGCGCGCGCGTGCGGTGTCGAGCGACCGGAGGTCATCGACCTCGGCGCGCTGCTGGAAATCGTCCACGCAGCGAGCCTGCTGCACGACGACGTGATCGACGGAGCCGAAGAGCGCCGCGCGCGCCCGACGGGGGCCAAACTGTTTGGTAACAAGGAGGTGGTACTCGGCGGTGATCACCTGCTCGCATCGGGACTAAGGCATCTAAACGGGATGCAGAATTTCGCCTACATGACGATTTTCACCGATGCTATCCAGGCTCTGTCAGAAGCCGAACTGTTGCAAATGCAGCAGCATTTTAACCTAAAGACCAGCCGCCGGCAGCATGAACGCGTGGTCGATGGCAAAACGGCGGCGCTGTTCAGGGCGGCGGGGGCGCTGGTTTCAGCCATGCAGGGTGAGCGGGATTTCTACCGTACCGAGACGGCCAACCTGGGGCTGGCGCTTGGGCGCTTTTTCCAGGAACGCGACGACCACCTCGACTATTTTGACGCGGCGCGTCTCAAAAAGAAAGGTTTGCAGGACTTCGTCAACGGTATCGTCACATACCCGCTGCAGCTGTTGCTTGCAGAGGCCAGCCGTGCTGAACTGGCGGAAATCCACGCCGAATGGGAGTTTGCGCGGTTACAGGGGAAAATCCGCAAGCAAGAGCGGATTCTGCAACTGATGGACAAATACGACATCGAGCGCCGGTCGGTCGCCGAGCTTAAGAAACTGCAGGAGCAGATTTTGGCCGGGCTTGCGCGCCTGCCCGAGCAGCGGCCACGGGAAATCCTCAGCACCGAGTTCCAAAAAATCCTTGCCGTGCGCTCGCCCTAAAACGCAATAACTCCCACAAAGGAAAAAGCCCATGAAAAAGTTAGTAGTCGTATTTCTGTTTGCTCCCCTTTTGGCGCTGGCCGCGAAGGATAAGAAAGAGTATATAGAAGACCTGAAATCTGCCGATGACGCTGTGGCCATCGCAGCAGCCCAGTACCTTGGCAATGACGGAGTCAAGGATGCGATTGAACCGCTCGGCGAAGTGGTGAAAAGCAACCGCTCTGCCGGTGTGCGTATCGCGGCTGCTTCTGCGCTGGGTAAGATGGATACCAAAGGCCGCCCCACCACGCTGCTGCGCGAGGCGATTGAGGTCGACCAGGACAACCAGGTTGTGTACACGCAGCTCTTGGCGCTTCTGAACCTGAAAGATCTCAATAATGCAGACCTGGCGCGTGCGCTCGAGTTCTGCGAGAAGAATAAGCAGTCCGATATTTTTATCGCAGACATTATAGCCCGGATCAGGAAAGTCGTGCCAAAGAAAGAGGCAGCACCTGCGGCAGAACCCGCGAAACCAGAAACACCGGCGGAAGCGCCTAAATAACGGGTGCAGAAGCGCCACAACGCACGGAGGGCTTGGATTCCAACCCTCCTTTTTTTTGTCGCTTTGGCTGAGCCGCTGCCTGCTGCGGAAGACCATGGATGCCGGTTCTCGCTAAGACAGGAAAATCCCAGGAATATCAGCTTCACGGTCCAGTCGGGGCGTATCGCGTTTCTCTGCAGGAGCGATGGTTTTTTTCTGCGAGGAACGGTTACTCGTACCTTGAGCTGGCAGCTCACGGGAAAAATTTTTGAATCCATGGCCGAGCGTCTGAAAGCCGAGACGCTCGAGAAATGGCCCTCTGGCCGGCTTTACCGCATTGCGGGCGAAAAGCAGTCGGAGCAGAAATCCCTTGTCTGCGGCTACCACAACCGCGAAAAATACTCAATCGACCTCTGCGCGCCCGAAGGACATGGAGGTCCGAGGGGCGGCGCTGCCACGGAGGGCAAGGCGACGCCCGAAGGACATGGAGGTCCGAGGGGCGGCGCTGCTGTAGAAGATGACCGCGGACGTCGGCTGGTTTCGGAAATTCTGCAGGAGTTCAGGAAAATTCCTCTGGAAGATTCGCCTCTGTTGAGGTCAGCGCCGCTATTCTCGCAGAAGAAAGTATTTACCGAAGAAAATGAAACACGCGAGCCCGCGCTGCTCGCACTCTCGGTGCCACCAGGTTATGTCGAGGTTACCCGGCGCGATAACCGTGCGCTATTCACTGACGCGGCAGGCCTTGCAGAGATCGAGATCTTTTACGAGCTGTCCGACCTGGCGCTGGATTCTGAATTGGCACACCAGGTCTACCGTAAGTCGATTGCCGCTTTTCTCGCGAAGCAGGGCCCTTGGCGCCCCGAACGCGAAGACAACCTGGAAAAAAGCGGCGCTGTGCATTGCCTGCGCTTCACAGACAATGCGCAGCGCCTGAGTCATTACTGTTACGCGGTTATACCAGTAACCCTGTCGGGACAAAAGAAGTTCTGCCGTATAGCCTTTGTTGCCGCATTCCTGCGCGAGGCGGTCGACCGCTCGAAACTGCTGTCCGAGCAGATGGCGCTGCTGACTGAATGGGCGACAATTGTCCGCAGGCATTCCAATTGAGTGTGGCGACGCAGTTCAGTAAGTATGAACTGGAGCGCTACAGCAGGCAAATTTTGCTCCACGGCCGCGCGGGACAGGAGCGCTTGGCACAGGCCTGCGTGGTCGTTATCGGTGCAGGTGGACTCGGTTCGACGTTTCTGCCGGTGCTGGCCGCCAGCGGCGTGGGGCGGATTGTGATTTTCGACGCCGACACGGTCGAGCGCAGCAACCTGGGCAGACAAATACTATTTACCGAAGCAGATATTGGCCAGCACAAGGTAAAGGTCGCTGAGGAAAAGCTCGCCGTCATAAATCCGTACGTCAGGGTAGAAGCCATACCGAGGCGTTTTGAGGCCGGCGAGGCGGAGGCGCTGCGCGGAGCGACCCTGGTATTTGAGGGCAGCGACAGCCTGCGAACTAAATTTCTGCTCAATGACTTGAGCTTAAGCAGAAACATACCTCTGGTAATCTCGGCGCTCGGTCGTGCACAGGGACACACCATGCTGATCGCAGGCAGCGACCAGGCATGCTACCGATGCATATTTGAAGAGATCGACGAAAATGAACTGCCTACCTGCGCAAGCGAGGGAATACTCAGCGCATTTCCGGCGCTGGTCGCAGCGCAGGCCGCACACGTAGCCGTGAGCAAGATACTCGATGCGGGTCTGCCCGCAGGTCTGTGGGTTTTTGAGAAAAATCATTGCCGAAGCGTGATAGTTCGCAGAAGAAAAGATTGTCTGCACCCCTGAACATGCGCACAAAAACCGTTAAAAAGAAAACTCCCCCTAAGAAAAAGCAGAGCAAGAGGCGGCAAACATACGGGCTTGTACTTTCCGGTGGCGCGGCGCTGGGCTCTTACCAGGCGGGAGCTATTCGTGCGCTCTACGAGGCCGGTCTTGATATCCGTTGCGTTGCCGGCAGTTCGATCGGAGCGCTTAATGGCTACCTTGCTGCGACGCGGGAAATCGATCGCATGATTGCTTTCTGGAAGAACATCGACCAGAAGAAGCTGATTACCATACAGTCTTTTACGAAACTGTTTTTTTCGGGCAGCACATCGCTGCTGACAGACCAGATGCAAAGGAACCTGGTCGAAGAGGCAGTAAGCCTTGCGACACTGCAGAAGTCCGGTATAGCGTACATCTGCGCTGCTATCAGTATCCATACAGGCAAGCTGCACTACTTCAGAGGAAGCGACGCGCAGACCGATCGCGAACTGCGCGACTTTATACTTGCCTCGGCCGCCGTGCCAGGGGTTTTTCCGCCGGTAAAAATCGGCGACGAACTCTATATAGATGGCGGTCTGGTGCGCAATACACCGGTTGAAGCACTCGAAGGTGAGCGTGTGGACTGCCTCATCGCGATCAGTATGGAGCCCGAATACTACCCCGAAGAGAAAATCAGCAACACAGCGCAGATCGCCTTGCGGACATTGAGCATTTTCTTTCGTAGCCAGGCGGACGACGCAATTGCACGGTCGCTGGCTTCGCGGCGCAGGCGTGCAAAACGGGTATTGCTTCTGCGACCACAATTACCGCTCGACATGCAGCAGTATGAATTTGACCCGAAGAAGATCGAACAACTGATTGAGCAAGGTTACACGGCGGCATCACAGTTTATTGCCCGCCACGGCCTGAGGTAGGATACTCATGGAGACAAGCAACTACACGAGGCAGCTGCCGAAAATTGACCTGCACCACCACTTTGACGGAGCCTTTGACCTGGAACATCTGTACCACGAAGCGCGCCGGCGTAAGCTGCCACAGGGCAAACTGCCCGAGACCGAATTCTACGCTCGATGCCAGGTGAGCCCACAATGCCGCACGCTGACAGAATTTCTCGCGGTTTTTGAATTCTTCTACGATATCGCGCAGGATGCTGAGTTCCTGTACGAAGAAGCGCGGCACCTGCCGGGGCGCATGGCAGCGCAGGGTGTCATATATCTCGAGACACGGTTTGGTCCGCACCTCTTTAGTGGCCCCGGGCTGACACCCGAGCGTGTAACTGAGGCGGTTATCAGCGGTCTTGAAAGCGCCCTGCGTACAGGCGGCGAAACCCAGCCGCCTGTGAGGCTGATACTATGCGCAATGCGCAATGCTCCCGTGGCACATGTTGAAGAGCTGCTTTCGCTTTACGAAAAATTTGCGCCGCGCGGTGTGTGCGGAATTGATCTCGCCGGCGATGAATCGCGCTATGCCTGCCGTGAGTACGCACCGGTCTTTGCGCGCGCAAAAGAAATGGGTATCCCGGTAACCATACACGCGGGAGAAGCCGCCGGGTATGAGTCGATGCTCGATGCAATCGACCTGTTCGGCGCACGGCGTATCGGTCACGGCATCAGGGCGGTGGAAAGTTCAGCCCTGCTCGAACGGCTTGCGCGTGAGAAAATTACGCTCGAGGTTTGCCTGACGAGCAATCTGCAAACTGGTAATGCACGAAGTTACCGCGAGCACCCGTTCGAAAAACTGCGCGCAGCGGGTGTGCCGGTGACGATTAATACTGACGACCCGAGCGTATCTGCTATAGACCTGGGCCATGAGTGGCAGCAGGCGATCAGCACCTATGCGTTAACTCCTCACGAACAGGAACAGATACTGCTAAATGCGGTCAACGCGGCTTTCTGCTCCGCCGGCGAACAAGAAAGAATGAGAAAAACTATACGGGACTTTTTTGCGGCGCTGCCGCAGTGAATCCTGCGCCCGTTACATCGGCTGGGTCGTCGACGGCGGAACATTACCCGCAACCATAGAACCTGTCAGGTGCGTAGCGTGGAAGGCATAGCCAGCCTTTTCCTGAAAAATGTTTTGTCCCTGGACGAGTGCGAGAGCCACTGCTTCGCGCACATGTGAAATAAAGTGAAACTCCATCTGTTGTCTGATGCTTTGTGGTATTTCTGCAAAGTCTTTTTGGTTATCTTTCGGGCAGATCACGTGCGTAATGCCGCCGCGGAACGCGGCGAGAACCTTCTCTTTCAGGCCGCCAATTGGCAGAACATGCCCGCGCAGAGTGACCTCACCGGTCATCGCGTAATCGCTGAGCACACCGCGTTGCGTCAGGGCAGAGACAATCGCTGTAACCAGCGAGATTCCCGCCGAGGGACCGTCCTTCGGTATCGCGCCCTCGGGTACGTGAATGAAGATATCGTTTTTCTCAAAAAAGTCAGGGCTGAGGCCAAGGTAATGCGCCTGCGAGCGCACAAAACCCAGTGCAGTAGCAGCTGACTCTTTCATCACATCACCGAGATTGCCAGTGAGCGTGAGACTGCCTTTGCCGTGCGCAAAGGCGACTTCGATATTCAGGATATCGCCGCCCGCAGAGGTCCACGCCAGACCACTGACTTTGCCTACCGGATTTTCGCTCTCTTTGCGCGTGTAGAGGTATTTTGCCGGGCCAAGGTATGTGATAATTGCCTGCTTATCGAGCGCAAACGAGCGCCCCGATTCGGGATTCTCGACAATCCGGCGCGCAATTTTGCGCCCTATCTGCGCCAGTTCGCGTTCAAACTGGCGTACACCGGCTTCTTTAGTGTAGTGTCGAATTATGTAGGCGAGGGATTTATTGGTGTAATGCAGCTCAATGCCGTCCAGGCCGTTTTCCTTCAATTGCCGCGGGATCAGATACTTATTGGCAATCTGGATCTTCTCCATTTCGGTATAACCCGATAGCTGAATAATTTCCAGGCGGTCGAGCAGCGGTTCAGGAATAGAATGCGTGACGTTTGCGGTCGCCACAAACACTACCTGCGAAAGATCGAACGGCAGATCAAGGTAATGGTCATTAAATTCCCGGTTCTGCTCAGGATCAAGAACCTCGAGCAGCGCCGCTGCCGGGTTACCGCGGAAATCCGAAGAAATTTTGTCTATTTCATCCAGCAGAATAACCGGGTTTCGTACCTTGACTTTTTTCAGCGCAGCAATGATGCGCCCGGGCATAGAACCGATATAAGTACGCCTGTGGCCACGGATTTCCGCTTCGTCGCGAACACCACCAAGCGCGATACGCATGAACTTTCGGCCAAGACTTTCAGCGAGTGACCGCGCGAGGCTCGTCTTACCAACGCCTGGGGGCCCTGCGAGACAAAGAATCGGCCCGCGCATATCGGGCGAGAGCTGGCGCACGGCGATATACTCGAGAATGCGGTCCTTTACTTTCTCGAGGCCGTAGTGGCTTTCTTCGAGTATTTTCTCCGCTTTGCCGATATCTGTGATGTCAGTAGTGCTCTCACTAAACGGGAGATCGAGCAGCCAGTCGAGGTAATTACGAATCACGCCGGATTCCGCAGACATCGGCGGCATCTTTTCCAGCTTGCGTATTTCAGCTTCACAACGCTGCCTGATCTCTTCAGGCCAGACTTTTTCCTTTGCTCGCTTACGCAGGGTTTCAAACTCGTCGGGCTCTGTCTCGCCCATTTCTTCTCGTATGGCCTTCATCTGTTCCTGAAGGTAGTAGTGCCGCTGCATCTTATCTAACTGCGCGCGCACCTTCTCGTGAATCTGGCCCTCAAGGCGTGAAAGCTCGATCTGGTTTTCCATGGCAGCCTTCACTTTCTCTGCTCTTTCCCACAGGCTGTCGGTCCCGAGTATATCCTGTTGCTCGACGAACGGTATGCGCAGGCTTTCTGCCACTGCGTGCATCAGTCGTTCGGGATCGTTCTTGGCGCGCAACTCCCGCCAGGCCTCAGCTGACAAAAATGTCTGCTGCTCGTTGAGGCGCTCAAATGCATCCACAAGCTTTGCGAGAGACTTCTGATAGAGGTGTTCCTCTTTTTCCCCTGCTGGCCCCACCGACTCCGCAGTGACTGCTATAGCCATTGGGCATTTTTCATCGCTGCCGTCGATATCGACAAGGCGCACACGATGCAGACCCTCGATAAGAATCTTATAGGTATTGTCTGGCATCTTGAGCAGCTGTAGTATCTCAGCCTGCACGCCGGTTTCGTAGAGGTCGCTCAGTGTTGGTATGGTGATTTCGGCGTTACGCTGCGTTGCAAGAATAATCTTGCGATCAGAATCCATAGCCCGGCGCGTAGCTTCCATCGACTTTTCACGACCAACAAAAATCGACGTGACGCTACCGGGATAGATAACCATATCCCGCAAAGGCAGAAGGGGAAACCGTAATGCGCTCTGAGCGGCCATTATGCCATTTTCTCCGGCGGGGCAATATACGCATCTTCGCCTGCCGGTTTGCCCTTCTTGCCGCGTTCTTTATCGGTTTCTGCGCGCGTAATTATCCGCGGCTTGTCGCCCGATTCGATCATCGCCGTGGTAATGATCACTTCATCTACGCCGATCATTGTAGGTATCTCAAACATGAGATCCATCATGGCGTCTTCGACGATTGCCCGCAGGCCGCGCGCGCCGGTTTCGCGCTGCAAGGCTTTCTTCGCAATCGCCTGGATTGCGCCGTCTTCAAAAGTGAGTTTGATTCCTTCGAGTTCAAAGATTTTCTTATACTGCTTCACCAGCGCATTGCGCGGTTCGGTGAGAATTTTCACCATAGCAGTTTCGTCGAGGTTATCGAGCGAGCGGATGACCGGAAGGCGGCCAATAAATTCGGGTATAAGACCGTATTTCATCAGGTCGTCTGGCGTAACCAGGCGCAGGTATTCCCCGCTCTGGTCTTTGCGTTTTGGCGCTTTGAAATCAAAACCGAGCGTTGACTTTTCGACCCGGCGGGCAATTATCTTGTCGAGTCCCTCAAAAGCTCCGCCGCAAATAAAGAGGATATTGCGCGTGTCCATCTGGATAAAATCCTGGTGCGGATGCTTTCTGCCACCGACGGGGGGTACACTCGCGACCGTACCCTCGATGATCTTGAGGAGCGCCTGCTGAACGCCTTCACCCGAGACGTCGCGCGTGATCGAAGGGTTGTCTGACTTGCGTGCAATCTTATCGATCTCGTCGATGTAAATAATGCCAGTTTGTGCTTTTTCTATATTTGCGTCCGCGTTCTGGTAAAGCCGCAGTAAGATATTCTCTACGTCCTCACCGACATAGCCTGCCTCGGTCAGCGCCGTCGCATCGACGAGGGCGCACGGCACCTGCAGAATGCGGGCAAGCGTCTGCGCGAGAAAAGTTTTTCCGGAACCGGTTGGCCCTATAAGCAGTATGTTGGATTTGTCGATTTCCACAGCCGATTGGTCCGCAGCGGCATGCTTCCGCAGAAATTTGCCACCGTTCCTGGATGCCAGGTCCTTGTCGTATTGCAGCCGCTTATAGTGGTTGTAGACAGCAACGGAGAGCGCTCGTTTTGCCGCGTCCTGACCGATTACATATTCGTCGAGAATGTTCTTTATTTCCGCTGGCTTAGGCAATTTCTGTACCGTAGCGGGCGCACTCTGTTTTTCCAGGTCATCAGCGAGAATACCGTTGCAGAGCTGCACACACTCGTCGCAGATGTGCACACCCGGCCCGGCAATCAGCCGGTTAACCTTTGCCTGCTCTTTTCCGCAGAAAGAGCAGTGGTTACCCGAATCATATGAACGACGCTCTGCCATATGCACTCTTGATTATCGTTTAGCTGGCGATTTCTTTCGAGGCATTTTCGCCGCGGGCTGAAATGACATAATCGATAAGCCCCCATTTGACAGCCTCGTTGCCATCCATATACAGGTCGCGCTCGGTTTCCTGCTCAATCTTCTCGAGCGTCTGGCCGGTATGCTTTTGGTAAAGCCTGTTGAGCGTGTCACGAATACGCAGAACCTCCCTCGCCTGAATTTCGATATCCGCGGCCTGCCCTGATGCACCGCCCAATGGCTGGTGGAGCAAAATGCGCGAATGGGGCAGCGCAGACCGTTTGCCCTTGGCGCCCGCAGCAAGTATCAGGGCTGCGATGTTCGACGCCTGGCCGGTACAGACAGTACGTACCTCGGGCCGGATCAGTTGGATAGTATCATAGATCGCCAGACCCGAGGAGACATACCCGCCGGGTGAATTGATATAGAGATAGATGTCTTTTTCAGGATCTTCCGACTCGAGAAAAAGCAGCTGCGCAATGATAACGTTTGCGTATGCATCATCGATCGGAAAGCCCAGAAAGATGATGCGGTCTTTGAGCAGGCGCGAATAGATGTCGTAGTGCCTCTCTCCGCGGTTTGTTTGCTCAATGACGATGGGTGCGTATGCCATATTTTTGTCTCCCCGAATCAGAAATCGATGGTGCCGAAGGCTGTATATATTTCTAATTCGTCAATATGTCGTCCATCACAGTATGCACAATTTGCCTGCTCGCGCCCACTCTTTCTCTAAAGTAAGCCTTCAGTTTACGGCGCAGTCCGCGCTTTTTGCGGGCCAGATTTTCCACAGCATCCCGGAATTTCTGCGCGCTCAATGCAGGCAGAACAGAGAGCAATCCCATTGCTGACAATTCTTCGGCCTCGGCGGAGTTATGTATTGCGGGGCCCGTAATGACTGGTACGCCGGCGATAACCGGCTCGATAACCGAGTGCACCGAGCCCCTAAATCCACCGCCGACATAAGCTACTTGCGCGAGCGGGTAGAGGTGCGGTAAAATACCGAGTGCATCGATTACGAGCACATCGAAATCTGTCCGCTTGTGGCGAAGCACACCACGCTTGACCCATTCGCTCCAGCGCAGCGATTTCAGCCCATGTTTTTTCGCAAGCCCTTCGATTTCGGCGATGCGCTGCGACTGCACCTGGTGGGGAGCGATAACGGCACAGAGTTTTTTTTCCAAGGGTCGTGGCCTTAACCCCAGGTATTCTATGAGCATTTGCTCTGATTCAAAATACGTCGAACCTGCTACAAGCACCAACCTGCCACGCAGCTGACTCTTCAGTTTCATTACCTGGCTGGCACAGGTGCGATCCGCAGCGAGGCGGAGCGCTATCGCATCAAAACGGGTATCTCCGGAAACCACTATATTATGCGGCGAGATTTTTTTCAGTCGTTCGGCGTGTTGCGTATTGATACTAAACACAGCGCGCATGGCAGAGTATACCGGTCGCAGCAGAAATTTCAGCGGAAAGCGCCAGCGCAGGGATTTCTCGGGCAGCGTTGCGCTGACCAGATACACTTTAACTCCTGCGCGCACGGCGGCACGAACCTGGTTAGGCCATGCATCATACTTGGCGATAATCAGTGCAGCCGGTTGCATCGCTGCAAGGAGCGCGCGCATTCGCCAAGGGAAATCAAAGGGCAGCGCAAAAAGCCGATCAGGAAGCGGATCGTTTTTTTTCGCCCGGTAGGCACTATCCGAAAAGAAACTGAACGAGAGGAACACATTCTTGTCCACGCGCTTCAGCTCGTGTGCGACCGCGCGCGCCTGTTCAAACTCTCCCGCCGATGCGGCATGAAACCAGATGTGCATTTTTCCGCGCGCGGCGCTGAAATCCGGCACTCGGCTGCGCAGGGCAAAATTCTCTGCAAGCCTGGAATGAAACAGCGCAATAAATCGCAGCAGCGGATAAACCAGTAACAGGAGCAGCGTGTAGGGCAGGTACATCAGTGGCGAATTTCAAAACCCGCCAGCGCTGCGGCATCGGGCAAATCGGCGGATTCGACCGCATCGACTCTCGCCAGCTGTGGCCCCCGGCGCAGGTATTGCTCAAACTCGGCTATCGAGCTGGCGCTCCCCTGTGCTTCGGCCTCTACGGAACCGTCGGGCAGGTTGCGCACCCAGCCGTTCAGACCAAGAGCACGGGCGCGTGCAGCTGTAAACTGCCTGAAACCTACGCCCTGCACCCGGCCCTTCACGAGGTAATGACGCCGCATATCAATTAAGGCTATTACCTGCGAAACTGATCTTATGTTTGGCCGCCAGCGCAAATGCCATCTTCAGAATCTCGTTACGTGCTTTGTCGATACTTTCAAGCCGGGTAGTACGTATTTCTGCCATAGCGCCGGCGATTATTCCTGCGCGCTTGATCGGCAGCTTTCCCAGAAGCTGCTTACGCTGCATTTGGTCGGTTGCTTTCAAGGCCCTCGCCCAGAGTTGTGCATCGGGAATGGCACTAAAAAGCGTGCGGAAGTCGCGCGCGCTTAGGGCCACAAGATCTTCAAACGCATAGCGCGTTGTTTCGAGTTTTTCCGCAAGTTCCGCGTCGGACTCCTGCAACTGCCGCGTAATACGCTGGGCCTCGTCGGCGCCCATAAGC
>Ga0272446_1004996_pt1 | contig 15064 bp, 15 predicted proteins | sample YNPCB0061_FD_194587 | JGI IMG/M metagenome (GOLD analysis project Ga0272446, IMG submission 194587) | Hot spring microbial mat communities from Yellowstone National Park, WY, United States - YNP-CB-006-1 | ecosystem: Environmental > Aquatic > Thermal springs > Hot (42-90C) > Sediment | place...
CTTTCCAGCCAAAACTCTAGGGCGGCGCAACCCTGATACAACAGCATCTCCAAGCCATCAATTACTTCATATCCCGCCTGCTGGGCTAACTGCAAAAACTGCGTAGGTCGAGGAGTGTAAATCAAATCGTAGGCGATCGCTCCTTGGGGCAATAGCTTAATTTGTTCCCCACTGAGGGGAGACTCAGGCTGACTTGCCATGCCCAGAGGCGTAGCGTTGACCACCAAACCCGCTACCTCCAAAATGCTGGACAGCGACTGCCAAGTATGCACCCGCAAATTGAAATCTCGGAGTTGGGCGGTCATCTGACCATAAAAACGGCGCATTTTTTTATGATCCCTGCCGATCGCATGAATCACAGGACACCCCAACTGCAAGCAAGCGGCAACTACCGCCTTTGCCGCCCCGCCACTGCCCAAAACCAGCGCAGGAGTTTGACTCCAATCTCGCTGTAATTTCCCCAGAGGAGCCAAAAAACCCGCTACATCCGTATTAGTCCCCAGCCAACCCTCCCCCTCCCGCTTGACCGTATTCACTGCCCCTACCGCTCTGGCAATGTCTGTAACTCCATGCAACAATGGCAGAATTGCCTCCTTATGCGGAATGGTTACATTAAAGCCCCGCACATTGGCGATCGCCCCCAAACCTTGCACCGCCTGCACCAAATCTGCTTCCGCTATGCGAAACGGCAAGTAAGCGTAATCCACCCCCAACTCAGCAAATGCGGCATTGTGCATCACTGGGGAGAGACTATAGGTTACAGGATCGCCAATGATCCCCAAAATTTGTGTAGTACCTTTCAGCATTCCTTCACAATAGCCGATTCTGACCCGCCATCAGCAAATCCATTGCGATAGACTAAAAAAGCACAAGCACTCGTGTTTGCTCTATGATCACTGTGTAAATGTTGACGCTCAGCCCAGAACTGCAACAAAGGCTATCAGCCCCCCTCAAAGTGGGTGGCTTTGTCCTGCACAGCCGTGTTCTCCAATCGCCCCTGTCTGGAGTAACCGATATGGTGTTTCGCCAGTTGGTGCGCCGTTTTGCCAAAAATTCCATGCTCTATACCGAGATGGTCAATGCCACTGGTCTGCATTATGTCAAGCAACTGCCCAAAATCATGGAGGTAGATCGGCAGGCGGAAACTCCCATCAGCATTCAGTTATTTGACTGTCGCCCTGACTTTTTGGCGGAGGCGGCACAAAAAGCGGTAGCCGAGGGCGCAGATACGGTGGACATCAATATGGGTTGCCCAGTAAATAAAATCACCAAGAATGGCGGTGGCTCTTCTCTGCTCAGAGACCCCCAGTTGGCGGAACAGATTGTGCGCCAAGTAGTTAATGCCGTGCCAGTGCCAGTAACTGTGAAAACCCGTATTGGCTGGAATGATCAGGAAATTAACATCCTCGACTTTGCCAAGCGCATGGAAGCCGCAGGAGCGCAGATGATTACGGTGCATGGACGCACGCGGGCACAGGGCTACAACGGCAGGGCGCGCTGGGAATGGATTCGTAAAGTCAAAGAAGTGCTGACCATCCCTGTCATTGCCAATGGCGATATTTTTTCGGCGCAAGCCGCAGTGCAATGCCTGACGGAAACCGGAGCTGATGGCGTGATGTGCTCGCGAGGTACCCTCGGCTATCCTTTTTTGGTGGGTGAAGTGGATCACTTTTTGCAGACTGGAAAACTCCTCCCCCCGCCCACTACCCGTGAACGGCTGGCTGTAGCGCGCGATCATCTGATCGGTCTGTATGAATACAAAGGACAGCAGGGGGTGTATCAGGCTAGAAAACACATGACTTGGTATGCCAAAGGGTTCCCCAATGCGGCAGTTCTGCGCGGCAAGTTGTGTGTCATAGAAACTTTGCAGGAGGGGCTAGACCTGTTGGATCGGGCAATGGCAGAAGCAGAGAGGGATCAGTAAATGGTGACGAAACGCAATGCGCTGATAGCAGTGGTAACTCTGGTGATGCTGAGCATAGGTGTTGCTGTTTGGCTATTGCAACCCAGCCCTACCCCTGTGGTGCAGGAAACCCAAGCCCCGGGGTCAGAAATTATCAATGCTACTCTGCGGGAATTTAATGAGCAAGGTGAGTTGATTTGGGAAGTTGAGGCAGAACGGGGCGACTATCGCCAAGACCGCCGTATTGCTGATGTGGTTGGCATTAAGGGGCGGTTTTATGAAAAAGGCAAGTTGATAATAGAAGCAGAAGGAACCACGGGTATTATCAATCAAGCCAATCGGGAAATTGCTATTACAGGTAATGTCAAGGGAAAGGTGATCGAGGAAAATATTGAACTGCAAGCCCAAAACCTGCGTTGGAATGCTGACCAAGACAAACTAGAAGCGGAAGGGAATATCCGCCTCGCCAAGCCTGAAGATGACCTACAAATTGTGGGCGAGATGTTGCAGGGTAGCCCCAGACAAAATCGCTTTACCCTGAAGCGCAAAGTAGTAGCCACCTCTGGCAAGCCGCCGATCCAGATTAGCAGTGAAGCGGTTACTTGGGATGTCAAACGACAGCGTATTTTTAGCCAAAGCAAATTGTCCGCCATTCAAGCCCAAGACAAACGCACCCTTACCGCCAATGCCGGAGAGTGGGACACCCAGCGCCAGTTAGTTTTGCTCAAGGGCAATGTCCAAGCCAAAGATGCCCGTCTGGATATAGAGTTGGATACGCAACAGGTGGAGTGGCAGTTGCAGGCGCAGAAAGTGATTTTGCCGCAGAATTTTGTGGTCACCAGTCCCAGCCGCAATCTCAGGGTGATCGCCCAAACGGGAACCGCTCAATTTGCGGATCAGCAGATCGACCTTGTGGGAGAAGTGCAGGCGGAATTGCAAACAGATCGGGCGACAGTGCGGGCTGATCGGGTGCGGTGGCAAATTCCTAGTCAGATAGTTACGGCGGAGGGGGGGATTCGCTATGAACGCATAGCCAATAACTTGAAGGTGAGGGGTGATCGCGCGATCGCCAATTTAGCCGAGCAATCTATTCAGATAACTGGCAGTGATGTAATTTCCGAGTTTACTCCCTAGGCGGTTGGAGTTATGCCCTACTTGCTCTATCTCGATACTCAAGGCACAGAAACAAGATATGAATTGCACGATGGAGTGAATACGGTCGGCAGGCATCCCGATAACTCCGTCTGTAATGACCACCTCAGTTTGTCTCGCTATCACGCCCAGATTTTGGTAGAGGGCAATGCGGCACTGCTCATCGATTCCCAGAGTCGTAACGGCACTTATGTAAATAACTTGCGGATTCAGCGCTGTGAGCTGAAGGATGGGGATCAACTGCGCTTTGGTGAGGTATTTTTTCGTTTCGTGCAGGGCAAGGTGAAGCATAGTTACGATGTGGTCAAGCCGTTGACTGGAGACATTACTCACATCAGCGATTTATTAGACCAAGATCAAGACAGCAGTGCCTCTGGTTCGGCAATTAAATTGCGGCAAACCAGCAAAGAACAGCGCAATCAAGATAAATTAAATATCCTGCTGAATGTGGGACGGGAATTGGGGGCAATGCCAGAGCTAGAAAAACTGCTTGCCAAGCTCCTTGATCTGCTGTTTGTGATTATGGATATTGATCGGGCGGCGATTTTGCTGGCAAACCCAGACACCCAAATCCTAGAACCAAAGGCGGTGAAAACTAGACACAGCGATCGCCAACAGCGCATTTACAGCCAGCAGATCGTCAACTTCATCTTCTATTCGGGCAATGGGGTAATTTCCCATAACCCCAAAACCGACCAGCGCTTTGTTGGTTCGGATTCCATTTTGATGCAAGCAATTCGAGCTTCTATGGGCGTACCGCTGAAACTGCACAATGAAACGATGGGCGTGCTATATGTGGACAGTCTCACGGCGGTTAATGCCTACACTGAGGAAGATTTAGAATTTTTGGCGGCGATCGCTGGTCAAACTGCTATTGCCATAGAAAATAACCTGCTCTCGGAAAAAATTAGAGCCTCGGCAGTCATGCAAGCCAAATTTGCCCGATTTTTCCCCAAAGCCGTCAGCCAACGCCTGCAGGAATCGGAAGCACTGGAGATTATTGAGACTGAGGCAACAATTCTGTTTGCCGACATCACCAACTTTACCCAACTATCTTCAGTCATGCCCCCCCGACAGGTAATTGCCATGTTGAACGAATACTTCACCGTAATGGTAGAGGACATTATTTTTCGCTATGAAGGCACTCTGGAAAAATATATTGGCGATGCCCTATTGGCAGTGTGGGGCGCACCCTACAGGCACAATGATGACCCTTATCGAGCAGTCCAAGCCGCCCTCGCCATGCAAAATGCCATGACCAAACTCAATCAAACATGGCAGGCACAGCAAATCATTCCCCGACAGCTCTTTCCCATTCAAATCCATATCGGCATTCATACTGGCATGGTAGCGGCAGGGAATATCGGCTCACCGCAGTTGATTCAGTATGCCACCATCGGCGACACCACCAACCTAGCTAGTCGCATCTGCAGTGAAGCCAAAGGAGGAGATATTCTCTTATCGCAAAGCACTGCCAGCCGCCTAGAACAGCTAGATCGTAGTTTGATGACCGATCTGCCCCTAGAAAAACTGCCGCTCATGACCCTCAAAGGGCGCAGTGAACCAACCCAGTTGTTTCGTCTGCACTGGCAGAATGCTTAGTTTTATTTTCACGGGGTAACTCGCTCGCCTAGACTAAAATTGGAGTCATTGCACTAACTAAGACTCACCCTATGGAAAACACTGACATCGGTAAAGTTTTGAGCAAGGGCTACTATGTAACTCTTGGGGCGATCGCTACTCTTGTGGACACCTTGCAAAGTGAACCAAAACGCCGTCAGGCTGTTAGCTCTTTCCAGTCTAATATCGAGCAGTTACTCCAAGAGCTTGCCAACAAAGGAGTCAGCACTGAGGCAGAAGCCCGCAGTTATGTGGATCGCTTGGTCTCACCGCCCGCCAAGGAGCAAACAGTGGAAACCCGAGCTACAAGCGTTCCCAGTGATGACATTGCCGAACTAAAGGAGCTTACCCAACAGGTGGCAGAACTGCGGGCGGAGTTGGCAAAACTGCAAGATGCCTCTCAGTCATGACACCTACTCAGAAATAGGGCTATACTTGCTAAAGATTTAAGTTTGTGGTCAGGATTTTATGCGGTTGCCTCTGTATTGGTCATTTTTGCTCGCCCATGTGCTCTCTCTGCTGTTCGGCTTGTTGGGATTGCTGATAGTTCTGCCCAATACAGAATTTATCGAGAGCTTGTCTCCGTTGGGAATGCAAATTTTTGCCTTTGGTATGCAAAGCGGCGGGGCGATGTATATGATCGTGGGAGCGATCGCCGTATTTCTCTACAGCAAACAGCAGTTGGGGTTGAAGCGCAGTTTGCAATTTATGTTACCTGCCATTTTCCTCTCCTTGGGCAGTGAACTGCTGGGAACTAGCACTGGCTTTCCTTTTGGGGCTTACTCCTACCTCAGTGGCTTGGGCTACAAAATCCTCGACCTAGTACCTTTCACCATTCCCCTGTCTTGGTTTTATATGGGGTTTGCCAGTTTTGTGTTGGCTTGCACTTCCCTGAAGTGGGGCGATCACTGGTTGCAGAGACTAGAGGCGATCGCTCTGGGAGCTATGATGCTCACCGCTTGGGATTTTGTCCTCGATCCCGCCATGAGCCAAGCGCAGTATCCTTTTTGGGAATGGCATCAGTTTGGGGCATTTTTTGGCATGCCTCTGCAAAACTTTGCGGGCTGGATGGGTACAGGGGCGTTATTTATGACAGTGGCTTCCATACTCTGGGGAGCTAAGGGGCATCCCATCCTGTACCGCCACCAGTTAACATTTCCGTTGGCGGTGTATGTGGCTAACTTTTTGTTTGGGGCGCTCCTCAGTGCTGGGGCAGGCATCTATCCCCCCATTGCCCTCGGCATATTGTTGGGTATTGCCCCCGCTATCGGTCTGTGGTGGCGATCGCCCAAATTAAACCTTGAAGCCACTACTCCCAGCCCCACTTCCCCCCTCCCTGTAACTGCTAATTCCTAGCGCCATGCCGCCCCAGCTTGTGCTTGCTTCCAGTTCCCCAGCCCGTCGGGCTATTTTGGCAAATGTGGGCATCAGCCCCATAGTGCAAGCCAGTAACTTTGACGAATCCCTAATTCAGGTAAGCGATCCTCACAGCCTTGCCGCCACCCTTGCTCAGTGCAAAGCCGAAGCAGTAGCTAAGCACTTTTTGGGGCAGTCTGCGCTGGTGTTGGGCTGTGATTCCCTGCTGTGGCTGAATGGCAAAGTTTGGGGCAAGCCGCAAACTCAGGAACGGGCGATCGCCATGTGGCAAGAAATGCGGGGCAATAAAGGAGAGCTAGTTACTGGTCATGCCCTAATCGACACGCAACAGAAGCGTACCCTAGTGCTATGCGCTACTACTGTGGTACATTTTGTGTCCGCCAGCGACAGCGAAATAGTCAGCTATGTAGCCACGGGCGAGCCGCTCAACAGTGCAGGTTGTTTTACCCTCGAGCGCCTGGGGGGCTGGCTAGTAGAGAGCATAGAAGGCTGTCATACCAATGTGATCGGCTTGAGTCTGCCCCTATTGCGCGCCATGCTCAGGGAACTGGGTTATACCCTCGACTTCGCCACAGGTAGCACCACTCTGCAACCCCTATGACCTCTCCCGAAACCGCCCATCTAGCAAAAATTTGGCTGTACCCTATTAAATCCCTCGATCCCATTGAGGTCAGTTCCGCCCGTATTGCGCCATCGGGCGCTTTAGTTGGCGATCGCGAATTTGCTTTATTTGATCAACAGGGCAAATACATCAACGGCAAAAATAATCCCCTCGTGCATCGCCTCCGCACCAGCTATGACCTGCCTCGCCGACTGGTAACAATGGGTGTGCAGGGGGAAACCACCAGCGTAACCCTGCATTTGGATCATCAGCGCCCCGCACTGGTGGACTGGCTCAGCCATTTCTTTGGTCAGCCCTTAGAAATACGCCAAAACAGCGAGGCGGGCTTCCCCGATGATACCGAATCTCCCGCCAGCACCATCGTCAGCCGTGCCACCCTTGAGGCTGTGCAGACTTGGTTCCCCGATCTCAGCCTCGAGCAGATCAGGCTGAGGTTTCGCAGTAACTTAGAAATAGCAGGTGTGCCCCCCTTTTGGGAAGATCGGCTGTACGGCAGAGCAGGAATTGCCGTGCCATTTCAGATTGGCTCTGTTACCTTTTGGGGCACTAATCCGTGCCAGCGCTGTCCCGTCCCTGTGCGTGACCCGTTCACAGGGGAAAACTACCCGCAGTTTGTGAAAACTTTTACCCAGCACCGCCAAGCCACCCTGCCCCAGTGGGCAGAAACCAGCAGGTTTAATCATTTTTATCGCCTGACCGTAAACACCAAAGTTCCACTATCAGAGGTGGGTAAAACCATCAGCGTTGGCGATGCCATTCAGCTATGCCCGTCCCAGATCGGCTGACACCAAGTGAGCGCAGGCGAAACCCGAAAAGGCCACTGCATTCAAGCCCTGTCCGGGGAAAGTGCTATCCCCCACACAATAGAGATGGGGAATCGCTGTGCGGTTAAACGGCATGGGCAATAACCCCCACAATTGCCGTTGGGGGATTGGTCCATAGGTGCCGTCTATTCTGCCCAAGAAGCGGCGGTGGGTTTTGGGTGTGCCAATTTCCTGATAGTCCAGCGCCGACTCGATCGCAGGGCAGATTTGTCGCAGTCGCTGGATCACCTTGCCTGCCTCTGTCTCTTTCTTTTGCTCATACTCTGAGGGGCTGAGTCCTTGCCATTCGGCGATCCAACTGGGACTAAAGGCATGGATTATATGGTGATCGGGGGGAGCTAAACTGGGATCGAGCAGGGTGGGGATAGACACAAAAATCGTGCCGAGGGATTGCTCCATCTGATCCCAGTCATCTAACAACACATGGTGGCAGTGGGTTGGGGAGGGCAGGGCAGAGGCTTTGATCCCCAGATGTAAGCTGAGAAAACTGGGGGATTTTTGATAGTTGCTGTGCCATTTTTGCTCGGCACGGGGCAGGGGGCGATCACCGAGTAACTGCCCAAATGTATCCCAGCGAGTAGCATTGGAAATTACCTTTTTGGCGAATAACCGTTTGCCGTTTGCCAACTCCACCGTAATCCCATGTTCACTGGGCAAAATTTTCATTACCCTAGCTGAGTAGTAAATCTCTCCGCCATACTGCTTCAGTCCCGCCACCAAGCGTTCGGCAATTTGTCCCACCCCGCCCTTGGGGTAGTTGATCCCGCCGTAGTGGCGATCGCTAAAAACCATGCCCGCATTGATCATCGGCGTTTTGTCGGCAGGCACTACCGACCAGATATAGCACTCAATATCAATAAACTTCAGCAGTATGGGGTCACGGATATAGCGACGGGCGATCGCCCCCACATTCTGCGGCAAATAGCGCACCAGCCCTAGACAGGCAAGGGGGTTCTGCACAAATACCCGCAATAGATAGCGCCACTCCTCCAAAGACAACAACTCGATACTGTTGAGGCAATTAAATACTTGCCAGCACTCGTCATAGAACTTTTTGATCCCGACCCGTTCGTGGGGGAACTTACCACTGAGATGGTCGATAAACTGCTGATAATCACGCGGCACTTCTACAGTCAAGCCATCGGGCAAATGGTAATGCACCTGCACAGGGTCAGGGATAGTCTCTATATCTTGCCCCACCGCCTGCAACGCTCTGGTTAGCAAATTAGTAGTGCCCCGCTTGCCAAAGCCAAAAATCATGGATGCCCCAACATCAAAGCGGTAGCCATTCCTGCTAAAGTAGCCCGCACTGCCCCCCGGGATCAGATATTTCTCAAGGACTAGCACTTTAATTCGCTTGACTGCTAGTTGGGTTGCTGTTACCAAACCGCCAATCCCAGCGCCAACCACAATCACTTCTGCATCCATCTAAAAACTGCTCCCAGCCACAAGTTACCTTATCGATTGTATAGTCCAAATTTCCCTACAGCCGTTAACTAATGCGGATATTCTGTTAATATAAAAGTGAGTGCCGAGACTACTGCTCAGGTAAAAACTATGAAAAAACTCTTACTATTGGTGATCGCCTCTCTACTATTGCCGCTGTCTGGTGTTGGCTCAGCATCTGCTCAAACCGCCCCCACGCTATCCGAACAAACCCTGAAAGAGACGCAACGCTCGGGCAGTCTCTATGACCAAAGCGGCGGTGGGCTGAATGTGATGCAGTTAATTCACAACGCCAACTTAAGGGGCAATACCACTCCTGAGCAGTTCCAAAGTAGGCAACAAGAAAATCTGAACGAAGCCGTTGAAGCCTTTCGCAAGCGCAACAGTTCCGAGCTAAAGATAGACTTTTCCCGGCAAGCCAATTAGAGCATGACTAGAGCATGAGCAGTTATCAGTACGATGCCCTGCTGAGTCATTACAGCACACAGGAAAATGTGATCCAGCTTCTGCGGCAGTATCGTCCCTATTTTGAGATGATCCCCAGCCTGCGTCGCCCCCATGAATCGCTAATTTGCGTGCCTCTGCCCGTTGTCAAGCTGGCATCAGCACCAGAGGGGCAAAATCATGTCCAACTGGAGTGCGATATTGGCGTGGTGATGTGCGACCCCGATTGGAAAGTGAAGGTGGGGCGTGAGGTATTCATTCTGTTCCATCGCCCTGGTGAAGATTTTGCGGGCTTACTGAAGCGGTGGCGACAGGTGGAAGTTACCTTAAGCCATGAATATTCTTGGCTTCTGCCGATCAAGTATCGCCATCTTTTGGGCGATCGCGCGGACTATTTGTTTCCCTTGTTTGTAACCTTAAACTATACTCCCTCCCGCATTCGCAAAGGACTGGAAGGAGCCTCCCTGCCCTATGTCCAAGCTGAACTTCCCCAAGAAGACTTGGATACCCCCAGCGACGATGACACTGAGCCAAGCCAGAAGTTGATTTTGGAGTAACCTTCTGACCGCACATGACTGACTCCCATATCAATATGGCGCTCTTGATTTTGCTGTTTGCCACCGCCCACAGCGGTCTAGCGGCTCTGCGCCAAAAACTGGAAGTGCAAATTGGAGCCAGACTTTATCGGGTGATTTTTGCCCTAGTCAGCATTGCTTTGGCACTACCCGTATTCATCTATTACTTCAATCATCGCTACGATGGCATACAGTTGTGGAACTTCCAAGATAGCGGCTGGGTGCATGAGTTGGTAGCGATTCTCTCGGCTGTGGCGTTTTTCTTTCTCTATCCCGCCACCTTCAATCTGGGGGAAATTGCCGCTATCCAGAAACCGCAGGTGCATTTATTTGAGACAGGAATTACTAGAGTTTGCCGCCATCCCCAGCTAATTGGTATGACGCTGTGGTGCATTGCCCATACCCTGTGGATTGGTACTTCCTTTGCTCTGCTCACTGCTGTTTGCTTGGTGGGCTATCATTTGTTTGCCGTGTGGCACGGCGATCGCCGCTTGTACAGTCGTTACGGGCAGGCATTTGTAGAATTGCAACAGCGCACCTCTGTCATTCCCTTTGTTGCCATTTGGCAGGGAAAACAGCAGTTTGTATTCAAGGAATTTCTGCGCCCTGCCTATCTCGGTGTGATTGCCGTAATCCTGATCTTTCGCTACCTGCATCCCATTGTGCTCACGGCTTCTGCTAGTCTGGATTTTTAGCTGACCATGTCCCCCACCGATACAAATCCTTTAGATCGTCTGACGGTTTGCCCCACCGCAGATGGTTCGCTGACTTTCTTTTCGGCACAGTTTGGCGAGGCACTACACAGCACCTGTGGCGCTAAAACCGAGGCGGAGTTGAAGTTTGTTGTGCCTACAGGCATTGCTCAGAAGGGACAACGGCAGGGGCAGATCAATATCTTAGATGTGTGCTTTGGTTTGGGCTACAACTCAGCTTCAGCCCTCGATGCCTTGTCTAATTGTGCGCCCAGTTGTGCCGTTCAAGTGTGGGGTTTAGAAAACAACTGGGAAGTATTGCGCCAAGCGGTGGCACAGCAAATGCATCGTATTTGGAGCGATCGCACGCAACGAGTGTTAGAAAAACTAACGCTGTGCCCCACAGTCCAAGACCAACAGTGGCAGTTACAGCTTATCCTCACCGATGCTCGACAGGGGATTCACCATGTCCCCGATCGCTCGGCTGATGCCATTTTTTTTGATCCCTTCTCCCCCAAGCGATGCCCGCAGTTGTGGACGATTGATTTTTTGCGACTGGTTTCCGCCAAACTCAAGCCTGATGGTTACTGGGTTACCTACTCCTGCGCCGCCGCAGTGCGCTGTGCTTTGTTGGAACTGGGGCTGAACCTCTGGGCGGTGGAACCTTTGGGGCGCAAGTCCTGCGGCACGATCGCCAGTTTTGCCAATACTAGCGTCCCCCAGCGATCGCGTAATCTCACCAATCTGGAGTATGCCATTTTGCAGACTAGGGCAGGCATACCCTACCGTGATCCACAACTACAGGACAGCGCCGCAGTGATTGTGGCACGGCGCAAACAAGAACAACAGCACAGCGATCGCCAGTCCTCCTCAAGTTGGTTGAAAGCCAATTTAGAATATGCTTAGAATGTAACCAATAATTAAATCGCAAAGGAGTGCTCAGTTTGTCCAAACAAGATGGAATTGAAATAGAAGGTACTGTAACCGACTCTTTGCCCAACGCCATGTTCCGTGTCGATCTGGATAATGGGTTCAATGTGCTTGCCCATATTTCTGGCAAGATTCGCCGCAACTACATCAAAATCCTGCCCGGCGATCGCGTCAAAGTGGAGCTTACCCCCTATGACCTCACTAAGGGCAGAATTACCTATCGCCTCAAGGATCAAAAGGGAAAGTAGTGCGGAACCAGAATGATCGGTGATGCGTCATGGCAAATACAAGCTGGCGTGGGGATATTGGGTTTTATGAAACATGCCAAACTTAGTGTTAGGTGACTGTTAAACGACTATTGTCTGTGATGTCTATGAATATCAAATCTCAACTTTTGGGTACTGCTTCCGCTCTATTGCTAGGTGTGCCTGCACTTGCGCCCCTAGTGTCCGCTTTTCCCCCTGAGGCGATCGCCCAAGCCCGCAACGCCGATGAACAGATTGCCATTGATGTCTATCGCCGTGCCAATCCCGCCGTAGTCACCATCAGGGGGGGGTCTTCCTCTGGTTCGGGCAGTATCATCGATGCTTCGGGGCTAGTGATTACCAATGAACATGTGATCCGCAGTAGCAACGGCACAGTGAGTGTGATGACCGCCGATGGCAGGAGATACACAGGGCAGGTGATCGCCATAGACCGCCGCAACGATCTGGCACTGATCCGCCTGCAAACCACTGACCGCCTCCCCACTATCCCCCTAGCCAACAGTAGCGGCATTGCCGTTGGACAAAGGGTATTTGCTATCGGCGCTCCCTTTGGCTTGTCAGGGACTCTAACTACGGGAATCCTCAGCCGTATCAATCCCAACAATGGCGACCTGCAAACCGATGCCGTTCTCAACCCCGGTAATTCGGGTGGACCTCTGCTCAACTCACGGGGCGAATTGATTGGCGTAAACAAAGCAATTCGGGTAACGCCTTCGGGAGCAAATACAGGCATTAGTTTTGCCACTAGCATTCTGGTTGCCCAACCGTTCATTGCGCAAAATGCTAACCGCCCGCCCATCGCCACTGCTCCGACTAATCCTAGCAATCCTGCGCCCAGTACCCGTGGTCCACGACTGGGGGTGGTGGTGAATACAGAAACTCTAGTAATTGAATCTGTCCAACCCAACTCCATTGCCAGTGTGTATGGTCTGCGCCCTGGCGATCGCTTGGTGGGGCTAAATGGACGGCGGCTCTCCAGCGTGGAAGAACTGATTGATTTCCTAGACACTCGCCCCAGTAGCGCCGTACTCACCATCAATCGGGGCAGTCGCATCGGCAACCTGCGTATTCTATTCCGTGAATTTTAGCTAGAAAGCAGAACAAACTCCAGACGCAGGTTAAATTCCTTCTCAAATGGCACCTTTTTGTATTCTAAGCTCCACAATTCCAGACTACAGGGGTCATTGGCTGAGGTGGGGAATATTTGCAGGGTAGCTTGGCGAGTGGTGAGGTCGCAGATCAGGTAAAAGTTGCTGATCGCCCCAATTTGCCTGCGGTCTAGGGCAACAGCCAACCTGAGTAGGGTGCTGGCTTGACGCACAAATAGCCGCGTTTCATCATTTGCCAGCCGTTGGAAATTGTCATGCTTCTTTTTGGGTTCGCTCTTGCGGTGATAGCGTGCTAGGTTAGCAATAATTTCCAGTTCCGATTCCGTGTAGCCCAACAGTTCACCGTGCCGAATTAGATAATAGGAGTGCTTGTGATGGGCAGAGTGGTTGATGTGATGCCCTGCATTGTGCAACATCGCCGCTGTCCACAGGTAGTCTCGCTGTTCGCTAGTCCACTGATGCAATACCCCAAGGCTCTGGTCAAATAAGCTCATAGCATGGCGGGCAATGCACTTGGCACTGGTGGTATGAATGCGATATTTATCAGAGAGTTTGTGAATACTGCGATCGCGCACAGAAGCTTGGAAGCGCAGGCGGTCTTCAATCAGTCCATGCCGCATCATCCAATCTACAATTACCCCTTCCCGTAGCGATCGCTGGCAGACAATCAGCCGCTGGGCACGCAGTTGGCACATGGTTTCTAGTAAAATAATTGCTCCCGCCACAATAATTTCAGCCCGCTTGGAACGCAGGAGTTCGGTGCGTTGTGCCAGAGTCATCCTCTGCAATTTTTGCGCTATCTCCTGAACATCGTAGAGACTCACCTCATAGCCTTGTAAGGGGTTGGGCACTGTGCCCGTTTTTTCCTTAGCAATCAAAGTGGCGATCGCCTCAATCGTGCCTGAAGTGCCAATCAATCGCACTGCTTCCTGTCCCAGCAGGCGCAAAATCTCCTCAGTGGAGCGTTCCATCATTCCCCGCACATAGCCCTGCAAGCGATCGATCTCCCGAGCGGAGGGTGGGTCGCAGGTAAAAAATAGATCGGTGAGCCGCACAGCCCCTACTTTAGTGCTACTCAGAAATTCAGGCTCATGTCCATTCCCCAAGATCAACTCGGTAGAGCCACCGCCAATGTCAATGATTACATGGTTCTGCTCCTGTAGCTCCATCGCCGACAGCACACCCAGATAGATGCGCCGTGCTTCTTCCTGCCCTGAAATCAAGGAAACTTGCAAACCCACGCTCTGCTGGATCGTGCCGATAAATTCCAGACCGTTTGGCGCTTCACGGACGGCAGAGGTGGCAACGGCAACAATTTCTTCTACCTTGAGGCTATGACAGATTTCCCAGAATCGTTGCAGGGTGGCTAAGGCACGAGTCATGGCTTCATCAGACAACCTGCCTGTCTGCACACAGCGTTCCCCAAGGCGCACACTATCTTTTTCGGTGGCGATCGCACTAAAACTGGGTATCCGACTATTGATCTGCACGACGATCATGTGAATGGAATTAGTGCCAATGTCAATAGCGGCTATGCGGCGATCAGTCATCTAACTGCAAAGGTAACTGCGTAATAATTTACCCCAAAATTAGAAACTTTATGCGAACTAATCTCTTGGCAGTCCAGACATAAGCATTCAGCAATCACTCACCAACCATGAGAGGAATTGACACAGTGAGGACAAGAGCCACAACAATCTTAAATCAGATCAAAACCCAGAAAGGCTAAGGACGCAAACTTGGGAGCAACTTCCATACAACTACTGTCTTAATTTTTGTTTCACTCCCTTCTGTCCATCAATTCCCAACTTGACAGTTTCGCTGTTTTAGGAACTCAGTATCTCCCCAAACACAGTGGCTCATTAGTCTCATTAGTGATAACTATGCTAAATTTTTTGCTTGTAATCTTTTTAGCGGCATTAACAGAATTGTGGGGTTTATTGTTATTACCTTTGTGACGGCGCTGGGCTTGGGGGTTGGCTTATGGGGCAGTATGGAAATAGGTTATCGCCTAGGCAAAAGAGAGCGGCGCAAGCATCCCTCTGCTGATTTTCAGGGTTTGGGAGCGATTGAAAATGCCATTTATGCTCTGCTCGGCTTGATT
>Ga0272446_1004997_pt1 | contig 15062 bp, 12 predicted proteins | sample YNPCB0061_FD_194587 | JGI IMG/M metagenome (GOLD analysis project Ga0272446, IMG submission 194587) | Hot spring microbial mat communities from Yellowstone National Park, WY, United States - YNP-CB-006-1 | ecosystem: Environmental > Aquatic > Thermal springs > Hot (42-90C) > Sediment | place...
TGGTGGCGCGGTTTCAAAAGATGCTGCAAGTCCAACGCGGCAGCACACAGGTTTTCAAAGCCCTGGAGACGCTCGCTCGTGAGAGCCTGCGCTCGCTTCGCAAACTGGGCATGCGCGACGAGATTGATCAGATCCTTCGTCAAATGGCTGAGTTGGTACTCGAAGGCAACGACGTGCGGCAGATCGACTTCAAAAAACGCGACAGCGGAGCCGATGCCCTTCGCGCCCTGCTACAGGTGGCGGCCGGCTGGTATTTCTTCGGCCGTGACACCCAGGCCGACCAGATCATCAGCGTAGCACGCACGGTGCTGCTAGCGGGTAACTTGCCCTCACGCGAGCAGACGCAGTTGGCCAAATCCTATGCTCATGCGGTCGGTCAAGCTCCAGTCGAAGTCGCGCAACGCCGACTGGAAGAAATTTTCAAATCGCTCAAAAACGTCAAGGACACCTACACCACCAGCACCCACTTTAGCATCTCGCAACTCGACGTGGTCGAGGCCGTGGTCCTCGCCGTGGTCAGCGATGATTTTACCATGGGCACCCAGGCTCGACGCTGGCTGGATGATGATGAATTCCTGGTTCGCCGTCGCATCCACCGCGACGTGCAGCGAGCCCTGGAACAGAACTAAGCCCCGCCGCGCTGCTACAATATTCCACAAAAGCTGGCGATCATCCCCGCATGAGGTTTATTCTGATGGCAAAGTCGGATCCGCTCGCTCCGTCGCGTGAAGATTGGACGTTTGAAGAACTACAGGCCGAAGCCGAGGATCTCCGCAGCCGACTCAACCGCTTTCGCGTGTCGTTGGGGCGGTTCTTTGTCCACAAGCAAGAACTCATCGACCTGATGGTCGTCGCCGCCATCGCCCAGGAGCCGCTCCTGATCGTCGGACCGCCAGGCACGGCCAAATCGGACCTGGTACTCAAGTTCAAAGATGCTTTAGGACTTGAAGAAGGCGATTACTTCGAGTATATGCTCACTCGCTTCACCGAACCCAGCGAGATCGTCGGGCCGATCGATATCTCCAAACTCCGCGAGGGCCGCTACATCCGCCGCGAACAAGGTAAACTGCCCACCGCTCGCCTGGCCTTCCTCGACGAAATCTTTAAATCGAACTCCGCCATCTTGAATATCCTTCTGACCATCATCAACGAGCGTAAATTCTATCAAGATGGCGTACCGATGCCCGTGCGCCTGCGGGTCTTGTTCGCCGCCACCAACGAAATCCCCGAACAGACAGAATTAGCCGCCCTCAAGGACCGCTTCTGCCTCAAGGCCGAGAGCCGTAGCGTGCAGGAGAATTATTTCACCCACCTCATCGACGCCGGCATCCAGGGCGAAGTCTACAAAGGTCTTACCCAAAAACCCTGGGCCGAAGGTCACGCCACCCTCGACGACCTCCTCAAGGCCAACCGCTATCTCACCTATCAATTCGGCCGCAAGCACCGCAGTGGCCGTAGCGAGGAGCAGAACGATCGGCAAGTGTATTTCCCCAGTGAGGTATTCGACGAGTTTCAGCGGCTGGTCAAGACTCTAGTGCGCGAAGACCACATCTTCATCAGCGACCGCAAACTGGTCAAACTGTATAAACTCTTCCGCGTGCGGGCCTGGCTGTTCAGCGGCGGCACCGTCAGCCGCGATGACCTTCGGCTGCTGGCCTATCTGGGCGAATCGCATCAGGAGATCGAGCTGTTGCGTGAGAAGGTGCCGTTGCTGCTGGGCGAAGTCTGAGCCAAGACATGCTCAACGCCTGCTGCTGCGATAGCAAGCTTTATTTGCTTTCTTCGATGCACCACAGATGCTTCTCGCCACGCAGATACAGCCGCTTGCCCACGATCACCGGTGAGGCGTCGATGCACTCCTCTAGGCGATTGACAGCCAATGGTTCGCCCAGCTTGTCGCCTGCCGCAAAGACTAGCGTGGTCCCCTCGCGATCGGGCAGGTAAATACGGCCTTTGGCCTCTACAGGCGAGGCGTAGAGTTGCCGTAGTCGTGGCAGGGGCACGCGGTCGATCACGATGCTACCATCGGTTGTCCTCACGCTCGTCAGACGTGGCTCATTGGCCGCCGTGAAATACAATCGGTCGCCGACCAGCAAGGGCGAGGGCACATACGGCGTGCCGCTGGTAAATCGCCAGAGTAGTTTGCCCGTGGCCGCGTCCAACGCCCCGCCCTTGACTTCGCGGTAGCCGCTCATCACATAGATGATACCGTTGCGGTGAATGGCCGTGGGTATGGTGTTGAGGGTCAAGCCCAGCGACTGCCAGACCAACTCGCCAGTGGCGGCGTCGTAGGCGCGAGTCTGGCGGTGACCGGGTAGCACGACCAAGGTCCGCTTGCCCTGGGGTTGGCTGAGCGGCACGATCACCGGCGTCGTCCAGGCACTGGGTTCGTCGCGTTGTTTGTGCCAGATTGTCTTGCCCGTGGCCGCATCCATTGCCACCAGGAACGATGGCCCCTCGTGGTCGTGGGCGACAAATACTTTGCCTTCGTGCAAGGCCGGCGTCACGGCTTCGCCCCAGCCTAGCCGGGTTTCCAGTAGGCCGAGATCTCGGCTCCACAGGTGCTTGCCTTCGATCGAATAAGCATGCGTGCCTGCTGAGCCAAACGATACCACAAGCGTCTTGCCATCAGTGGCCGGCGATCCCGCAGCGTAGGAGTGCGTAGGATGAATCCCCTCGTGGGGCACCCGCTCGGCAGCAACGTGCTTCCAAAGTTCCTTGCCGGTTTCAGCATCCAGACACAGCACGAGAAACTGATGCACGGTGCCTGTCGGCTTGGTCAGGCGTTTGTACCGTACCGAATCGGGATCGGCATCGGCCGGGCGGGGCACCTGGGGAATCTCGCCCTTTTTGCCAGTATCGATCGCCGTGGTCACGAATAAACGTTTGCCGATAAGCAGTGGCGTCGAGGAGCCTTTGCCGGGCAGGGCGACCTTCCAGCGGATGTTCGTCTTGGTGTCCCATTTCAGCGGTGGGTCGGCGTCGGCGGCAGCCCGGCCATCGCGCGTTGGTCCACGCCAATGCGGCCAATCCCCCGCGCTAAGGGTCGTGGGGAACAGTAGGCCAAGCAGCAACAGCCATCCACGCGACATGTCTCGTCTCCGTGCGGTGCGAAATTCTCTCTGGTTCACTCTAGCGAAACAGCCACGCCTGATCTCGCTCAAGCGTGGCCGTTGCTGTGGACGACAGGAGGCAGAACAGGTTACTTTTTGCCGGACTTCAGTTCCTTGCGCAGTTGCTCTAGTTCTTTGAACATCTTTTCGAGGCGCTGCTCTAGTTGCTCCATCCGCTTGCCCTCCGTCGGGTTGGGCTTGGCCGGCGCAGGCACCACAAGGCGGCCCGGCTTGGGTTCCAGCCATTGCATCTGCATCTGGACTCGGCCCCCGGCCACGGATTGCACGATCACTTTTTTCTCTTTGCCGACCAGTTCGCGCACTTGTTTGACAAGTTTCTCGATCTCCTCGGGGCTGGTTTTCTCTGGCAGTTCGATGCAAATCATGCGGCGTTCCTGGGGCTGCGACGGAACGACGGCCAGGCCCGGCTTGGGCTTTTCCGTTGGTTTCTCGAGCGGCTTGACCGTAGCGAGCTTCCTGGCCTTGGCAGCCAACTCGGCCATCTGGGCGGTGAGCCTAGCGCGTTGTGCTTCCAACTCAGCCATCATCCGCTGCAATTCCACCCGTTTGGCCTGTTCCAGCTGGGCCAGCTGAGCTTCCAACTCGGCCAGCCTCCGCCGCCATTCCGCCTGTTCGACTTGTTCGTCTGCGAGCTTGAGTTCCAGGTTGATCCCGCGCGGGCCTTCGCCTGGCTTGCCAACGACGAACAGCTTGTCTACCATCAGGCGGTCGTCGGGAGCCTGGGCCGCACTCAGAGCGGGCACCAAAGGCAAGACCACAGCAGCCAGCAGAGCCAACCCCAGACCGGCGGAGCGGCCCAGGCGCGGCGAAGCAGAACCCGAAAGAATCATGGTCAACCTCCGTTTGAGATCCGCTACCGGACTCAGACCGCAACCCAGCGGAGCAGAGACGGCAGCGGGGGAAAGGAAATCCAGCACATCGATCAATGCAGTGGCATGGGTTTTCTTTTGGTCGGGCAGCGAGCTGACCACCCAGGCATCGCAGCACTGCTCCTCGGCCTCGCGCAGTTCGCGGCAGGCCAGCCACGCCAGCGGGCACCACCAGTACAGCGTGCCGACAAGCAACTCCAGGCCGCGAACGATGCTGTCACGCCGTCGCAGATGGGCCAACTCGTGGGCCACCAGGGTACGCCAGCCGGCCGGGCCAACCGCCTCTTCCAGGCCGTGCGGCAATACCAGACAGGGACGGAAAAAGCCCCAGACCAGCGGCGACAGCCGACCGCAGACGACGCGCAACGGCGGAGCCTTCACGCCTAGCCGCGCCGCCAACGCTTCGACGCGACCAAGCAGATCGCGTGCGGGAGCCTCGGCCTGACGCAGCCGACGCGAGAACACCCAAGCCCGCCAACCCGCCAGAGCCAGATAGCCGACGCTGCCCAGCGCCCAGGCTCCCAACAAGAGCAGCGGCCCCCACGGAGCCAGCATCGCGGAAGCGGTAGTCTCGGCTGGGGCGGGGAGGGGTTGCTGCGGATCGGCAAGCGACTCGAGCAGGACCAAGCGGTCGAGGATCAAGACCAGTTCGTCCTCGAGGGTAGGCAAGGGCGGTGGCTCGGTTGGAGAAGCTGCGGGCATCGTCTGCTCTGTCGGCTCCCTTGGCGTCGTGGCGTTCCAAAGCGGCAGCGGCAGACACACCAAGGGTGGCGTGACCAGCTTGACCAGCACCAGCAACCACAGGGCATGGGCCAGAGCCGGCCGACGACCCCAGCGCGCTACCAGCCAGGCGGGGATCGCCAGCAGAGCCGCCACCAGCAGATTGCTCAAAACGATGGAGAAAAGAGTCATCATCCGCTCACTCCTTTCCATCAATCAATTCACGCAGTTGCTGCCGTTCACTCTCACTGAGGCTCTGTTGCCGCACTAGGTGCGTCAGCAGGGGCGTCAAGGACCCGCCGCAGAGTTTCTCCGCCATGTCGCGGAGTCGTCGGCCGATGAGTTCGTCACGATCGACCAGAGGGGAGAAGGTGTGAGCTGGGCCGGTGCGATGGCGTTGGACGAAGCCCTTTTCTTCGAGGCGTTCGAGGAGTTTTTGCACGGTGGCATACTCGGCGGTGTCGCCGCCAGGATACAGGGCATCGCGGAGGGTTTTGATGGTAGCGGGGGAGTGGTTCCAGAGGAACTGAAGGATGTCGAGTTCTTTGGCGGTGACATCTTGAGGGGTGCGTGGCATCAGGGAGTCCTCGCGGAGAAGATTGTTTTAATGCCGATTGTAAGACAAAACGTCTGAGAAGGCAAGCCTTCCTCAGACATTTTTTCTGAATCTGTTCGAGACGGCCATTCTTCCTAAACTAATTGCATGGTTGCTCTGCTGGAGGTTTGCGCGGTCTCGCACTCTTATGGCGTTCGCCCTGCCCTGCGCGAAGTCTCTTTCAGTGTCGCGCCCGGTGATCGCTTTGGCTTGCTCGGCCCCAATGGAGCGGGCAAAACCACGCTTTTGTCCATCATCTCTTGCCTGCTGACGCCTCAACAAGGCCAGATCCTGCTCCAAGGACGCACCGTCCGCCCGGGCGATCAGGTCATCCGTCGTCTCGTCGGCATCGTACCCCAAGAATTGGCCATCTACGACAATCTGACGGCTCGGGAAAACCTGCAATTTTTCGGCGAACTCTTTGGCCTGGACAGGCTCACCTTGCGGCAACGGGTTGAGTCGTTGCTCAGAGCCGTCGGCCTGGAGACGCGAGCCGATCAGCGAGCGGGCACCTTTAGCGGTGGGATGAAGCGGCGGCTGAACTTGGCGGTCTCGCTGGTGCATGGGCCGCAATTGCTGCTCTTGGACGAGCCGACCGTGGGAGTCGATCCACAGTCGCGGGCATTGATTTTTGAGGAGGTGCGGCGTCTGAATGCCCAGGGGCTGACCATCGTCTACACCTCGCATTACATGGAAGAGGTCGAGACCCTGTGCAACCGGGTGGGCATCATCGACCAAGGGCGTTTGATAGCGTGCGACACACTCAGTGGCTTGGTGCGGACCCTGCCCAGTGTAGTGCGGGTGGAATTGCAGACGCCCTGTGATCTTCTGGCCAATCGGCTGCGCACGGTGCCCGGCTTTGTGGTCAGTGTCGAGGAGAACACCTTGGAAATCGCGGCGGACGATCCACGCGCCGCCCTGGTACGCGTCGTCTCACTGTTGCAGGAAACCAACGCCGTTCTGGCCCATCTGGAGACGCGAGAACCCAACCTAGAGCGTGTCTTTTTACACTTGACCGGCCGCGCTCTGCGTGATTGAGCGTTGCTTGGCCCCCTGTGAGGAATCCCTGTTATGTTCGGCACCCGTGCGACGCCTCTGGATTTGCATCTGCGGTTGTTTGGTTCGCGTGTGATCGTCCAGCCGTGGTTTTGGCTGATTGCGGCGCTGCTCGCCCCGGTGCGTCTCAATAGCGACAATGGCATCGCGTTGCTGTTGTTGTGGATTCTGGCCGTCTTCTTTTCGATCCTGTTGCATGAATTTGGGCATGTGTGGATGTGGCGAATCTTTGGTGTTCGCGCTGACATCCTGCTCCATGGCATGGGGGGCCTGGCCATCGCCCAAGACGAGGTTCCCCGCCGTTGGCAACGCATCCTCGTGAGCTTCGCCGGGCCGGCCATCCAACTGCTGCTCTGGGCGCTGCTGCTGGTTCTCATCATCCCGCTTAGTAAACCCCTGGTCCGCGAATACCCCAGCTTGGGTACGTTTCTGTTCTTCCTACTGGTCATCAATCTCATCTGGCCGCTGTTGAATCTGCTGCCCATTTATCCGCTCGATGGCGGGCAGATCACCCGCGAGGCGTTGCAAATGGTCAGCACGCGTTCGGCATATGTCAACTCCCGCCCGGCGCTGGTGGCCTCGCTGTGGCTATCGATCGCCACCTCGGTGGGCTTTATCGTGTACATCCTCTTGCCGGTCTTTGGCCTCGCTCAGCCGTATCCCCTGGCCGTTGGACCGCTGACGGCAATCATGTTCGTGCTGTTCGCGGTGAACAACTATCAGGAGTTGCAGATGATTCAAGGCCGCCGCGGCCCGATGGACGACGACTGGTAACTGCCAGTTCAAGCGAGCGGAACTTTTGCCGACCCTGCCGCGTTTAATGCTTAGAATTCCATTCATCGACCAAACCACCTCCAGCTTCGGGAGACGGGGACATGAGGCGGGTGTTGCTGGCGAGCGGCTTGCTGTTGGGCATTCTAGGGGTTGTTTATGCCGAGAACGGCGCAGTGCGAGAACTGATAGCCAAACTCAGCCACAAAGATGTCGCCGTCCGCCGCCAGACTGCTCAGGACCTGGCCGAGTTGGGGCCAGAAGCCAAGCTGGCCACGGCTGCCCTCCGCAAGGCCTTGCACGACCCGGATCTGTTTGTGCGGCGTTTTTCGGCCCTGGCTTTAGGCAAGATCGGCCCCGAGGTGCCCGACGCCAAGGAAACTGTCAGCGCGCTGGCCCTGGCCCTGAACGACTCCAAAAAGGAAGTGCAGCTCGCCGCTGCTGACGCCCTGCTGCAGATGGGGCCCTTAGCCCTCAATGCGTTCCTGGCGGTCGTCAAGGACTCCAGCCGCGACCCGGCCATCCGTAAAAAGGCGACGCAAGGTTTGGCCAAGATCGGCCCTCAAGCCCGTGGCGCGTTGCCTGCCTTGACCGAGATGCTCACCACGCCCCAGAAGATGGCCAAGGGCAAAGCCAACCTCAACGACGACGACGTTCGGCTCGATGCGGCCGTTGCCCTGGGCAAGTTGGCCAAGCCGTCCGACACAGCAGCGATCAATGCCCTGAAGCTGGTCAGCGAAGGCAAACAAAAGAACAAGGCACTCAAAAAGGCCGCTGAAAACGCCTTGCGTGAGATAAACGGCATGCCCGCCAAAAAGAAGAAGTGACGAAAAAAGCTCAAGGGACCAAGAGATTTTTCTGGCATCTCCCTCTATCGATAGTATATGCTGAGTAGATTCTATTGAGATAGTGGGAATGCCAACTGCCCAGAGTTGTATTCTAGTGGTCGATGACGACCCGACCAACCGCCAAGTGATGGCTTGGTTGTTTCGGGATGCAGGGTATTTGGTCCGCGAAGCGGAGACCGGTAGTCAAGCGTTGAGTCAGGCCCAATCCAATTCTCCACCCGATCTCATCATCTTGGATGTCAATTTGCCCGATCTTTCCGGCTTTGAGGTTTGCCGCCAACTTCGGGCACACCCCGAAACCAAAACCATCGCCGTAATTCATCTCTCGGCGGTCCATGTCGGTAGTGCATCGCGGGCACAGGGGCTAGACCAAGGGGCCGATGCGTATTTAGTCAAGCCGGTTGATCCGGGGGAGTTGCTGGCCACGGTGCGAGCGATTCTGCGTATTCGCCACGCCGAAGAGGCCGCCCGCCGCGCCGCTAAGGAATGGCGTGCTACCTTCGATGCCCTTTCCGATGCCGTGGCCGTGATCGACGAGCGAGGGATCATCACGCGGGGCAACCAAGCCCTAGGCGAAATGCTCAAGGTGCCGGTCGCCCAATTGCCCGGCTTGTCGTTGGAACCGTCTCTACGTCAAGCGTTGTGTTCCGACATGGACAGCCCCCCCCTGGATTGGTTGCTCACCCCGGGTCTGGCCTCCCGTTTGGCCGAAGAGGTGCAACTGGGCCAACGCTACCTACGCATCATTGTCGATCCCATCGCGGGGGGTGGCTCGGTCGTCATCCTCCGCGACATCACCCAACAACGCGAAATGCAAGAACAGATCCGCCGTGGCCAACAACTCGAAGCGATCGGCCAACTCTCCGCCGGCATCGCCCACGAACTGAACAATCTGTTGGCGGTGGTCATTGGCAATCTATCACTGGTTGCGGAACGGACCCAAGCAGCAGCCGACCACCAGGCGGTGGAAACCGCGCAGCGTTCGGTCTTTCGTGTGGCAGAACTCACGCAACAGTTGCTGGGCTTTTCGCAGCAGACGCTGTTGTGGGTGCAACCCGTGCAGCCCGAACAGTTGGTCACCGAGGCGTTGCAGGAACTGCACCACGAATTACCCCCCAACATCCGACTCGAATCGAAACTGCATCCTTTCGTGCCAGTTCTCCAGGGCGACCCCAAACTGCTTAAGCTGGTCTTGCTGCAACTCTGCCGCCGTGCCCTCCATCACATGCCGCATGGCGGGCACTTGCAAGTGGTGCTGGACACGGCCGATTTCCTACCCAGCGACCACAATCATCCCGAATCGCGTCCTGGCTCGTTTGTGCATCTGCAGGTCGCCGACTCGGGCAAGGCCCTTTCTCCCGAGGCTGTGCAGCAGATCTTTGAGCCGTTTCACTCCTCGGCCGGACCATATGGCGGGCTGGTGTTAGGGATGGTGCGGGGGATCGTCAAGCAACACTTGGGCTGGATCGAATGCCACAGCACGCCGGGCCAGGGCACCCGGTTCGATCTGTATCTGCCTGCCCTGACGGAGTCGTTGCCCTCTACCAAGCCCATCCCCGTCAAACAAACGCCACGCCCCGGTCCCCGGCGGATCCTCCTGGCCGACGACAACGAAACCCTGCTGCAATTGGCCAGTTGGTTTCTGCGTCAAGACGGTTACGAGGTGATGACCGCGACCGATGGCCAAGAGGCGCTGGAACTCTTTCAGCGCCAGGCCGACCGCATCGACTTGGTGATTCTCGATCACGTCATGCCCGAGTGCAGCGGCTTAGAAGCGTTGATGCAAATGCGGGATCACTCGCCGCATCTGCGTGCCCTGATTGCGACGGATGCCTCCGATACCGTTCGCCTACGCCAAAGCCAAATCCAGGGCATCGTCAGCAAACCATACATCGAACGCGAACTGCTGCAGGCCGTGCGCCAGGCTTTGATGGTTAGCCCTTGAGCTTGGCTCGCCGAGCTTGGCTCGCTTCACGTTGCGTCCCGAGCGTGTATTGCCGCCTGCTCGTTCCCTCTCACCAGCGCCCCTCGTCTTCGAACGGGTGACTCGGACGCCCTGTCTTGGGGGCCGGCCGACTCTTGAGGATGGCCGCGGCCAACGCCAAATCACCCGGCGTGGTGATCTTGAGATTGCTATTGTCGCTGGGAACGACATAGACGGCGTGGCCTAGAGCCTCGATCAATTGGGCGTCATCGGTGATTGTCTGAGCCAAGCGTTCGCGTTGCGCGTGCGCTTCGCGTAACCACTCGGTGCGAAACACCTGTGGCGTCTGCGCTTGCCAGAGCTGCTCACGCGACACCGTTTCCAGCACCTTGCCGGCCGGGTCCGTGCGCTTGAGGGTGTCGCTGACGGGCGAGGCCAAGATCGCTGCCCCGGTCTTCTGGGCCAGGGCAAAGACTCGGTCGATCGCGCTAGAGCTGACGCACGGCCGAGCCGCATCGTGGATCGCAACCAGGTCGGCGTCGCGGACACGGGCCAAGGCATTACCGACCGATTCAAAGCGCTGCTGGCCGCCTAAGACGATTTCGATGCCCAGCAAGCCCAGATGGGCAGCGAACTTGCTGCGGATATATTCTTCATCTTCGGGCGCGATCACCAACAGCGTTTGCACCACCTCGTCGCGATGCACAAACGCTTCGGCACTACGCATCCACACCGGGCGGCCTTCTAAAGATGCAAAGACTTTCTTTTCTTTGCTCCCAAACCGCGTCGACTGCCCCGCGGCTGGCAAAATCACCGCAAAACGTGCCATGTTGCCGCTCCTCGTCTTTCACTCGCCATCCTAGCAGACTCGGCTGCACCCGACGAGAGGCTTAGTCGGGGTTGCTCGATTCCACCTGACGGGCCGCTCGACGAGCGGCCGCCTGACGGAGATTGGCCAACGCCAGTGATAGCAACAACCCTGCCAACAGGGCAACGCCCACCAAAGTGGTCGCGTCAATCAACCACTGGTTGCGTTCACTCCAGGGCAGGACCGGCGGGGGCGGAGGTTGATACAGCGGGTTTTCCATGCGTGCTCCGGCCACGCCCTCGGGCAGCTTGCTGACGTCTGCCGGCAAAGTGATTTCATAACGCGGCGGGGGAGCCGCTGGGTTGCCGAGATAGGCATAAATGGTTTGAACGGCTGCTGGCCTCTGGAAAACAAGCGTTCGTTTGAAGCTGCCATACTCCACTTCGCCCAGAGTCAACGGGGCATTGCGTGCATCGATAATCGTCAAACGCAAGCGACGAGCCTGGGTTTCGGGGAACGTCAACGCGATGGCTTCCTCGGGAGCATCCGCCGCCCGTCGAATGACTCCGCTTGCGATGAGCCGCTGCCTTGCTTCCCAGTAGCCGGGGCCGTCGAGCAGTACCTCCACTTGCCAGCGACGCTCGATCTGCTGGGCCGCCACCTGCACATACAGAGCCGACACCGGCACGCGATCGGGCAAAACAAGGGTCCAAGCACTGGCCGCCTCACCATCCCGACGCACCGGCTCACGCGCAGAAACCGCTGCCACCCGGTCCCGCTGCAGCTGCGCGGGACGCTCGAGCCGATACCGGACTTCGAGGTTGCGCAAAACGGGCGGCTCGGTGGTATCGACCCGATCCGGGCCAAGCGTCAGCCGCACATAACGCGACCGACTGGCCAGGTAGCCCAAGCGCCTTTGGTCGATGCTCTGCCCCCCGATCGTCAGATAGACCAACTCGCCCTTGGCCAACTCGGCAAAACGGCTGCCATCGTCGCTGGCCTCCAGCCGCACCGCTCGACCATACGAACGCGTCTGCACCTCCAAGGCGATTTCATTGTGTTCGCCAGGCCGCTCGCCCAAATCCATGCTCAGCTGTTCGCTGCGATCGGGCAAAATCCGCCGATCGAATATCTTGCCGCTGCGGACGGCCTGCTCGGTCCGGCCGGTCCATTCCACGACGGCAAAGGGTAAGACGCGGCCGTCGTCCGTGGCTAGCCGGACATCACGTAAGTCGGGTTCGGCCTGACCGTACAGGGCCGGCGAGAGCGGCACCTGGACGAAGGCTCCCTCGGGGGCGTTCGGTAAGGTCAACAGCACCCGATGCGACCAACGGCTGAAATCCTCCGGGGCCGCTTGATTCGGAGCTTGTGCCCCAGCCATGCTAGCCAGCAAAAGACTCATGCCAGCGATCAGGCGTTTCATGACGGAGTTCCTTTGCCAAGGAGACCGGCTCGCTCGAGCCGTTGATACGTCAGAGCAATCCCACCTAGCACCAGCGCCAAAATGAAAAAGGCCCCGATGCGATACATCCCCGAAAGAACGGACATATCGATAAGTACTCCTTTGAGGATGGCTAGGCCTAGTAGAGCCAAGCCGATGCCTCGTAGCGTCGGGCTAGCCCGCCAAAAACCCGCTGCCATCACCAGGCCTGCATAGACGGCCCAGGCGATCGACAGGCTCATCATCGACCACAACCGACCTTCCACCGTCTGGCGAACACGAGGCCCCAACCAGTTATTGTTGAAGCGTTGCACCTCGAGGCTGAAAATCAGCCAGCCTAGCAAGATGCCCACCCCCACCAAAATCAGCCACACCCACCAACGCAGGTCGTCGGCCGTCCCTTGCACCGAGCGTAGTTGCCAGGCTGCTAGCCACAGTGTCAAGACCACCAGAAAAGGCGGCAGTGCCAGCTCATTGAAGAGCGGCACCTGGAGCTGGTCACTGCTCCAGCGCAAGGACGAAAAGTAGGCAGGCAATTCAACTAGCACAGCCAACGCCAGCAGCACAGCGGCACAGACGGCCAGAGGCAGCGCTTCGACCCGCAACGCATAGGCCCACAGCAGCAAACCCAGCACCGCCCAGGCCAGGCCGATCCAAGTCCCCGTCAAGCGCAACGCGGGGGCCGCCGCTACAAATACCAACCCCAGTGCTAGCAACGTGAAATACAGTGGCTCGCGTTCCACGGCGAGGCGTCGCTTGACCGCGTTGGCCAGCAACACCATCAGCAATGCCAGCCCCACCGCCAGCAGCGGCAGCCACGGCCGCATCTCACCGTAGGGATACACCACCACCGCCTGAGCAAAGGCCAAGGTGGCTACGATCAGCCCCACAAGCCGACCCAGCTGGGCCGGCTGCCGCCTCAGCACCGGCACGCCGACATCATGCAGCAGGTGCAGCCCAAACAACGTCGCCTGCAAGCCTAGCACCGCTGCTAACTTCTCTGGATGGTAATGGCGATCGGCCCACAGGCCAAAGAGAATCTGCACGCCGATTAGGGCCACGGGGGGCAACCAAGTCCAGCCCCGCCACAGCGACAGCACCAGCATCGCCGTTTCCAGCAACAGCAAATAGCCGAACAACGCCTCGTACTGGTCACGCTCCGAGGGCACCAGCAGCGGAGTGATCAACCCGCCCACCAGGGCCATCACCGCCAAACTGCGTGCCGGATAGAGACCGGCTAAGCCCACCCCCAGGGCCACCAGCACCATCTGATACAGCACGCCGCGCGTCGCCGGCAGCAGGGCATAGCCGCCATAGCTGGCAAAGAGAGCCAGGTAGAACATAACGAAGCCTGTGCCCACAAGCATGAGGCCCAATGGGTAGCCCCGCCGATGCACCCAGGCCCCCAGGAGACACGTCAGGAGACCCGCGGCCAGGCCGAGACTAATTTGCCCCACTGGACCGATCCACACGTTCTGAACGGCATAAGCAATAAAGTAACCAAACGCCAGCAGCAGAAAGCCAGCCGCGATCCAGCCTAGCACCCGTGCTCCCAGCAAACTTTCCCAGGCCAGCGGTTCGGCAGCGGAGCGCTGCTGCCTTTTCTTGGGTGCTTCGCTCGGCGACGGCGTCGGCTCCTGGGCCGGCAGCGCTGCCAACACGGGCACTGGTTCTGGCTCGGTCACTCGCTCGGCATGCAAGGGCTGGCTCTCCGGCTCGGTCGCTAGCTCGGCTCGTAATGGCTGGGAAGTCGTTTCTTTCCTAACGGGCACACGCTCTGAGGTCGGCTTGGCCAACATCTCTTCGAGGCGTTCCAGGCGGCGACTCAGGTCACGCATGCTAAAAAAAGCCAACACCCCCAGCAAGGGGCCGATCAGAAACACCAGGGCGCACGGCAGCCCGAGCAAAAACAGAACCACTTCCATCAGCGGCTCCCATTACATCCACACAAGCTAAGGGATATGGTGGTTATAGCCCCACGGCCGAAGAAACGTCACGAAAAAAACCATTCGGTTTTCGCCGCGGGGCGAAGCGAACCAACCCGAGGTGCAGTAGGAGCGGCATCATGAGCGGCATACGAATCGGCATTTTGACCATCAGCGACCGAGCCAGTCAGGGGATCTACGAGGACCGCAGCGGTCCGGCCATCCAAGAGACGCTCCAGGAAATGCTTGCGTGTGACTGGCAGCCGGTCTATCGAGTTATCCCCGATGAGCAACCCTTGATTGAACAACATTTGCGTGACTTATGCGATGTGGAAAAATGTTGCCTGGTCGTCACCACCGGCGGTACCGGACCCGCTCGCCGTGATGTCACCCCCGAGGCCACCCATGCGGTTTGTCACAAAATGCTGCCCGGCTTCGGCGAACTCATGCGGACCGTCTCGCTGCGTAGCGTGCCTACGGCCATCTTGTCCCGCCAGACGGCCGGCATCCGTGGTAGCAGCCTAATCGTCAATTTGCCCGGCAAACCGGCTGCCATCCGCGAGTGTCTCTTAGCCGTGATGCCGGCCATCCCCTACTGCATCGACTTGATCGAAGGGCCCTACCTAAAGACCAACGAGGCCGTCGTGCAGGCGTTTCGCCCCCAGGCCAAGTAGGTTCGACGGTGCAGCTCCATCGTCGTCGCTCCATCGTCGTCGCTCAATCGTCGTCGGCAATAAGGATCAGATCCGACTGGGCGACCCAGCCACGTTCGCCGCCCGAGAGTTGAATCAGCCACCACTCGCCGCGTTGAGCCAAGGCTTCGGCCTCGGTGCCGGCGGGTAGCGGCGTGGCGTAACGGGGGGCAAACGCCCAGCCGTCCCCTCGACGCATATACACCTCATCGCGGCGAATCACGGCCAGGACGCTCGGCTCGGACGGCTGTAGCCACCACGCCCCGGCCAGGCCCACTG
>Ga0272446_1004998_pt1 | contig 15062 bp, 12 predicted proteins | sample YNPCB0061_FD_194587 | JGI IMG/M metagenome (GOLD analysis project Ga0272446, IMG submission 194587) | Hot spring microbial mat communities from Yellowstone National Park, WY, United States - YNP-CB-006-1 | ecosystem: Environmental > Aquatic > Thermal springs > Hot (42-90C) > Sediment | place...
CCAGCAGATGACTATCGTCATTACCGCCACCCTGGCCTCCATCGGGACAGCGGGAGTTCCGGGGGCCGGAGCCATCATGCTTCTGATGGTGTTGAACTCCATTGGAATGCCCGTAAAGGAAGGCACCCCCGTGGCCATGGCCTATGCCATGATTCTGGGGATCGATGCCCTCCTCGATATGGGACGGACATGTCTCAATGTAACCGGCGATATGGTTGGTACGGCGATCGTGGCGAAATCGGAGAAGGAACTGGACTTGAGCAAGTGGGCTTGATTGGTTTAAATAGCTAGTTACATGGAGCGTCCTTTAGTAATCGGCGGGGGGGTCGGTCCCATGGCAGGGGTGGCCCTCCACGCCCGCATCATCGAGCACACGGTTACGGATGGGACAGACCAGTCCCATCTGACTGTTTTTCATTTCTCGTGTTCCTCCCGCATTCCCGATCGAACGGCTTTCCTCCTGGGAAAGGAAAGCGTGAATCCGGCTTTCGGCATGGCAGAAGTGTTTCAGGGAGCCTGGGAAGCCCTTCAATCGTTAGGGTATGCCTCATGGGGGGCTGTGGGTGGGATCCCCTGCAATACCTTCCATGCCCCAAAGATTTTCCGGCTCTTCCAGGAAGAGTTGGAGAAACGGTCGATCCGAATTCGGGTGCTTCACATGCTGGAAGAAACCTTACGGCACATTCAGGAAAGGTTTCCCCCTGTGAAGCGTGTAGGGGTTCTTTCCACCACAGGAACGAGGAAAACTGCCCTATACCGTACCCTCCTGGAGGAGGGAGGGTTCGAGGTGGTGGAGGTCCCGGAAGAAAGGCAGGAGATGGTGCAGGAAGTGATCTACCATCCTTCCTGGGGGATCAAGGCGAGGAGCCCCGTAACGGAGAAAGCCCGAAACCAGGCCGTGGAAGCTTTGAGAATTCTTCTGAATTTAGGGGCAGAGGCGGTTATATTGGGCTGTACCGAACTACCTCTGGCAGTACCTGAACGTGAGTGGGAAGGGGTTCCCCTGGTGGACCCTATGGTGGCCCTGGCCCGGGCCATGATCCGTGAGGCAGCTCCGAGCAAACTCGCCTCCTAAAGAAGTTTTCGTTTTAGAGGGTAATCCCATGACGAGTCTAAACGATCTGGCAAAACGGTCTAGCCTTCCATTGGATCGGCTGGTGCGGATCGAGGAATACATCCTCAACACGGGGTATATGTCTCCTCAGAAAGTTCGGGAAGAACTGGAATGGTTCGTCCTGGAGCTGGGGATCGATGCCTACTACTTTCGTACCACCTCGGATACGGAGATTGCCAAGCATCTGATTGCCTTGAGCGCCTCGGACCTGATCAATCGGCATGGAGGAGGAGGCGCGGGGATTCAACTGATCAGCGAGCGGGACGATCAGGCGGTCTACATCATCGAAGATGATCCGGAGAAGATGCTGGAACTGGAAACGAGGATCGAAGCCCGCTACTCTTCCTACCACTTGGAAAGCTACATCACCCGGGAAACCTCCCGGGGCAAGCCCCTTCGGTTCTACATCCTTACCCGACCGCAGTTCAAGAAATGCCCCGAGGGAGAGGTGCCCCGATCCTTCGAGGAGGCGGCCAGTACGGTATTTCTCAAACGGTCCGTCCCCGAGACGGTGGAACGATACAGAACGCTCTGGGAAGAGATGAATAGTAGGGAGACTCCCTGTGTGGCGGTTTCCTACAAGGAGGAGACCGACGAAACCCGGATCATGATCGGATTGAAGGGTCGGGAGTACTGGCAGATCTTTACCACTTTTTCCCAACTCCTGGGGATGTACAACCTCCGGGTTCGCCGAAAGTATGCGGAGCCCTTCTGCGACAACAAGCGGATCGCCAGTTTCTACTTCCCCAGACTCCCCGATAAAACCATCTCCGAGTTGACCCGGGATTTGAACGTAACCCTCATGATCCCCTCCGGTCCCATCGGAGATCTCTTCCGGGAAGGAGTCTTTTCCCCCCAGAAGGCCATGTATGCCCTTTCGGCAGCCACCTTTACCCATCAGTTCCTTTCCCTCCTCACGGAGGAGTACGTTACCCTCCAGCGAGCGTTGAAGGATCAGCCGGAAGCCCGCGGGATCGTGGACAATCTCAAACTCCACCTGATCAAGGACACCTATTCCAGTTCCCGGATCGCCAACACGGTCCGGAACCATGTCCCCATCGTCGACCTTTTGTACCAGCACTTCGAGTTACGGTTTGCCGACTCCAGGGGAACCAGGAAGGAATCGAAGGCTCTGGAAAAGCTGGAACAGGAGATCCGCCAGCGGATCGAACGGGAGGTGCCGTACAACAAGGACCGGGATATCCTCACCTACTTTCTCAAGTTCAATGATTCGGTGGAACGGACGAATTTCTACAAACCGGAAAAGAGCTGTATGGCCTATCGGCTCAAGACGGATATCGTGGATCCGGTGGATTTCCCGGAACCTCTCTATGGACTGTTCTTTCTCGTGGGACACGATTTTTTGGGGTTCCACATCCGCTTCCGGGAAATCGCTCGGGGAGGAATCCGGATCGTTCGTTCCCGCTCCATCGATATCTATGCCCATAACATCGATACCATCTTCACAGAGAACTATAACCTGGCCTGGACCCAGCAACGGAAGAATAAGGACATTCCCGAAGGGGGGGCAAAGGGAACGATCCTGCTCAACCTGGAAAGTCAGCAGGCAGCGGACCGGGCTTTCAAGGATTATGTGGATGGTTTACTGGATCTGCTGCTGGATGTGGACTCCTCGGGCAAGGTAACGGTACGGGAACTGCTCTTCCTGGGACCGGACGAGGGGACGGCAGGCTTGATGGACTGGGCGGCCCTTCACGCCCAGAAGCGAGGATACCCCTACTGGAAATCCTTTTCCACGGGAAAGGCTCCGGAACTCGGCGGGGTGCCCCATGACCTGTACGGGATGACTACCCAGGGGATCCACCAGTACGTAGTAGGGCTACTGGAAAAAGAGGGACTCAAAGAGGAGGAGGTTACGAAGATCCAGACCGGCGGCCCGGACGGGGATCTGGGGAGTAACGAGATCCGTTTCTCCAGGGATCGAACCATTGCGATCGTGGATGGAAGCGGGGTGCTGTACGATCCAGAGGGGATCGATCGAAAGGAACTGATGAAACTGGTGGAACAGCGGGTGCCGGTAGAGAAATTCAACCCCAAAAAACTTTCTCCCCAGGGATTCTTCGTGTCCATCAACGACCGGGATGTGCGGCTTCCCGATGGTACCCTCATCGCCAACGGCGAGGAGTTTCGAAACATTTTTCACCTGACCCAGTACGCGAAGGCAATCCTCTTCGTGCCCTGCGGAGGACGCCCGGGTGCCATCCATATCGGAAACTGGAAACAGCTATTGGATGGGGAAGGGAAACCGAAGTTCCGGTACATCGTGGAGGGAGCGAACCTCTTTATCACCGAGGATGCCCGGCTTCGCCTGGAAGAGCAGGGGGTGATAGTCCTGAAAGATGCCTCCACCAACAAGGGCGGGGTCACCTCCTCTTCCCTGGAAGTGTATGCATCCCTCGCCCTCACCGACGAGGAGTACGACAAGCACCTCCGGGTGCAGCCGGACGGGAAGATTCCCCCCTTCCGCAAGGCGTATGTGGAAGCCATCATCGAAAAGATCAAGGAGAATGCACGAGCAGAGTTCGAGCTTCTCTATCGGGAATGGAAGCAGACCGGTACTCCCCTAACGATCCTTTCCAACCAGGTAAGCGGGAAGATCAACCAGATCACCGACGCGGTCCGGGAATCGACCCTCGTGCGGGATTCGAAGATTGTAAACCGGGTACTGGAATCCTACACCCCCAGGCCGCTCCTAGATTTTCTCGGATTGGACACCATCCTCAAACGGGTTCCCCTTTCCTACATCCAGGCCATCACCGCTACGAAGATCGCCATCGACTTCGTGTATGGGAAAGGGTTACGGGCCAACGAGGTGGACTTTGCCGATTTTATAACCTGGTTGCGAGGTTAGGGAAAACACTATCCCCCCAGTTCGGGAAAGGGAGATTCGGTTTGCCAGCCCCGCTTGCCCGTTCTTCGGTAGTGTTCCAATCGGCGAAGGGTGAGTTCGGCAAACACGGGATCGATGTCCAGAGTGTAACACCTTCTCCCCAGGATTTCGCAGGCGAGGAGGGTGGTCCCCGAGTGGGAAAAGAAATCTGTCACCAGATCTCCTGGACGGCTTGAGGCTTCGATGATCCGACAGAGGGCTAGAAGGGGTTTCTGGGCGTAGGCGCCACTCACGTTCTCCTCCATGCGGTAGAATACCTGCTGGATATCCACCCACACGTTACCCGCTCGGATGTAGGGGGATCTGCCCCGTTCCAGGTTCTCCTTCCGTACCCCTCCTACCTCCTTGTAGTATCCCCGAAGGATCTTGGGGATGGCGGTGTACTGTACCTGGAAGGGGGGATTCCCTTTCGTGTAATAGAGCAGTTCCTGACGCACCGCCATCCAGTTCTTTTGCGTCCCATACCCCCGCTGGTTGCGGATAGTGATGAAACTCCGGGACTTCACCTCAGGGAAACTCCGCATGAGGAGCATGAAGTCCGGCAGAGGCTGAAACCCCGCCCTCTGGTCTGCACCGAGGAACACATAGAAGGAAGCATCCTGGGCGAGAAACTTGAGGGCTAAAGTGACCCAGGCGCGGGAGAAAGATATATACTCCTCGAGGCTTGTCTTGAAAAGATGCAAGGAAGAGCGGTTCCCCACCGTGATATTGTAGGGGGGATCGTGGATCCCGAGCACCGAGAGATTCCCTTTCATGAGGAGACTCACCTGGTCTTCTCGAGTGGCATCCAGCACCCCCACCCGATGCCCTGAAAGGGGATCCTCCCATACTTCACCTGGTTTGAGCCTGCAGTAAGGGAGAAGGCGGTTTCGTAGCTCGGGGGAGGTGTCTATCCGCGGTAGGGATTCGAAAGCCATGGGGGAACTTTTTCTTCTGCCTCAGGGTGCCCCACATCAGGGCTCGAAAAGGTTCCCCTGGGCCCGGCGGGTATGAGGAGTGGACCTTCCGGGCGAAAGGCCAGTTGTTTCACCAGCGAGGATACCGCATCGAGGAGTTCTTCCTTTCCTTCTCCCGTTTTAGTGGAGAACAGGATGGCATGAGGGAAATCGGAGGCGAGATGGGGAAGTTCGGACCTGTCTTCCAAAAGATCGACCTTGTTCAAAACGGTGATTACCGGTTTATGCCCTGCGCCGATTTCTCGAAGGACCGAACGGGTTGTGGCCGCTCGCTGGTGGATCCCAGGAGTGGAGACGTCCAGCACGTGCAGGATGAAATCCGACAGTACCGTTTCCTCCAGGGTCGCCTTGAAGGCAGCGATCAGTTGGGGCGGGATCTTGCGGATGAATCCTACCGTATCGCTCAAGAGGACTTCCCCCTCTCCGTTGGGAAGCCGCAGCTTTCGAGTGGTAGGGTCGAGAGTGGCGAAGAGCCTGTCTTCCACCAGCACCTCGGCATGGGTCAAGAACCGCAGGAGGCTGGACTTCCCCGCGTTGGTGTACCCCACGATACTGCCCATGGGGATCTCGGATTTCACCCGGCGGCTCCGCTGGATCATCCGCTGTTCTTCCACCAGGCGGAGTTCCCGCTTGCATTTCTGAATCCGGCGCAGAACCTTCCGCCGGTCCAGTTCCAGCTGGGTTTCTCCTGCCCCACGGGTGCCCCGTGCACCCCCTCGCTGTTGGGAGAGGTTCGTCCATTTCCGGGTCAACCGGGGCAGCGAATACTCCATGCGCGCCAGTTCCACCTGAAGGTGGGCTTCCCGGGTACGGGCGCGATCGGCGAAGATCTCCAGGATCACTTCCTGCCGATCGATCACGCAGGTATCGGTGAGCTCTTCCCAGTTTCGTTGCTGGGAAGGAGATAGGGATTCGTCGAACACGATCAGATCGATCCCCTCTTTTACGACCAGTTCCCGGATTTCCATCGCTTTGCCCGTGCCTACCAGGTAGCGGGCAGTGGGGATCTTAAGGGGAACCAGGAGGGTACGGGATACCTGAATCTGGAGAGAAGACACTAGAGCCACAAGTTCTTTGAGGGATTCTTCTGCATCGAACCTCGACGAAGCGGGATACCGAACGCCGATCAACAGGGCTTTGGAAGGTGTTTGAATCAGGGCCTCGATCCTCCTTTAAGGGAAAGGATTCTTCGAAAAATCAGTATACCATAATATGGGGGAATATGCTATCTTGTCGGCGGGGAAACACTTTTTTATCTTTGAACCCAATGGAGGAACTCATGGAAAAGCGTATAAGGCAGTCCAAGATACGGTGGATTGTAGTGGCAGGAATTCTCCTGTCGGTTTCTTTGTTCGGCTCCTTCGCACAGGCTGAAACGATCACCCTAGCGGCCCCCTACGTGGGCTGGGTCACCAATTCGTATGAAAACGCTGATTACAAGTTGAATCTGGAGGATTCAGGATTCCTAGCAGGAATGTACCTCCAGAGTATAAATACCTCCCTCTACCAGTGGAACGCTTTCGCGTACTATTCCCCCGACGTGAACTACAGCACCCTCTGGGGCGGGCATTTCATCGTGGATTTCTATCCCATCGGCGACTTCCTGGGGAAGTACCTCGTGGGGGCTGGTGTGGAGGTGATCCGCATCGATATGGATGCGGGCAATAATATCAAAGTACCTGCCGGTCCCCCCCCTGCTACCACTACCCTTGAAGGGTTCACCCTCACCAACACGATCCTCCTTCCCTATGCCCGGGTGGGGAAGTACTTCGTCTTTGGGATGGGGCCTCTCCAGATCAGCATCCTCCCCTGGGTGGGGGCTACCTATGAATCGGTGACGGGAAATGTGAAGTTTTCCGCCCTTTTTGGCCCTCCCCCCAAACAAACTATTGACGAGACTTTCGATGACTCGGCCTGGTATGCCACGGCGGGGATCAACCTGAAACTCACCCTCTTCCGGTTCATCGATGTGGAGGGAAAGTACCAGGCCACCTTCGATGGGGATGTGTACCATCCTTCCTACAGCGTGATCGCCAACGTGTTCTTCAGCCGGAACTGGGGGCTGTCCTACCGGTACAAGTACATGGAAACCTCCGGAGGAAGCGATGCGTACAACCTATTCGGGGTAGCGTACGTGTTTTAACCGAAGGGTGGGATAGTAAGGGAATCCATCCTTCATTCGAATCGGTACTTCTCCCTGGATCAAAGGGTTCGCATAGTGGAGGAACTCTTCCGAAGGGAAGAATCCTTCCGTATCGATGAAGTGCCGGGGGACGTATCGATCTACGTTGGCAACTGCGGAAAGGGGCACTTTTCCACAGCGTGAAGCGTAGGTCGTATCTCCTCTACCCTCCACTCGCTCGATGGTCACCATGTATCCGGATTCCCCGTTCTGAACGGCCAGTTGAACTGCGCTTTCCCCGCACATACGTGCCTCCTCTAGATCCACCCGGGAAGCCATGTGGAGGGCTGCCTGTTGGCAGATATCCGGTTTGATCCATCGGGTACGCAAGCGGAGATTCTCTTCGATCAGATGCTTCAGGGTGATAGGAACATCCCCCAGGAGAGGATGCCCGAAGGCATCGGTGGAAAGACCGTCGTAGCGGGCCGTAATATAGGTACCTGCCCTGCTCCGCAACCCTTCTCCTGTGACGATGAACACTCCTCCTACCTCTTCATACACCGACTTCACCTTTTCCAGGAAGCGATCCTCCTCGAAAGGTATTTCGGGAAAAAGTACGATGTGTGGAGCCTCATTCTTTTCCCTCCGTGCCAGGCCGCAGGCACCGGCCAGCCAACCGGCGTTCCTTCCTACGGTGACGAGAATCGTAACGGGTTCGGCAGTGTACATGCTGGCAGTGTGGATTCCGGCCTCCACTACCGAAGTGATGAGGTACTTGGCACAACTTCCGAAACCTGGACAATGATCCGTTCCAAACAAGTCGTTATCGATCGTTTTCGGCACTCCGATTACCCTTAGGTCTACCTTGAGTTTCTGGGCTGCAACATGGATCTTCTGGGCGGTATCCATCGAATCGTTCCCACCGATATAGAAGAAGTAGCGGATGTCGTATTTTTTCAATATAGAAAAGAGACGTTTTAATTCTGAGCCCTCGGGTTTAGGATCCTTGATCTGATAACGACAGCCCCCTAAAATGGCGCCGGGACGGTACTGAACAGCTTCGATATCTGCCGGATGCTCGGCCGATAAAACTACGAGCTTCTCCTGCAAGATCCCCTCGATTCCATTCAATCCTCCGAAGATACGCTGTACACCCAGCTCTTTTGCCTTTTGCACTACTCCTACCAGACTCGCATTGATTACCGAAGTGGGGCCACCCGATTGGGCGACGAGTACATTTCCGATCATTCATTTCCTCCTGAAGATAGCTTGTGGGGGGATAGTTGAAATATGAAAGGTTTTTTCCTCGTTTAGCGTGAAAACCAGTGCATTCTGTTCCTCCACCCTGTCGGTATAGGGGGGTAACCATACCGAATCGGTGAAGTGGATCGTGCTGGAGGCAAACAGGGACAGGATCTCTGGATTGGGACAGTTGTCCGGCCTATCGTTTGATACACATACCACTACATGTGCAGGTTTTACGGCCCGTGCAAAAGAAAAGGAAGCAGAGTCTCCATGCCCATGATGGGGAAGTTTCAATAGATCTGCAGAAAGATCGACGCCAGCGGAAAGGAGAGCATCCCAATAGGAGGCGTACACATCCCCTCCAAGAAGTACGGCAACTCCATGGGACCGAATCCGGAGTACCAGGCTGGTGAGATTGATGAGGGCGTCCAGATGGATCAACGCATCGATCCGTTCCAAGGCCGTTGCCGAGGATACGGCGATATCGATGAGGGTTCGTTGTTCCTCCAGCAGGGGAGGGGAGCCGACCAGGATGTCAACGGTTGTCCCAGTGCTCAGGGGTCGGTTTCGTTCTGAGCGGGAAATTTCCTGCATCTTCGTTCCCTGGTGATGCAGGGCCTGAAGGATCCTATTGAAGGACTGAATCGAACGGTTCAGTTTCTGGGCGTTCTCGGGAGCGAAGGAGGGAAGAGGGATGGGGGAGACGGAACGGTTTCCTTCGGGTAGATAGTTGCTCCAGCATTCTGTGATAGATAGATTTTCGGCGATAGGAAGGAGCCCTGTCACATGATCCTCATGCAGGTGAGTGATTACAAGAAGATCCAGGTGTTCGATTCTCTGGGAGTTGAGAAAGTCGTAGGCGGGAATCCGCTGGGGGTGGCCGAGAAAGTGCTGGGGATCGGTAACCCCGCCATCCACAAGCATTCGAAAGGTTTGGTCAGTCTCCACGGTTTCCAGCAGAATGGCATCCCCGTACCCGACGTTGATAAAGGTTACGCGAAACATAGTTAGGTAGTTATATCTACTTGACAGTTCTTTGTCAATGAGTCATAATAAAATCGGTTTCAAAATGCGTCAAAAAAAAGATGTTTCGAAAATTACAATCGACGTGGTAGCACAGAAGAGTGGCTTTTCCCGGGCAACGGTGTCACGGGTACTGAATCGAGACGCCTCAGTGAAACCCGCTACGGCGCAGAAGATTCTGCAGGTGATCGAGGAACTGGGATACACCCCCCATTCGATAGCGAGTGCCCTATCGGGAGGAAAAACCAAGACTCTTGCCATCCTCTTGCCAGACCTGGTGCACGAGTACTACACGCAGCTCCTTGCAGGGGCAGATTCCACAGCGGAGGAACATGGGTATATCCTTCTCCTGAAAACCCGGAATACGAAAAAGGTATTTCAGGAACTGGTAGAAGGGAATCGGGTCGATGCTTTTATCCTTCGGTATGCTGGACCTACTTCTTTCGACGAAGATCTGTTGAAGTACCTCAGGAATCGGCAGATTCCCTATGTCGTGATCGGAACGCCTCCCTTCCTCGATACCCATCCAGCGGTCATGATCGACAATATCGGGGGTGCCCGTTTGATGGCCCATCACTATGCCGCCCATGGATTCAGGCGAATCCTTTTCGTTACAGGTCCGGAATACAGCAATGACTCCAAGGATCGTCTGTATGGATTCAAGGTCGGTCTCAGTGAAAAAGGGATAGATCCTGCAGGGGTCGTGGTGTGTGAGGGAGATTTCAGCCAACAGTCTGGATATGAGGTAGCCAAGCAGTACTTGCTCCAGGAGAGGTTCGATGGGGTATTCGCTGCCAACGATAGCATGGCGTTAGGGGTAATCCAGTTCTGTCAGGATCGAGGAATACGGGTGCCGGAGGATCTGGCTGTTACCGGATTCGATGACACCTTTTTTGCTGCCCATCTCCAGCCACCCCTCACGACCATCAGGCAACCCATGTTCGAGATTGGAGTGGTAGCAGTGTTGAACCTTTTGCGAACGATGGAGAAGGGAGAACAGTTAGAGCCCCGGGTGATCCTTCCCACGAAGTTGATCATCCGTCGCTCCTGTGGCTGTACCATCGAAAAAAATACGCTAGCCGATGGGGAAAGGGTGCAAACGAATGGCCTTCGGTAGGCCGTTTAATAAATAGAATCCGTTAGTAGGAGGTATCTATGAAAAGAGTAGGATTATCAGTGCTGGCGATGTTCCTTCTGGTAGGAGTGGCATTCGCCGCAGGGAAGGCCGAGAAGGTGCCCCAGAAGGTGGTGATCTACGCGGCCCTGGACGAGAAGACCACGAAAGAACTGGCTTCCGCCTTCAAGGAGACCACAGGGATCGATGCAGAGGTAGCCCTCCAGATCGAACAGGCAGGAACTGTAGCTGCCCGCATCAAGACCGAGGCTTCAAACCCTCGGGCCGATGTATTCATCGGCGGAAACTCAAACTTTCACTCTGAGCTGGCAGCTGGTGGCTTCCTGGAGAAGTATACCTCTCCGGTGGTGAAGGAAGCGGGGATCGATCCCAAGCTGATGGATCCCGATGGGTATTGGACAGGCTGGTACCTGGGCGCCCTCTGCCTGTTGTACAACGAGAAACTTTACAACGAGAAGGTAAAACCCCTGGGGATCGCCCCACCCACAACCTGGGATGACCTTTTGAACCCCGTATACAAAGGGCAGGTGATCGCTTCGAATCCCGCAACTACCGGAGGTGCATACCTCATGATGGCAGCCCAGATCTTTCGGTTGGGTAGTGAAGAGGCAGGGTTCGAATACATCCGCAAACTACATCCCAACGTAGCGCAGTACACGAAGGGCGCCAATGGATCCATACCTTTAGTTGCCCAGGGAGAAGCGATCGTAGGCTTCGCCTGGGGGCATGATACCCTGAAACAGAAGATCCAAGGGAATCTGCCTATCGTAGTTGTGTTCCCCAAGGATACAGGATTCGAGATAGGAGCGGCATCGATTCTCAAGGGAGCCCCTCATCTAGAGGCAGCAAAGAAGTTCATCGACTTCCTCCTGAGTCCCAAAGCGGGTACCATCAATGCGCGGAACGGATACCGATACCCGGTTCGAAGTGGTGTAGAGCTGCCTCCTGGTGTTCCGCCCTTCGAGCAGTTAAAGCTTGCCCCCTGGGATCTGAAGAAGGCGGCAGAAAACGTAGACAAGTGGAAGAAGAAATGGGCTGAAATTACGGGGATGTAAGCGGGGAGGTAGTATGAGTACTCGGGTGCGGGAACCGGTTCTGTTCCTGGTGATATGGGTTGTGATCGTGAGCCTCTTAGTATTTGTGGTGTACCCATCGATCCAAGTGTTTCTCTATCCATCGGGAACGGACTTCCTGAAGATCCTGATGAATCCCAGGTACCAGCGGTCCATTCTGAATAGTCTGTACATCGTGGTGCTTTCCACCCTTTCCGCTACCTTCCTTGGGTTCATCTATGCCTATGCCATCACCCGCACCGATATTCCTCTTCGTAAGTTTTTCAAAGGGATCAGTCTCTTGCCTCTCTTCTCCCCACCCTTCATGGTGGCTTTCAGCTACATCATGCTCTTCGGCAAGAACGGGCTGATCACCTCGAAGCTTTTAGGCCTTCAGGTGAACATTTTTGGCTGGCACGGGTTGTGGTTTGCTCAGACAGTAGCATTCCTTCCCGTTGCCTCGCTGGTGATGGAGGGAATCCTTCAATCGATTCCTCCAAGCCTCGAGTATGCGGGACGTAACATGGGGGCCAGTGGATTCACCCTGTTCCGCACCATCACCTTCCCTCTCGCCCGTCCCGGAGTGGCGGGGGCTGCTCTGCTGGTGGCTATTCAGGTGTTGGCGGATTTCGGGAATCCCATCATGATTTCGGGAGACTTTTCCGTTGTGGCAACGGAAGCATGGATGCGAGTGGAAGGTTGGGCAGATATTGCCGGAGCAGCGGTTCTTTCCCTCCTGCTCCTCATTCCATCCTTCCTCATCTTCCTTTTCCAGCGGTACTGGGTGAGTCGTCGGTCTTACGTTACCATTACGGGAAAAATCACTCAGATCGATATCCAGAAAACCGGCAAATGGATCCGATGGATCCTGTTTTCTGTCTGCCTTTCCCTTTCTCTCCTGATCATCCTGGTGTACGTCGCCCTGTTCATGGGCGCTTTTGTAGAGGGATGGGGGTTCAACTGGACGCCCACGTGGAAGTATGTGAAAGAGATACTTTCCCGGTCGCCTGAGCTGACGAATAGCCTTACCTTCTCTATCCTAGCGGGATCCGGGAGCGCCCTGTTCTCCATCACCGCCGCCTATATCGTATCCAGGAAACGCTTCCTAGGGAGGCGCTTCATAGACTTTACCTGTATTCTGCCGGCAGCTTTACCAGGAATCTTCCTCGGACTGGGGTACTCGATCTCCTATACCAAACCCCCCTTTGATCTATACGGTACGGCAACCATTGTTGTACTCGCTCTCATGTTCTGGAATATCGCCATGGGATACCAGACAGGAATCGGAGTCTTTCAGCAGATTTCTCCCTCCCTTTCAGAAGCGGCCAGTAATCTTGGGGCGGGAAGCCTTCGAATCTTCCGAGAAATCGAGATCCCCCTGATCAAGGGGCCCTTCTTTTCTGCCTTCATCGTATCCTTCATTCGGGCAATCACAACCCTGAGCGTGGTAGTGTTCATCGTTACTCAGAAAAACGTGGTAGCCACTTTCAGTATCATGAACCTTGTGAGTGATGGGTTCTATGGAAAAGCAGCTGCCCTGACGTGTGCACTTCTGATTATTGCCTTTGGACTCTTGGGCATTACAAAACTCGTACTGGGCAAGAACGTTGTGCTCTTCAAAGTATAGACAATCTAAGCGGTGGGAGTAGTACGTATGGAAACGATCCATCTCAAGATTCAAGACATCTGCAAGAACTTTGGGAAGGTTCGAGTGTTAAACCATGTGTCCCTCGATGTTCCGCAAGGCAGTTTCACTACATTTCTAGGTCCATCGGGCTGTGGGAAAACCACTCTTCTCAGGACCATTGCGGGATTCTACACCCCGGACTCTGGCGAGATCTATCTGGGGAACCGGTTGATGAACAACGTACCTTCCCATCTTCGGAATGCGATCATGGTATTTCAAGATTATGCCCTTTTCCCCCACATGACCATCGAAGAAAACATTACCTACGGCTTGCGGATCCGAAAGATGCCGAAGGATCAGATACAGGCTCGCCTGGAGCGTACGGTGGGGTATCTCGGAATTGGGAATCTCTTGGATCGAATGCCCGGTCAGATCAGTGGGGGTCAACAGCAGAGGGTCGCCCTTGCCAGGGCTCTTATCATGGAACCGGAAATCCTCCTGCTGGACGAACCCCTCTCCAATCTGGATGCCAAACTTCGGATCAATATCCGGGCCGAGTTGCGACAGTTGCAAAAGCGATTGAAGATCACCACCATCTACGTAACCCATGATCAATCGGAAGCACTGGCACTTTCGGATCGTATTGCTGTGATGAACGAGGGAAGAATCGTACACTACGGAACCCCCCAGGAATTGTACTACCATCCCGCGGACCCCTTCGTGGCTTCCTTCATAGGAAAAGTCAACCTGATTCGTGGAAGAGTTAAACAGCACTCTCGGGAAGGTGCCTGGGTGGATGTGCAGAACATCACAATATTGATAAAGAACCATTCCGCTCCCGCTCGGCCACAGGATGAGGTAATTCTCTGCATCCGACCCGAAACGATCCGCATTGCAAAGGGTTCGGAAGAAGGGGAGGAAAACATGATCGCCGGGAAGGTTACAAACTATATCTTCGAAGGGGCTACGATCCGATACTGGGTAAACGCGTTGGAACAGGAATGGGTAGTGGATGTGTTTGATCCTGCTGAAGTTCTTGAGCCCGACACAAAAGTTTCCCTCCGATTGAAACCAGAGCGTATTCACCTGATGCTGGTCAATCCCTGAATACATTCCTTAATGCAATGACCATCCATTTCGCTTATTTTAGCCTTGGGAATAGATCCCATAGCGTAGAGGGGGGCGGGTCGGAGGTAAGGGTAAGGGGAAGCCCTGTTCCAGGATGGATGAATTGGATGGATCGGGCATGGAGAAGAATGCCCCCACCGGGATTGGATCTGCGGGCCCCGTACTTCAAATCCCCTTTCACCGGGCATCCGATGGCAGCCAGTTGCGCACGGATCTGATGGGGCCGGCCGGTTACAAGCTCTATCTCTAGAAAAAAGTACCGTTCTGAGTGGCCTACCACTCGATAGTGCAGAAGAGCTTTCTTTGCCCGGCTTTTTCGATGAGAAGAACCTGAAAGTGAGTGCACGAGGGCGGGAGCGGATGCGGGATCTACGATGCGGCTCTTGTTTTTCTTGGGGTCGAACACAAGGTAGTGCTCCAGGGTGCCTGCCTCCTCGGCGGGTCTTGCCTCGGTAATAGCCCAGTAGAGTTTGTAGACTTCTCGATCCCTGAACTGCCGGTTCAGCGACGCTAGGGTTTCAGGATCCCGGGCAAAGAGAACGACCCCCGTTACCGGTTGATCAATCCGATGAACCAGGCCCAGGTAAAGACGGGGGGGCGTGTGCCGGTGACCTTTGTGTACTGTATTTGAGGGGGTTTCCACACACTGGGTTTCAAGCCACCGCTTTACCTGTTGGAGGAGGCTCTCCGGAGCTCCCAGTGCTGACCGGCGCCCTAGAATCATCGGCCCGGTGGTCGAAACCTGGGGA
>Ga0272446_1004999_pt1 | contig 15055 bp, 15 predicted proteins | sample YNPCB0061_FD_194587 | JGI IMG/M metagenome (GOLD analysis project Ga0272446, IMG submission 194587) | Hot spring microbial mat communities from Yellowstone National Park, WY, United States - YNP-CB-006-1 | ecosystem: Environmental > Aquatic > Thermal springs > Hot (42-90C) > Sediment | place...
GAACCAGAGCGACACCCGCCGGATTTCCCATCATTCCAGATGAAAAAAAGCGTCCACGTCTTGGCTTCACAACTGGGCAAGTCGACCCGCGGATCGATCCGAACCCTCTACCGCACAATCACATTCCGGAACTGCCAGGGGTCCTCGAGGTCGACGTCCTCGGCGAACAGGCCGGGGCGGTTGGCGAGCGGCGTCCAGGTTGTGAAGGCCCCCACCACCGGGCCGAGATAGGGCATCTGCACCTCGAGGCAGCGGCGCCAGTCGATCTCATCGGCGTCCACCACGCCGGCGCGCGGGTTCTCGATCGCCCAGACCATCCCGGCCAGCACGGCCGAGGTCACCTGAAGCCCGGTCGCGTTCTGGTAGGGCGCAAGCCGGCGCGCCTCGGCGATCGAGAGCTGGCTGCCGAACCAGTAGGCGTTCTTGGCATGCCCGTAGAGCAGCACGCCGAGCTCGTCGATGCCGTCGACGATCTCCTCGTTCATCAGCCGGATGCGCGGCTGGCGGGCGAAGGCGCGGCCCTCGAACTCGTGCAGGGAGAGGACGGTGTCGTCGCAGGGGTGGTAGGCGTAGTGGCAGGTGGGGCGGTAGACCACCGCGCCGTTCTCGCGCAGCGTGAGATAGTCCGCGATCGAGATGCTCTCGTTGTGGGTGATCAGCCAGCCGATCTGCGGCCCGGCCGTCGGCACCCAGGAGCGTACGCGGGTCGCGCAGCCGGGCCTAGTGAGATAGATCGCGGCGTCGCAGCCGAACTCGTGCCGCCGCCCCTCGGGGGGCAGCGCCTTCTCGTGCGTGCCGAAGCCGAGCTCGGCCGGCTGCATGCCCTCGGAGAGGAACCCCTCGATCGACCAGGTGTTGACGAACTCGCCCTGCTGCTTGGGGCGGCTTGCGCGCTGGGTGTCGCGCTCGGCGATGTGGATGCCCTTCACGCCGAGGTCGCGTGCGAGCCTCGCCCAGCCCTCCTGCGTCGCGGGCGCCGTCGCATCGGCGCCGAGCTCTGCGGCGAGGTTGAGCAACGCCTGCTTGACGAAATGGCTCACCATGCCGGGGTTCGCCCCGTGTGCGACGAGCGCTGTCGGGTCGGCGTGGCCGGGGCGGCGCAGCGCGCGCGCGGCCTCGCGCAGAGCGTAGTTGGAGCGCTGGCTCATCGAGAGCGATGGGTCGGTGTAGCCGCCCGGCCAGGGCTCGATGCAGGTGTCGAGATAGAGCGCGCCCCACTCGCGGCAGAGCGTGATCAGCGCCACCGAGGACACCTCCACCGAGAGGTTGACCAGGAACCCGCCATGCCCGAGCAGCGGCTCGAGCTCCGAGCGGAGGTTCTCGCGGGTGAGCGCGAGCCGGCGGAAGCGGATGCCCTCCTGTTCCGCGATCGCGCGCGCGCTATCGTCAGGGTCGATCACGACCATACGCTCGCGCGGTGCGTCGATATGGCGGAGGATGAGCGGCAGCGTGCCGCGGCCGATCGAGCCGAAGCCGACCATCACGATCGGGCCGTCGAAACGGGCATGGGTCATCCACTCGGCCATGGCAAGGTCCTCGGCTGTCGCAACGATCAGGAAGGGCGGAGAGGCGGGACGAGGCAGGCGAGGTCAGGCGGCCTTGTCCTCGGCGGCGGGCGGGGAGGGGGCGCGGCGCGGGGCGCGCATGAAGTCGGGCATGAACTCGCCGAAGCCGAGCACGCGCTCGCCCGCCTCCGGCGCGGCGCTGCCCTGTCGCCGGTCGCGCCCCTGGCGGGGCGGGGCCTGGGGCGCCTCAGCCAGCGCGGCGTCGTCCGCCGGCGACACGGCCGCTTGCCGCACCGGCTCGGCCGCGCGCGGCGCAGCTTCGGGGCCAGGTCTCGCGCGTCGCTGCCGCGCGGCGGGCTTCGGCGCCTCCTCGCGCGGCGCCTCGCGGCGCTCAGGCCGTGCCCGGCCGCGGCCGCGCGGCTTCGGCCGCTCCCCCATCACGTCGAGCGAGACGGGGTCGAGCCCTTCCACCTGGATCCTCGGGATGGGCTTGCCGATCAGCTTCTCGATCGCGGCCAGAGCCTCGTCCTCCTCCACCGTCGCCAGCGTGAAGGCGCGGCCCGAGAGGCCGGCGCGGCCGGTCCGCCCGATTCGGTGGACGTAGTCCTCGGCGTGGACGGGAACGTCGAAGTTGAACACGTGGCTGAGGCCGCCGATGTCGATGCCGCGCGCGGCGACGTCGGAGCAGACGAGGATGGTGATCGCGCCCGCCTTGAAGCGGTCGAGTGTCTCGGTGCGCTTTGGCTGAGTCATGTCGCCGTGCAGCTGGCCGGCGTTGAAGCCGTGGCGCTGCAGGCTCTTGCAGAGCACGTCGACGTCGCGCTTGCGGTTGCAGAAGACGAGAGCGTTCTTCACGTCCTCCGACCGGAGCAGGCGGCGCAGCGCCTCGCGCTTGTCGTGGGCGCGCACGAGCGCGAGGTGCTGCGCAACGGTGGCGGCGACCGTCGCCGGCGGGGCGACGGTGATGGTCTTCGGGTTCATCAGGAACGCATCGGCGAGCCGCCGGATCTCGGGCGGCATGGTGGCCGAGAAAAACAGCGTCTGCCGCATGCGCGGGATGAGGCCGACGATCCGCTCGACATCGGGGATGAAGCCCATGTCGAGCATCCGGTCCGCCTCGTCGATGACGAGCAGGCGCACGTCGGAGAGCAAGAGCCCGCCGCGCTCGAACAGGTCGATCAGCCGGCCCGGGGTCGCGATCAGCACATCGACGCCGCGGTTGAGCCGCGCGATCTGCTCGCCCATGCTCTCGCCGCCTATGATCAGCGCATACTCGAACTTGAGATACTTCGCGTACTTGGTGAAGTTCTCGCCCACCTGCGCGGCGAGCTCGCGCGTCGGCTCGAGGATCAGCGCGCGCGGCATGCGCGCCCGCGCCCTTCCTGAGCTCATGATGTCGAGCATCGGCAGGGTGAAGGAGGCGGTTTTGCCTGTGCCGGTCTGGGCGCAGCCGAGCACGTCGCGCCCCATCAGGATGACGGGGATGGCCTGTTCCTGGATCGGCGTCGGGTGAAGGTAGCCGGCATCGGCGACAGCGCGCAGAACCTCCTCGGAGAGGCCGAGATCGGCGAACGTGGTGCGGGCCGGAACGGCGGGCGCTGCCTCGGGCGCCGCTTCCTGCGTGGCGTCGGGCGGGGCAGCGTCTTCTCTGGCAACGCCCTCGCGGGCGCTGTGGTCTGCGAGGCTTGCGGTCACGGAATGTCCCAAGCGCCGCTTCCGGCGCGGGATGCGCTCGCAGCGGTTCGGCGCAGATAGGGGAACACGCGGCGCGAAGTCAAGGAAACCCGGCGGTCTGGCTGCCCCGCGCGGTCGCCCCCGCTTGGCTCGGCACGCGTGGTGCGACGTGCCGCGCCCGCGTCACGCCCCGCTTCAGCCCGCCTCGCCGATCTTGCGCAAGGTGCTACGCGCGCGGCCGAGCATCGCCATCTCGGTCGACGCCAGCGCGGTGACGGGATAGACGATCACGGGAGGCCTTGCGCGCCGCCCCCTCTGCCAGCTCCGGCGGGCGTGCGGCGCTCAGGCGTCGAGGCCTTCGGCGTCGATTCGCGCGGCGTTCTCCTGGATGAAGGCGAAGCGGAGTTCCGGCCGCCGCCCCATGAGCGCCTCGACGATGTCCTGCGTGCGGGCGAACTGCTCGGCCGGCATGGTCACACGCAGGAGCGTCCGCCGCTTGGGGTCCATCGTCGTCTCGCGCAAGGTGGCGGGCGGCATCTCGCCCAAGCCCTTGAAGCGGCTCACCTCGATTTTCGTTCCGGGCTTGAACTGCTTCCGCGCGGCCTCGAGTGCTGGGTCGTCCTGGGCGTAGACGGTGCGGCCGGCGCCGGTGAGGCGGTAGAGCGGCGGGCGTGCGAGGAACACGTGACCCTTGCGCACGAGCTCTGGCAGCTCGCGCCAGAAGAACGTCATCAGCAGTGCGGCGATGTGCGCGCCGTCGACGTCGGCATCCGTCATGATGATGACGCGGCCGTAACGGAGTCGATCGGGCGAGAACGCGCTGCCCGCGCCACAGCCGAGCGCCTCGACGAGGTCCTTCAGCTCCTGGTTCGCCTTGAGCTTGTCGGCCGAGGCCGAGGCGACGTTGAGGATCTTCCCGCGCAACGGAAGCACCGCCTGGCTTTCGCGGTCGCGCGCCTGCTTCGCCGAGCCGCCGGCGCTGTCGCCCTCGACGATGAAGAGTTCGCTCCCGTCACGTTCCTCGCGCGCACAGTCGGCGAGCTTGCCGGGAAGGCGGAGCCTGCGGGTCGCGGTCTTGCGCGCCGTCGTCGCCTGCTCGCGTCGGGCGAGCCGCTCCTCGGCGCGGGCGATGGCGAAGGCGAGCAGGTTCTGCGCCGTCTCCGGGTCGCCCGAAAGCCAGTGGTCGAACCGGTCGCGGATCGCCGCCTCGACCCAGCGCGCTGCCTCAGGCGTGGTGAGCTTCTCCTTGGTCTGGCCCTGGAACTGCGGCTCGCGGATGAAGGCCGAGAGCATCGCCGCGGCCGCGCCCATCAGATCCTCGCCCGTCACCAGCGCGCCGCGCCGGTTGCCGATCATCTCCGCATGGGCGCGCAGGCCCTTGAGCAGGGCCGAGCGGAACCCCTGCTCGTGCGTGCCGCCCTGCGGGGTGGGAACGGTGTTGCAGTAGGCGTTGAGGAACCCCTCGCCCGAGAGCAGCCAGGTGACGGCCCACTCAACCCTGCCGCCACCCTCCATGTCCGTCTCGCCTTCGAAATGGCGCGGCGTCAGAGGCTGGCACCCCTTCGTCGCCGCGGCGAGGAAGTCGGAGAGCCCGCCCGGGAAATGCAGCACCGCCTCGGCGGGCGTTTCGTCGCCCGGGCCGATCAGCGCGGGGTCGCAGCGCCAGCGGATCTCCACGCCGCGGAACAGGTAGGCCTTCGACCGGGCCATGCGGAACAGCCGCGCCGGGCGGAACTGGCCCTCCCGGAAGATCGTCCGGTCCGGGCGGAAGCGGACCTCGGTGCCGCGGCGGTTCGCCGCCGCCCCCTTGTTGACCAGACCCGTGAGGGGCTTGCCCTTCGCGAAGCGCATCGACCACAGCGTGCGGTCGCGTGCGACCTCGACCTCCATCGTCTCGCTGAGCGCGTTCACCACCGAGGCGCCGACGCCATGCAGCCCGCCCGAGGTCGCATAGGCCTTGCCGCCGAACTTGCCGCCCGAATGCAGCGTGGTGAAGATCACTTCGAGGGCGGACTTGTCCTTGAACTTCGGATGCGGGTCGATCGGGATGCCTCGCCCGTTGTCGCGCACCGTGACCCAGTCGTCGCGGCCCAAGGAGAGCTCGATGAAGGTCGCATGCCCGGCCACCGCCTCGTCCATCGCGTTGTCGAGGATCTCGGCGACGAGGTGGTGCAGAGCGCCTTCGTCCGTGCCGCCGACATACATGCCGGGGCGGCGGCGGACGGGTTCGAGACCCTCCAGCACCTCGATGTCCTTGGCGGTGTAGGCGGCCTCCGCCCTCTGCCCGCGCGAGCCGAAAAGATCGTTCATGCTGTGTTCCTGCCCCAGCGAAGCACAGTAGGGCATTGGGCTCGAGCGCCACAAGCGCTTGTGGGTCCGTGGCGCCGCAGGGCGCATCCGGCCCAGCGGGGTGGGAGCCTCGGCCGCTCTGTCCTGCGCCGGCGTCGCCGCGCTTCGCCGGGGCGTCAGCGGAACACGCGGGCGGGCAGACGCCTGCCGCTCAGGCTCCGCCCCCAGGCGACCATGTTCCGCAGGCCGCCATAGGCCCAGAGGCAGATCTTGCGCGAGGCGGGCGTGGCGGCCGTGAAGGTATTCCACGACGTCGAAAACGAGGAGAAGCCGACCTGGCCCAAGGTCGGCACGCCCTGGCGCAGTGCGAAGGTCTGCGCCACCGGCGTCTGCCCCGGCTGCGCCGGGTTGGCGGTGTTGCAGCCGCACAGGACGAGGAACCCATGCCCCGCCCAGGGGAGCCGCGTCAGCCGCCCGATCTGCGCGTTCTCCACGGTGATGTCGAGCTCGCAGATGCGCGCGTAAGGATCATGCGGGGTGAACTCGAGCCCGCCTTCTCGTCCCGAGGCGGAGCGGCCGCCCGCTTCCGCGTGGGTGAGGATCGCCCCGCAATGCACCTGACCGCCCGCGGCATTGACGGTCGCGGCGATGTCGTTCCAGGCCGTGAGGAAATCCGGCACGGTGGTGACCGGGTAGGTGAGCGGTATGCTGCCCGGAAACCAGAGTTTTGCCCGATCCAGGAAGGTCGCCGCCGCGCGCTCGAAGGCGAGGTCGGGGACGGTCGTGTTGACGTAGTAGATGACGAACACACCGCCTCGCGTGATCGACATCCGTCCAGGCGCGATACCGAGCTCCGGCAGGGGGTCGTACATGGCCGTCTCAGCCCCGTTGCAGATGCGCCTCGAGGAACCAGAGGGTCTTGTCGAGCTGGCGCGAGGCCCCTGTCAGCAGGTCAGCGGCGTCGCCCAGCTCCGTTGGCGAATCGATCCCCTTCCGCACCGAGGCGCCGCGTGCGGCCGTCCGGTCGGCAGGAGCCTCGACGCGACCGACCCCGCCGGCGATGCCTTCCGGCAGGGGCGCGAGCCCGGTCGCCGACCCGTCCGTCTGCACCGTTCCCCGCGCTACCGAAGTGGCTATTAGACCTGCTCACGGGGTCGCCGACCCGTCCGTCTGCACCGTTCCCCGCGCCGCACCGCCCAGCGCGGTGCTGCGCTCTGACACGTCGTCGATGTGGGCGGCGAGCCCGGCCTCGAGCGAGTCGAACATCGCGTGCAGGGCGATGACGTGCAGGCGCATGACGTTCCACTGCGCGTGCTGCGGCGCGCGCTGGTGGCCGATCGGCCCCGCGCGGCGCGCGTTGAGGGCTGCGACCATTCCCTCGCGCGCGTTCTCGGCGATGTCGTTGCGCGTCGGATGCATGCAGCGTCTTCTCCGGGATGATTTGGATCGGTGCGCGAAAGCCCGTCAAGCCAGCGCTTTGCTGCGCGCTCGGGCGAGGACGCAGCGCGCCTGTGGCGCCGTCCGAGCCCCGCTACCCCCGCCAGGGGGTGGGGGCGAGGTAGAGATGCGCCTCGGGCGGCTCGTCGCCTTCGTGCAGCGCGGCGACGCGGGCGATCAGCGCGGCTTCGGCGGCGGTCACGCGCGCGGCGTGGCGGGCATAGTCGCCCCAGCGCTCGAGGCCGAACATCTCGAGCCACTGCCCTTCTGCCTGCATGTCCTCGAGGATGCGCCAGGCGAAGGCGCCGTCGCGTCGGCGGCAGCGCGCCACCTCCTCCATCAGCTCGAGGAACAACCGCGTCTTCTCCCGCCGCACGACGTAGCGGATGGTGACGACGACCGGCCCGCGCTCCTCCGCCGCCGTGGTGGACGCGCGCGGCAGCGGCACGGCGAGGGAGGGGCCCGCGGGCAGAGCGGCGGCGGCGTCCGCTGCGGGCAGCGGCACGCGCAGGCCGAGCGCGGCGGCCACCGCGCCGCCCGCCGCCGCGGCCGTCATCGCCGGCGCTATGCCCCACAGCTCGCCCGCCCAGCCCCAGAGCAGTGACCCGCCGGAGAGAGCGCCGAAGAACGCCATCTGGTAGAGCGACAGCGCCCGCGCCCTCACCCAAGACGGCAGAGAGAGCTGGGCCGCGACCTGCAGGGTCGCGATCGAGCTGATCCAGACGATCCCATAGGCGAACATTCCGGCCGCTGCGATCACCGGGTGGCGGCCGAGGCCGAGCGCGAGAATGCCGGCGGAGGCGAGCACGCCGCCCGCGGCCACCACCATGTCGGGGCGAAGCAGAGCGCGTATCCGCGGCATCGCAAGCCCGCCGAGCACGGCGCCGACGCCCATCGCCCCGAGCAGGAGGCCGAAGGTCTCGGGGCCCGAGGCGAGTCGTTCGCGCACGATCAGGGGCAGGAGCGCCCACGGCGCCGAGGCGAAGGTGAAGAGCAGGGCGGCGCGCAGCATCAGCCGCTGGAAGCCCGGGGTCGAGCCGACATAGCGCAGGCCCGCGCGCACGGCGGAGAGGAAACGCTCGCTGCTCGGCGCATTCGCCGAATCGCGCTTCCAGGCGGCGAAGGCGCCGATCAGCGGCAGGTAGGAGAGGGCATTGGCGGCGAAGCAGGCCCAGGCGCCGATGGTGGCGAGCACCACGCCGCCGATCGCCGGGCCGATGGCGCGGGCGCCGTTGAAGGCCATGCCATGCAGAGCGACGGCCTGCGGCACCTCCTCGCGGCTGACGAGCTCGGGCGTGGTCGCCGCCCAGGCCGGCATGCTCATCGCGTTGCCCGCGCCGATCAGGAAGGTGAAGGCGAGCAGGGTCCACGCGCCCGTGAGCCCGGCGAGGGTGAGCAGCGCCAGCGCCAGCGCCGCCGCCCCCTGCACCGCCATCGCGGCGATCAGGAACAGCCGCCGGTCGACGATGTCGGCGAGCGCTCCCGCTGGAAGGGCGAGCAGGAAGATCGGCAGGAGCGTCGCCGCCTGCACGGCAGCGACCATGGCCGGTTCGGGCGCGAGGTCGGTCATCAGCCAGCCGGCGCCGGTGTTCTGCAGCCAGGTGCCGAGGCCGGCGCAGGCATTGCCGAGCCAGACGGCGCGGAACACGCGGTTCTTGAGCGGCGCGAAGGCGGAGGGCTGCGGCTGGGCGGCGGGCACGGCGGCGATGATGCGCGCCCAGGCGCCGTTCCGCCATCCCGGCTCAGCGCGGCAGCGGCGCGATGACGCGGATTCGGATCGTGTCGCCCGCGAGCACGGGGCGTGCGGTGATGCCGTAGGCGCTGCGGCTGATCGAGGCCTCCGCCGTCACGCGGCCGTCACGGGCGTCGAGCGCGAGCGTCACCGGCAGGCTGACGCCTTTGATGGTGAGGATCCCCGTGAGCCGGTTGGCCATGCCGTCGGCCTCGGCGGCGAACAGGATGAGCGGATGGCGGGCGACGTCGAGGAAGTGCGGCGCCTTCACGTCGGCCTCGATCGGGCCGCCGTCGAGGGCGAGGCTTGCGGCTTCGATCCGCGCCTCGGCCCGCGCCGGGCCGCCCGCAGCGGCGCGCTCGATCCGCCCGGTGAAGGCGGCGAAGCGGCCCTCGATCGGGAAGATGCCGAGCACGTAGGCCGTGAAGGTGATGGCGCAGCAGGCCGGCGAGACGGTTATCGAGAGGCCGCGCGCGGGCGGCTCCGCCGCGGCGGGGGCGAGGGCTGCGACGAGGGCGAGCGCGCGAAGGCGGTGCATGAAGCCCCTCCGACTTCTGCGGACATGGGTGCGTCAGTGGACCCGTCGAGGGCGGGGCGGCCGTTTTGGGGTGGAAGCGATTGACAGGCAACTGTCACGTCTTTATGACAGAAGCGCTGTCAGAGACTTCTGACAGTCGCGGTCGGCTGCATGACGAGTCGGCGCTATGCCGTTACGTGATCGGATCGTTCCGGCCTGGCGTCGCAGCCGGCCGTGCGCCTCCGCCCATCCCGCCGCTCGAGGCCCGATGGTGGGGCGACGGTTCGTGCGTCAGAGGGAGAAGGAGAACAAAAGCGATGGATGATCTCGACGATCCGAACAAGGTCTGGCCCACGGGTCTGACGATCAAGGAGTCGGAGGCCCTCCACAAGTATGTGATCGACGGCTCGCGCGTGTTCTTCGTGATCGCGCTGTTCGCCCACATGCTGGCCTACATCTACTCGCCCTGGCTGAAGTAGAGGAGGCAGCACCATGAACAACGGACGAATCTGGTGCGTGGTGAAGCCCACCGTCGGCCTGCCGCTCTTCCTCGGCGGGGTTGCGGTGATCTCGCTCACCGTGCATGCCGCCGTGATGACCAACACCACCTGGATGGCCGACTTCTGGCAGGGCAGCAAGCCGCGCCGCGCCGCGGTCGACCCGGCCGGCGCGCCGGCCGTGGCCCACGCGACGGGCGAATCGCCCTATGTCGTCACCGTCATGCCCGTCTCGGGCATGCCGGCGGATGCCACCGCCTTCGTCGTGACGATCACGCCACGGTCGGGGGCGCAGCAGCAGTCGGTGACCCTGGTGCAGCGGCCTGAGGCGCGCGCCTCCGCCGAGGCGACGGCGCCGCCGACGCAGTAGCAGAGGGCGCAGTAGCAGAGGGCTCAGTCGCCAAGGCCCGGGTCGGAGCGGGCTCGGCGGGCCTTCCCCGCGCGGGGAGGGCTCGGCCGGCGCCTCCGACGCCGCCGGCAACACGCCCGGCGACGGCGTCCCGCGCGCGGGTGGGGTCGCCGAGCCGCAGCCAGCGATCGGGGCCGACCAGAGTGGGGTAGGAAACGGCAGCGGGGAGGGGACGATGAACCGCGTCAGCCGAAGCGTCATGCGGGCATGGGTCGCCGCCGGGCCGCGCTTCCTGCCGTTCGCCGACGTCGCCTCCGCCGAACTCCCGCTGTCGCGGCTCCTCCGCCTTTCCCTCATCCAGGTCTCGGTCGGCATCGCGCTCGTGCTGCTCGCGGGCACGCTGAACCGCGTGATGATCGTCGAGCTCGGCGTCGCCGCCTCGCTGGTGGCGACGATGATCGCGCTGCCGGTGCTGTTCGCGCCCTTCCGCGCCCTGATCGGCCACCGCTCCGACACGCATCGCTGCGTGCTGGGCTGGCGGCGCGTGCCGTTCCTGTTCCGCGGCGCGATGCTGCAGTTCGGCGGGCTCGCCATCATGCCCTTCGCGCTGCTCGTGCTCGCGGGCGAGGGGCAGTCGGGCAACGCGCCGGTCTGGATCGGCCAGGCGTCAGCGGCGGTGGCCTTCCTGCTCGTCGGCGCTGGCATGCACACGACCCAGACGGTCGGGCTCGCCCTCGCGACCGACCTCTGCAGGCCAGAGCAGCGGCCGAACATGGTCGGGCTCATGTACGTGATGCTGCTCGTCGGCATGATCGCGAGCTCGCTCCTGTTCGGCGCCCTGCTCGAGCCGTTCAGCCCGGGCCGGCTGATCCAGGTGATCCAGGGCAGTGCGGTCGTCACGCTCGCGCTCAACGGCATCGCACTGTGGAAGCAGGAGGCGCGCCGGCCGGGGCTCGACCAGGTGCCGAACGACGAGCCTGGCTTCCGCGAGGCGCTCGGCCTCTATCTCGCACAGGCGAACGCGGTGCGGCGCCTCGTCGTGATCGGCCTCGGCACCATGGCCTTCGGCATGCAGGACGTGCTGCTCGAGCCCTATGGCGGCGCGGTGCTCGGCATGACGGTAGCCGAGACGACGCGGCTCACGGCAAGCCTCGCCGGGGGCGGGCTGATCGGCTTCGCGCTCGCCTCCCGCGTGCTGAGCCGCGGCGCCGATCCCTTCCGCATGGCGCTCGCGGGCGCTGCCGCGGGCACCTTGGGCTACGCGCTCGTCATCCTCGCCGCGCCGGCCGGCGCTCCCGCCCTGTTCGTCGCTGGCGTGCTCGCGCTCGGCTTCGGCGGCGGTCTGTTCGGCCATGGCACGCTGACCGCGACGATGAACCTCGCACCCCGTGATCAGGCAGGGCTCGCGCTCGGCGCCTGGGGCGCTGTGCAGGCGACCGCGGCCGGGCTCGGCGTCGCGCTCGGCGCCCCCGTCCGTGACCTTGCCCCTGCGATTTCGGTCCTCGCCGCGGCGCTCGGGCCAGCCGCCGGGTACATGCTCGTCTTCGCGCTTGGCACGGCGCTCCTGCTTGCGGTGCTCGCCGCGATGGTGCCATTGCTGTCGGACCCGCGCCGGGGGCCGCGCGGGGTGGAGGAGGGGCGCGGCTATCCGCGCAACGTGTCGGCCCAGAGCTGAAGGTGGACGCTCATGACGACGATGATCAGCCGGATATACGCCAACCGCGGCCGCGTCGAGTCGGCTCTGGCGGAGCTTCACCATGCCGGCTACCGCGACGTCCATCGTTTCGGCGGCGATCCGGAGACCGATCCCTCCGCGGAGGTCGCCGCGATGCGCGCGCTCGGCATCCCCGCCTCCGTCGCGGCGCAGAACGCCGAGAAGCTCGCCTCAGGCCACGTTCTCGTCGTCGTCTTCGCCCCCTTCGGCAAGGCGCTGTGGGCGACGCAGATCCTCGATCAGTACGATCCGGTCGCGCGCAGCGAGGCGGCCGCCGCCCCGACCGCGCCGTCGCTCGGCCGCGACGATGCGACGCCGCTCTCGACCGCGCTCGGCCTGCCGGTTCTCGCGAGGACGCGGCACCCCTTCGAGAGCACTTTTGGGATCAGCTCGCTCACCAGCCCCGGCTGGTTCGCCACCGGGGCCTTCGGCTTCGGCCGCCCCAACCCAGCGCCCTTCTCCTCGCTGCTCGGGCTGCCGCTGCTCGCGCAGGGGGCGACGCCGCTGTCGTCGCTCTTCGGGTTGAGCTGCCTGACCAGGAGCGCGACGCCGCTGTCCTCGCTGCTCGGCCTGCCGCTGCTCAGCCGCCGCTGAGCGCGCTTGGCCGGGCCGGTGCGGCTGCGCTAGGCTCTCGCTCGCAAGGCCAAGCGCTGGGAGGCGAGGGGCGATGGATGGCGCGACAGTCGCTGCGCTGAATCTCCTTCTGGTGAAGCTCCCGATCCTTGCGATCGCGCTCTACCAGCTCTGGTGCCTGCGCTTCTCTCCGAAGCCGCCCGAGCGCGAGGCGCGCGCCGCGCCGCCGCCGACGCCCCGCGGCGATGACCGGAAGGACATGCCGCGGAAGCCGCTGCCCGACTGCCTGATCCCCCGCCCGCTCGCGCTTCCCGCGCCCGGCCGCCGCGACGAGCGCGTGCGCGAGGCGGAGCCGGCCTGACGCCAAGCCGACCGTCAGACGGCAAAAGGCCCGCCTCGCGGCGGGCTTTCCCGTTGAAGCGTGCCGGGAATGTGCCGGTCCGCCAACGAGCGGACCGGCCCTTGCCCTGGGCGGCGGTGCCGCCTCAGACGGAGTAGTACATCTCGAACTCGACCGGGTGCGGGGTGTGCTCGAAGCGGTACACCTCGGTCCACTTCAGGTCGATATAGGCCTGAAGCTGATCCATGTTGAACACGTCGCCCTTGAGCAGGAACTCATGGTCCGCCTCAAGCGCACCGAGCGCCTCGCGCAGGCTGCCGCAGACGGTCGGGATCCCCTTCAGCTCCTCGGGCGGCAGGTCGTAGAGGTCCTTGTCCATCGCCTCGCCGGGATGGATTCGGTTCTGGATGCCGTCGAGCCCGGCCATCAGCATGGCCGAGAAGGCGAGATAGGGGTTCGCCGAGGGGTCGGGGAAGCGCACCTCGACGCGCTTCGCCTTCGGGCTCGTCGCGTAGGGGATGCGGCACGAGGCTGAGCGGTTGCGCGCCGAGTAGGCGAGCAGCACCGGCGCCTCGAAGCCCGGGATCAGGCGCTTGTAGGAGTTGGTCGAGGGGTTGGTGAAGGCGTTCAGCGCCTTGGCGTGCTTGATGATGCCGCCGATGTAGTAGAGCGCGCTCTCGGAGAGGTCGGCGTAGCCGTTGCCGGCGAAAAGCGGCTTGCCGTTCTTCCAGATCGACTGGTGCACGTGCATGCCTGAGCCGTTGTCGCCGTAGACCGGCTTCGGCATGAACGTCGCGGTCTTGCCGTAGCTGTGGGCGACGTTGTGGATCACGTACTTGTAGATCTGCATCTGGTCCGCCATGCGGAGCAGCGTATTGAACTTCATCCCGAGCTCGTGCTGGCTCTGCGCGACCTCGTGGTGATGCTTCTCGATGATCACGCCCATCTCGCCCATGGTCGCGAGCATCTCGGCGCGAAGGTCGCTCTCGCTGTCGACGGGCGGCACGGGGAAGTAGCCGCCCTTCACCGCGGGGCGATGGCCCATATTGCCCTCGGGATAGTCCTTCAGGCTCGCCTGCGGCCCCTCGATGCTGTCGAGTTGGTAGATGCCGTAGGTGCCGCCCGTGCCGAACTTCACGCTGTCAAACACGAAGAACTCGGCCTCGGGGCCGAAATAGGCCGCATCACCGATGCCTGAGGCGGCAAGGTAGGCCTCTGCCTTCTTCGCCGTCGAGCGCGGGTCGCGCGTATAGGCCTGGCCCGTCGAGGGCTCGACGATGTCGCAGAAGAGGATCAGCGAGGGCTTGGCCGCGAAGGGGTCCATCACGGCCGAGGCAGGGTCGGGCATCAGGATCATGTCGCTCTCGTTGATCGCCTTCCAGCCGGCGATCGAGGAGCCATCGAACATGATGCCGTCGGTGAACACGTCCTCGTCGATGGTCGAGACATGCTGGGCGGTGTGCTGCCACTTGCCGCGCGGATCGGTGAAGCGGAGATCGACAAACTCGACGGACTGCTCCTTGAGCATGTCGAGCACCTTCTTCACGTCGGGCTTCGGAGCCATGGTTCCCCTTCCTGTTCCTCTGAGGGTCGTTGACGGTGATGCCCGTCGCGGCGTGGCGAGGGCGGATGGTCGGCCGGGAAAGACGCCGCCGGCCGGGCGGCCCGCCGCCGCGGCCGGACGGCACGGGCAGCGGATGGGCGGGACGGCGGCGCGGGGCTAGATCGCCTCCTCCCCGCGTTCGCCGGTGCGGATTCGGATCGCCTCCTCGACGGTCGAGATGAAGATCTTGCCGTCGCCGATCCGGCCGGTGCGAGCGGCGGTCATGATCGCCTCAACGGCACGGTCGACCAACGCATCGTCGCACACCACCTCAATCTTCACCTTGGGCAGGAAGTCGACGACATACTCGGCGCCGCGATAGAGCTCGGTGTGGCCCTTCTGCCGCCCGAACCCTTTCGCCTCGACGACGGTGATCCCCTGAAGACCCACCTCGTGCAGTGCCTCCTTCACCTCATCGAGCTTGAAGGGCTTGATGATCGCCTCGATCTTCTTCATGCGCCGTGTTCCGGGATGTTTCCTCGCGAGCCGTCGTGCCAAAGACGCCGCCCTGCGGCCCCCCGGTCCTTACGGCGCGCGGAACTTGCACGGGTTGTGCCACGCCATCAAGCCCGACCCGCGCGCAGGGAAAAGCGCCGCCTAGCCCGTGCTGAGGGTCGGAGCTGAGGCATCTGCCGCTTTTTGCGGCACTCGCGACCGTCGCAGCGTTGCGCCTCCGCCGCTCCCCGCGCATAGTCCCCAAGGGGTCGCCACGAGGGGGAAGCCGCCAGGTCCATGAAGGCGCCGAACACGCTGCTCGCCAACACGGGCACGACCATCTTCACCGTCATGAGCGCGCTCGCCGCCGCCCACGGCGCGGTCAATCTC
>Ga0272446_1005000_pt1 | contig 15054 bp, 12 predicted proteins | sample YNPCB0061_FD_194587 | JGI IMG/M metagenome (GOLD analysis project Ga0272446, IMG submission 194587) | Hot spring microbial mat communities from Yellowstone National Park, WY, United States - YNP-CB-006-1 | ecosystem: Environmental > Aquatic > Thermal springs > Hot (42-90C) > Sediment | place...
GGGCCGTAAGCTCGTCGCCCGCTTCGACCCGGCGACCTACCGGGTCCTGGCCCGGGCGATGGACGCCCACGACATCGGGCGAGATCGAGGCGGTGCGGTGGAGGCCCTGCGGCGTCTCGGGGGCGGGACCCGCTTCGTCGGGGTAGGGATCGAGGGCGACATCCTCTATGGGCCGGGCCAGGTCCGCTCCCTCGTGGCGGCCGCCGCGGAGGCCGGCCTCGTCGCCTCGTACCGGGAGATCTGGTCGACGAAGGGGCACGACGCCTTCCTCGTCGAGTGGGAGCAGTTGACGGCGATCTTCCGGGAGGTCCTCGTCGGCGTCGAGGGCGTGGCGGCCTGACCGGCGTCCACGCGACCCGCGGGGGACGGCCGGCGCCGGCACGGTGCGGAGCCGCGCGCCGGCACGGCGGGGGAGCCGGGCGCCTCCACGGCGGGGGAGCCGGGCGCCTCCACGGCGGGGGAGCCAGGCGCCTCCTCGGTCTGGGCACCGGCGCGGTTCGAGCCATCCGACTCCGGTTCGGGCGATCGCCCCGCCCGCGCCGCTGATGCTCGGCCGCGCCGGCCGGCGACGTACCATGAGGAACCCCCACCCCGAGCGGAGGACCGCGTGCGGATCGCCTTCATCGCCGCCGAATGCGAGCCCTGGGCCAAGACCGGTGGCCTCGCCGACGTCGTCGACGCCCTCGCCCGGGCCCTCGGCCGCCTCCCCGACGGTCCGACCCTGCCCGTCGAGGTCTTCCTGCCGCGCTACCGGAGCGTCCCCGTTCCGCCGGACAGCCCGAGCCGAGCCGTCGAGGTGACCGATCCGGCCTCGCCGTCCGGACGGACCGTCGTCCGCCTCGTCGAGGTCGCCGCGAACGGCTACCGGCTCCGCCTCGTCGACCACCCGCCCGCCTTCGACCGGCCGGGCATCTACGGCGACGGCCCGACCGACTATCCCGACAGCGGCTGGCGCTTCGGCCTCCTCTGCCGGACCGCGCTCACCGTCCTGGCTGCCGAACGCCCACCCGTCGACGTCCTCCACCTCCACGACTGGCACGCCTGTCCGGTCGCGCTCCTCCGCGAGACCGCCTTCGCCGCCGACCCCACCATCGCCCGGGCCGCCGTCGTCCTCACCCTCCACAACCTCGCCTACCACGGCTGGCTTCCGGCGGCCGACCTCGGCCAGCTCGGCCTCGCTCCCGGGGACGGGGTCGTCGCCGCCGACGCGACGGGCCTCGACCTCCTTCGGGCCGGCGTCGAGCGAGCCGAGATGGTGACGACGGTGAGTCCGACCTACGCCCGCGAGGCGTTGACGCCGGCGTTCGGCTTCGGGCTCGAGGACGCCCTGACCGCCCTCGGCGATCGCTTCGTGGGGATCCTGAACGGCCTCGATCCCGAGGTCTGGAACCCGGCGACTGACCCGGCCATCGCGGCTCGGTACTCGGCGACCGATCTCGAGGGGAAGGCGGCCTGCCGCCGGGCCCTCCTGGCCGAGCTCGGACTCGATCCCACCGATCCCGGTCCGGTGGCGGCGATGATCGGGCGGCTCGATCCCCAGAAGGGCTTCGACCTCCTCACCGGGGCAGCGCCGGCCATCCTCGCCGCCGGGGGGCGCCTCGTTGTCCTCGGGACCGGGAACCCAAAGCTCGTCGCCGGCCTCCGCCGCCTGGTCCGGCGCCGGCCGGGCCGGATTGCCCTCGTCGAGCGCTTCGACCGCGATCTCGCCCGCCGGATCTACGCCGGGTCGGACGTCTTCCTCATGCCGTCCCGCTTCGAGCCGTGCGGCCAGGGCCAGATGATCGCCCTCCGTTACGGGACGCCACCGATCGTGCGCCGGACCGGCGGCCTCGCCGACACGGTCGTCGACGTGACCGTCGACCCGGAGGGGGGGACCGGCTTCGTCTTCGAGGCCGCGACGCCGGACGCGCTTGCCGCCGCCTGTCGGCGGGCCTTCGAGGTGCGGGGCGATGGGCGGTCGGCGGCCTGGCTCGAACTCGTCCGGCGGGGGATGGCCGTCGACTTCGCCTGGGAGCGCCGCTCGGCGCCCGCGTACCTGGGCGTCTACGAGCGGGCGATCGCCCTACGACGGGGTGGCTGACCGGGCTCGGGCCGGCGGCGCAATCTAGAATGGCAGCCCCGTCATCCGCCCGGAGGTTGCCATGGCCAGGCAGTTCGTCGTCCAGCTCAAGAACCAGCCCGGCGCCCTCGCCGCCCTCGCCGAAACCCTCGCCGCCCGAGGCGTCGACCTGCGGGCCATCGGCGGCGGCGGGATCGGCGACGTCGGCCACGTGATCATGACCACCGCCGACGACGACACGACCCGGGCCGTCCTCGAAGAGGGTGGCTATACGTACCTCGAGGGCGAGGCGATCCTCGCCGAGGTCGAGGACCGGCCGGGCGGGATGGCGGCCATCGCTCGGGCGCTGGCCGACGCCGGCGTCAACATCCACGGCCACCTCTTCCTCGGCCGCTGGGGGGACCGGGCGATGTTCACCTTCGTCGTCGACGACCCGGAGACGGCCCGCCCGATCCTCGAGCGGAAGCGATAGGCGGGGAGCCATCCGCCCGGCCGCGCCGGGCGGACGCGGACGCTGCCGGAGAGGGGCCAAGCGGTCGTTGCGGCCGTGACCGTCGGCCCTGTTCGGGATCTTCGTCGGGTCGGACACTCCGACGCACCAGAGGCCGGACCCCGATCCCCGGCCCGTCTGCGCCGTGGAGGTCGAGCCATGACCCACGTCCTCGTCGTCCATCACGACATCGACCTCGGCGATCAGGAAGCAGATGCGCTCCGCCGGGCCGGCTACGAGGTCGAGCGCTGTCTCGGACCGATCGGCGGACGCTGCCCGGTCATTGCCGGTCGGCCGTGCGCCATCGCCGAGCGGGCCGACGTCCTCGTCTACGACGCCTGGGCGACCGGCGAACCGGACGGTGCTCGACGGCTCATCGAAGGGCTTCGGGAGCTCCATCCCGACGTCCCCGTCGTCTTGGTCGCGCCCGGGATCGAGCCCGACTGGGTCGAGCTCGCCGGTCGCCACGGGGTGACCCCGCTCGTCGGGCCGCCGACGACCGAGCGCCTCGTCGAGGCGATCGAGACCGCGCTGGAGCGTGCCGCGATCCCGAGGCCGACCTAGCCCGTTCCCGGCCGTCCCGCTGGGCGGGTGCCGGCGGGAGCGATGCTGGGGCGGACAGAATTGTGGATAAGTCGGTTGATCGCCGCCCGCCGATGTGGGAAAATCGCGGTGCGTCCGAGCACAGTCGAGGCGGTAGATCAGATGGCGCCGCTAGCTGCCAGAGCAGATGATGCGACGGGGCGAAGGCTGCCACCCTACGCCGAGCGGGCCCTTGTCCTGTGGCCCGGTCTCGACCGCACGCGCCTCCGGCGGACGCGTGGTGATCCCGTCCGGATCGCCCGTCTCGTCGCCCGGCGAACCGCGCTCTCCCTCGACGAGATCGTCGAGCTCCTGACCCGGCCGTCGAGGAGGTGATCGGTGTGGCGGTGACCGGCAGCCGGACCTCCAGCGAGCTGTGCCGGCGGGCCCTTCGTGCCTACGAGCGCCTCTATCGGCTCTTGGACTGCGACGACCCCGACCTGGCTGCGAACGTGACCTTCACGGCCGGTCGGGTCCGGCTCCTGCGCTTGAGCGCCGCCGCGCCCTGGGAGGTCACCGAACCCGCCGCCCGCGACCTCGTCGAGCTCATCGAGCGGGCGGATCGGGCCCGCGATCCGGCGGAGGTGGAGCGGCTCTTCGCGACCTTCGTCGATGAGGTCTGCCGGCGGCTCGAGCGGCGCGGAGCCTCGGCGCCGCGCTGGCCGGCCGAAGTCGGACGACGAGCGGCGGACCGGGTCGGACGCCCTGCGCCGAACCGCGACGGACGTCCCGCGCCGGGCCCCGATCTCGGAGGGGTCGGCGGCCGAGCTGCGCCGCGCGACCGGCAGATCGTCCCGCTCCGAAGCTGACGGGCTGCTCGCCCGCGGAGGGCCGTCGGCGGGTCGAGGCGGGTATAGTTGACGGCGGCGCGGGCGCCGGCCGGGCGCCGGGGCCCACCGTGACGCTCGAGCGGGAGTAGCTCAGGTGGTAGAGCGTCAGCCTTCCAAGCTGAATGTCGCGGGTTCGAATCCCGTCTCCCGCTCCAGCCCCTCGACCCAGGACCCGTGGCGATTGAGCGCCCGGACCCCGGCGGGGCCAGCACTGGCCGGCCGATCAGGGCCGCTTGCAGCCTTCCGTGGGCGAGCCGTGAGATCCCGGCACGATTGTGGATCCGGTCGCGCGGCCTACGACGAACCGCCTCCCTGACGCTCTCCCGTCGGGTCGGCCGCGAGCGGAAGGAAGCCGCGCTCGCGCCCGATCGCGATCGCTTCGGCTCTACTTCGTGCGCCGAGACGCCGGTAGAGCCGCGCGACCGCGACCTTGACGCTCTCCGGGCTCAGGGCGGCCTCGTCGGCAATCTGCTTGTACGTGAGGCCTCTGGCCAGCCGACCCAAGAGATCCACGTCCCCCGTCTCGAGCATGGTGGCCGCCGGAGCGAACGCATCCGACGACGGTTGAGCGCTCGCCACCAGGACGAAGACCAGGCTGGGGACGAGGATCAGGAGGGCGAGGTCACCGACGATGCGTCCGAGGTCGGCGGTGCGACCGTCGACCGCGACGGCCGACCCGTAAATCCACGCGGCTGCGGCCATCACCACGGCCAGTTGCACCCCTTGCCGCCGCATGGCGGGAGCGAGGACCGGAGCCGTCATGTAGAGAACGAATGCCGAGCGCAATCCGCCGGTTAGCCCGACGCACAGACCAGCGGCTACCAGATCAACGAGTTCGAGCGGCAGAGACCGGTCGGACCAACTGGGCCGAGTGTACACGACCGCCAGGAGGGCGGTCATGGCGACCGTTCCGATGACTCCGAGAGCGGACGGGGTCGTCAGTGGGATGCCCGCTAGAAGGGTGCCGAACAGTGCTGCCAACAGGGCCCCCGCGCGATATCCGAGGAGGACCATGGCCGGGTCGAGGCAGGGGAACCCGTGAGCTCTCATCGAAGAGGAGTGCTCCGTGTCCGAGCGGCGCGGACAGTTCCTACCAGCTTTCTACCCATCTCCGACCGCCTCGCCGCGCCCATGATAGCGCACGCTTCTCGCGGCTCAGTTGCTTGGCACGAGCTGCACCCGGCTGTCGGGCCGGGGGCGTGCACGACCGCAACGCTAGCAGGCCATAGGAAGCGGAGCGAGGTCTGCGGCGGAGCTGATCGGGTTGGTATCGGGTTGGTTTGTTATCGGGGTTTGTTATCGGCTTGGTAAGGAGTGTTATCAAGGGAGTGTGATGAGATGAAGCGTGATCCCAGTCGAGGAGTGACCGTAGGAATCGGCGCGATCCTATTTCTCGTAACCGGCCTCACCGTATCCAACCTGGCATCCTCGGCACAGGCACAGGGCGTCGGTAGCGTGATCCTCCAGAGGCTAGAGGCCGCTGCCGATGCCGGAGACCCACGAGCACAAGCCGCTCTCGCTGATCTCCGCGCCTTCCTGGTCACAAACCACCTGGATCAGTCGGTGCTCGACAACCCGAGCGCTTACCTTGAGGACGCCAGGCATGGAGCGATCCTGACAGTGGCTCGGGGATTCGTCCCCTTCTGGATCGATGTCGTGGCGTCTGCTGACTTGAGCAATGGGGCCGCTCTGGCCCGTTACGTTGCCGAACGCCGCGTCGTAGCTTCAGGGCTGGTCGGGGCGGGCTCGGCCATCGAGGGGCGATTGGCGTTCGCAGGCTTGGTCCCATTGGACAGACTGCTCTCGCTACGGGACCAACTCGATCTCGTCGTGCGAGATGCCGATGTTGATGTGTGGCTTGACAACAAGTGGGTTAGTCGTGCCGGATTTGGCCCCGAGGCTACGGAGTTCTGGGCGCAGCCGGCAGCGGTCGCTGACAAAGCACTGCGATCCCTCATCGCCGATGCCCATGCCGGAGAGCCGGTGGCCATCCGCATCTCGGAGGCGCAGCTCACGGTCCATGGTGCGACCTTAGAAGTCTCGGCTCAGGCGGCAGGGCGCCTGCTGGAGACGCCCGATGTGCTTCTCTTCGATCCGTACACCGACCTGCTCGATGCGTACAGGGGGCTGGCCGTCCACGTCCGCCTCGTTGCCCCGGTCGATGTCTTCGACAGTTGGCTCCGAAGTCGTGCCCCACAAGGGGATCCGTACCTTTCCGCCTCCTACGTGGACGGCAGCAAGTGAGGCCCCCGATGAATTGGCGTTGCGTCCGCGCGCTGGCGTTGAGCATTGCTATCGCCGTGAGCCACGCGATCGGGTCGCCCCCAGAAGCCGTGGCCACGAACGTCACGTGTTCCGTCAACAACGGTGCCCGCAACGGGTCCGATTCTGCCTCAGGCAGCGGGTTCCCCGGCAACGACAACCCCGACGGCCTCGCCGGCAGCTACTCCGTGGACAACCTCTGGCACGACTCGAACGAGTACGAATGGTGCGAGCCATCGCATGACTGGTTCAAGGAGTCGTACTTGCGTTGGAGCAGCTCCGCCGCGACGAAGTTGACCAACGAGCGATCGACCCACACCATCCAGGTCGAACAGCAGGTCTATCCAGAGACCTCGTACAACTACACGGGAGGCCACGACTCCGATCTGCCGTACGCCAGCATCTACGTAGCCGACATCTTCGAGCAAGCCCGGCAGCACTACGAGGAGGTCAGCTTCGTGGTCTACGATCCAGGTCTCATCGTCGCGAACTACAACTACCACGGCTACCTCCAATGGGACCAGGAGGCAGAGAACGCCTTCAACAACACCAGCCCAGTGCTAGACCATGTCGTCGTGCAGATCGAGTACGGGGACAAGGCGTTGAACGTGCAGAACTACGACATCATCGGCAGCTGGTCCAAGAAGATTCGGGATAACGCATGACAGCCGGGCGTCTGGTCCTCATCGGTGTATTGGCTGCTCCCATCGTATTCGGAGGCGCGACCGTCCTCGCGGCTGCGACAGCGCCACCCGATGCTCTCGAACCGCCTGACGCGGCCGGGCTGGGCGAGGCGATCCGGTCAGGCTTCTGGTCGGCGATCGACCTGCCGCTACCGCCGATCCGCACGGCGATTCGCAGCTACGAGCGCTACCCAAAAGGTTCGTTCATCGCCCAGGTGGAGGTATTCGATATCGTGTTCGGGCCGACGCCCCGGAAAGCACTGGTGATCGCAGTCTGTTGGTCGATCAACCACGCCTTCTCGGGCGGTTGGCTTGACGCGGCCGGGGCCGAGGCCGAGCTCCGGCGTGAGATCGCCGAGGGTCTGGAGGCCGGATGCGGTGCGCCGAACCAGAGCCGAGGGAACTAGGACCGGCGCCGGAAGAGGTGCCAGGTGGCAAGCACACCCGCCAGGGCGATCGCACCCCAGACCACATAGCCTGTAAAGACGAGAGATTTGGCGAGTGGGCTGTCGTCCTCGCCCCGCGCAAGCAACTGGCCCAAGAGTGAGAAGACGGCCAGGGCGACCACGAAGCCCACCAGTCCCGATACCGTCAACCCGAAGACGAGTCCGATGGCGGTCGACAGCCGCGCGCCCGGAGAGGGGCGGTCGTCCCGAGCGACCGGGCCGACCGCGGCTCCTCTCGTCCCACGGTCGAGGCGCTGGAGTGGGATCGCTGCCACGGGACCCCGCGACGACGAAGCGTCGCGAGCAGTGCGGTGTGAGGGTTCCTGGTGTGGGGCCGCCCCGTCGATCGGTCGGCCGTACGGGTGCGGCGCTGCCGCGTGGACGAGACCCAACCCCTCCAGCTCCAGAACCGCCTCGAAGAGGTCGCGGACGACGATCGACGCCGGGCCGAAGCCGTGCTCGGAGCGCCCGTTCGTGATCCCGACGAAGCGGATGCCGGCCGCCCGCGCAGCCGCCTCGTCGACCTCGCTGTCACCGACCATGACCGCCGCCGACGCCTCGGCGCCGAGCCCGTCGAGGGCAGCGAGGAGCGGGTCCGGGGCCGGCTTCGGTCGAAACCCCGCCCGCCGACCGACGACGACCGCCGGCGGCGGGACGCCGTGGAGCTCGAGGGCGCGTCGGGCACCCCGGTCGGTGAGGAGCGTGACGATCGCCGTTCGGGTCGGGTCGATCCGGGCGACGAAGGCCGCCAGGCCCGGCATCGGGCGCGAGCGCTCGATCCCGACCAGCTCGTAGGCTTCGACGGCCGCCGAGGCCGCGGGCCAGACCGGGTCGCTGCTCCGGGCAGCGAGGATCGCCATCGCCGCCCGGGTGCAGCTCCCCCAGGCCCGATCGACCGAGCCGGCCCCGGCGTCGGGAACGATCAGCCGGAGCTCGGCGAGGGCAGCACAGTAGTCGACGAAGGGCTCGACGTCGACGAGGGTCCGATCGAGATCGAGGAGGAGGACCGGCCGGCTCGCTCGGACCCGCCGGTCGCCGCCGTTCACCGGCGGGCGATCCCGAGCTCGTCGAGGGACGAGAGGAGCTCGGCCGGGTCCCGGTAGACCCGGTAGGCGCCGGCCCGGGTCAGCTCGTCCTCACCGTAGCCGCCGGAGAGGAGGCCCACCGAGAGCATCCCGGCCCGCCGGGCGGCGAGGAGATCCCAGACCGCGTCGCCGACGACGAAGCAGTCGGCCGGTTGAACCCCGAGCCGCTCGGCACAGGCGAGGAAGAGGTCGGGCTCGGGCTTCGCCCGGGCGACGTCGCCGCGATCGACGACGACGACATCGGGCGGGACCTCGAGGGCGGCGAGGGAGGCGTCGATGTCGGGGTGGCGGCCGGAGGTGGCGATCCCGAAGAGGACGCCGGTCGCCCGGAGGGTCGCGATGAGCTCCTTCGCCCCCGGGAGCGGCCGGCGTTCGGGAGCGAGAGCCCGGAAGTGGGTTCCGTGCCGCTGCTGGATCCGCTCGGCCTCGGCGGTCGACAGCTCGCGGCCGATCTCGCGGGCGAGGGCTCGGACGAAGAGGCCGCCGCTCATGCCGATCCGGCGGTGGATCCGCCAGCCATCGACCGGGATCGCCTCCTCGGCGAGGGCTCGCTGCCAGGCGACGACGTGGGCGTAGACGGTATCGACGAGGGTTCCATCGAGGTCGAAGATGAGCGCGGTCACCCGCCCATTGTCGCGCCTCGCGCGCCCGGGCGGGGCACGCCCGAGGGTCACCGCTCGAGGACGCTCGACACCAAATCGCATCCTTTCTGCACCCGTCCCTTCGTCGTTCGCCGGTCACCTGGCCGGTACCGTCGGGCCACATCGAGCTGCGCACCAGGTTGGTTTCTCGTTCGCACGGAGGGAGTCGACCTCATGGATACGGGAGATACCGCCTGGCTCCTCGTTGCCACGGCCCTCGTCATGATCATGCTGCCGGGCCTCGGCCTCTTCTACGGTGGCCTCGTCCGGCGCAAGAACGTCCTCTCGACGATCATGCACAGCTTCTTCGGGCTGGCGATCGTCAGCGTCGTCTGGGTCCTGTGGGGCTTCTCGCTCGCCTTCGGCCCGGACGTGAACGGGCTCGGTCTCATCGGCGGGCTCGATTTCGTCGGCTTCGGCGGGGTCGGTACCGAGCCGAACGCCGACTACGCGGCGACGATTCCCCTCGTCCTCTTCGCCGCCTTCCAGCTCATGTTCGCGGCCATCACGCCGGCCCTCATTACGGGCGCCTATGCCGAGCGAAAGCGCTTCGGGGCGTTCGTCCTCTTCACGGTCCTCTGGTCGACCTTCGTCTACTCGCCCCTCGCCCACTGGGTCTGGGCGCCCGGCGGCTGGCTCCGAGAGCTCGGTGCCCTCGACTTCGCCGGGGGGACCGTCGTCCACATCAGCTCCGGCATCTCGGCCCTCGTCGTGGCCCTCCTCATCGGCCGGCGGGCGGTCAACGGCGAGCGCCTCGATCCTCACGACGTGCCGATGACGGTCCTCGGGGCCGGCCTCCTCTGGTTCGGCTGGTTCGGCTTCAACGCCGGGTCCGCTCTCGGCGCCAACGGTCTCGCCGCCAACGCCCTCCTCGTCACGAACACGGCCGCTGGCGCAGCGACCATCAGCTGGGTCCTCGCCTCGTACCTCCACAAGCGGAAGACGAGCGTCGTGGGTGCGGCCGCCGGTGCCGTCGCCGGGCTCGTCGCCATCACCCCGGCCTCGGGCTTCGTCACCCCGGGCGGGGCGGTCGTCATCGGCGCCCTCGCCGGTGGGTTCTGCTACAGCGCGACCCTCCTTCGCGAGCGGCTCCGGGTCGACGACGCCCTCGATGTCTTCGCCGTCCACGGTGTCGGTGGGACCCTCGGCGCCATCGCCACCGGCGTCTTCGCCGTGGCCGCCATCGGCGGGGTCTCGGGCGCCATCGAGGGCAACCTCGGTCAGATCGGGATCCAGCTCGTCGCCGTCCTGGCCACGTACGCCTTCTCCGCGGTCATCACCTTCGTCATCGTCAAGGTCGTCGATCTCGTCGTCGGGCTCCGCGTGGCGAGCCACGAGGAGGAGGTCGGCCTCGATCTCTCGCTCCACGGGGAGGTGGCCTACCAGGACTGACCCGTCCGCCCGCCAGGCGCGGGCCCTCCATCCGTCCATCTCGCACCTCGGCCGGCCGTCGCCTCGCGCGGCGGCCGGCACCGTCCCCTCCGGAGGCACGAACCATGCGCACCAGACCCAGCCCCCGGACCGGGCGACCAGTCCCGGACCGTCAAGAGCGTCCCGATCCGGCAGGCACCTCGCTCGACCGGCCGGTGCCGACCCGCGGCCGACATGTCCATCTCGCCACGGGCGTCGCCGCCGCGGCACCCGCCGGCCGTGCCACACTCGCCGGCCGTGCCACACTCGCCGGCCGTGCCGCGCCCGCCGGGCGGTCCTCCGGCCGCCCATCGCTCTACGACCCGCGCTTCGAGCACGACGCCTGCGGCGTCGGCTTCGTCGCCGACGCCGGCGGCCGATCCCGGGCCGCCGTCCTGCGCCTCGCTCTGGCCGGCCTCGCCTCCCTCGGGCATCGGGGCGCCTTCGCCGCCGACGGCGAGTCGAGCGATGGGGCCGGTGTCGCCCTGCCGCTCGAGCGGTCCGTCGTCGCCCATCTCGCCCCGGGTCTGGTGCGCCCCGGGATCGTCGTGACCTTCCTGCCGCGCCGAGCGGCCGCTGCCCGCCGAGCCAGCGCGATCGTCGAGGCCGCCCTCGCCGCCGAGGGGCTCGCCGTCGCCGCCTGGCGGCGCGTCCCCGTCGATCCGAGCGCCCTCGGTTCGGAGGCAGCCGCCTCGCGGCCCGTCATCGAGCAGGCCCTCGTCGAGCGGCCGACCGGCCTCGGCGACGCCGCCTTCGAGGCGCGCCTCGCCCTCGCCCGTCGCCGGGCGGAGGCGACCGCGCGCCGGGAGGGGCTGGCCGGCTTTGCCGTCCCCTCGGCCTCGGCCCGGACCGTCGTCTACAAGGGTCTCGTCGCCGGCTCGCGCCTCGCCGACTTCTACCCCGACCTCGCCGCGCCGCTCGCCGTGTCGTACGCGATCTTTCACCAGCGGTACGCGACGAACACCCATCCGGTCTGGCGCCTGGCCCAGCCCTTCGGGTACCTCGCCCACAACGGCGAGATCAACACCGTCCGCGGGAACCGGGAGCAAATCCGGGGTCGGATCGGGGATCGCCTGCCGACCGCCCTCGCCCGCCGGCTCGTCGAGGTGGGACCGCTCCTGTCGCCCGACGGCTCCGACTCCCTCTCCCTCGACGAGGCCGTCGAGCTCCTCGTCCTGACCGGCTGGCGGATCGAGACGGCGATGCTCGCCGCCATCCCGGAGGCGCAGGGCCTCCGGCGGACGGTGCACCCGGCCGCGGCCGCCTTCGCCCGCCGCGTCGCCGGCTTCCTCGCCCCCTGGGACGGCCCCGGGGCCTTCGTCTTCGCCGACGGTCGCCGGGTGGGGGCGATCGTCGATCGGAACGGGCTTCGGCCCGCCGCCTTCGCCGTGACGGCCGACGGCCTCGTCGCCCTCGCCTCGGAAGCCGGGGCGGTGCCGCTCGACGAAGGCCGGGTCGTCCGGCGGGGACGGCTCGGGCCGGGCGAGATGCTCCTCGTCGACCCGGCTCGAGGTCTCGTTCTCGAGGACGCCGAGGCGAAGGCCGAGGCGCTCCGGCCCGTCGCCGTCGAGGTCGATGCCGCTCGGGCCGATGGGCCGGTGCCGGACGTCGCGGTGCCCCGACCGGCCGGGACGCGGACGCCGCTTCCGCTCCGCTACCTCGCCGGGCTCGACGCCGAGAAGGCACGCCTCGACGTCCGGACCATGGCCCTCGAGGGCAAGGAGCCGCTCTGGAGCATGGGCGACGACACGCCCCTCCCCGGGCTGGCGCGGGTGGACCGCCCCGTGAGCGACCATCTCCGACAGGCCTTCGCCCAGGTCACGAACCCGGCCATCGATCCCGAGCGAGAGCTCGTCGTCATGGACCTCGCCGTCGAGCTCGGGCGGCGGGCCCCGCTCCTGGGCGGCCCGCCCGACGATCGACGGGCCGGCCGGCGGCGTGCCTGGTCGCGCACCTTCCACCTCGAGCGGCCGATCGTCACCGACGGCGAGGCGCTCGTCCGCGCCCTCTCCGCCGCCGGGCGCTCGGTCCGGGTCCTCGACGCGACCTGGGATCCGCAGGCCGGCGAGGCGGGGCTCGGCGAGGCCCTCGACCGACTCGCCTCGGCCGCGGTGGCGGCCGCCCGGGCCGGGATCGAGGTCGTCGTCCTCAGCGATCGACGCTTCAGCTTCGAGCGCCTCCCCGTCCCGTCCGTCCTCGCCGTCGGCGCCGTCCACACCGCCCTCACCGAGGCCGGTCTCCGCGGGCGAACGGACATCGCCGCCGAGGCGGCCGACGTCCTCGACGTCCACGGTCTGGCGATGGTCCTCGCCTCGGGTGCCACGGTCGTCTGCCCCTGGCTGGCGGTGGAGCTGGCGGCCGAGCTGGCGGGGAGCCGGGGGGCCGAGGCGCTGACGCCGGAGCAGGCCGTCGCGAACCTGGTCGCCGCCTTCTCGGCCGGCCTTCGCAAGACCCTGGCCCGGATGGGGATCAGCACCGTCGCCTCCTACGTCGGCGGCGCCCTCTTCGAGGTCCTCGAGCTCGCCCCCGCCGTCCTCGCCCGCTGCTTCCCGAGCGCCCCCGCCTGGCCGGGGAGGATCGGCTTCGAGGATCTGGCCCGGCGCCAGCTCCGACGCCTCGAGGCGACCCGGGCGATCCCGGCCGACGACCCGCGGGCAAAGCTCGTCGATCCGGGCTTCGCTCGATTCCGGGGCGACGGGGAACTCCACCTCTACGCGCCGTCGGTCGTCGGCGAGATCCAGGAGGTGGCGCGGACGAGGGAGGAGATCGACGCTGCCCTGGCTCGCCTCCGGGCGGTCAAGGAGCACCCGCCGGCCGTCGTCCGGGATGGCCTTCGCCTCCGGCGAGCCCGGCGGCCGATCCCCCTCGAGGAGGTGGAGCCCGCTCGCTCCATCGTCCGCCGCTTCGTCGCCTCGGCGATGAGCGTCGGGGCGCTGTCGCCGGAGGCCCACCAGGCGATCACCATCGGCATCCAGCGGGCCGGCGGGGCGGCGAACACCGGCGAGGGGGGCGAGGACCCGGCCTGGTACGTCCCGGGCCCCGACGGCGAGCGCCACGACGCCCGGATCAAGCAGGTCGCCTCGGCCCGTTTCGGGGTGACCTCACAGTACCTCGCCCGAGCGGACCAGATCGAGATCAAGATCGCCCAGGGCAGCAAGCCGGGCGAGGGTGGCCAGCTGCCCGGCAAGAAGGCGACGGCGTACATCGCCGCCCTCCGCCGGGCCCAGCCGGGCCAGTCCCTCATCAGCCCGCCGCCCCACCACGACATCTACTCCATCGAGGACCTCGCCCAGCTCATCGCCGACCTGCGGTCCATCAATCCCTGGGCCCGGATCGGGGTGAAGCTCGTCGCGACGCGCGGCGTGGGGACGATCGCCGCCGGGGTCGCCAAGGCCGGCGCGGACTACATCCACATCGCCGGCCACTCGGGCGGGACGGGGGCCTCGCCGCTCTCGTCGATCAAGCACGTCGGGGCTCCCTGGGAGCTCGGCCTGGCCGAGACCCACGAGACGCTCCTCCGGAACGACCTCCGCGACCGGGTCGTCCTCCGAACCGACGGCGGCCTCCAGACGGGGCGGGACCTCCTGGTCGCCGCCCTCCTCGGTGCCGAGGAGTTCGGCTTCGGGACGGCGATGCTCGTCGCCATCGGCTGCGACATGGCCCGCCAATGCCACCTCGACACCTGCCCGACGGGGATCGCGACCCAGCGCGAAGACCTGCGGGCGAAGTTCACCGGGACGCCGGAGCAGGTCGAACGCTTCGTCCTCGCCGTCGCCGAGGATCTCCGGCGGGAGCTGGCGGCCATCGGCGCCCGCTCGGTCGGCGAGGTCGTCGGCGAGGCCCGCCGGTTCCTCCGACCCGGTGACGTCGGACGGACCCTCGACGTCAGCGCCCTCGTCCGGCTGCCGCGCTGGCCGGTCGACCAGGCGCGGCGGGCCGACCCGGAGCAGGCCCGGTCGGTCGTCGTCCGGCCGCCGGCCTCGCCGCTGGAGCGGCGGCTCGTCGAGGAGCTGCGGGCCGGCGGGCCGCGGGTCCGCGAGGGCCTGGCCATCACGACCGCCGATCGCTCCTTCGGAGCCGAGCTTTCGGGGGCGATGGAGCGCGGCGAGATCGATGCCCGCGACGGCCGCATCCGCCTCGAGCTCCGGGGCTCGGCCGGCCAGAGCTTCGGCGCCTTCACGTGCGCTGGGGTCACGCTCACTCTCGTCGGCCAGGCCAACGACTACGTCGGCAAGGGCCTGGGCGGGGGGACGATCGTCCTCCGGCCGGCGGCGCTCGACGGGTGGGGCGGGGGCGCGAGGTCGGCTGGAGCCACGGCGCCGGCGAGCGAGGCCCGGATCTCGGCGCTCGACGGGTCGGGCGGGGGCGCGAGGTCGGCTGGAGCCGACCGGGTCGGCGGTGGTCCGGCCCATCGCCCGGAGGCCCAGGCCATCGTCGGGAACGTCTGCCTCTACGGGGCGACGGCCGGTCGGCTCCACGTCGTCGGCCGGGCCGGGATGCGCTTCGCCATCCGCAACAGCGGGGCCGAGGCCGTCGTGGAAGGGATCGGTCCCCACGGCTGCGAGT
>Ga0272446_1005002_pt1 | contig 15045 bp, 8 predicted proteins | sample YNPCB0061_FD_194587 | JGI IMG/M metagenome (GOLD analysis project Ga0272446, IMG submission 194587) | Hot spring microbial mat communities from Yellowstone National Park, WY, United States - YNP-CB-006-1 | ecosystem: Environmental > Aquatic > Thermal springs > Hot (42-90C) > Sediment | place...
CCAGGCAGGCGCCTGGCTTTGTCGCTCCTCCTTGCAGGGAACGACCCTGCGGCGTCGTCGCTTCGCGCCAGACACCCGCCTGGTCCGGCCTTCGGACGCGTTCAACTGAGGTTTTTAGGATCATTCATGCTTCGGGGTGGTCGTCACCATGTCCGTAAGATAATTCCGCAAACAGCCAACCGCAAACGGCGCGAAGACGGGCCCCGGGGGGTAATCACGCGTGGCACTTGACGCTTTCCACGCGGTTGCGGCCGCCGGCTTTCGCGCGGTAGAGGGCGCCGTCCGCCGCCTTCAGCAGTTTGTCGAGATTGTTGCAGTCGACGGCTTTCTCGGCGACACCGATGCTGACGGTCACATCGACCCGCAAATCGTTCACTTCGATCGGCGCGGCGGTGATTGCCTCGCGCAGTCGCTCGGCGAGCATTTCCGCCGCATCGAGGGGCGTATCCACCGCGAGGATCACGAACTCCTCGCCGCCAAAGCGCGCCGCGATGTCGGAGAGCCGTTTGGTGTGTTCGATGCGGCGGGCGATCTCGACCAGCACCGCGTCGCCTACCGCATGGCCGTGGGTGTCGTTGATGGGCTTGAAGTGATCGATGTCGAGCATCAGCAGCGACAGCCGGCGGTCGCTGCGTTCGGAGGCGGCGCATTCCTGTTCCATCCGCTCGACGATGTGGCGGCGGTTCGGTAGCCCAGTGAGCACGTCGGTGAGCGCGTTCATTTCGGCGCGACGCAATGCGGCGGAAAGCTCCAGGTTGCGCTGCGCGAGCGTCTTCTGCAGGCGCACGATGCGGCTGCCGGCGGAAACGCGCGCCAGCAGCGTGCGCGGCTTGAGCGGCTTCGGGATGTAGTCGTCGGCGCCGGCGGCGAAGGCCTCGGCGAGCTTGTCTTCGTCATCGAGGATCGTGAGCACGATGATATAGAGCGACTGGCCCAGCTCCGAGGCGCGCAGCTTGCGCGTGAGCTCGATGCCATTCTTGTTCGGCATCAGGATGTCGGTGATCACGATGTCGGGATGCCAGGCGAGCGCCTCGGCGAAGCCGTGGCGGCCGTCGGTGGCGGTATGGACGGCAAAGCCCTGCTGGCCGAGCAGATGTTCGAGCAGCCGGCGCAGCGCGCTATCGTCATCGACGACCAGCACCCGCAGCTTCTCTTCGCTCCGTGGTTCGGCACTGGCTTCGTCGGCGGCCATTTCCAGCACCGAAAACGGCGTCAAGGTCAGCGTCGGCGTGCCGAGCAATTCGCCCCATTCCTGCCAGGCCTGCAAGCTGTCATCGGCCAAGGCCAGGAAATCCTGCGCCGTGATATCGAGCCGGCGCGCAAGACGCGCCAGAGCTTCCAAGTGCTGGCGGCGTGCGGCGTCATCCAGCGCGGTCAACTGGGAAAGCGCCTCGGCGAGCCGCAGCAGCAGCGCGAGCCTTAATAAGCGCGCGTTGGCGGCGCTCTGCGGCTCGGCATCCTGCATCGCGAGCGTGACGGCGTCGAGGAACAGCGCGGGAAAGCCCCAATCGCGCAACATCGCCACGCTCAGTTCCCGATGATCGAAGCCGAAGGCGGCGCGTTCGCCCTCGATCAGCGCCGCCTCGTCAGCGCCGAATTTGGCGAGCAGCTCGGCGAAGCGGGCGGGCTCCAGGCTGGCGAGCGCCAGTCGGCCGATGTCGGCGACCAGACCCAGCGTGAACAGCTCGGCGGGCGGCGCGATGCGCGAACCGCCGCCGAAGGTTTGCGCCGCCGCGCCGCGCGCGACCGACTGCGACCAGAAGGCCGCGTAATCGAAGGCGCGGCAGGGGCCGCCGCGGTGGCCGTCGATCAGCGCGAAAGCCAGCACCAGCTGGTGCAGCGCCGGCAGTCCGATCATCATCAAAATGTCCGTCGAGATCGACACCGCCGGGCGCGGGCGCGCGAAGGCCGCGGAATTGGCCAGCTTCAGGACGCGTCCAGTAAGCGCCGGATCCTGCTGCACCAGGCGCACGATCTCGGGCAGCGCGACATCGTCGCGGCCCAGCAGCTCGATCAGTTTCAGGGCGGGGCCGGACGGCGAGGGGAGCCGTCCGGCGGCTTTCAGTTCGGCAAAGCGGATCGGGTCGAGCATGGTCATTCTCCGTCGTCGCGGTAACGGTCGTGGATCGCCAGCGCATCTTCCCAGACGGCGAGAAAGGCATCCACGCATGCGGGATCGAAGTGGGCGCCGCGGCCGTCGAGCAGGAAGTCGCGCGCCTTGTCCAGCGGCCACGCGCGCTTGTAGGGACGCTCCGACGTGAGCGCGTCGAACACGTCGGCCACCGCGACGATGCGGCCGGCGAGGGGGATCTGCGCGCCTTGCAGCCCGCGCGGATAACCGCTGCCGTCCCATTTTTCGTGATGGGTCCAGGCGATCTCGGCGGCGAGTTTCAGCAGGTCGGAGCTCGAATCGGCGAGGATTTGATGGCCGATCTCGGCATGACGCTTCATGATCGCGAACTCCGCCTCGTCGAGGCGTCCGGGTTTGAGCAGGATCGCATCGGGGATGCCCACCTTGCCGATGTCGTGCATCGGCGCGGCCTCGAAAAGCAGCTGCACCTCTGGCGGCGGCAATTGCAGGCGCGCGGCGATCAGCCGGGTGTAGTTGGCCATGCGCAGCAGGTGCGCGCCGGTTTCCGGATCGCGGTATTCGGCCGCGCGCGAGAGGCGCAACACCGCCTCGCGCTCGCGCGCGCGGATCAGCGCGGTGGCCTTCTCCACCTCCTCGGCCAGCCAGGCGGCGCGGTCGGCGAGCTTGCGTTCGGCATCGATCAGCGCGAGCTGGTTCTTCACCCGCGCGGTGAATTCGGCGGCATCGAGCGGCTTGTTCAGGAAATCGCGCGCGCCCAGCGCCAGCGCCTGATAGCGCACCTGCCGCTCGGTGTCGGCGGTGATCATGATCACCGGCGCCTCGCCCTGGGATTTCAGCCGGCGCATGAATTCGAGGCCGTCGAGGCCCGGCATCATGTAATCGAGCAGGATCAGATCGGGGCGGTTCTCGCGGCACCATGCCAGCGCGAGCTGCGGGTCTTCGAGCGCGATCGATTCGATGCCGGGAATTTGCCCAAGCATCGCCTCGATCACGCGCAGATTGGTGGCGTTGTCATCGACTGCCAGCACGATGGCCATCGGCGTATTCCTCCAGAAGGGTCTTCAAGCGTTCCAACGTGATCGGTTTCGGGCAGAAGCCGTCCATGCCGGCGGCCAGGCACTGCTGGCGGTCGTCCTCGAACACGCTGGCGGTCAGCGCGATGATCGGCACATGCCCGCCCGTGGGCTGCTCCAGCGCGCGGATCGCCCGCGTCGCGGCGAAGCCGTCCATTTCCGGCATCAGCGCATCCATCAGGATCAGGTCGAAGCGGCCCTGCCGCCAGCGCTCCACCGCTTCGCGCCCGTCGTTGGCGACGGTGACGCGATGGCCGAGCTTTTCCAGCATCGCGGCGGCCACGCGCTGATTGACGCGATTGTCCTCGGCCAGCAAGATCGATAGCCCGCCGCCGTTCCCCGTTTCGTCTCCCGCCGCCCCGTCGCGCCGTAGGGCGTCATCCGCCCCCGCCGGCGCGGCATCCGCCGCCGGAAGCGGCAGCTCGATGCGGAAGGTGGAACCCTGGCCGGGCGCGCTTTCGACCGAAATCGCACCCTTCATCAGCTCGACGAGCCGCTTCGTGATCGCCAGCCCCAGGCCCGTGCCGCCATACTGGCGGGTGGTGGAGCTGTCGGCCTGCATGAACGGGCTAAACAGCCGCGCCCGGGTCGCCTCGTCCATGCCGATGCCGGTATCAGAGACGGCCAGGATCAGGCCGCCGTCGCGCCAGTCGGCGGTCACCGTCACGCCGCCCGTATGGGTGAACTTGAGCGCATTGCCGATCAGGTTGGCCAATACCTGCCGGATGCGCAGCGGATCGCCCATTGCGACGCGCGGCAAGGTCGGGGCGATCTCGGCGGAAAGATGCAGCCCTTTTTGCGCGGCCTGGGGGCGGAAGAGCGCGAGCGTTTCCCCGATCAGCGCGCCCGGATCGAGCGGGACGCGTTCGATCGGCATCGCGCCGGCCTCGATCTTCGAAAAATCGAGGATTTCGTTGAGCAGCGCGAGCAGGTGCTCGGCGCTGGCGCGGATCGTCTCGGCGTATTCGCGCTGCGGCGGCGCGAGGTCTTCCATCAGCAACAGATCGGTCATGCCGATCACGCCGTTCATCGGCGTCCTCAGCTCGTGGCTCATGTTGGCGAGGAACTCGCTCTTCGTGCGCGCGTTCGCCTCCGCCGCTTCCTTCGCGGCGATGAGCGCCGCCTGCAGCTCGCGTTGCTTCCTCAGGTCGTGGAACACGGTCACCGAGCCGGCATGGCGGCCAGCTTCCTCGAGCGGCACACTGACCACCTCCACAGGAATCGGCTGGCCGGCCTTGTCGTAGAAGGTCTCTTCGCCGTGGAAGCGTGCGCCGCGCCGCACGGTTTGCAGGATCGGGCACGATTCTGCGGGCGTTGGGTTCTGAGGCGAGACATGGAACAGATCATGCGTGCCGCGGCCCAGCGCCTCGTCCGGGGTGAAGCCGAGCAGCGCGGTGAAGGCCGGATTCACGTAGGCGATGCGCGCGTCGGCGTCGGTGCGGTAGAGCGCTTCGCCCATCGATTCGGCGAGCCGCTCGAGCTCGGCGCGCTCGGCCGCGAGGCGCGCGTGAATGATGCGCATGCGCCAGCCGGACAGGGCGACGAGCAGCAGCAAGGCGCCGGCCAGCGCCACGAACAGCCGGAATTCGCGCTGGAAGCTGGCCAGCTGCGGCGCCTCCTGGTAGGCGACGAGCATCGCCGCGTGACGGCCATCCGGGTCGGCGATGGGCAGAAAACTCGCGAGCCACGGCGCGCCGTCATCGTCGGCCACCGCGACCGCGAACGCCTTTTGCGCCGTCAGCCCCGCCGCGACCTCGGGCATCCGGGCCAGCCGGGCATCGAGTCCGCGCTGCACCGGCGAGCGCGGCGCGGAATCCGGCAGCGTCAGCTTCGGGTCCTCGATCAGATACGCGGGCGAGAGCTCGCTGGGGGCATACAGATCGCGCCGCTCGGCCCAAAGCGCCTGGTCGACCGCGGCGCGTGCGAGGATCAATGCGAATTCATAGGTCGGCGCGATGCGCTGGAGCGTGTTGCGCAAGGTCTTGAAGCCGATGCTCGTCTCTGCGGCGCCGATGAAGCGCTCATCATCGAAGAGCGGAAAGACGAAACGGAAGCCGCTGAACAGTCGCCCGGTCTCGAAGCCGCTCACCGGGCGGCGCTGGTCGATGACCTGCCGCACCGACGGTCTGATCCCGGCCAACGCATCGCCATGCTTCGTTGGCGCGTACATGCGCAAAAAGCTGCGTCCCTCCGGCGTGAAGACCTGCATCTGCCGCACGCCCATCGCCGTCAGGCTCTGGTAGGCGGGCGCAAGCTGGCGATAGAGCCGGCCGCGCGCCACGGCCGCTGCGTCTTCATCCGGCGCCGCCGCGCCCGCGGCCAGCAGCGCCAGCGTCTCCGGCCGCTTCAGATGCGTATCGAACAGCATCTGCGCCATCAGCCGGTATTCTTCGATCGCCGCACGGTAGGTGGTGGCGGTCGTCTCCACGGCGCGCTCGTATTCCTGCGCGAGGCGCACTCCCTGCTCATGGCGCTCGTAGAGGAAGAGTCCGCTCCAGGCGAGCAGCCAGCCGGCCAGCCAGGGCAGCAGCGAGAGGAGGGTCATACGGGTCGGACGGCGCATCGTGATCAAAAATTGTCTTTTTCCGGGATCGGTCGGCTGGGGCGCAGAGCGCGCAGTGCATCGTAGTCGCCATCGTGCGCGGCGACCGCGCCATAGCGGATCGCCTCGCCCCATCGGGCGCGCTCGTCGGGCGGCGCTTCGACGATGAGTCGCCTGATCAGCGTCTGACGCGCGCCGGAGAGACGCGCGCCGTGCGCGACCAACGCAAAGCTGGGGAAGGGCGGCGTCTCGGCGAGCGCAACGACGCCGAGGCTGGCGTATTTGCGGCCGATCGCGGTCTTCGCGGCGCCCAGATCGAACGCGCCGGCGGCCACCGCTTCGAGCACGGCGTCATGCTTGCCGAGATAGCGGTAACGGTTTTTCTCGATGTCCGCGCCGGCTTGGCGCAGCAGGCCGCTGGCGGCCAGATAACCGCAGGTGGACAACGGCTGGGTCAGCGCGATCTTCTTGCCGATGAGACCCTTCAAGGCGATTTTCGCATCGCTGGACGCGAACAGCGCGCAGGTGTATTTCGCCTGCCCGTCCTTTTCGTTGAAATGCACGATCGGCGTGGCTTCCGGCAGGCGTTTCTTCAGTTCGACATAGGGCAGCGGTCCGAGATAGGCCAGATCGATCTCGCCGCGGGCCATGCGCTCGAGCAGATCGGCGTAACTGTCGGTATGAGCGATGCGGAATTCGATTTTCAGCCGCTGTTCGAGATAATCGAGCAGCGGCTTCCAGGCGGCGATGACCGCCTCGCGGTTTTCCATCGGCAGCGGCGCGAAGGTGAGCGTTTCCGCCTTCAGCGGCGAGAGGACGCACCACAAGGCCACGGCCAGCGCCCAGCGGCGTAGGCGCTCAAAGCAGTTTTTGATCACGATGCGTCTCCCATTGCTGGACGAATTCGGCGCGCGCGGCCTCGAACGCTTTGACGAGGGGCTCGAGGCCGGTCACGTCGCCGTGCTTCGCGGCCGCTTCCAGCGCCGCGCTGGCGTCTGCCAGCCGCTTGAGCCCCAGGTTTCCCGCCGCGCCTTTCACTTCATGCGCGGCGGCGACGAGCTTGGCGCCGCCCTCGGCGGGGGCGCGGCGCGCAGCGGCAATGAGCCGTTCGGCCATCGACGGCAGATCGATCGCAAAGAGATCGATCAGCTCGCGCGCGAGCGTTTCATCGCCGCCGGTGATCTCCTCGAGGCGTTTGCGGTCCAGCCAGTCGGCTTCGGATGCTTCAAGCATGGCGGTCTCCTCCTTTTGCAGCGTCACGGGGGTTGGCCAGCGCGCCAGCGCCGCCTTGAGCCGCTCGCGGGTGATCGGCTTCGCGAGGTACTCGTCCATGCCGGCGGCCAGACACTTTTCGCGATCGCCTTCGAGCGCATTGGCGGTCATCGCGACGATTGGCGTGTGCACCCCTGCCTGCGCCTCGCGGGCGCGGATCGCGGCGGTGGCGGCAAAGCCATCCATCTCGGGCATCTGGCAATCCATCAGCACCAGATCGTATTGGCCCGGCGCCCACAGCTCCACCGCCTCGCGTCCGTTGTTGGCGAGGGTCACGCGATGGCCGAGCTTTTCCAACATCGCGCAGGCCACGCGCTGGTTGACCGCGTTGTCCTCGGCGAGCAGGATCGCGAGCCCCGGGCCATCCGCGGCGGCGGGCGTCGGTGACGCGCTGGCGCGCGACGGCGCAGCGACGCGAACGAGTCGCCCCTGCAAGGCTTCCATCAGCGCGTCGTGGATCGCCGAGGGCTTGAGCGGCGGCTCGATGACCGGCACGGCTTGCGCGGCAAGCTGCCGTTTCTTATCCGGGTCGATCGCGGCCAACGCGACGACGCTGGGCGTGCCGTCCAGTGAGCGCCGAATTTCGGCGGGCAGGTCCAGGCCGGGCGCTTCCAGGATCAAACGCAGGTCGGGCGGCGTGCCCGCCAGATCGATGCGCCATTCGCCCAGAATCTGCCGCCACAGCCGCCGCTGCACCTCGTCGCCGCCGACGATCTCGATGCGCTTGCCGGCCAGCGAGGCGCGCTCGGGCGGCGCCGCCAGCCGCGCCTGCGCGTCCTCGGCGGGCGCGGCGCACGGCAGCAGCAGGCGAAACGCGCTGCCCTGCCCCGGCGCGCTCTCGACCAGCAGGTCGCCGCCCATGCCTTGCGCGAGACGCTTCGAAATGGCCAGGCCCAGGCCGGTGCCGCCAAACTTGCGCGTCGTCGAGGCATCGGCCTGGGAAAACGGCTTGAAGAGCCGCGCCTGGGCCTCCGGCGCAATGCCGATGCCGGTATCCCTGACCGTGAATTCGAGCGCCGGCTGGCCGCGCCATTCGGTCTGGCGGGCGATCAGCTCGATGCTGCCCGCTTCCGTGAATTTGACCGCGTTGCCGAGCAGGTTGAGGAGGATCTGGCGTACGCGGTGCGCGTCGCCGAGAAACAGCGGCGGCATCTCCGGCGCCCAGTGGCTGGCCAGCGTCACGGGCTTGCCTTTGAGGCGCGGCGCGACGATATCCACGACGGATTCGAGCAGCGCGCGCAGATCGACGGGGACGCGTTCGAATTCGACGCCGCCGGCTTCGAGCTTCGAATAGTCGAGGATGTCGCCGATCAGCGCCAACAGCGCATCGGCCGAGGCCTTGATGGTCTTCGCATAGCCCTGCTGCTCCTGATCGAGCGGCGTAGTGAGCAAAAGGTCCGTCATGCCGATCACGCCATTCAACGGCGTGCGAATCTCGTGGCTCATCACGGCGAGGAATTCCGACTTCAGCCGCGCCGCCTCCTCGGCGGCGGCGCGCGCGTCGATCAGCGCCTCGATGCGCGCCTGCATCATCGCAATGCGCTGCAGCAGCTGGCCGGTCTCATCGCGGCCGTCGATCGGGATCGCCTGGCGGAAATCGCCTTCGGCGATGCGGTCGAGATAGCCTTTCGCCGCATCGAGCGGCCGCGCGATCGCCGCGAACAGATGGCGCGCGGACAAACCGATCAGCAGCAGGGCGATCAGGCTGCCGCCGAGGGCGAACAGGCGGATCAGCAGCGCGCGGCGTTCGGCGGCCTCGAAATCGGCATGCGCGGCCTGGGCGAGCGCCGTCGTCAGCCGCTGGGCGGCATCCTTCGCTTCCTGAAACCGCGGGTTGATGCGCGTGAGCAGGATCAGGTTCGCCTCATCGAAACGCCCATCGAGCAGCGCCTGGCGCGCGGGCCGCAAGCCTTCATCGGCATAGCGGCGGCGCGCTTCGACGAAGGCGGCGAAATCGGCTGCCAGCGCCGGCTCGGTCAGACGCTGGGTGAGCGCATCGAGCAGCGCGTCGATGCGCTGGTGATTGGCGACGATCGCATCGGTATGCACGGAGAGCGGATGATCGTGCAGACGGTTGAAGGGGCTGGCGGGATTGTGTTGCAGGCCGAGCATCGCCTGTCGGCTGTTCTCGCCCATCAGCTGCAGGGCTTCGTCGATCAGCCGCGTGGCGGCCAGGTGACGCTGTTCGATGCGTGCGAGATCGCGGTTCGCAAGCCACAGGCCGGCGTGGCCGACCAGCGCGCCGCCGATCAGCATCAGCGCCATCAGCGCCATCACGCCGGCGAGCCGCGTGCGGATCGACAGGCGCGCCAGCCACGGCAGGGGCGGCGTATCGAGCTTGCTGCTTTGCCAGAGCTTCGCGTAGAACCGTTCGGCGGCTTCGATCTGGGCGCGGCTCGCCGCATGGCGCACCGAGAGATAGCCGACGATTTCGCCGTCCTTGCGCACCGGCGTGACGAAGGCCTCGACCCAGTAATGGTCGCCGTTTTTCGCGCGGTTCTTGACGATGCCGCGCCAGGGCCGCCCGGCGGCCAGCGTATGCCACAGGTCTGCGAACAGCGCCGGCGGCACGTCGGGATGACGCACGATGTTGTGCGGCTGGCCGATCAGCTCGTCACGGCTGAAACCGCTCACTTTGCAGAAGACGCTGTTCGCTTCGGTGATGATGCCTTTGCGATCGGTCTGCGAGACGATGGCGGCATCCTTGGGCAGCGGGATCTCGTGGCCGGTGACGGGCAGGTTCTTTCTCATGGGCGTAGCTTATTTGCACGGCGCGCGGCGTGACAGGGGCGTTCCACGGCCCCCACCGCCGTGATCTCCAGCGCATGCGCCTGGCGGGCGATGGCGAAGCCCGCCACCGCGCTGGCGGCCCTGGGAGCCTGTCGGACTTTGGCAGTGGGTGCGCCGAGGCTGATTTTTGCGGACACGCGCCCTCTCCCACCTCTCCCCCGCGGGGGAGGGGAGTGATTCAGCACTTCCCAAGGGGATCACGCTGTCTTTGCCGCCGCTGCCACGGCGGGCGGAATCCGCTCGATGAGGCGCGGATCGAAGGGCTTGGGAATGATGTAGTCCCGGCCGAACTCCAGCTTGTCCAGCTTGTAGGCTGCCAGCACTTCCGCCGGCACCGGTTCCCGGGCGAGATCGGCCAGGGCCTGCGCCGCGGCGATCATCATGGGCTGGGTGATGGCCTTGGCCCGGACGTCGAAGGTGCCCCGGAAGATGTAGGGAAAGCCCAGCACGTTGTTCACCTGGTTGGGGTAGTCGGAGCGGCCGGTGGCCATGAGGGCGTCGTCGCGGCAGGCATGGACCTGGGCGGGGGTGATTTCCGGGTCCGGGTTGGCCATGGCGAAGAGGATGGGCCGGGCGGCCATGGACTTCACCATGTCCTGGCTCACCAGGTTGGGGCCGGAAACGCCGATGAACACGTCGGCGCCGTTCATGGCGTCGGCCAGGGTACGCATGTCCGTTTCCCTGGCGAACTCCCGCTTGTGGGGATTGAGGTCGGTGCGGCCGCTGTGGATGACGCCCTTGCTGTCCACCAGGGTCATGTTTTCCTTCCTGCCCCCCATGGCGATCAGCAGGCGCATGCAGGCCAGGCCGGCCGCGCCCGCCCCCAGACAGGTGAGCTTGATGTCGGCCAGCGCCTTGCCCTGCACCTCCAGGGCGTTGATGAGGCCGGCGCACATGACCACGGCGGTGCCGTGCTGGTCGTCGTGGAACACGGGAATGTCCAGCCTTGCCTTCAGGGCCGCCTCGATCTCGAAGCAGTGGGGGGCGGCGATGTCTTCCAGGTTGATGCCACCGAAGGTGGGGGAGATGTTCACCACGGTTTCGATGAAGCTCTCCACGCTGGGCGCGTTGATCTCGATGTCGAACACGTCGATGCCGGCGAAGCGCTTGAACAGGATGCCTTTGCCTTCCATCACCGGCTTGCTGGCCAAGGGCCCCAGGTTGCCCAGGCCCAGGATGGCGGTGCCGTCGGTGATGACCGCCACCAGGTTACCCTTGTTGGTGTAGCGGTAGGCATTGGCCGGGTCCTCGGCGATGGCCCGCACGGGCTCCGCCACCCCCGGCGTGTAGGCCAGGGACAGCTCTGCCTGGGTGGCGCAGGGCTTGGAAGATTCCACGGAGATTTTTCCGGGACGGGGGAATTCGTGGTAGGCCAGGGCCTGGGTCTTGAGATCGGACATGGTGGTCGCCGCGAAGGAGTAGGAAAGGATTGGTAAAATCAAGGGCTCATTTTCCAACGAAACCCCTCTCCAAGCCATGCACAATCCTTTCGACGCCCGCCAGACCTTCAACGCCGGCCACGGCACCACCGGCACCCTCTATTCCCTGCCTCATCTGGAAAAGGCCGGCCTGGGGGCCATCTCCCGTCTGCCGGTATCCATCCGGGTGGTGCTGGAGTCCGTGCTGCGCAACTGCGACGGGGTGAAGATCACCGAGCAGCACGTGCGGGAACTGGCGGGTTGGCAGCCCAATGCCCAGCGGACGGAGGAAATTCCTTTCGTCGTGGCCCGCATCCTGTTGCAGGACTTCACCGGCGTGCCCCTGCTGGCGGACCTGGCCGCCATGCGCTCCGCCGCCGCCCGCCTGGGCAAGGACCCCAAGAAGGTGGAGCCCCTGGCCCCGGTGGAACTGGTGGTGGACCACTCGGTGCAGGTGGATGTGTTTGGAAAACCCGATGCCCTGCAGCAGAACATGGCCATCGAATTCCAGCGCAACCGGGAGCGCTACCAGTTCATGAAGTGGGGCATGCAGGCCTTCGACACCTTCAAGGTGGTGCCCCCCGGCGTGGGCATCGTCCACCAGGTGAACATGGAATACCTGGCCCGGGGCGTGATGGAGAAGGATGGCGTGTACTACCCGGACACCCTGGTGGGCACCGACAGCCACACCACCATGATCAACGGCCTGGGCGTGGTGGGCTGGGGTGTGGGCGGCATCGAAGCTGAGGCCGGCATGCTGGGCCAGCCCGTGTACTTCCTGACCCCCGACGTGGTGGGGGTGGAGCTCACCGGCGCGATGCAGCCCGGCATCACCGCCACCGACGTGGTCCTCACCATCACGGAGATGCTGCGTCGCGCCAAGGTGGTGGGCAAGTTCGTGGAATTCTTCGGCGCGGGAGCCGCCGCCCTGCCCGTCACCGACCGGGCCACCATCGCCAACATGGCCCCGGAATACGGCGCCACCATGGGCTTCTTCCCCGTGGACGAGGCCACCTGCCAGTACTACCTGGCCACGGGGCGGGACGCGGCCCGGGTGGACGCCATGCGGGCCTATTACCAGGCCCAGGGCCTGTTCGGCATTCCCGCCGCCGGTCAGTGCGACTACAGCCAGGTGCTGCAACTGGACCTGTCCACGGTGAAACCCTCCGTGGCCGGCCCCAAGCGGCCCCAGGACCGCATCAACCTGTACGCCCTGAAGGAAAGCTTCGAGACCCTGCTGGAGCTGCCCAAGGACCAGGGGGGCTATGGGAAGACTGAAGGGGGCCGGGGCTCGGGGGCAGGACTACAAAACGGGGATGTGGTCATTGCCGCCATCACCTCCTGCACCAATACCTCCAACCCGGGCGTCATGCTGGCCGCCGGCCTGCTGGCCAAGAAGGCGGTGGAAGCGGGCCTGAAGACCCCCGCCCACGTGAAGACCTCCCTGGGCCCCGGCTCCCGGGCCGTCACCGAGTACCTCAAAAAGGCTGGCCTCATGCCCTACCTGGAGCAGCTGGGCTTCAACGTGGTGGGCTATGGCTGCACCACCTGCATCGGCAACTCCGGCCCCCTGCCCGAGGCCATCGAGAAGGAAATTTTGGACAAGGACCTGGTGGCCTGCTCGGTGCTCTCCGGCAACCGCAACTTCGAGGCCCGGGTACACCAGAACGTGAAGGCCAACTTCCTCATGTCGCCGCCCCTGGTGGTGGCCCTGGCCCTGGCAGGGCGGGTGGATATCGACGTGGCCCATGAGCCCATCGGCCAGGGCAAGGCCGGCCCGGTGTTCCTCAAGGACCTCTGGCCCAGCAACGAGGAAGTGGCCGCCGCCCTGCCCTTCGCCGCCGCCGCCGGGGTCTATGACACCTACAAGAACGTGGGCGCCGACAACCCCCTGTGGGACGCGGTACCCGCTCCCGCCGGCCAGGTTTATGCCTGGGACGAAGCCTCCACCTACATCCAGGAACCGCCCTTCTTCAAGCAGGCTGCCAAGCCCGCCGCCGCCATCCGCGGCGCCCGGGCCCTGGCCATCTTCGGTGATTCGGTGACCACGGACCACATCTCCCCCGCCGGGGGCATCAAACCCGCCGCCCCAGCCGGCAAGTACCTGATGGAGCATGGCGTGGCCCAGAAGGACTTCAACTCTTACGGCGCCCGCCGGGGCAACCACGAGGTGATGATGCGGGGTACCTTCGCCAACGTGCGCATCAAGAACCTGATGATCCCCGGCAGCGAAGGAGGCGTGACCCTGTACAAGGGCCAGCAGACCTCCATCTACGACGCGGCCATGGCCTATCAGGCCGAGGGCACGCCCCTGATGGTGTTCGCCGGCGAGGAATACGGCACCGGCTCTTCCCGGGACTGGGCTGCCAAGGGCACCCAGCTGTTGGGCGTGAAGGCGGTCATCGCCAAGAGCTTCGAGCGCATCCACCGCTCCAACCTGGCGGGCATGGGCGTGCTGCCCCTCCAGTTCAAGGACGGCATGGACGCCGCCCGCCTGGGCCTGAAGGGGGACGAAAGCTTCGACCTGGTGGGCCTGGAAAACGGCATCACGCCGCAGCAGGACTTGACCCTGGTCATCAAACGGGCGGATGGTTCCAGCCAGAATGTGCCCGTGAAGCTACGGCTCGACACCCCCATCGAGATCGAATACTTCCAGGCGGGGGGCATCCTGCCCTATGTCCTCAGGCAGTTGCTGGGTTGAACGATAGGGAAGTGCTGAATAACTCCCCTCCCCCTCGGGGGGAGGGGTGGGGGAGAGGGAGGGTGTCCGAGAAAAATCAATCAGTTGCCCTCTCCCCACCCTCTCCCCGCGGGAGAGGGGGCAATAAATCAGCGTTTCCGATAGTACGGCAATGGGGGTGTGGAGCCCCCCTTTTCATTGCATGAGGAGAAAAGCATGACACAGACCATCCGCGCCCTGTTCACCCTGGCCCTGGCCTGGCTGGCCCTGCCCGCCCTGGCCCAGCAACCCGCCTCTCTCTACACGCCCGCCACCCCGCCGGTCCTGGTAACGGCTGGCAACACCCCCAACCCCTACCTGCAGTACACCCCACCCCCCACCTTCCCCTTCAATCCCCTGGGCGCCCTCCTGCCCCAGGCCCCTGCCCCCGCCGGGGCGGCCGTGCCCTACACCATGCGGCGCGCCATCACCCAGGAGGAAAAAATCCGCATGATGCAGATGGCCCTGCCCATGATGACCAGCCTCATGGGCATGAACATGGCGGATTCCATGAACTACTTCGCCCGCAAGTACAAAGCCAAGAAGGGGCTGAGTTTCGAGGATGTGCGGGACTCCCTGTTCCTGCGCGCCAACCAGAACAACGTGAAGAAGGTGGGCGAAAACCTGATGTGGATGGATTTCAAGGCGGTGCTCAACGACAAGGACGCCCCCCGCATCGAGGTTTATTCCTTCTGCGACATCGCCGTTGGCCGGGAACTGCTCAAGATCAGCCCGGAATTCGTGGTCTTCCTGCCCTGCCGCATCGCCATCATGGAAGATGCCAACAAAGACATCTGGGTGCTGATGCTGGACTGGAGCTTGGACTGGGTGAAGGGTTTCGAGAAGCAGCTGGGCTTGTCCGACGCCCTGGTCAAAGGCGCCATCGACCTGAACGCCCGCATGGACGACATGATGCGGGCCGCCGCCAACGGCGACCTGTAGCACGCGCATCCAGGTCATTCCTCCCGGACTCGGCCAGGGGCCTCCTCCGGGCTACGAACCCCACCCGTAGCCGGGAGAAGCGCGGCGCATCCGGGAAAAGGGCCGGAGAGTCCGCTTAGGAAGTGCTGAATAACTCCCCTCCCCCTCGGGGGGAGGGGTGGGGGAGAGGGAGCGTATCCGCGAAAAATCAATCAGTT
>Ga0272446_1005003_pt1 | contig 15043 bp, 12 predicted proteins | sample YNPCB0061_FD_194587 | JGI IMG/M metagenome (GOLD analysis project Ga0272446, IMG submission 194587) | Hot spring microbial mat communities from Yellowstone National Park, WY, United States - YNP-CB-006-1 | ecosystem: Environmental > Aquatic > Thermal springs > Hot (42-90C) > Sediment | place...
CAATGCACCAACCCGAGTCGTTGCCCCCACCAGCGTAAAGCGATTAATCGGAATAGAGCGGGTGCGGGCACTGGTTCCCTTACCAATCGTCACATCGACCCGGAAATCCTCCATCGCTGGATACAGGATCTCTTCCGTCACCCGTGACAGGCGGTGGATTTCATCAATAAACAGGATATCGCCGGGTTGCAGGTTCACCAATAGACCCACGATGTCCCGCGGGCGCTCCAGGGCAGGAGCGCTGGTAATTTTGCAATTGACCCCCATTTCTCCGGCTAGGATCAGAGACATGGTAGTTTTTCCCAAACCGGGGGGACCGTACAGCAACAGGTGATCCAGACTTTCCTGCCGGGCCTTGGCAGCCTGAATGGCAATATCCAGCACTTCTTTCAAATCTTTCTGACCCACATATTCCTTCAACTGCCGGGGGCGCAGTCGTTCTTCCTGTTTGCCGTGTTCCTCCGGTTTGGCTTCTGGTTTGAGTAACGAGTCTTCGTCTTTTCGATTGACAGACTGTTTAGCTGGCCGGTCGGTTGGGCCACCCTCAATCTCACCGGTGCGGGAAATTTCCGATCGCAGGGATTGTTCCCCTTGAGAGGAATTAGACTCAGGCGGTTGTGGTTTGGAGGAAATGATTGCCATACTGGGGAAAAGCGGTCAGCATCCGGTGGTGCGTCCCACGCACAAGTATTGCTTGTTCGTGTGCCTAACCGGTGGAATTTAGTCCATTTCATCAATCATACCGAGAGAGCCCGAATAGATGGCAGTTGAGTCTACCTTCCCAGTTCCAGAGGCCATTACCTTTGAACAGGCGCTGATCCTGTCCCAATCGTTGATTGATCAAATAGCGACTGTTGCGCTGCCAGAATCGGAGGTCGAAAACGCTGTAGCAGCACTCGTTCAAACTGAAAACGGAGCCCGTGGCTTTTTCGTGACCTACCTGGGCGATGATCGGCCAATTGCAGATGTTCCTCCCACCGCTGTCCTCCGAGCTCTACAAACTGCGCCGGAAATTGTTGCTCCCCTGATGGTCAAAAATCTGGTCATGTCTACCGCGATGGCCATCCACCATAGACGCAACCAGGATGAGGACATGGTCAAAGGGTCGGAACTGGTACGCCAGCGATCGCTGTACCTGATCCAGCAACTACGGACGCCTCAGCTTCAGGACCAGGCTCGTAAACTGGCAGCCAGCCTGGATACGGACAGCGGCGAATATGTTGCTTTCCTGCAACGCTGGGGGTACGACTCTGAGCAACGAGCAATGATGCGTCAAGCACTGGCACAGACGGGACTGCTTTCGTAACCTGACCGGTTTGCACCTGGGTCATCAAGCCACCACAGCGGTCATGTGTTTAAGGTTTGATTAGCAAGCCTCCCATTTTCCTGATGGGAAAGATGGCGGCGTTTGATTTTGGGAGCAATTGCGTCAGACAAACCCCTAGCCCTAACCCACTGGTCACTAGCACCCAAAGACCAACAGCATGGCCAAAGCCCATGCTGAAGCAGACCCCTAAACTACTGCCCAAAAGAGTCATCAATATGGTGCTAGCAAGCGCTAATCGCTTTTTACAACCTCTAGTCAAGAGTTTCTCCACCACTAACCCCATGGCGATACCCGCGATCGCTCCCCCAACCGCTCCAATGACTGCACCTAAAATGACTGACGATCCCATACTGGAGAATGACCCAAATAGCACCTGAGTTAAAAACGCTCCCCCCAAGCCCACAGCAGCTAGCGTACTGGCAGAAGCACCTGTGCGCCATCCAGATGATTGCATCAGCCAAGCTGCACCTTCAAGGCCAATCGCAGCACCAACAACCGCACCCAAGCTGGCCGCATCGGCTGACCCAGCAACCGTTCCCATCACTAGAATCACCCAACTGATCAGCCAACTAATAATGAGGGAAAAAAGCCCTAGACCCGCCAACAAACCATAAGAAAACAAACCGGGTTGAATTGGCAAGCGGGGCGTATGAATGTGAAGGTTCACTGAATAGACTTTGGCCTGCGTATTGGCATGGAGCAATAGTTTTCGCTGGTAAGTTTTGCCTGCCATCAATTTACTGGTGTCGACAGTTATCTGACAGTTCACTCGATTGCCTTTAAACGTTTTGGGATCTACTGCAATCCAGCAATAGAGTTCAGTCACAGGGTCATTGGGATGGGCTGCAACTTCCCAATGACCTTCCAGTAAGGTGTCTGGAACTGAGTTGGTAATTGTGATGGCTTGAGTTAGTTGTTGCCCCAAACGACCGGCATGAAACTCCAATTGAGAGTGGCTAAATTGAGCTTCTGGTGGATGTAAATCAGCAATTGGTAATGCAGCCAATGCCGTAGCGGCATTGGGAAAACGGTCCTTTAATCGAGGCTCAACCATTTTTTCCAACCAGTTGACCCATTGCGGACTCAGCTTTGGCACTAGGTGTTTAAAGCTGACCCGGTAGCTAATATCAACCAGATCCCCAATTTGATCGGATTTCCTGTTCGTCAACAAGCAGATAAGGGTCATACCCAGGCCGTAGAGATCAGAAGCCTCTGTCAATTGACGGTTAAACAGTTGTTCCGGTGGCATGAATCCCAGCGTGCCCTTCACGACGCTACTCACTCCGACTTCCCCTTCTCCGATTCGGGCAAACCCAAAGTCAACTAGATAAACTTCTCTTGCTTCATTCACCAGAATATTTTCTGGTTTGATGTCCCGGTGGATGATCGGAGGGGTCAGGCTTTGCAAATAAACTAAAACCTCCAAGGCTTTAACCGCAATTTGTTGCACTTCCGCCGGGCTAAAGCTGCGAGAGGTTGACAGGGCTGTGGCAGGTTTATATTCCTGCACCATACAAAACCCATCTGCTGTCTGAAAAGAATCTAAATAGCGGGGAATGCCGGGATGATCCAACTGCTTCAACAACTGAATTTCGCGATCGTAGGCATCGTAATTCAGCCAGGTTGAATCTGACCGGGCGAACTGAAACTGTTTAATGACCACTGGCTGTCGAGTTCTCAAATCAGTTGCCAGATAAGTAACTCGACCACCGGCTCGATTTTGTCCCAGCTCTTGTTCGACTTGATAGTGGTAAGCGGAAAAGTCTGGGAAGGTATCCATTTGATGCGGTTCAAATGTCTCATAGAGTCTACTGGAAAAGCTGCGGCTTAGAAAATACAGATTCTCCAGGTTTAAACAAAAATCACATTAGGCTGACACGGCAGTTCCAGATGAATACTTCCATGAAACTTGCCACCCGTGATGGGACAGGTGAAAAGGCTGAAGGGATGTAAACAGACTCATTTTTCGGGTGACCTCAGACCTGAAACCGTTACCGTTTCATCCATGGGTTGGCTGTCTGGAACTGGTTGGCTATCGGCTGGGGTAATGTAGTAACGGTGATAGGAATCATGGAGGTTGCTGGTATATTCTTTTGAGCCATTGGCAATTGCACCCAGAACTGGCACAGAGGAGAGTTTTAGCCCTTCTAATGCCTGGGTTAGGGCCGAACTCTTGGTCTTGTCCAGACCCACCACCAGGGCCAGACCGTCTGTCTTCGCAGCCAGCAGTTTCGCATCAGCCAATCCCAATAAGGGGGGGGTGTCATAGATCACCAAATCAAAGTGGGAGTGGAACTGCTCCATCAAACTCTGCATTTTGTTGGATGAGATCATGCGGGTTGCATCCGGGGGAATCTGACCAGCGGTCAGAACAAGTAGGTTACTCTCTAGGGGCGATCGCTGGATGACCTGTTCAAAGTCCAATTCCGATGAGATCAAATTACTGAGACCATAAGTATTCATCACTCCCAGTCGATCATGCACTTGAGGTCGCCGTAAGTCTGTATCTACCAGTAACACGGTCTTCCCTAAGGCCGCCGCCGCATGGGCCAGATAAATCGCCACCGTGGACTTGCCTTCGCCAGGCGAAGCTGAACTAATCACGAAAGAGCCTAACGGTGTATCGGGATTGAGCAGCAGGATATTGGTATAGAGCGAACGGAAGGCTTCTAGAAAGACGGAAGCACCGTACAGCTCAGATTTGGAGCCAGTTTCAAATCCTAATTTCTGGCGTAATTGCTGGACGAAGGTTTCCTGGGCAAATAAGGTCAGTTTTTCGACTGAATTTAGCTCTTCCTGGGCTGGAAGTTCTGGGTTAAACGGAATCACACCCAGAATGGGCAATTTCGAGGCGTCTTTGATTTCTTCCGGCGTGTGCAACACATTACTCAGCTTATCCAGGAGCAAGGCAACCCCTACTCCCAGCAAGAGGCCCAAGATAACTCCCAGTAGGCCACTTCGCTTAACATTGGCAGAGGAGGGTATCGGATCACCGACTGGCGTCAGAATTTGCCAGGGTGTTTTTCGTTGTCCAGCATCAATGCGTAAGGCTTCCCGTTTCGTCAGGAACTGGTTCAGGTTATCCGTAGCAATTTTCAACTCCTGTTGAATATCTGTGTACTGACGGGAAATGACGGAAAGCTGCTTGATCCTCTGGTTCAACACAGCTTCAGCCTGAGCCAGAATTTGGTTACGGGCTTCCAATTCGCGAATTTGGCTGGCCACCTCTGCCTGTACCCGTTGACCTTCCCGACGCAACAGCGGCAATAAATTACCCTCCTGATCCTTCAGAACCTGGACATTGGGAGAACTTGGATAAAACAGGCTGGATTCCTTGGCAACCTGACTTTCAACCTCCAGGATCTGATTTAATAAACTCTGGTAACGGGAGTTGTTGCGCAGGGCTGACGATGCGGCCGATTCCTCATCGGTTTGGGCCCGCTGGCTACTCAGGTCACTGTAAAGTGCACGCGCTTCATTCAACTTGACCTGGGCTTCTAGTCGCTGCTGGCCAATCGTAGAAGTTTGATCCGCCAGTTGTTTGCTGGTCGATTCGGGGTCAATCAGGTTGTATTGTTGTCGGAAAGTTTGCAATCGGTCTTGAACCACCTCAACCCGCTTCTGCAACTGAGGTAATTGGGCCTCAACAAACTCAATGCCCTGATACACATCAGCCAACCGTTCTTCCAGACTGTATTTAAGGTAGGCTTTTTCAACCAGTTCCAGAACTTTCTTGACCTTTTCTGGATTGGTATCCTGGAAGCTAACTGCCAGGATTTCGCTGTTGGGTATCGGTGTGACAATTAGACTGCTAAAAAGCGTGTCATAGGTCATGTCAGGGTAAGTCGTTTTTAATTCTTTAAGAATGGGAGCGAGTAACTTTGGACTTTTTAGTAGTTTTAGTTTAGTTTGATCCAGCCCTTTTTCTGGAGTCTCTTGCTCCTTGTTGCTCAAAGTTTGTGGGACTGAAGAGATTACTTGATTTTCAACTGTGACAGGTTTAGTCAGGATTTCAAAACCTGATTGGTATGTGGGTGTACTGGTCAGGGCTTTCAGGAGTGCAGCCGAAGTAACAACTGTGGTGACACCGACAATAACTGGTAGTCGCCGCCGCAGGGTACCAACCACCTGCCCCAGGTTGATGCCCCCCTCATCGTCCTGGTTCATCCCCATGCCCATCGGAGCAGCGCCAGGAAACCATAAAAACCGTCGATTATCAGTATTGGAGAGGCTTGGGGGCAATTGTGAACTATCCATTGTGGGTTATCATGTGACTGTTTTTTTTAACTGTGCGTCCCAAAAGATAAGAACTCAAGTTTGGATCAAATTCTCAACAACATGAACAGGAAAGCATCTAGTTTCTGGACTTTCTGAATCAAAATCCACCGCTGAAGATTCTGAAAATACTAAAGATCGAGAGGAAACTATTTAAGGGATTAATCACAGCGCCCAACCCATCTGACAGCATTGTTAACCCTGAACGATTGACCACCACTATATCGTCATTCCGAAGAGCCGGATTGGTTTTGTCATTAATTCCCTGATCAAAGTCAATGGCAATCGATCGCCGAGTAACAGATCCATTTGAATTCAGACGCACCAGTTCAACAGCACCGGCTTTAGCCCGTGTGTTGAATCCGCCAGCAGCCAGAATAGCCTGGTTGAGAGGGGTATTGGGAGGAACCCTCACGACACCGGGTTGTTTTACTTCCCCAACCACATTCACTCGGATGGTATCGGGGGAAAAGCTGGCAGCTGCCAGCTGAACCGAATCGGCAGTTGAAATAGATGTTGCAGTTGGAATGATCACCGTATCCCGGTCTTGCAGGATTAAGTCTTGATTCAAGTCTCCTGATCGCAGTAACTTCCAGAGATCAATGTCAATGGTTTGTTCTGAGCCGTTTTTGGCAACCCGACGGACTTGAATACGTCGGACGTCGGCTTCTGGCTTAATACCACCTGCTACTTGAATAGCTCGAGTAATAGTGGGAGGTCTATCTGTTCCTCCAGTTTGCCCTGTTTCACCAGCTGCACCAGTTCTAGCTGATGCAGTGACCGTATATGGTCCTGGTCGGTAAACTTCCCCCACAACTGCAATATTCAGCGGTTGGCTGCGATCGGCCGCAAAGCTGGCGGAGGCAAGCTGAACGGATTCTGCCAGATTGGTAGAGGCAACAACTGGAACGTAAATCGCATCCCCACTACGCAGAGTGATATCCCGACGCAAGTCACCATTTTGCAAGAAATCCCAGAGATCAATGGTTAAAACCTGCTCAGAACCACCCATTTGTGGCCGACGAACCTGGACTTGTCGCAGGTTTGCCATTTGAGTCACCCCCCCTGCCAGTTGCAACGCTCGCGTTAAAGTTGGCAGTTGGGAACCCGCATCGGTTGGAACAGTGTAAGCACCGGGACGATAGACTTCACCAGAAATACCAACTTTGATTGGGCGCGGGGTTAACAGTGTAATGGTCACAAGGGGATATTTCAAAAGGCGGGAATACTGTTTGGAGACAGCCTCCGAAGCTTGCTTGAGCGTCATTCCCTGAACTGGCACACTTCCAACTTCTGGCAAATTGAGCGAGCCGTCCACCAAAACCTGATTTTCACCGCTATACTGAGGCAACTTAAAGACATCAATTCGGATGCGATCGCCCGCCCCCAGGGTATAGGCCTCGTTAAATGTAGCCAGTGGAGTCTGGCTACGGGGCAATTGAATGACATCCTGAGACGTTTGAGCCTGAGATGTTTGAGCGATTGTCGCTAGGGGATAGGCGGCTACCAACAGGGTTGAGACACAAAAACCTGCCAGCGATAGGGATTTGATGGGATATCCTCTGACGACTCTGAGCATAAATTTGACGTCTTGCTGACAATTAGCGCCTACTATCTCAGTGTTTACATGAATCCCCAGTCTAGAGCAACTGAATCATTAACAAGTTCATAAAGATTTAACGGAGAGAATTGGACAATTGCCCATGATTGCTTTGCTAACCTAAGAATTTCTGTCAGAAATTTCGATGCTTTCACTAGACAATCCCTTCTGGCAATATTCCCTACAGGTCTATGCCAACTCTAAAGTCCGTGAAATCTGCCTGCAGTTGCAGGATGAATTTAGCCTGAATGTTAATTTGTTGCTGCTAGGGGGATGGACAGCTAATCAAAACATTCAACTATCAGCGGAAGATTACTGCCAGTTGGGTCAGATGATTGCCCCGCTGGAACAGCAAGGAATTCGCCCACTGCGTCAGATCCGTAGAAACCTCAGTCTTCGCACGCTCTTTAATAATGTCTGGCAAGAGGAACTGAGACAGCGGGTACTGAACGTTGAGTTGTTCGCTGAGCAGATTGAACAGGCGTTGCTGTATGCCAAATTGCAAGAGACTCCCCGCTTTTATGCAGCTTCGACTACCAAGACAGAGCAATTGCGAAGAAATCTTCAGGCCTATATGCAAGCGGCAAACATCCAAGAAAGTGAAGCCTTGCAACTGGCCGTTCAAGCTCTAGTCAAGGTCTTGGCTACAGAGTCCTGATGGGTAGGTGCCAGTTTCCTCAGGTAATAGAGCAGGCCTAAATCAATCGTGAGCCTGAGCAGTGTTTTTGAGAGATTTTCCGTAAGTCAGTCTCTCAAAATCCAGATCGATTTGCTAAAGCGCGTCTTAAGCCGGTGTGGTGGCCACAATCTCAGGGTAGAGGAACGAATAGCCCACCGATCGCACCTTCTGGTTAGAAACCCGAGCATTGTAAGGTCGCAAGCTGGCCTGGCTGGGATCCCAGGAGACGGGCGGCAACCCGTAGGCCGTACAAATTTGATCGAGCAAATCTTTGGTTGTCAAAGGCCGATCGCAAACCAGGTTAAAAATGCCATCCAACTGGTGCTGTCGGGCAAAGTCGATCGCACCCACAATATCAGCCAGATGGATCCAATTAGCAGCATCTGTGCCATTGCCGGGACGCGTGGTTCCGGCGACCCCCCGAAAAATCTTGATTAATTCCCGACCGGGACCGTAGATTCCTCCTAATCGAAACACACAAATCCGACGGCGATCGCTAGCAGCCCCGAGTAAAACCTGTTCCGTCTCAGCCAGAATTTCCCCATTTCGATTGGCCGGAGCAACCGGCGTGGTTTCATCTACCCATTGCCCACCGCGATCGCCATATACGGCATAGCTGCTCGTGTAGATTACCTGCTGCACCGAGGGCGCATCCTGTAAGGCCGTCACCAAAGCTTTTGCAGTTCCCAGATAGGTTGACTCGTAGGCATCGGCCCGCCGAGCCCCCACACTCAAAAGCACCACCTGCTGATCCTGCAGCAGCGATCGCAACCCCGATTCATCGCTGCCTTGCAGAACACAGACTTGATGAGAAACAGACTCCAGATCTGGAACCCGTTCGGCTCGGGTCGTTGTGGTTGTGACCTGAAAAATTGGATGCCATCGACGGGCAACTGCCAGCCCCACATAACCACAGCCAATAATGGCAACTTTCTGCATACTCGCTTCGTCTAAGCCTTAGCAGGATGGCGAGGAGTCAGAATGCGAGCAGCCAGAATCCCCCAGGAAGCCAAACAAATGACCTTCCCAGGAAATACCCCGGTGCAGCGGAAACACCCCCCAGATCAGGCTGCCGTAAAGAGCCAGGACAAAGAGCGATAAGGCAATGGAAAAGGGCCGTCGTTCAAAAAAGCCGCGCAGCAGGAGATAACCCAGATAGCCAAAGATGACTCCACTGGCGCCGATGTGCACACCGGGTGACCCAAACAGCCAGGTTCCCACACCGCTGGATAGGCCAGCAATCAGGGTGACCCAAATAAAATCGCTGGTTTCCCGCAGCATAATCAGCCAGCCCAAAACCAGGAAAGGAATGGTATTGCCAATCAGGTGGCCCAACCCACCATGCAGAAACGGGGCAAACACAATCCCTCGTAGGCCAATCGAAGTACGAGGAATAATCCCAAATAGATCTAACCGTCCTCGCAAGAGAAAGAGGTCAATCAGCTCAATCCCCCAGGCCAGGGCCACCAGACCCAGCAAAACAGTCCACTGCATTTTCAGTTCGCGAACAATGCCCGTCTCCTCATCTCTGTAGTTCATGTCCTGCTTTATCCTGTTGGCAAGTCGTTAGCCAACATCCTAACAAAACAGGCAGCAGCCACAGAAATCTTTACACTGAGCGGGACTGCTGATCGATGCTCTCTACGCATGGGCTCAACCCTGCTTTCCCCCTGTACTGACTAACTTGGGTTCCGTTACCCTACCCACAGGCCGCCAGTACCCAGGGAGCAGCAACCAGCCATTGATAGGCCACCCAGTTCAGCAAGAGACCGTTGATAAACACAATCACCATCAGCAGGATCTGGTGCCATTCCACCGGCTGCACCATCAAGTCCGCTGCTCCATGCAGGAAGTTCATCACACTGTAGGCCAGGGTCAAGCCAAAGTGAATCAGGCGATAGGTTGGTGACGTATTCACAACGGTTAATGCGATCGCCACCATGGGAATCACATAAAACCCTAACATCAACCAGGGGTGAGAGGCCGGCATTTTACCTTTGTAAGCAGGCATGGCCACATCTTCGCCATAGAGCATGGGCATCATTGCCAGTTGGCTGTGAAATACCATACCAAACAGAAATACCGCCCACAGCGCAACGATTTGGAGTTGTAGACTAACCGTCATTCCAACCACCTCCTTGCAGTCTCGCACTAATGAATAGGAATCAGTTCAACATCTGTTCCATTATTCAGGTATTGAGTCAAAAGCTAAGCCACCCTCCTGCCTTTGGAGTGTCCTCCTTATCTGTCATAACGAGTTAAGATTTTTTTCTTTCTAAGGTCTGTTTTGAACTCTCCTCAACCTCCTCATCCCTTCCAGGAAGGAATGTAACCTTTAACTGACTTGCATTTACCTGACCTTGAAAGTAAGCCCTAGTCAGCTTCTTCCCTTAAGTTAATTGAACCTAAAGAGCACTGTCTAACCCACGACTGTCCAGGAAAGATTTAGCCTTATCAAATTTGAAGATCTTGCTCTACTTCTATCTTACCGGCCAGTCCCCAGCAACATTAAGATCGTTAATAAAATGACGAAAGAGCATCAATAATGATTATCGTTATCTCAATATAAGAATGGTCATAATCGGAGGCTGGAGCAGTCAGGGAGATTTACCCATCAACAAGGACTGGATTTTGATTGAATAAAGCGATCTGGAGGGTTTTCCCATGATCCATCGATTTCATGCCATTGGAACAGCAGCCTTGCTGGGAGTTCTATCTTTAGTTGGATGTTACCGACAACCCTCGCCGCCGATGGCTCCGGAGAAACTGCCAGTAATGGTCAGTATTCTGCCGCAGAAATATTTTGTGGAGCAAATTGGCAAGGATCTGGTAACCGTGGACGTCATGGTACCGCCCGGTGCGGAACCCCACACCTTTGAGCCCAAGCCGGAGCAACTGAAAGCACTCAGCCGGGCCAAAGCCTACCTGCGAATCCGGATTGACTTCGAGCAAGCCTGGATGGATAAATTTGCCGCGGTCAATCCCAAAATGGTAATTGTAGACACTACTCAAGGGATCCAACGACTAGCAACGCCAGCGGCACACCATGAAGCAACTCATGGTGAAACACCTCATACTTCAGCGGAAAGGCGAGAAAACCTGGATCCCCATATCTGGCTGTCTCCCCGTTTGGTTAAAACCCAGGCCCAGACAATTGCCGATGCCCTGGGGCAACTGGATCCCAATCACCGGGCGAACTATCAGGCCAACCGGCAAAAGTTCCAGGCCAATCTGGATACCCTGGATGCGGATATCCGTGACACCCTGAAAGGGGTCAAGAACCGCAAATTTATTGTCTTCCATCCCAGTTGGAGTTACTTTGCCCGCGATTACCAACTGGAACAGATTCCCATTGAAGTAGGCGGACAGGAACCCAGCGCGGCGGAACTGGCTGACCTGATCGCCAAGGCAAAGCAGAATAATATCAAGGTGGTTTTTGCCGAGCCGCAGTTTAGCAAACAAACAGCGGAGACGATCGCCAAGGAAATCGGTGGAGAAGTTGTGGTGGTGGATCCCTTATCTCCCGACTGGCAAGCCAATCTGCGCAATATCAGCCAAACCTTTGCCAGGACCATGAATCAGTCCACTTTACCAACACCTAGTTGGCTGGCCCAGCAGATGACGGGGCTGTTTTCTGCCCTGTCCTGGAACTCTGGCGCTTTGGTGCAGCCATGAAGCCCACACACAGGTATGTTATCCTGTCTGGCTGCGTTCCCCATTACCCGCTGTATGCTTGACTTGCGCCCAATGACTATCGTCCCCTTCTGGCACGGCCTATGCAACCGATTCGTCCCAATGACCCTTCTTCCAACAACTTGTCCCAAGCCAAGTCGGTTTCTGGGAGCGACACCTCCGGGCCTGATCGCAGTTGGTCTGAGCCGACGGGTGCTGTCAAGCGCATCTCCAACCATCGGCCAGAAGTGATTTCGATCCAGCATGTGTGGGCCGGCTATGACCATGAGCCAGTTCTAGAAGATATTACCCTGTCGGTTAAGGAACTGGACTTTATCGGCTTGATTGGTCCCAATGGCAGTGGCAAATCGACTTTGTTCAAAGTGCTGCTGGGCTTGGTTCCGACCCGACAGGGACAGATTCGGATCCTGGGCCAGTCAGTGCAACAGGGGCGACGGCATTTGGGCTATGTGCCGCAATCGGTGCAGTTCGATCTCGCCTTTCCGATCAGTGTTTGGGATGTGGTGCTGATGGGCCGGATGGGTCGGAGGCGATTGTTGCAAAACTTCACCAGCAAAGATCATGAACGGGTGGAAGTTGCGTTGCGGGATGTGGAAATGTGGCATCTGCGCGATCGCTCCATTAGCGAACTGTCCGGTGGCCAACGCAAGCGGGTCTACATTGCTCGGGCTTTAGCGACGGAACCCAAGATTTTGCTGCTGGATGAACCAATGGCTGGGGTTGACGCCCATGCTGAGACCCATATCTACGACCTGCTGAAACAACTGAACCAGCAGATCACGATTCTGATGATTTCCCACGATATTGGGGCGATCGCCTCCTGCGTCAAAACAGTCGGCTGTCTGAACCGCCGCCTCTACTACCACGGTGATCGGCAAATTACGCCCCAAATGCTGGAAATGGTCTATCAATGCCCGGTGGACCTGATTGCCCACGGCGTGCCCCATCGCATCTTTCCGCGCCACCTGACAGAGGAAATCAACCGATGATCGAAGCTCTGCAATTTGATTTCATGCGTAATGCCGTGATGGCTGGTATTTTAGTCAGTATTGCTTGCGGCATCATTGGCACCTTTGTGGTGGTCAACCGGATTGTATTTATCAGCGGCGGCATTGCCCACGCGGCTTACGGTGGTATTGGATTAGGTTATTTTTTCCAGTTCAGTCCGATTCTGGGAGCCGTCATTTTTAGTGTAATTTCGGCCTTGGGTATGGGCTGGGTACAACGCAAGACACGCCAACGGGCTGACACGATTATCGGCGTCATGTGGGCCATTGGCATGGCGATCGGGATCATCCTAATCGACCTCAGTGGTGGCTACAAAGCTGACCTGATGAGCTATCTGTTTGGCAGCATCCTGGCTGTTTCCTCCAGTGATCTGACCATCATGCTGGTGCTAGATCTGATCATCATCGTGCTGGCCTTCCTGTTTTACAAGGAATTGCTGGCCATCTCCTTCGACGAGACCTTTGCCACCATTGCCAATGTGCCGGTGGATGTGATTTATCTGACCTTGATGTGCATGATTGCGCTGACGATTGTCATGATGATGCGGGTAGTTGGGCTAATCATGGTGATTGCCTTGCTCACCATTCCAGCCGCCATCAGTGGCCTATTTGTCCGCAACCTGCGCAAAATGATGTTGCTGGCCAGCATTCTGGGCATGAGCTTCACCACCGTTGGGCTTTGGCTCTCCTACAGCCTGAATCTGACCTCAGGCGCCACCATCATCCTGGTTGCGGGCGCCGCCTATCTCCTCAGTGTGGCTGTGCAACCCGCGTTACATCGGACTCCATCCGTTTTAGCACCGCGACCGGAACAACCACTTACGGCTCCCGCCCAACTGGCAACCGATCCGATTTCTCCAGCTAGACCCCCCACCAATCCAGTCCGTCGCATTCAGCGAGCCATTACAGCCTATTTACAGAAAAGTCGCAATGGCCAATAGGCTCAGGGGCGGCTGGGCCTATTGCTTCCAGCCGATGTCCCAGCAGCAAAGTAAACAGGATTATCAGGCCACACCCAAATAATGGCATTTCGACAACGGGAATCACCTCCCTCCCATTAATGCCGTGACTCAGCCATCCTGGCTCTTCGGGAAAGATTGCTTCAAGCTCAAAGCACTTGCCAATCAACTTTTCTGGGCAAAAAAATTGGTCTTAGTGACTAATTCCAGGGGGCCGAGGCGGCATTCTCATTTCTAAGGGAACCACTTGTTCCGAAACCATAAAGCTCTTCAAGTTTGCTTTTAACAAGGCTTTCTGACTATCAGTCAAATTGGCAATCTTTAACACATCTTCCACCTTGTTAAACGGCCCATTGTTGATAATTAACTGGGCAAGGTTGGGATAGAAACCCGGGCAGTCGGTAAAAGCTGCAATGTTGGCATTGTTCAGATCTAGCTTGGGATCTGTAACCTTGCACAGCGGCACATCCGATGTCTGGGAGGACACGGCCATCACAGAAGATGCCCAACCAAAGTTAATCCAGGCGATCGCAATAATCACAACCAAACAGAGGGTTAACCAGCGAATCAGTCGCGACATAGTTATCCTTCCTTTGTTAATTGAATTAGAAACTCGAACAATTATCTCAGCTAACAGTCCAGCATCGATCACAGCTCTAAGGCAGGTGTGAGATTGAAAAGTAGTTGTGATAGGCTTTACATTTTGAAACCCTCGCCTGATCCAGATCAGATCTCTATCTCTAGATCATTCAATGGAAAATTGGCACTCAGGTTAATAATTGATGCTGAATGTGAAGAACGTGAGGTGATCAACGATTCAAAGCAACCTCTATTAATCTACAAAACCTCTTTTAATAAATACCATTGAGTACAAAAAACGTTAAAGATGGGTTGGATTCAGTCAATCTCCTATAAACCCACCAGCCTCCCTTTGGAATGCTACTGACTAACCAGTCGGCGATCTCGATGCATCGTGCCAATCAATTTACTGGTTCAGGCGGACAGCGATCGCGGTTAACCTGGTATGGCAATCCTGAATGACTTGTGAACAACTGGATGGTGAAAGGGCTTTGTGAGAAGGATTTCCTGCGGAAACCTTTCACAATCCTGATCGGACCGCTATAGCCACCATCAAAGGGAACATTTCTCAGCCACAATGGCATGGTTAGCTGAAAATTAAGTAAAGCAGCGGTTTCGCCCCGTTGCTAATTCACATTTGCTTGTAACCAGTTTCCCGTGCTTGATACAGGAGTTTCCATGTTTCAAAAAATCTTAGTCGCCCTGGATCGGTCCCCAAGTAGCCTGGACGTCTTCCAAAAAACGCTGGAACTAGCAAAAGCCTGTTCAGCTCAATTGATGCTATTGCACGCACTGTCCGCGGAGGAAGAGAACAGTCCACTACCGATTCCAACTGGAGCCGAACAAATTTACTGGGCTCCTGGGAGTGAGCTTAACTTGGAACTCTGGCAACAACAGTGGAAGAACTACCAAACTGAATGTCTC
>Ga0272446_1005004_pt1 | contig 15041 bp, 11 predicted proteins | sample YNPCB0061_FD_194587 | JGI IMG/M metagenome (GOLD analysis project Ga0272446, IMG submission 194587) | Hot spring microbial mat communities from Yellowstone National Park, WY, United States - YNP-CB-006-1 | ecosystem: Environmental > Aquatic > Thermal springs > Hot (42-90C) > Sediment | place...
GCACCCCCGGCGCCGGGGCTCCGCCCCGGACCCCGCCGGAAGGTGGCGTTCCTGGCGGGACGGCCGCGGGGTCATGCCCGTGCCGCGGTCGGGGGATGGTCGGGCCAGCGGCACGGCCGCTGCCGGGCAGGGCGTGCCGTCACCCCCGCGGGGCTTGCGGGGCGGCCCGCGACGCCGGCGCAACGGGGGGCGCGCCGCCACGGGGCGCGGGACGGCCGCGGGTCTCCGCTCGCCGAAGGCGGTTGCGCCGCGGTGGAAAAGTTGTTATCCTGAAGCGAAGCACTCAAGAGGTAGCGAGATGATGCGCACGACCGTCGTGAAGGTGGGCGGCAATGAGCTGGATGAGCCGGCCTTTCTCGATGGGCTGAGCGCGGCGGTGGCCGCAGCGGGCGGCCGGCAGGTGCTGGTGCACGGCGGCGGCAAGGAGATCAGCGCTGCGCTGGAGCGCGCCGGGCTCACGGTGCAGTTCATCGAGGGGCTGCGTGTCACCACGCCCGAGGCCATGGCGATCATGCAGCAGGTCGTCTGCGGCACGATCAACCAGCGGGTGGTCGCCAGCCTGGTGGCGCGCGGGGTGCGGGCCCTGGGCCTGAGCGGGATCGACCTGGGGCTGCTCCGCTGTGCGCCGCATCGGCCCGGTGGGGTGGACCTGGGGCGGGTCGGCGTGGTGACCGCCGTGGACGCTGACGCGATCCGGGCTATGCTCGCCCTGGGCTGGCTGCCCGTCTTCGCCCCGGTGGCGCTGGGTGCAGCCGACGGGCTGAGCTACAACATCAACGCCGACATGGTCGCCCAGGCGATCGCCGGGGCGCTCGACGGGGCCGAACTGGTCTTTGTCAGTAACGTGCCCGGGGTGCTGCTGGCGGGCCAGATCGCCCCGCAGCTCGATGCGGCGGCCGTCGAGGCGGCCATCGCCACGGGCGCGATCAGCGGCGGCATGGTGCCCAAGGTGCGCGCCGCGCTCGATGCGCTCGCCGCGGGGGCCAGTGCCGCGCGCATCACCAACCTCGCTGGCTTCGCCTCAGGCGGCACACGGATCGTCTAGCCGCGAACGCCATCCTACCCCCAGGCGCTGCATGGCAAATGAGACCACCATCCACTGCGTCACTGCCGGCGATATCTTCGCCCGGCTGAACCCCGCCGAGCGGGCCGAGATCGAGCGCCTGATCAGCTACAGCGTCTTTCCCGCCGGCCAGATCTTCCACTCGCCCAACGAGATCGGCGAGCAACTGTTTGTGCTACGCTCCGGGCGCGTGCGCATCTACAAACTCTCGCCTGAGGGCCGCGCCCTGACGCTCATGGTGCTCGAGCCGGTGACGATCTTCGGCGAGATGACCCTGGTGGGCCAGTGGCTGCACGACACCTTCGCCGAGGCGATGAGCGAGTGCGTGATCGGCCTGATCGGGCGCGATACGCTGCGGCAGATCCTCGAGGCCCACCCGCAGGTGGCGCTCGCCTTCATGGAGTTGATGGGCCAGCGCCTCCGGGCGATGGAGAACAAACTGGCCGACATCGCCTTCAAGAACGTCGCCCAGCGTCTGGCCAGCGTGCTGCTCAACCTCGCCGGCACGCCCGCGGGCCAGGGCCAGCCCGCCACGCCGCCTATGGTGGTGCGCTACACCCACCAGCAGCTCGCCGAGATGATCGGCTCCTACCGCGAGACGGTCACCAAAGCGATCGGCGAACTGCGCGAGGGCGGCCTGATCCGCATCGACGACGACGCGATCTCCCTCATCGACGTCGAGCAACTTCAACGCCTCGCCAATCGGTAGTCGTCCTAGCGCCGGCGCAGACTGCTGCTCTGGCGGCGGTTCTCGACCTGGCGGCGGTAGTAGTCCTCGATCCCCTTACGCGACCACTCGTAGAGTTCGCGCAGGTTCATAATCTTTGCCTCGGGCACCTTGCGCTTGCGCTCCGTGAACACCCACGCCCAGAGCAGGCCCTGCGCCACCAGCACAAAGATCATGATGCCGAACATGATCAGACCATCGTTCATGGCAACCCTGCCTTTCTCCGTCGCTATCTTTGTCGTATCATACCGCAGCATGTCTTGTAGAGCAATAGGCACGCCTGACCGAGCTCAGAGTTTGCGGAACGTCTGCCTCCAGCGGTGATGATTCGGACGGCGACGCCGGCCCCACTGGCCATGCCCAGGCCCTGCCGGCCGGCTGCGTGGCTCCGACTCAATTATACGCCTTCGTGCAAACGTCCGCCACCAACGGCGCGTGCTATAATCCTCAGTGTGGCCCGCACATCGAGGGAGGCGACGATGCCCGAGTACGGTTTTGCCACCCGCGCCATCCACGCCGGCCAGGATCCCGACCCGGCCACCGGTGCGGTGATCGTTCCGATCTACCAGACCAGCACCTTCGCCCAGGAGGCGGTCGGCGTCCATAAGGGCTACGATTACGCGCGCTCCGGGAACCCCACGCGCACCGCGCTGGAGACGGCGCTGGCCGCGCTTGAGGGTGGCGCCTACGGCCTGTGCTTCGCCTCGGGGCTCGCCGCCGAGACGACCATTGCCCTGGCCCTGCTCAAAGCCGGCGACCACGTGCTCTGTGGCGACGATGTCTACGGCGGCACCTACCGGCTGTTCAAGCGCGTGCTGGAGGATAAGGGCATCAGCACCAGCTTCGTGGATACGCGCGACCCTGCGCGGGTGGCCGCTGCCCTGCGTCCCGAGACCCGCCTGATCTGGCTCGAGACGCCCACCAACCCGCTGCTCAAGCTCGCCGACATCGCCGCGATCAGCGCGGTGGGCCGCGAGCGCGGCGCGCTCACGGTCGTCGACAACACCTTCGCCTCGCCCGCCTGCCAGCGCCCACTCGAACTCGGCGCCGACCTGGTGCTCCATTCGACCACGAAATACCTGGGCGGCCACTCCGATGTGGTGGGCGGCGCGCTGATCACCGCCGACGATGAGCTCGCCGCGCGCCTGCGCTTCGTGCAGAATGCCGCCGGCGCCACGCCCGGCCCCTTCGACTGCTGGCTGGTGCTGCGCGGCATCAAGACCCTGCACCTACGCATGCGCCAGCACGGTGAGAACGCCATGGCCATCGCCCGCTTCCTGCAGCAGCATCCAGCGGTCGAACAGGTTATCTACCCCGGCCTGCCCGAGTACCCCCAGCACGAGCTCGCCCGTCGCCAGATGCACGGCTTCAGCGGCATGGTCTCGTTCGTGGCCGAGGGTGGTGAGCGGGCCGCCCACAAGATCGTCGCGCGGACCCGGCTCTTCACCCTCGCCGAGAGCCTCGGCGGCGTCGAGAGCCTGATCGAGGTGCCCGCCGCGATGACCCACGCCTCCGTCGCCGGCTCGCCGCTGGAGGTGCCTGCCGGCCTCGTCCGCCTCAGCGTCGGTATCGAGGACGTGGACGACCTCCTCGCCGACCTGGAGCAAGCGCTTGATTAAGGCATGGCGCAAACCTGCCTGGCAATCCGGCCTTCACCTCCACACTGCGACAGCTCGACAGCATCACAGCCCGGTGTGTGGAACGGTGGAGCAACGGTCAAGCTGATACGCCCTGTTCTGCACCACGCCTGACAGAGGAGATTCTGCCGTGCGCCAGCTGATCCGTCTTGCGGCCGCCGTGGCGCTCCTGCTGCTGCTGGCCGTTCCGGCCCTGGCCCAGGGCCAGTTACTCATCCGCGACCCCGGCGGTCGCCTGGACCGGGGCGCAGTAGAGCGGGCCGCCCGTCCGCTGCTCAAGCGGGACGCCAATGTCGCGGTCTATATCGTTGATAGTGGCGGCCCCGACGATTTCACCGAACGCCTGGTCGACGATGGCCTGGCGCGGGCCGATGGCGCCTTTCGCTCAGGGACGATCGCGATCTATGTGGCGGTCAACGACCGCTACAGCGAGATCCGTTACGGTGATCGCTGGAGCGATGCGCTCAGCGTCAACGACAATGCCGAGGTGATCCGCCAGGGCGACCTCAATCCCGGCCTCTCGGACGGCGACTTCACCCGCGGCGTCACCACGGCGCTCACCGCGATCGAGGCGGCGATCGTGAACCCGCCGGTCCCGGGCGGTGGGCTCAACATCGACCCGACCCCGATCGTCGTTGGGCTGGGCGGCCTGGCCGCGCTCGGCGCCGGCGGCTTCGCCCTTGCGCGCCAGCGCCGCGCCGCAAAGGCCCGCGCCGCCGCCCAGCAGCGGCTCAAGGATGCCCGCGAGGGCGCCGGTACCGCCATCGCCGCCCTCGGCCAGCGCTTCAACGCCGCTGCCGAGAAGGCAAAGTACGACCGGGTCTCCTACGCTGCCGCCGATGTCGAGCGCCTGGGCAAGCTCCAGGGGGCGGCCAGCGCCCGCTTTGTCGCGGTGCAGGGCCGCTTCAAGGACATCGCCGAGCAACTCGAGCGCCGCGAGAAGCCCAGCAACGAGCAACTGCTCCAGGCCGCCACCGCCTATGACGCGGTGACGACCGAGGCCCAGGCGGTGGCGGCGGATCTGGCCGCTGTCGAGCAGCTGCGCGCCGAACTGGACGAGCAGGCGCGCCAGGCTCGCGAGGAGGTCGACCGCGCAAAAAAAGTCTAACCGGCGCTGCCGACCGGCTGGCAGCCCTGGGCGAAGCGATCGCCGACCCAGCGGCGGCCCTCGCCCCGGCCAGGCAGCAGGTGGAGCGCGCCGCGACGGCCCTCGAGAAGTTCACCTTCGCCGAGGCCGTCGCCGCCGCCCAGGCAGCGTCGGAGCTCAGCCAGCAGATCGCCGCCGTCGCCGAGCGCTACGGCCAGCTGCGCGCCGGCATCGCCCAGGAACGGGAGGCTGGCCAGCCGCTTGCCCGGCAGGGCTACCGGCTTGCGGCCAGCCAGCAGGCGCTCGCCGAGGCCGACCAGGCCCTCGCCGCCGCCGCCGATGCGCTCCAGGGCAGCGGGCCCCAGGCGGCCATGCCTCAGCTGGAGGCGGCCGAGGCCCAGCTGGCCATCGCCATCGCCTGCGGGAGCGGCGCGCCCGCCCTGCGCGAGCAGAACGCCCAGCGCATCGCCGAGCTTGAGGGCCGCGGGCGCCGCGCCGCCGAGCGCATCGCCGAGGGGCGGCGCGTCTTCGATCTCGTCGATGAGTTCGCCGAGAGCACCTGGAGCGACATCCGTGGCAATGGCAGCGAGGCCCAGGCTGCCGCCGAGCGTGCCCACGAACACTGGGAGCAGGCCCGCGCCGCCAATGCCATGGAGGCCCAGGAGTTCCTCGTCGCCCGCGAAAAGCTCGACGCCGCCGAGCAGGAGCTCGCCTTCGTCGACGAACTGGTCGAGGCGATCATCACCCGGCTCAGCGACCTGGAGACTGCCCGCGACTCGGCCCGCGCCCTGCTCGCCGAGGCCGAGCGTAGCATCGCCGCCGGCCAGGAGTTTGTCCGTAGCCACGACCCTGACGTGAGCAAGGTTCCCGAACGGCAGCTCGCGCAGGCCGCCGAGCAGCTTGCGATCGCGCAGACCGAGGCTCGCCAGCCTAAGCCCGACTGGCTACGCCTGGCCGCCGCGGCGACCAGCGCCGACCGCCTGGCCGACGAGGCGCTCGCCCTGGCTCGCTCGGAGGCCGAGGCCATGCAGAAACTGCGCCAGCAGGCCGACCGCCTCGCGCCGATCGTCAGCGGCGAGGTGAACAAGATCGCCAAGTTCGTCAATCTGCACGGCGCCGATATCAAGCCCGCCAGCCTCGCGGCCGTCAGGGCCCTGGTCGAGCGCTTCGAGCACGCTCGCACCCTCGATGCCCGCGCCATGCAACTGGAGGAGGAGCAGCGCCGCGCCGCCCTCGAAGAACTGGTCGCCAGCTACCAGGCCCTCCAGGGCGAGGCCCAGGGCGCCTACCAGACGGCCTACGATGACGTGCAGCGCCTTGAGCAACTCCGGACGAAGGTCAATACCACCCTGACCGAGGCGCGCAACCAGCTGACGACCGCTGAGGCGATCGGCGCGCGCGTCCGTGGCCGGGCGCCCGGCACGCTCTACCAGCGGCTCACAGCGCTGCGGCACAGCTTCGACCAGATCCGGCTGCCGATCACCGGCGAGGACGAACTGAACCGCACCCTGAAGCTCGCCGAGCAGATCCGCGACGAGGCGCGCGACATCGCCAACGAGCTGCGGGCCTACGACCGGCCGAATATGCCCGGCCCCGGGCCGATCATCATTGTCAGCGGCGGCTGGGGTGGGAGCGGCAGCTGGGGCAAGGGCGGCGGCGGGGGCGGCTCGGGCTGGGGCGGTATGCACGGCAGCGGCGGCTCGTTCGGCGGCGGGGGCGCGGGCGGCTCGTTTGGCGGCGGCCGCTCGGGCGGCGGCTGGTGAGTGCTCGTATGCAAAGCTTCCCGCTGAATGGCACACTTGCAACGCATGGGCGCGGCTGCCTGTGCTACGCTGGAGCCACGCTGGCCCGCCGGGCCGGTCGTTTTTCGGTGCGCCCAGCAGCTGCATCCCCCGCCCCATGACGACCGGCTCGCGTGGACCGTGATGTTGAATTGAGGTACGACCGTGGCGAGCAATCCCGTAAGCTTCTTGACCGGGCTGGCCATTGGCATTGGCGCCACCCTGGCCGCCCGCGACCTGGCGCCCGCCCTGGCGCCCCATGCCCGCACCCTGGCCAAGCGCGGGATCAAGGCGGCCGTCATCGGCTTCGAGCGCGGGCGCGAGACGATGGCCCTGGTCGCCGAGTCGCTCAGCGATGTGCTGGCCGAGGTGCAGGCCGAACTGCACGCCGAGCGGATGGCGCCGCCGGTGGAGGAGACCGGCAGCGAACTGCTCGCCGAGTTGCTCGCGGAAGAGCAACCGGTCGATCTTGCACCTGAGCCGTAGGGGGGCCTATGCTGCCAGCAGCCTATGTTGCCCACCAGGCCGGCGAACGGCTGCGCCTGCGCATCCCGGCGCGCAAAGGTGACGCCGCGTTCTTCACCCGCGCCGAGCGCGACCTCGCCGGCTGCGCCGGTGTAGCCTACGCCGAGGCCAACCCGCTCACCGCCAGCGTCTTGCTCCACTACCACGGCGACCTGGCCGACCTGGCCGCCGCCGCCGCAGCGGGCCAGTTGTTCAGCCTCGAGCCGCCCCAGCCCCCGTCGCGCTCGGTGCTCGACATCGTGAGCGATCGCGTAGAGCGACTCGAACAGCTGGTGCTGCACGGTTCGCGCGGCGCCGTCGATCTGGATACCCTGCTCTTCGTCGGGCTGGTTGGGGCGGGGATCGTGCAGATCGCCCGCGGCCGGGCGCTCGGGCCGGCCAGCACCCTGCTCGCCAACGCGGCGACCATCCTCGCCGTCCATCGCGCCCGGCGCGCGGGGCAGTAGCCCGATGAATACCCCGTATGCAGCGCCAGCGGCCGAGCCGGCCACGCTCGAGCTTGGCCGGCTGCTCGAACAGGTCTTCGCGACCGGCGGCACCGCCCGCGGCCTGATCGTGGCGCTGAGCAACCTCTCGCAGCGCACCATTCCCGGCACGGTCTTCCGCGCGACGCTCGAACGTTATGGCCTGCGCCCGACCTTCGACGCCATCCTCCAGGATCCGCAGGTGCTGGAACGACTGGAAGCCGTGCAGATCCCCGCCCGGCCCGGCGCCCGCTCGCTAGCCCTGCGCCTGACCCAGCCGCTGCTCATCCGCCAGCGCGTCGGGGCGGCGACGATCCGCCTGCACGTTGGCCGCGAGCTGGTGCTGCAGGTTGATGAGCGCGGCGAAGTCGAGCTCCGGCGCGGCGATATTCGCGTCTCCTGGCTGAAGATCCGGGAGGACGTGCTGGTGCGCCTGCGCCCGGCCCGCACCAGCACCGGCGCGCCGCTTGACCTGCTGGTTGTCTCCGCTGGCCACGTCATCAGCCAGAGCTACCCGCTGGATGTGGTGACCGTTGCTCCCCAGGCCCTGGCGGCCGCGCCGGCTGTCGCCCTGCCCCTGGCGCCGGCCCCGCCCACCGCCCTGCCCGCGCCGCCCCCCGCGCCCGCGCCGGCCACACGCGCCGTAACGGTGACGGTGGTCCATCGCACTCCGGGGCGGCTGCGGCTGCGCATCGCCGGGCTCTACCGCGACCAGGCAGAACAGGCGCGCCTCGAACGGGCGCTCAGGGGCCGCCCGGGCATCACCTCGGCCGTTGCCAACCAGCTCACCGGCAGTCTGCTGATCTGTTTCGACCCGCTGCTGCACCACCAGGATGTTGAACAGCTGGTGCAGCGCATTCTGAGCGGGATCGACTGCGGCGAGGGCGGGCGCCGCGCACAGCCGCACCACCCCTGGCACCTGTTCGACGCGGAGCAAACCGCGCTGCTGCTGAACAGCTCGCCCAGCCACGGGCTGAGCACCGCCGATGCCACCGAGCGGCTGCGCGCGTACGGCGCAAACCGGCTGCCCCAGGCCATCAGCCGTTCACCGCTGCAGATCATGCTCGAACAGTTCGCCAGCCTGCCGGTCGCGCTGCTCGGCGTCTCGGCCCTGGTCTCGCTGTTTACCGGCGGGCTGCTCGACGGGGTGGTGATCCTCGGCGTGGTGGCCCTGAACGCCGGGATCGGCTTCAGCACCGAGTACTGGGCCGAGCAGACCATCGCCGGGCTCAACCGCGGCTTCCAGCCCCACGCACGGGTGGTGCGTGACGCGCAGGAGTTCGATCTGCCCGGCGCCGAGGTGGTGCCGGGCGACCTGATCGTGCTGCGCCGTGGCATGGCCGTGCCCGCCGACGCGCGCCTGATCGAGGTCGAACAGCTGAGCGTCGACGAGTCGGCCCTGACCGGCGAGAGCCTGCCGGTCAGCAAGCACGGAGCGACGCTGGACGAGCGCAATGTGCCGCTCGGCAGCCGGGCCAACCTGGTCTATCGGGGTACGGTCGTCACTGGCGGCAGCGGGCGGGCGCTGGTGGTCGCCACCGGCCAGGCGACCGAGGTGGGCGAGATCCAGCGGCTGCTGGGCGAGGCGCGGCAGCCCGAAACGCCACTGCAGCGCCAGTTGCGCACCCTGAGCAGCCAGCTGGTGGCGGCGTCGCTGCTGATCTGCGGCGGGGTGTTCGCGCTCGGCCTGCTGCGGGGCCAGGCCCTGGTGCCGATGCTCAAGACCACCATCGCCCTCGCCGTGGCCGCCGTGCCCGAGGGGCTGCCCACCGTCGCCACCACCACCCTGGCCCTCGGGCTGCGCCGGCTCGAGCAGCAGGGCGTGCTGGTGCGGCGCCTGGTCGCGGTCGAGACGCTGGGTGCGGTGGAGTACCTCTGCCTCGACAAGACCGGCACGATCACCCGCAATGAGATGAGCCTGGTCGCGCTGGTGGCGGGCGGCGTTCGCTACGAGCACCGCGATGGCGCCTTTGCCCTCCGTGGCCAGGCTGTGCACCCCGCGACGGACTCTGAGTTGGCCACCGTGCTCCGCCTGGCGAGCCTCTGCAGCGAGGTTGTGGTCGAGGCAGGCGCGGATGGGCCACAGCTCAGCGGCACGCCAACCGAAGTGGCCCTGGTGCGCGCCGCCCTGGCCGCGGGCATCGACGTGGCGGCGCTGCGCACGCGCCATCCGCTGCTGCGGGTGCGGCTGCGCAGCGAGGGGCGCGGCTTTATGGATACGCTGCACCAGGACGGCGCCGGGCATCTCCTGGCAGTGAAAGGCAGCCCCGACCAGGTGCTGGCCCTCTGTGACCGGCTGTACGAACGGGGCGTGGTGCGCCCGCTGACCGACGCCGATCGGGCCAGCATCATCACTGAGAACGAGCGCATGGCCGGCCAGGCGCTGCGCGTGCTGGGCGTGGCCTGGCTGCCCGCCGATGGGCTGCCGGAGGAACGGCGTGACCTGATCTGGGCGGGCCTGACCGGCATCGCCGACCCGCCACGGCCCGAGATTGCGAAGCTGATCGAGCAACTGCGCACCGCTGGCGTGCGCACGATCATGATCACTGGCGACCAGAGCGCCACCGCGACGGCGATCGCGCGCCAGATCGGGCTGAACCGCGACGGCCAGCTCGAGAGTCTCGACGCGGCGCGCCTCGAAAGCCTGCCGCCCGAGGTGCTGCAGAGCCTGGCCGAGCGGGTCGACATCTTCTCACGGGTCAGCCCGGCCCACAAACTCTACATTGTGCAGGCCCTGCAGCGCGCCGGCCACATCGTCGCCATGACCGGCGACGGGATCAATGACGGGCCGGCGCTCCGCGCAGCCGATATCGGTATCGCGATGGGCGCCAGCGGCAGCGAGGTCGCCCAGGAAGTTGCCGATATGGTGATGCGTGACGATAACCTGGCGACCATCGTCGAGGCGATCGAACAGGGGCGCACGATCTATAGCGATATCAAGAAGGCGGTCCATTTCATTGTCGCCAGTAACGCCAGCGAGATCGGGCTCACGCTGGTAGCCACGGCAGCCGGCCTGGGCGAGCCGCTGTCGCCGTTGCAGCTGCTCTGGATCAACCTGATCACCGATGTCTTCCCCGAACTGGCGCTCGGCCTGGAGCCGCCGGAGTTCGACGTTCTGCGCCAGTCGCCACGCGATCCCCGGGCGACGATGTTCAACCGCGCCGATGTGCAGCGCATCGGCCTGGAGGGCGCAATGCTCACGGCGACGACGCTGGGCGCCTACGGCTGGGGCCTGGCACGCTATGGGCCGGGGCCGCGCACCAGCAGCCTGGTCTTCAGCACGCTCACTGCCTCGCAGCTGCTCTATGCAATCAGCTGCCGCTCCGAGCACCACTGGTTCCTCGACCACGAGCCCTCGCTGCCAAACCCGTACATGGCCTTCGCGGTCGGCAGCGGACTCGGCCTCCAGGGCGCGGCGACCCTGCTGCCCGGGCTGCGCACCCTGCTCGGAACTGTGCCGCTCGGCCCGGCTGACTGGCTGCTCATCGCCGGGCTCGCGACCGTGCCGTACCTGGCCAGCGAGCTGATCAAGGCCAGCCAGCGGCCGCTACCCGCCCACCAGAGAAGAGTGACCAATGGCCAGTGAGTATGTCTTCACCTCTGAGTCGGTGACGGCCGGCCACCCCGACAAGCTCTGCGACCAGATCAGCGACGCCCTGGTCGGCCACCTGCTCTGGCAGGATCGCCACGCCCGCGTCACCGCCGAGTGCGCCGTCTCGACCGGGATCCTCTTCGTGGCGCTGAAGTGCGCGGCGGCGGCCAGCGTGGACGTGCCACGGGTCGCCCGCGAGGTCATCCTCGCGGCTGGCTATGACCGCGGCAGCTTCAACGGGCGTACCTGCACCGTCATGACCAACCAGTTCGAGGAGCCGCAGGCCACCGACGGGTGGGACGGCGCGCTGGATACGCTGGTCGCCCAGGAGAATGTGACGCTCTTCGGCTTCGCCTGCACCCAGACCCCGGTGCTGCTGCCGTTGCCGATCTACCTGGCCAACCAGCTGGCGCGCCGCCTGGACACGGTCTGCCTGGCCCGGCCCGACGACCTGGCACCCGATGGCAAGATCCAGGTGGGGGTGGTGTACCAGGACGACATCCCCCGGCGCATCCACAGCCTCACCCTGGTTGCCAGCCAGCGCCGGACCGATCTGCCACTCACCCGGCTGCGCGAACTGGTGCACGAGCTGGTCATTCAGCCGGGCTTCGCCCAGGAGCCGCTCCGCCCCGACGCACAGACACGCATCCAGATCAACCCCGAGGGGCCGGTGCTGGAGGGCGGGCCGGCCCTGCACGCCGGGCTGACCGGTCGCAAGACCGGCGCCGACACCTACGGCGGCTACGCCCGGCAGAGCGCCGCCGCGCTGAGCGGCAAGGACCCGACCCGCATCGATCGCAGCGGCGCCTACGCCGCGCGGCATGCCGCCCGTTGCGTGGTGGCGGCGGGCCTGGCCAGCCGCTGCGAGATCCAGCTCAGCTACTCGATCGGCCTCGCAGAACCGGTCAGCGTGCGCGCCGAGAGCTTCGGCAGCGCAAGCCTGAGCGACGAGGAACTCTCGGCGCGGGTGGCGCGCGCCTTCGACTTCAGCGTCGGCGGGATCATTCGCCGCTTCGACATGGCCGGGCTGGCCGCCCGCTCGCAGGGCCGGCTCTACCAGCAACTGGCGGCCTACGGCCACTTCGGGCGCCCCGAGCTGAAGCTGCCCTGGGAGGCCAGCGAGGGGACCGAGGCGCTACGGGAGACTGGCTAGTCCTACAGTTGTAGTTCGTATGCCAGAGCCCTAGTCATGCCGCGTACCTGATGGCCCGGCGGCGGGCCAGTGGCGCCGGGAGCAACCTATGTCATCCCGCGTACCTGATGGCCCGGCGGCGGGCCAGTGGCGCCGGGAGCAACCCATGTCACCCCGAGCGCAGCGAGGGGTCTTGAGGAGCATGGGCACCGCTAGATTCCTCACTCCGCCTGCGGCTCCGTTCGGAATGACATGAATCATATGGTTCTGAGGAGCGCAGCGAGGGGTCTTGAGGAGCATGGGCACCGCTAGATTCCTCACTCCGCCTGCGGCTCCGTTCGGAATGACATGAATCATATGGTTCTGAGGAGCGCAGCGAGGAATCTTCCCTCCTCGTGGCTAGAAGACCCCTCGCTACGCTCGGGGTGACAATCAGCTCCAGCCTACCAGTCAAGACAACGTACAACTGTAGTACTAGGAGGATATGCACCTTGACCACCCCGAACTACCTGACAATCGACCCCGACACCTTCGCCGATGAGCGGCGTTTCGTCCTCGGGTGTCTGGACCAGGCGCTGCGCGAGTCCGGTGAGCCGGGGGCACGTGCTTGCCCCGCTCCCCGAGGTGGGGTATACTACCTTTGTACAGCTTTTGCACAGAAAAACAGGATGGAACATATGAGCATCTATGACTTCTCGGCAACCCGCATCGATGGCACGCTCCAGTCGATGGCCGACTACCGCGGCAAGGTGGTGCTGATCGTCAATGTGGCCAGCCGCTGCGGCTTCGCGCCCCAGTACGCCGGCCTTGAGGCGCTCTACGAGCGCTACAAGGATGAAGGGCTGGTTATCCTCGGCTTTCCCTGCAACCAGTTCGGTTTCCAGGAGCCCGGCAGCGAGGCGGAGATTCAGGAGTTTTGTAGCCTGACCTATGGGGTGAGCTTCCCCATGTTCGCCAAGATCGACGTCAATGGCCCCGAGACCCACCCGCTCTACGCCTATCTGAAGGCAGCGCAGCCCGGCTTCCTCGGCAGCCAGGCGATTAAGTGGAACTTCACCAAGTTCCTGGTCGACCGTGACGGCCTGGTCGTGCGGCGCTACGCCCCCACCGATACGCCGGAGTACATCGAGCGTGATGTGGTTGAGCTGCTGCACGAACAGCCGACCACCGCGTAGCTGGCGCTCAGAGCGTCGTGTCTGGCGCACCGGCAACGAGTGCCGCCTCGCCAGCGGCACTCGTTGCGCCGCACCGACGGATCTGTGCAGAACGTCATAACTGCGATCGCGGGCGTCCGGGTGTACAATGGAGTAAACGTTTTTGCCCCGGAGGTCAACGATGATCATCCGTCATCTGCTCCGCAGTTTGCTCCTGCTCGCGCTGCTGCTCCCCGCGCTGGCGAGCGCCCAGGACTTCAGCCAGCCGGCGTTCCGCGCCGTCTGGGCACGCACCGACTACCCGGTCCAGCAGGGCCGGGGCAACCACTCGTGGATCTGGGGGCCGGGCCCCTTCACCGCCCAGATCAATGAGTGGTATCTCGAGGGGCCGGGCCAGTCGCGGCCTGTGCAGTACTTCGACAAGGGTCGCATGGAGATCAACGATCCCAACGGCGACCCGAACAACCCCTGGTTCGTCACCAGCGGCCTGCTCACCCGCGATATGATCGATGGGCGCGTGCAGGTCGGCAACGGCGAGTTCATCCCGCTCGCGCCGGCCAGCATCCCCGTCGCCGGCGACCCCGATGCCGGTTTCCCCACCTATGCCGACCTGCGACCCTACGCGCGCGCCCAGCCGCGCCTGCGCCCCGGCGACGTCGTGGCTGAGCGGCTCACGCCGCAGGGGCGCGTGCCAGATCCGGCGTTCGCCGGCCTCCCCGCAACCCGCATCGTCGAGGTGCGCAATGGCTACGGCATCCCGCGCGCCTTCTGGGATTTCCTGAGTCAGAGCGGGGTGAGCTACCGCAATGGGCGCTTCGTCCAGGCGCCCCCGCTCTTCGACTGGCTCTACATCGCCGGCTACCCGATCGCCGACGCCTTCTGGGTGCGCGTGCCCATCGCAGGGGTGCCGCGCGATGTGATGGTCCAGCCCTTCGAGCGCCGCGTGCTGACCTACAACCCCGCCAACCCGCCCCGCTTCCAGGTGGAGATGGGCAATGTGGGCCGCCACTACTACCGCTGGCGCTACGAACTGCCCTTTGCCGGCGGGCGCCAGGCGCTGATCACCGTGCCGCCCCGCGACAGCACCGTCAGCAGCCCGCTGGCCGTGCAGGGCTTCGAGCGCGGGATCGTCTACGAGAATGAGATGACCGTGCGCCTGCGCACCGCCAGCGGCCAGGTGCTGACCACCGTGTCCACCGGGGTCTACCGGCCTGACCTGGCCATCCCCGGGCCGTTCGCCACCAGCCTGGTCTTCGTCGCGCCCGAGCTCACCACGCCCGGCAACGTTGAGGTGACCACCAGTTCGCCGGTTGATGGCGCCGAGTCGGTGATCGCCAGCCAGCCGGTGACCATCGCCGGGCTGGCCGGCGACCTGGCCCGCGCGGAGGCCCGCGCCCGCGCGGACCTGGCTGCGCGCACCGGGGTCTGGCCGGAACGCCTCGTGCTCCGCTCCGCCGAGGCGGTGGAATGGCCCGACAGCGCCCTGGGCTGCCCGGCGCCCGGCCAGGGCTATCTGCAGATGATCACGCCCGGCTTCCGCGTCGTGCTCGAGGCCGCGGGACGCCCCTACGCCTACCATAGCGATCGTGGCGACCAGTTGCTGCTCTGCGAGGACGGCCGGCCCCTGGCGCCGATCGGGGCGCCGCTCAGCCTGCCGGCGCCCGGGGCCGTCGACACGCTGCCGGTGCATGCCGAGGCGCACCTGGGCCAGCCGGGGGCTACGGTCAGCCTGGAGCTGGCGTTTGAGAGCGGCGGGCTGCTGCGCACCCCGGTGACCCTGCTGGCCGCCCCCGATGGCTCCGGCCTGCTGCTGGCCAGCATCTGGCCACTGCCCGATATGCCGCGCTTTGGCGGCCAGCGCGCCATCCTGCAGGTTCGC
>Ga0272446_1005005_pt1 | contig 15040 bp, 14 predicted proteins | sample YNPCB0061_FD_194587 | JGI IMG/M metagenome (GOLD analysis project Ga0272446, IMG submission 194587) | Hot spring microbial mat communities from Yellowstone National Park, WY, United States - YNP-CB-006-1 | ecosystem: Environmental > Aquatic > Thermal springs > Hot (42-90C) > Sediment | place...
TCATTCCTGAACTGAAAGGTGTAGTGCATACCAACTTTTGCGACATTGGCTTTCGCCTGTCATTGGAGACTAATCAAGTGATTTTATGTGCGGCGATTGATAACCTCGTCAAAGGCGCGGCGGGACAAGCCATTCAGAACTTCAATCTCATTTTCGGATTTAATGAAACCGAATCCTTATTGTAGATGATTGCCAAAGCAATGAAAGAAAATTTTATTTTACACGAAAGCGTTTTAAGCCTGCATGGAAAAAGCAATACAAGGAATTATTGACTTGCTAAACTTGCTCATCACACACTACGGGCAAACAGGCACGCTTCTCATTGCGTTATTCATCTTGGTTGTAATTGGTGTCTGGCGGTGGTATAATGACTGGAAAAGTGAACAGCGAATTAACCAACTTCTCAAAGAAAAAGACATTACGATTCAGCGGTTAGCAAAATCAGAAAGAGAATGGAAGATTTTGTATTACAAAGAAGTGTTGAAATGGAGTGACAAGCAAATTGAGCAGTTCTTCATCAAAAATGAGTTTCAGAATCCTGTTGATGCACGCAAAGAAATGGAGAAAGGGGACTCTGACTCAAAAAGTAGTTCTAATCCAACCCAATCACAAAAGCGAAAAAAATGACGGGATTTGAGTTATTGATATTGATTATGGTGAGTTACGCACTGAAAGATTTTGTCTTAGGTATAGCATCTTTCAGACGTAGCCAAAAGTATCATCATCTCTTAATTGTTGAGCAGACGCAGGCACAGTTTGCAACTGTTCGACAGCGGCTTATGCACCTTGCAACAGAGAAAAAGATTGATGCTAATTCACAGACGTTCAAAGTGATTTATCATCTCTGCACATCGATTATGCGTCGCCCAGAGCAATATCCTCAAATCAGCGCGGTAATGCGAGAAGTGTTGTCTTCTCTAAACATCACTCAATCGCACAACCCGATTTATTTTGAAAGTCGAAGTTGGTCAGAAGAGACCGTTGATTTAATCAAAGAGTTGAGCAAGGCACTGGGGTTCTTTATGATTGACTATTCGCGCTTTTGGAAAATTGTGTTCAAAGTTTTGAATTTTTTTCGTCCCAATCTCACGCCCGTAGAGATTTTCAGTGCTATGGCGATTACTAAATCTGACAAAGAAAAAGTGGCAATGATGAAAGATGCTGAAGAAACGCGCCGTGAGTTTATCAGGTTGGTTCGCACAAGCCAGTCGAAAGAACTTGCTCTACACATCTAACTCAATGAAACATTCACTCAACTTTCAAACAACTTCAGGAAGCATTTGCGCGCCGAAAGGCTTCAAGGCAAGTGCGCTACAAGTGCCAATTCGTAAGCTCAAAAAAGACCTTGCGCTGATTTATTCCGAAGTGCCTGCCGCTGTTGCAGGCGTTTTCACACGCAACCGTGCCGCCGCCGCACCGATTGAAGTCTGCAAAGCGCAACTTAAAAAATCTTCGCTCTCTTCTGCTGTGATTGTCAATTCAGGCAATGCAAATGCTTGCACGGGCGAAAGAGGGCTGAACGATGCGTGGGCAATCGTGCGCAAAACTGCCGAAGAACTCCGCATTCCTGAATCGCAAGTCATGATTGGGTCGACAGGCGTGATTGGTCAGCCGTTACCGATTGAAAACATCTTATCCGCAATTCCGCGCCTTGCTCTACTCCTTTCAAAAGACGGTGCGAGCGAAGTCGCCGAAGCCATTATGACCACCGACCTTGTAAGAAAAGAACTTGCGATTGAATTTGAACTAGGCGGGAAATCGGTGCGCATTGGTGCAGTCGCCAAAGGTTCAGGCATGATTGCGCCCAACATGGCAACCATGCTCGCGTTTGTTACGACTGATGTGGCAATTTCACAGCCGTTGCTTCAACAAGCGTTGAGCATTGCGAATCAAAAATCGTTCAACCGCATCAGCGTCGATGGCGATGAAAGCACCAACGATATGGTACTCGTGCTTGCAAACGGACTTGCTGAAAACGCGCCTATCGCCGAAAACAGCGATGAATACAGGCAGTTCGAGAAGGCACTTGAATTTGTGCTTACGGAACTTGCAAAAATGATTGTGCGCGATGGCGAAGGCGCAACGAAGTTTGTTGCAATCACCGTGAGCGGCGCACGAAGCGAACACGATGCCGAAGTCATGGCGAGAACCGTTGCCAATTCAAGCCTCGTCAAAACCGCACTGCACGGCGAAGATGCCAACTGGGGCAGAATCCTTGCCGCGCTCGGCTACTCACGCATTGACTTCCTGCCCGAAAAAGTTGAAATCCACTTCGGCGATGTGCCCATTCTTAAACCAAATTTTGAAATCGTGTTAGATGAAGCCAAAGCCAAAGCCGAACTTTCAAAGCACGACATCAGCGTGAAAATCAATTTGAACTTGGGACAGGCTTCTGCCACATTTTGGACATGCGACCTTTCAGAAAAGTATATCGAAATCAATGGAAGTTATCGCTCCTAATTGCCTTACTTTTTAAGTTGAATTCCATTTCTCGCCTTCAAAACTTAAATCTGTAAAAAATTTTTTATGCAACTTCTTGCATAATTATGCAACAACGTGCATAATTGCGTTGAGTCAATTTTTTGAGTTCAAAGTCCGATGTTGAAATGTCGGGCTTTTTGTTTCTATAAAACTTTCTAAAAAAACCGTTCAACAGGGAATACTGATGCAACCACAGTATTTGATTAGTTGCGAGAAATCGCTCATCGACCTTGATGTTGTTCATGGGTTTCTGACGAACTGCCACTGGGCGAAAGGCATCTCTCGCGAACTGGTGCAAAAATCGATTCAGCACTCGCTCTGCTTTGGCGTTTATGAACTTTCTGATGGCGAGCGAAAGCAAGTCGGCTTTGCGCGTGTGATTTCTGACTTTGCCACGTTTGCCTATCTCTCTGATGTGTTTGTGTTGGAATCGCATCGCGGCAATGATTTATCCAAGCTGCTGCTCACCGAAATCATGAAGCACCCTGAACTGCAAGGGCTTCGCCGATGGATGCTTGTAACAACGAATGCGCACGGGCTTTACGAACAATTCGGATTTTCCGCGCCGCAACACCCTGAAAAGATTATGGAAATTTTTGTGCCGAATCTCTACGAAAGAGAAGCCGAACTCATCGGCGCAATTCGTTCAGAACAACAACTCAACGCGCCTGTTTCGCAATGACAAAAGAAGAAGTTTTAGTAGAAGCCCTGCCCTATATCCAAACCTACGAAGGCAAAACCTTTGTCATCAAGTTTGGTGGTGCGGTGATGGTTGAGGAGCATTTGAAGCACACCTTCGCCAAAGATGTAACCATGCTCAAAAAGCTTGGCATTAACATCGTGGTGGTGCATGGCGGCGGCAAAGAAATCACCAAAATTGCAGAGGCTTTCGGGATTGAAACCAAGTTCATCAACGGACTTCGATATACCGACGAAAAAATGCTCGAAGCCGTTTTGATGGGCTTGTGTTCGCTCAATAAAGAAGTGTCGGGCTTAATTACAAAAAACAGTGGCAACGCGATTGGGCTGTGCGGCACCGATGCAGGACTCATCAAAGCCAAAAAAATTCAAAGCGAGGTCGATTTGGGCTTCGTGGGCGAAGTTACAAGCGTGAATACCTCACTGCTCGAACTGCTGATGAAGAATGAGATGATTCCTGTGATTGCGCCAATCGGCATGGGCGAGCGTGGCGAACTCTACAACATCAACGCCGATTCAGTTGCCTCTGCGATTGCCGTTGCACTCAAAGCCGAAAAGCTCGTCTATCTCTCCGACATTGAAGGCGTGATGGTCGACGGTGCGCGCGTGCCTTCGCTCAATAAGTCGCAATCCAACGCGCTCATTGCCGAAGGCAAAATTTACGGCGGCATGATTCCCAAAGTGCAATCCGCGTTTGAAGCCATTGAATCGGGCGTGAAGAAAGTTCACTTCATTGACGGCAGAATCAAACACTCACTCTTGCTTGAAGTTTTCACCAGTGATGGCATTGGCACGGAAATCACAAGCGAGAACGAGGCAAGCCGCCTTCTTTCGCACGAGATTGCAGAAGAATTAAACGGAAAAAATAAATCCAACAATTAACGTAACAAGTAAGCGATGAAAGACTTTCTCTCGATTTTGGATTTTACGGCAGAAGAAATTTTTGACCTTTTTGCACTTGCCGACAAACTCAAATTCGACAACACGAAGCCGCTTTCAGGGAAAACGGTATCAATGATTTTTCAGAAGCCGTCGCTACGCACGCGCGTCTCGTTTGAAGTTGGCATTGTGCAACTTGGCGGGCATCCGATTAGCCTTGCGCAAGAATCGATTGGGCTTGGCAAGCGCGAAAGCGTTGCCGATGTGGCGCGTGTGCTTTCACGATACAACGATATGATTGTGGCTCGCGTCTTTGAACACTCAATTCTGACCGAGATGGCGCGCTTTGCGACCGTGCCAGTGATTAACGCGCTCTCGGATTTGTCGCACCCATGTCAAGTTCTCGCCGATGCTTACACCTTGCGTCAGCACGGCAAACTCTTCGACGGCGTGAAAGTCGTGTTCGTAGGCGATGGGAACAATGTCGCTTATTCGTGGCTCGAACTTGCGATGCTCTTGCCGATTCGCTTTGTTTTAGCCTCGCCGAAAGGCTATGAGCCAAACCGCGAAATGCTGAACCTTGTGCAAACGAGTGGCGTAGGCAAAGTTGAGATTGTTCATAATCCGCAAGCGGCAGTGTGGGACGCAGATGTCGTTTATGGCGATGTGTGGACAAGCATGGGACAAGAAGCCGATAACGACAAGCGCAAACAAGATTTCGCGCCGTATCAAATCAATTCTGAATTGATGGGCTACGCCAAGCCTGACGCAATTTTCATGCACTGTTTGCCTGCGCATCGCGGCGAAGAAGTTACCGATGAAGTAATTGACTCGCCGCAGTCCGTTGTCTTTGATGAAGCCGAAAATCGACTGCACATTCAAAAAGCGATTATGACGAAACTCGTGGAGCATCACTTCGCGCATGTTTTTTCTTCAACTTCAAAAGCACAGACCAAACCGAAAAAGAAACGATGAAAGCCTGTTTGATTTTGTTTCAACTGCTCATCACCGTCGAAGCAAAACCAAATGAACCGTTAAATCAAGTTACGACTACAATGGGCAAAGCAGAACGACAATTAGCCATCAAAGAAATTATCGCCACGAAAGAAATCGCAAGTCAAGAAGAACTTGCCAAAGAACTCTTGCGCAAAGGCTTTGAGGTCAATCAAGCCACGCTCTCGCGCGATATGAAGGAACTCGGCATCGCCAAAGTGATTACGGCAGATGGCGTGTGGTATCAACTGCAACCCGATAACGAAGCACAACGGCTCAAAATGCTTCTTTCCTACGAGATTGAGACGATTCAATCCAACGACTGCATGGTGATTATCAAAACCCTGCGCGGCAGAGCCTCAGGCGTGGCAGAAATTCTCGACCAACTCGAGATTCCTGACATTCTCGGCACGATTGCAGGTGACGACACGATTTTCATCGCACCCACATCTTCAAAGAAAATTCCGACGATTGTCAGGCGCATCAAAGAAGCCGTGCTTCAAACGGAGGAGAAATAACTCAACTTTTAACACAACAAATCAAATGAAAGAAAAAATTGCCGTTGCTTATTCAGGCGGATTGGACACATCGGTCATCGCCAAGTGGCTTCAAGAAAAGTATCACGCCGATGTGATTACGGTTTCTGCAAATCTCGGACAGCAAAAGGAACTCGTTGGGATTGAAGAAAAAGCCTACAAGACGGGCGCGAAGAAAGCCATTGTTTTGGACTTGCGCGAAGAATTTGCAACGCAATACATCTTTCCTGCACTGAAAGCCGGCGCGCTCTACGAACACACCTATCCGATGGCAACTTCACTCGGTCGACCGCTCATTGCCAAAGCGTTGGTTGATGTTGCCAAAGCCGAAGGTTGCACGGCGGTTGCGCACGGTTGCACCGGCAAAGGCAACGACCAAGTGCGCTTCGAAGCCGCTATTGCCGCTCTTGCGCCTGACCTCAAAGTCTATGCGCCGCTTCGTGAGTGGGAGTTCAAATCGCGTGAAGAAGAGATTGAGTACTGCCAACGACATGGCATTCCCGTTAAAGCCACGAAAGAAAATCCTTACTCGATTGATGAAAATATGTGGGGCACTTCGATTGAGTGTGGCATTTTGGAAAATCCGCGTGTTGCGCCGCCCGAAGATGCCTATCAGCGCACGGTCTCGCCTGAACAAGCCCCAAACGAAAGCGTAACGGTTGAACTCGAATTTGAAAACGGCGTGCCGATTTCGCTTGATGGGAAAGCACTTCCGCCCGTTGAACTCATCATGAAACTCAACGAGATTGCAGGCGCGCACGGCATTGGACGATTGGATTTAATTGAAAATCGTTTGGTCGGAATCAAATCGCGCGAACTCTACGAAGCCCCTGCCGCAACCGTGCTTCACTTTGCGCATCGCGAATTAGAACGGCTCACATTGGATAAAGACACCATGCACTACAAAGCCAAAGTCGCTCATGATTATGCTGACCTGATTTACAATGGCTTGTGGTTCTCACCGCTTCGCTACGCGCTCAACGCATTTGTGGAAGAGACGCAAAAGGTGGTGAATGGTGTCGTGGTGCTTAAACTCTACAAAGGCAATCTCACCTTGCTCTCGCGCTGGTCGCCCAATTCGCTTTATGATGAAAGCCTTGCGACTTACACCGAAGAAGACCAATTTGACCACAAGGCGAGCATTGGCTTCATCAAAATTTATAGCCTGCCACTGAAAACCTATTATCGCATCAACGGCGCGCCGAAGTCCGAGCAAGAGCTGTTGGCGAAGTAGCATCGGTAAAGTTGAAATGGAAGAAAGTAAAAGGCGATTCAGACAGGAATCGCCTTTTTTATTTGAAATGAATGTGGAAGTGTGCAGTTAAAAAATTCAGATTAGGTCGTGTTGACAAATGAGAGCGTTCGATGTTGCAGTTTTGTTCTGCGCGGTGTCCATCTGCCTCTCGTTTGTCTCTGCACATGGGTTGTCATTCCGAGCGTAGCGAAGGAATCCAAAACAGTTAAGAGTTGAAAGTTGAAGACACTCGCGCTCAATTCTTCATTATCAACAATCAACTCTTCTGGATTCTTTCACTCCGCTACGCTCCGTTCAGAATGACGGTGCGTTCCAGTTTCATTTGTCAGCACACATAGAAAGGGGTGCTACTTATTTTGTCGCGGTTCGAATTTCATAAATCAAGAGAAGCGGGCGCGATTCCACCGTTGAAAATCCTGCCTCACGCATCAGGTCAAGCACATTGCTGGAAAGGAACTGGTCGGCGTAAGGTTCGAGGAAGAGCGTTGAACTGATGTTGCCGCCGAGCTTTGCAAGCGCATCGCCTTGTGCGCCGTCGAAGACCACAAATTTTCCAGTTGGTTTCAGAACGCGGCGAGCTTCTTTCATGATGTTCAAGGCGGCATCGAGCGGCGTTTCGTGAAAGAGCAGTGAGGCGGTTACGGCATCAAACGAGTTATCGTCAAACGGCAGATGTTCCGCGTTGGCGTGAAGGAATGAGATGTTTGGAAGCGATTTCGCTTTAAGTTGTGCGGCGAAAACCATGTAGGGTGAAAGGTCAACGCCTGTGATGTGCGCATTTGTCAATCGTGTAGCAATCGCACGTGTTGCCGTGCCTGTGCCGCACCCTAAATCCAGCACGGTTTTGGCATCGGCGGGAATGGCGTTTGCGGTTTCGCTTCGCAAGAAGTCTTCATTTGGCACGAGAATTTGTTTTGTGATGGGGTCGTAGGTGATGGCGGCATCTTTGTTGAGGTATCCGCCATCGACGCTGTGAAAATCTTGTTTGTAATAATCGGGATACACAACGGCGGGATTTGCGAGTTTGTCCCCTTCGGCTTGAACATCTACGCCATCAAAGATACGTTCGGTGAGCAGTGGGCGAAGCCAAGTTTCGTTGGATTGCAAAAAATTAACGATGCCTTGTTGCAAGGGCGAAAGCGCGAGTTTCATACTTCAATCAGAGTTTAGGTTTGAATGCTCATACAAACCCCGAAACCCTGTTGAGCGTTCAAAAAGAAGATGCGCTACGAGAAAAACACGTTCAGCGAGCCGTTTTCGTATTTGGCATATTCCGTTTTCTTTCCGACCAAGATATTCGGCAAGACGATGTTTTTGCGGAAGTTATTGACTTCAATCAAAAGTTCATCGCCCTTGACGTTCATTTGCAGTCGGTCGATTTCCACATTCGGCAAATAGAGTTTCATCAAGTATTTGCCGTTTTCCTTTTGCACTTCTTGGGTGCGTTGCGCGGTGTAGAAAACTTTGGTTGGGCTTGCGCCTTTAAAGACTTCATTTGCCAAGTCAAAGAGCGCGTCTGTGCCAATCACTTCTTTTTCGCGGTGCATTGCCGTAAAGACGGGTGTCGGATAAAAGCACGAGAGAATCATCTCACGATACTTCTTCTGTTGCGCAACGAGCGACTGCATGTAGGGGTCTGAAGTATTATCAGGAAAAACTTTATTGACGATGGCGGCATCAAGCGTGTAGCCAAAGAGGTTGAGATAGGTTTGGGCGCGCAAGGCTTCTTTGATAACCATTTGTTCAGGATTCAGAACAATGCGGAACGAGGTGATGTCGGGATTGAGCAAGGTTTTGTGCAACTCTTTCATGTGTTCGCCAATTTCAGGCATGAGGCGAAAGATATTTTTCTTCGGCATCAATTTTTGAATGAGCGGATAGGCGAAACTGATGGTCTTCATGTGCCAAGTCGCGACTTTGGAAGTGTACCAGAGATACGATTCAGGCATTGCGAGCAAGCGCATGGTTTCGCCGGTGGGTGCGGCATCGACGATAATGACATCGTATTTGCCGGATTTTTCCGCAAGCCAGATATGGCGCAGGCTAATCATTTCTTCCATGCCGGGCATAATGGCGAGTTCATCGGCGACGATTTCCGACGCGCCGTCTTGCGCCAAGATGGTTGAAAAGTAGTCGTGAAACTCCGCCCAGTTTTTACGAATCTCTGCCAGAATGTTGATTTCTGCCGCAAAGAGATTTTTTTCGATTTCAAGCGGCGTATCGCTGAGCTCTTTGCCGAGTGCATCGGCAAGGCTATGGGCGATGTCGGTGCTGAGTATCAAGACGCGCTTGCCTTCGCGAGCGGCTCTGACGGCGGTCGCAGAGGAGATGGTCGTTTTACCAACGCCGCCTTTACCGAGATAGATAATAATTCGCATATTGTTTGACACCTTTCATGCTATCGCCGTTTGAAAACGGCACATCGTTTTGGAGATTTATTCCACTCGAATTTTAATTTTCTTTTTGCGCTCCGTCGGCTGTGCATCGGCTTGTGGTGCGTTTTCCTCACCTTCACTCGAAGGGGGCGTTGAAAAGCCTTCGGGCGATGTGGCACGGGTTGCAGTTTGTTGCACCAAACTCATGGCTTTAATCATCGCGCCTAAAATTCCGTCGTTCTTGACTGCCGTTGCAATCGTTTGAATCACGACATTTTGTGCTTGTGGATTTTCCGCAAGGTTCGTAATGAGTTCATTAAACGCATTGAAGGATTCTTTCAGGCGTTCAGGCATTTGTGCTAAATCCTTTTTGGCTTGCTCGCGATACTGTTCGGGAATGTTGCTCAACAGGTCTTTGGTAATGGCTTCGGCGCGTTTGAGCGAGACCATATCGAGTTTGGAGAACATACCTTCAAAATCGGGTGTAGGCGGCTTGAATCTGCCGCGTGGCTCATTTTGTAGGAATTCTGCCGAGTAGCCGTTGTGTCCGCTTTTGTGTCCGTAGGTTTGTTGAAATTCTTTATCGTTGCCTTCCCGATAGCGTTTGATGCGCGAGAGCATATCGTCGCCGTAAAACATCGTGTTGTGGTGAAATTCAACGCGAGGCGGCTGTGTTTGTTCGGGTGGCGGTTGCGTGTTTGGCGTGAGTTTATCGGGAATGACGATGGTTTTAAAGGGTAGATTTTTATATGCGATGTCAATGAGTTTTTCAGTGACTTCTTTGGGGAGATCTTGTTCAAACTTTTTGCCGACGGCTTGCTCGATTTCAGATTCAATCGCGAAATGGAGGGCGACGATTTTTTCGGCTTCATCGGTTGGCACGAGGTCAAAAATCAAGGCGATGGGTTCTTTGTCTTTTAGTGAAATGGTAAGATTGATAGCGGCGAAACCTTCGTCGGTATGTTTTGCCGATGCGCTCACAACGCCGAGAGGGAATCGGTCTAAATAATCTTTGTGAATGCCACGCGCCCAGAGATAAATGGATTGGTCGGAGAAAATCAGGTAGTCGTGAAACGCTAATCCGCCGACGCGCTCGTTTTTGGCGGCGTAGAAGATGCCGTCGAAGAAGGCAATCGGGGTTTCATTTTCCCGAAGTAAATTTTTCTCAAAAAATTCGCGAATGTGGGCGAGGTCGGTGTGCGCCGCCGCGTAGAGTTTTACTTCACTCATAGTTACTCCTTCAAAAATTTACTTCGTAGTTGGATTGCGTTTCAAGGCAACGCTCAATCGTTAGAACTGACCTGACTTGAACGTTGCCTTTGGACGCGGGTCGTCAATGACAACAACAACTTACTTGCTAAAGCGGGCTTCGATTTCTTTGTCGCGTGCCGCCGTAGAGCTGCTTTGTCCGGTTGCGAACGGGCTTGAGCCGCGCACTGCGCCGCCGCCTGTTAAGCCGCCGTAAAGGTTTTGGTTCAGGCGCAAGGTGCCTTTGGCAAGTGCGTCAAAAATTTGACCGCCTGTGTACCAGTGACCTTCAAACATATACTCCGAAATACGACCGATGCTAATCAGCACATCGGTGATTACTCCTCCGCCACCTGCTGGCATAGTTGGATCCTCCTACGATTTAAGGTTAATAAAACAGTCAGTTGAACTACGAAAAAAAACTTACTCGCCGCCGTTTGCGCCGTCTTCCTTTTTCTTAATCGGAATAGTTTTTGACGGAGCCGGCTTAACAGGAATCGTTTCCGATTCCGCTTTGGCTTCGGGTCGTTTGACCTTATCGGTTTTGACTTCAAAGCCCAAGATGGCTTCCAAAGAACGCGCACCTAATTTTTCGCTTGCGCCCGGTCGTGTGAAGTCGGCAAACGAGTTCGAGACGTCGGCAACGGCTTGAAATGTGTTGGTCAAGGTGTGGAACACGGTATCGATTGCGCCCAAGACGAAGAAGGTGGCTTGTTCAGGCAAGTCCATTTTCTTGAAGTCTTGTTGCCAATTTGGATTCGGCATAGTCAGTCGTCCTTTCGTTTAGATTGTGTTGATGCCGATGGGCATTACGCTTTTTTCGGTTCTTCTTTTTTCGGTTCTTCTTTTTTGGCTTCGACCTTGACTTCTACGGGCGTTACAGGTTCGGTTTTCGCGCCGCCTTTGGCGAGGTCAGAGACGGTTTTTGAGACGGTGCTTGCCGCTTCTGCCGCCATTTTGGTTGCGCTTGCCGCCGCTTCGCCTGCGGTTTTGACGATGCCTTCGGTCGCACTATCAACGCTCTTGGCGACATCTTTCACGACTGCGCCTGCCGCTTTGCCCGCGTCTTTAACGGTGATAACCACACGATTGACGGTTTGCGCCGCTGTATTCGCACTATCGCCTGAAATGCCAAGATTCTTCGTTACATTTTCAACCGTTGAGGTTGCGCCTTCGACGACATCGCCGATAAGGTTGAGTGTGCCGACAATCGCCGATTGTCCAGTAAGTACTGCCGCTTCGGCAAGGAAGCCCAGCCGTTCAGGCAACGGCATCGCTTTGAATTCCTCGCGAAGTTTTTGATAGGTCTCTGTCATTGCAGTAAAAGTTTGATTAAGCGTTAAAGTTTTGATTACACCAACACTGAGTTTGAAAATTTTTTACACCGCTTTTGCAACTGCGCCTTGAAGCGAGAAGTGTATCGAGAGCCACTGCCCTTTGAATTTTGCATCGTCAGGCTCAATGCCTGCAAGCGTCACCGGTAAGGTGATGATTTTGCGTTGATTGCCAATTTGAATAAACAGCTCATCACCCGACACCCAACTGTCAATTTCTTCGGGATTGGCGAAAGGCAGTTTGAGCAAGAGTTCGCACGAATCATCATGGCGAACAAATTGCATCGGCGTTTCGTCATACATCATTGCCGCAGGATTTTCATCGCCATACACATCGCTTGCCAAGCGTTCCAATGCTTTCATTCCAACCACTTCATCATCATACATTTTCACTTTTTTAATCGGAAGTGGCGTAAAGGCTTCTTCGATTTCACTGAGATAGCGACGCTGAACTTTCTTCCATTTTTCCAAGTAGCCGCTGTCTTCATCTTCGGCGAGCAGTTTATTGACGGTAACCATATCCACCTTGAAGCCATAGAGATTGAGGTATGTCAAGGCACGCATGGTTTCTTTGATGACCATTTTTTCAGGGTTCATCACAAGCCTCACCGAAGCCGTTTGGGCATCGGTCAGAATTTCCTTTACGCCATCTAACTCTTCAAAGAGCACATCAATAGACTGCATCACTTCTTCGGACGGAACAACATGCGCGAACTTATCCGACATTTTTGAGAGCGGACGCGCAACGGGCTTCAAGACAAATTTTTCAACAGTTCGCGCTAACTTCACACCCCAGTTCATTGCTTCGGGCAGTGAGAGCAAGCGAAGCGTTTCGCCTGTTGGTGCAGTATCTAAAATCAGCGCGTCGTATTTGCCCATTTCTTTGTATCGCTTGACGCGCATGAGCGAAAAGAGTTCTTCCATGCCCGGCAGCACGGTCATTTCGTCAGCCATAATCGGCGGAATGCCTTGCACGGTCAAGAGTCGCGAGTAATAGGCTTGAACGGCGTGCCAGTTCTTTTTGAGGTCGTCATATGCGTTGACTTCAATCGCCCATAAATTCTGCTTGACGTGCGACGGCTCTGAGTTGAGCTTCTGCTCAAATGAATCCGAAAGGCTATGTGCCGGGTCGGTCGACATAATGAGCGTTCTTAATCCCATGTCTGACAGACGAACTGCCGTTGCGGCGGAAATGCTCGTTTTTCCTACGCCGCCTTTGCCTGTAAAGGTAATGACTCGCATAACTTCCAGTAGTAATGTTGAACAGCCCCTTCACTTTTTTCTCGGCAAAGGGTATGGTTTGCGGGAATAAATTACGTCTAAACCGAGAGTGATTACAACATAAAAATTCACTTTGGAAAGATTTTTTGCGAAACAAGGACGGCTGTAAACGCTTGTGGGACAAGGAGTTTTGGGCTATGTCATTAAAAATCGACTAAATCGACTATTTCAAACCTTACTTCCAATCGACTGAACCCGATTCGGCTACCGTCCTGCTTCAATGAGTTCAGCGGCGGATTGCAGTGCCGCTTCGGTAATATCCGTTCCCGATAAAAGGCGTGCGACTTCTTTTTTATGCTCTTCGTCTGAAAGCACCTCAACGCTTGATACTGTGCGCTGTTTGACCAATTTCTTGCTCACGCGGAAGTGAACATCTGCCATCGCGGCAATTTGCGGAAGGTGCGTAATCGCAATGATTTGATGATAGCGCGACAGGTCTTTCATGCTGAATCCAACGGCTTGCGCAATTTTTCCGCTTACGCCGGTATCAATTTCATCGAAGACAAGAATCGGCAGTCGGTCGGATTTCGCGAGAATGGTTTTGAGCGCGAGCATCACGCGCGAGATTTCTCCGCCTGATGCCACTTTTGCCAGCGGCTTAACATCTTCGCCCAAGTTGGTTGAAATCAAAAACTCGACTTCGTCGTAGCCATTGGCGTTGGCGGCGTAGCGTGTGCCGTTGATGAGAATATCACCTTCTTTGTCTTCTGTTGCTGAAAAGCGCACTTCAAGTCGACCTTCGGGAATACCAAGTTTTTTCAGTTCCTCGACAATCGCGCGTGAGAGCCGATTTGCAGTCTCTTTTCGTTTTTGTGAGAGCCGCTCGGCGATGTCGGAAAGGCTCTCTTGCTGTCCGCGAATCCGCTTTTCCCACTTGGCGATTTCCTCTTCGAAGTTTTCTGCAAGTTCGATTTCTTTGGCGATTTTTTCGCGGTAGGCGAGCACATCGGCGATTGTTCCGCCGTATTTCTTTTTGAGCGAAGCAAGTGCGCTCAATCGCTCGCGCAGTTCTTCCAAGCGTTCTGCATTGAAGTCGATACGTGAGTTATATCGTTGGACAAACTTTGTGATTTCATCGACAAGGGCTTGTGCGGTTTGTGCGTCGTTGGCAGCATCAGAAAAACTTTTGTCAATACGGGCAAGGTCTTGCAAGATATTTCGCGCTTCGACAAGGCGATTGTGGACGCTGTCGTCGTTGGCGTAAAGAATTTCGTGGAGCGTGTTGGTTGATGAAAAAATGCGTTCAGCGTTTTCGAGGATTTTCTGTTCGGTTTGTAAAGTTTCCCATTCATCGGGTTCAGGGGCGACTTCGTCAATTTCTTTGAGTTGAAACTCGTAGAAGGTTCGCTTTTCGCGTAAGTTTTTTTCTTTTTGGCGCAGTTCTTCGAGTTGAGCTTTGGATTGTTTAAGCATGATGAAGAGCGCACGATATTCTTCGACCAAGCCGCCCAGTCCGCCTGCGTCGTCAAGCAAGCGAATGTGTGATTCTACTTTCAGAAGCGATTGATGCTCGTGCTGTCCGTGTAAATCAATACACAGTTGGCTAATGCTGTGCAGGAGCGAGAGTGTGGCAGGCGAATCGTTGACAAAACAGCGCGTTCCTTTGGCAGAGATTTCGCGCCGCAAAATGACTTCATCGCTTGTTTCAAGCTCATTGGCTTTAAGAAGTTCTGAAACGCGCTTGTTGTTCGTTACATCGATAACCGCTTCAATGATGGCTTTATCTTCGCCTTTGCGAATCACATCGGCATTGGCTCTTTCGCCCAGCACCATGCCGAGCGCACCGAGCAAGATGGATTTACCCGCGCCCGTCTCGCCCGTGATGATGTTCAAGCCACTGCCGAACTCAATCGTGAGTTCATCAATGAGTGCGAAATTTTTGATGTATAGCGTTTTGAGCATTTCAGACGTGAAACCGTGTGTGGCGAAAATAGACTTGCAATAGCACGTTTGCAAAAC